>Ga0181470_100234_pt1 | contig 14430 bp, 16 predicted proteins | sample InSIn5SAF170_FD_119082 | JGI IMG/M metagenome (GOLD analysis project Ga0181470, IMG submission 119082) | Clean room microbial communities from NASA Spacecraft Assembly Facility at Jet Propulsion Laboratory, Pasadena, California, USA -... ...
TCCGTCAAGCCATTGCGCATTTCAAAATAATTTCGCGGCACGACTGGACTCGCCTATTCTTGTGAATTCAGGCACAGGGTTGATCAACTTCTGCTCAATCGCATCCTTGAGGGTCAAAACAAACAGCTTGGGGTCGTTCGTATCCTCAATGCCATTGACGGAGCAAACTCAGATTGCTGCCCGTTCATCACGACCGCGCTGGTCCGGACTTTATTCGTATGCGCGGCCCGATGATCCAGCGCAGATGGGCATCTTTCGCATGTATCGGTCGCAAAACGGTGATGCTCTCCTCATTCCCCGAGGGTGGTGAAGATCGCAACCTGGGCAGCGGGCATTGGAGTTTGACCTCGCCAACAATGACTCGCCTCAATGCGTCTCCCCATGACGCCATGCCCGACCGGACTTGTGGCGACGCCGACGTGCGGCAGCAACCTTAATTAATTATGTCCTGTCACCTCTAAAAACAGGCCGCGGTCTGGAACAACGATGCTGATATTTCTTTTTTTTGATGTCAATTCTCATATTGTCCCAGTTTCAAAAATGCGGGAGCATCTTCCTAGTTCCTGGTCTCTATAGCGCAATCCACACTCTCTCCGATCCATGCTGATCCATGCCCCTTTGGAATGTCCAAGGCATTATCCAAGTCGTGCATCAGAAGGCTTGCTCAAAATTGCCATCAGCGCTGCACTGCTGAATGATTTTCATCGTGCAGCTCTACCGTGCATCAAGCTCAGCTGACAGAAGGAACCGCCATTGTAGCTATGCGAATCTGCGGATCGCACGTTTCCTGTCGCCGATCTTGTCCTACGAACCTGAAGTCCAAGTCGGAACAGCAACTACAAAGGTACAATGTACCGCCCTGCATACAAGGTGCCTGAACACCAACCTCTGGATAGCTGAACTTCTATACGCTCGGCTCACTAGCCCATGCCGAGCTTTCTGACTCCCTGTTCGTTGGGACGAGTAGGAGATTTCCTGCTCTTTTGCTCCGAGCTTGTGATGTTGGCTAATGGACTATCGCTATTGAACCAGGAAGCCCTCTGTCTTTCTCTGGAGCGAGCGCAAGACACTGCAAACTGATACGATCGTCTTTGAAAGGCCACAGCTTCATCAACCTACACGTATAGATCTATCTCAAGAAGAGTCAAACAACAATAGTGGACCGCGGAGCGGTATCATCTTCTGACGAATCATCAGATCGTGTAGATACGTGCCACTTGAATTGCCACACAAATGCCAAGATTCCCAGGTACCTGGTATGCTGGACCTCTTACACTTTTGGGCTTGCAGCTCGTAGGTCATGGTATCCCAGATTTTCCCACACCATTTCGACTGTTTAGTGGCCGCGGAAGGCATATCCTTGCATTTTCCGCGCCATGTTAGTTGATTAATGAACCTACTTGCGCAAATTTCACACTGCTATCTTCCTCATACCATGAGTAGGGCGTTTCATGGGCATTCGGGACTATCTTCCACGGATATGGTACTGGTTATGTTGATCCTGCAATCACTTCACGTGTGGGGTGGGCGCAACAAGTATAGATCCTGGATGATCGAGCAGATCGAATCGACTATACTTGTAGTAACGCGGAGAGCTCGGGAGGACTATTAAGTCCCCAATTATTCTATCAGGTAGAAGATCGGCCAACAATGTCTTCCCGCTGAGTCTACTCCCATGCCTCATTCAACCTAAAGCATAATTGTCTCACGTATCATCATGGCGGCTCCAGACCCCAACACCATCGCTTTGCTACCGGCACCGCCAGGCTATGTTGTTGACTTCGACAATCCTCAACGGAGGGGCGTACCAGGATGCTACTGGGTCACCGGCGTCGGTCTCGTGCTGTCGACAGCATTGTTCGCGATGAGAACATTCACAAAGGCGCGAATAGTCCGGGACTTCAAGATAGAAGATTGTAAGTTCGACCGATAAATATGATACAAATATCAAGTACTGACTGGTCGCGATAGGGTGTGTTGTTGGAGCCTATGTTCGTTAGCGCTTTGCAGTCATTATCCGCTAGGTTACTGACTTCCAAAGATCTTTAGCGTGGCAGTTCAAGGCATTCTCATTCGTATGTAATCAGATTGGTGCGCACATGAGATATATAGATTCTAACGAAGAGATAGAGGCATGGGCTTCCAAGGCTGGAACAGTACGTCCCGCTATCACTCTTGCAACCCTGACATAGATGGAATGGACTGATTGTTGTCGGTATTTGCTTCAGGTGCACATATGGGAGGAGTCCATAACCAAATTCAATTACTTCCTGGTGGTAGGTCTATGAACTGTTACAGTGGGCAAAGAGCACGTACTGACGTTCTTTAGTTGGTCATCGCTTCTGCAATTCTATACGGTATGTTCCACCGCTTCTGTCTCAGATCCTTCTGTTAGCGTGGTTCTTCCATTCTCCATTAAAGGGACCATTCTCGCCAATCTTGACCAGTCAAATGATACTTGGGATATCACGCTAACACCACTACAGTGCCATGCTTGGGCCTTGCCAAGTTCTCACTGCTACTTTTCTACTACCGAATGTCAAAGTTGCGTTGGCTGCGCATAGTCAGTGTCATCATCTCAGTCATCGTGATTGGATACAGTATCTCCACCATTTTCGCGTTGATATTCCCCTGCAAACCAGTACATAAGGCATGGGACGCAACGGTCATCGAAGGCTCTTGCATCAACCGTGGTGCTGTATACATTGTCCAGGCAGTCACCAACATCGTTACCGATGTCTTTCTACTGCTCATTCCGATCCCAATCGTGTGGAAATTGAACATGCCCAGGGTGCAAAAGATCGGGCTGTTCTTCATTTTTGTTATAGGCTCGCTGTGAGTGGAGCAGAAATTATGATGCTGGATGTCAATGCGCTAACATCTTCCAGGACCTGTGTGACGAGCGTGGTATGTTTCGATCTTCCCAAGCATGGAGAGGCCCGAGCTGACTCAAAAAATAGGTTCGCTTAGTGCTCCTACTGCCATCGTTGGAAACAACAGATCAGCCATGGGCCGTTGCCATCCCAAGCATTTGGATTGGCATTGAAGCAAATCTCGCGATCATCTGCTGCTCGCTTCCCGCTCTCCGGCTCTTCATTCGCCACTTCGCACCAAGACTCATCGGCGAATACTCACTTGGAAGGAGCAAGCAGAGTAACTATGGCGAGTACACCGGAGGCAGTAACACACGCGGCAGCAAGTATCAAGAGAAATTGCGAACAAGGTCAACCTACGGTAAGATGGGCTACTCAGACGCGAGCACAGATGTCGAGTTGCAAGCCCATCACGGCAAGTTCTGGGCAGAGTGCCGACGAGGATCAGAGACCGAAGAGAAGCTGGCAAGAGACAATATGCATGTCAACACCTCGCATCTTGAAGATCCAACACCTCCAGGTACGGCGTATGATTATCATCCAGGCGGAATTGTCGTCACAAAGACTTTCGGTTAGTACTTGGACAATCGTGGTCCTCTGGAAGTGCGCTAAGTATAATTCAGCGGCAGACACGAGATGAAATACTTGTTTGTGACCGATTTTGTTCGTCTTTGAGTTTAGTATTGGAGCTTCTCATGGCTAGAGCTCGTCCAAAGCGTAACACCTTAGTTTGTGTTTCTACGAACCGACTTGTAGTGCACTAGAGGCGTCCATGTTGGCGTCATGTTAGTAATGATATATGTACGAGATCAACAGAATTGATCTTGTCACTTGTCGTTCAACTGTGAGCTTTCACAATTATATATGCAAGATTCCTAATAATTGATGATTGTATGCCAAAGAGAAGAATGCGTGGAGCGTGGAGCGTTGAGTGCATTGTAGCACGCACGGACGGACTTCCGCAGGCTTCGCTGTGATGACCCGAAGACACCGAGATCGGAGCTGCAATGACCTCGATCATACTTCCATAGGCCGATATCGTTCGAGCATTGAGAATGTCGACAGTCGCATACCTCCGCACCTGTCCTAAAGTTGTATTATTCACTCTCGGACTCTCATAATGGCATCACATAACATAGTAGTCTTCGGCGGAGACCATTGCGGTCCTGAAGTATGTTGCGCGTGGACATTGTCGCCACATCTAGCTCAACTGACAACGATATCGACAGGTGACGAGAGAGGGCGTAAAACTCCTCAGGGTGATTGAGAAGGAAAAGGCTGGCGTGTCATTCAATATTCAAGAGCATTTGCTTGGCGGTGTATGTTTCCTCTTGAAAACATTAATATCAGTCTTGAGGACTGATCTTCAACAGTGCTCGATAAATGCTCACGGCATTCCCCTTACGGATGAAGCCTTGAATGCGGCGAAGCAAGCAGATGCTATCTTGCTAGGCGCCATTGGCGGTCCTGTACGTTCTCAACTTAAATCTGGTCACATCATTCGCTGACAAGCCGAGCAGGAATGGGGTACCGGCAAAGTTCGACCGGAGCAGGGCATTCTCCGCCTCCGCAAAGAGCTTGATACGTACGGCAATCTGAGACCCTGCTTCTTCGCCTCTCCTTCGCTTGTCAAGGCTTCCCCGCTGAAAGAGTCGGTATGTGAAGGCACGAACTTCACGGTTGTGCGCGAACTTACTGGCGGCCTTTACTTCGGAGACCGAAAAGAGGATGATGGTGACGGTATCGCATATGACGTAGAGCCATATTCAAGACCAGAGATCGAGCGTGTGACGAGACTGGCTGCGTATCTGGCATTGCAGGAGAATCCACCAGTGCCAGTGTGGAGCTTGGACAAGGCCAATGTGCTGGCGACAAGTCGGTTGTGGAGAAAGACGGTTGATGAGATCATGACGAAAGAGTTCCCGCAGCTGAAATATGGTCACCATCTGATCGATTCAGCAGCGATGCTGATGGTGAAGAATCCAAGGGCACTCAATGGTATTATCGTGACCAGCAATTTGTTTGGCGACATCATTAGCGACGAGGCAAGTGTCATTCCCGGGTCGCTGGGTCTGCTCCCCAGTGCCAGCTTAGGAGCGATCCCAGATGGAAAGACAAAGGTCAATGGCATCTACGAGCCCATTCATGGTCAGTTTACCCTCAGTGCAATGCAATATGTGCTAACATCAAGTAGGATCCGCACCCGACATCTCCGGCAAGGGAATTGTAAACCCAGTGGCCATGCTCTTGTCTATCAGCATGATGCTGAAATACTCACTCTGCGAACCAGAACTGGCAGCGGCTGTAGATCAAGCCGTTAAGCAAGTGATTGAGAAGGGCATTAACACAAAAGACATTGGCGGATCCTCCTCCACGTCAGAAGTCGGAGACGCTGTCGCTGCAGAACTCGCTCAAATTTTGAAAGGATCATCATAGCAGCAAGTCCATTCGATGATTCAAAATTCGCCGAAAGTAATGATGTGATGACTTGCATGAGTATGCGGACGAATCATGAAAGTGCGGATTTCTGTGTATATTGCTAGGCCAATGGAATCAAAAGTTACAGTTCCCTGTGGTGGAGCTTAATTTTCGTGCTTCTAAACGTGACCAACGGCCCTTACTTTTGTGATACCTTACACCCGATGCAACAGGTACGTTCAATGACGCCCGTCAGTGTACACTATGCTCCATCGTGCAGACGGGGCAATTTCTCGATGCGTGCTATCGACAGCATTTTCAACCATGCTCCTAGAGCGCGAAACCTGACGTTCTTATCACCAAACACTGCTATGGTGCAGTCACAAGATGATCATGTTCATCTGAGGTCGCCAATTTGAGCGAAATCCGGTATCTCCCACATCTTCTCATCTCTTTTCTTCCTAGCCTGCATTTTGGTAGATATCGACGCTTCCGGCTTTACCACAGCTGCTTGCCGTTTCTGTGGCTCCCTTGTATTGTCTTTGGCGAATATCTGCAGGCCTCGTAGATGAGTATCCTTTCCGTTCTGATGGTTCTCGCAGATCTTGACCTGCAGCAGCATTGCTCGCAAGACCGGCATCCTCCTCCGATCGAAGTTTTCCTTCTCCTCGTCGCCGTCATGTACACTATCGTCGTCGCTACCTGAGTTCTCATTGGGGTCCCCAACGCCTTCAAAGTCAACTTCAATCCAACCTCGAGGCGACTCGAACCGCATCGTGCTGAATTCTTGTAGGTCGTTGTATCCCGTGCCGGCAAGGAACTTGATCATGGTAGGCGTATAGCTCTCATCGAGGTCGAAGTCTAGGTATATCCGCACCCCGACGATCTCGACCAACTTGAAGAAGTGGATGTTGAGATGGTGAGGTTGCGGTCCGTCAGATTGCCAGAACTGGCTTGTGGATGGCGCGCGAAGGGCAGGTACACCGCAACCAGGCTTCGAGGATGAGACGGTCCATGAGGCCAACGAGGAGATCTCTTTCAGTCCTGGAGGTGCTGGTGGCGGCGCTGTTGATCTTATGTCTTGTGCATCAGGATCTGAAAATCAATGTTAGTCCAGCTGTAGCAAGCGCTATTGAGTGCATGAACGGCGGTGTAGTAGTGAAAGTAACGCGGAGCAACAACGAAGTCCTCGAAGTGATTGGATCAGGAATAGCAAGACGTCAAACAACAACGGAATGGAATGAGATTGTATATAATGATGTCGAAGCCCTAAACTGTCGGCGTAACATCACGGCAAAACATTAACATGTAGTCAGCTGGTCTTGGAAATCATATCTCAAATCATGAGCAGCAATGGGCGTGTTGGGTCTGGAGTATTCCATCTGCAGTATCTCTGTAATGCGCCAGCAATAGTAGAGTGGAGACGGTATGGCTGGCTGCGATGTGTAATACTGCAGTAGGACACAATATGGTCCAGATAGCCGGTGCCTGTATGTAGTTGCCGGTATGAAAGGGGCATGATGGCTTAGATTGCCAACGAAGGACACAATCGGGTGCATCCAGATGGTATCACCCCTAGCAAGGCTGGTGTATCTCTGGTCTGCTGCAACGACTCATGCGTATGGACTCCTTGTACGCGACGAAAACAAATCGCAAATGAAGTCAGGTCGTCGCATTGACCCACCGTAATGGTGATTGTCCGAATACAACGGACGCAGTTGAAAGGGAGAATTGAGATGGCTTGCGACTATTTGTATCATTATTGACGGAAAGGCCCATGAGGAACACGTGCATCATCTGCATGTCACCCTTCGGGTTGGAAAAGCACCGTTGGAAAAGTAATTTGGTGTGAGAGGCCACCTGGACCGCATCTTAGGAACATCAGACTTACCCATTATACCGTCTTCATCCTCGTCGCCCTCATCACCAAGCTCATCGTCGTCGAGCAGCTCTTCGGCGACATCCTCATCGTCGGCCAGCATTTCGGACTGCATCTCCTCGTCGTCGAATTGATCCATATCTAACGGTGGACGTCCCCTGGCTCCCGAGGACAATGGCCTTCATACGGCGGACTTGACTCGGGTGGAGTGTACAGAAGGAGTGGATGCTCCGATCTTGGTGCCGATCACGTACTCGGCAGTCTCATATGGGCATTTCAAAAGGAGATATAAGTCGGACCGAAGTGGGCGAGATGGGTGAAGATGGAGGAATATGTAAGCACCAGCTGCGAATCTCTGGTCATACTAAGCCTCATCTCCTACATCCCACTTTTCTCCCGCCGCCATCCGCTCCCCCTCCCCACGCCAAGTTAGGCACATGCTCGCCATCATTCGGCACGGTACCTGCGCGAAGCAATAGCCGGACTGTGCATGATCATGCATTCTTAGTACCTGTCACTAGAAGCCTTTCCCTCCTTTGGCCACTTTCGTGTGTATGTGAGCACGAAGGAGAGTATAGTCGCCCAACGTGAGGGTGCGCCAGATCGATTGGACGTCATCGTCGCATTCTACGGAGCAACCTTTCGAAGGGTTCGCCCTATCGACCCCGATCGTTCCAGAAATTGCAATTTGAATCGCGTGGCGCCTGGAATAGAGTGGTAGTCTGGGGTTTAGCGAGCTTTCATGGAAGCTTCTGTTGCAGCGTACGCCATGTTTCGTGTCTCAGCTGACGGGGCCCGTCCGCAGGGCATCCACCCTGCCGGATTTTAGTCCCCTCTCTCGACCACTTACGTTCGTCTCTGCACTCAATGTTGTAATCTCTGCTTCGGCAAGGTGCCTCTCCTGATCATGGATCTCCATCAATGCGTGCGACTTGTGGACCGATCGCACGGACAGCCTAACGTTACTGGCGGGGCGAGCAAACCACTTTCAGGCAGGTGTCAAAGAAACATGTGCAGACGACTTTCGCCGCTCGTCGATACATTCCCTGTCCTCTCTTAAACAGAACAATCCGCATCTCATGCTCCATTTCAAACGTCTCGTCGACCGTCTGCCCTCTCTTGCGACCGCCGCGATACACTAATCGACCGAACCTTGCACACCAGATCCTATATCCCCGCTTGTAATTTCTTCTTTTCCATCCCGCTTGACCATCCCTTCGCGCCTGAACTCTAATCCTCTCCCCGGAATTCTTCACTCGCCTATCACGATCCTGCGTGGCAATCATCGTTAATCGCGGGCCTGTCTTCGATCACTCACTGCGCTCAGCCTCTGAACAAACGATTTAGAAATAGTGACCATGGTACATTTGCGATAACTCTGAGCTTCACGTCCCGTGGCTGGCTTCCCAGTGCACGTCTATCGAAACACTACAGATCTCCTCGCCTTCCTAGAGCGGTAGATCTCATCCGGGTAGACCTCGAAAAGCACCGGTCCTATGGATGGTGAACTCGACGCAGTCGCAAACATGGCAGGAGATTCCAGAGCACCGGAGCTCATCGCTTCTGTTGCAGTATTCCTTCCACTGGCTATTACAGCAGTCGCTGTGCGACTATGGGTCAGGCTACGCATGATCAAGAATTTCGGATGGGACGATGCGATGATGATGATGGCATTGGTATGCATATTGCCCATTGCTGTACTTCTCAAGCTTTTGCTAACGAAACCAGGCCAACTTCATTGTATACTGCGTTGCTCTCATGATAATAGTCGCGTATGGAGGAGGAACAAGACGATCTCACCTTATCAGTATCCGCCTCGGCATTGTCTGGACTCTCGTTGCCGAAGTATCTTACCTGACATCGATACTCTTCCTGAAGATATCCCTTGGACTCTTCTTCCTTCGGGTCGTGCAAAAAAGATGGCAACGCAAAGTCATCTATGGTGTTATGGTTATGTCGACCATTGTTCAATCATACCACGTCTTTCTCCTGGTGTTCGCTTGCGGCAATCCGAGATATTATCCGGAGCACATGCTTATGAAAAAGTGTATACCAAAACATATCCAGGTTGATCTGGCATATGAGCAAGCCGCCGTTACCACGTTCACGGACCTGGTTTTTGCTGTGCTGCCATTTCCATTGCTATGGGACACAACCTTGGATCGCCGATCGAAGCTTTCCGTGGCGTTTGTCTTGTTGCTGGGCACATCGTAAGTGAACCAAGTTGAATTATCTCTATAGTTGCTTACAAAAGTCAGTGGATGCATTTGCTCGATGGTTCGCTTCAAGTACATTGCAGGACTGGGAAGCATCGATGAATTCTTTTGGACTGCAGCAAACATCTCCCTCTGGTCGCTGTACGAGATTGCGACGGGCATCATCGCTGGTTCATTAGCAACAATGAGACCATTGTATCGGAACCTGGTCTACAAGGCTCGCACCATCACGCAAGTCGGACGGACACGAAAGAATAGCCACACACAACACCAAAATTCGCAAGCACGCATGCTCTCAAAGAAGAAGTCTTATGCCTCCTCTGTCAGCCGTTCGCAGAGTATAACCGAGTGGTCAAACACAGTGGACACAAATACTTACACCACCACAATCTTTGCGGGTGCGGATTATGACTTCGCAGAGGGACTAAAGGACGGGGAGGAGATGTCTCAATTGCCCAAGGAAAAGGCACCATCGAAGACCAGCTCGGACAGCAACCGAGCATGGCCATGGAGAGATGATCAGTCGATACACAAAACGGTGCAGATCGAGGTACGGTCAAGCCAAGAGGAAGAGCAGCCATGGGCCACTGCTGGAGGCGGCAAGTGGTCACAACGTATGGAGGATATACTACGGACACCACCGCGAGTTCGGAAAGGAAGTAGAGACGACGATTCAATACCAGAGTGGGACAAATTACCAGACTTGATTCCACCGAGTCGCAAGGGAAGCGAAGACTCACAAAGAGCACCACCACTAGTGCGCATTACGACACGATAGCATGGGCCGGTTGCTTCGTAAGACAAAATATACGATCTGGAATGATTGCATGTATGATATCCGCTCAATCACGACGTGAGGCGGATGAGATAGATTTCTGGAAGGCATTATTGGGATTACATGTACCACAAAACGCGCATTGAGATACCCTGCATTACGGACAGAAATGTACACCCGGAACAATGGAATTAAAAGTTCATGAGCAATTGATTGAGTATGAATGAGTGGATTCAGTCAGGAATATTTTCCAGTATTAGCGATAGTCCTCCTCTATTGCCCAAAGGTCGTTACATTGATTTTGCTTATCCCGAAGCAAATAGCATTACTAATGATAGCAGTCATGACCAGCATTACACAAGAGCCTAGGCATCAGTGTGAAAGTCTCTACTTCATTGCGGCCCGGGACCATTGTTAGGACCGCCTGGACCAGCGAAGTCATTGAAACGACCGCCCCAGCAGTATCTTGGGCCTACCGAGCGAGCAGTGAGTTCGTGTACGTAGAACATATCGAGATTGTGTACGACTTACCGAAACCTGGGCCACCGAAACCTGGGCCACCGAAACCTGGACCACCTGGGCCACCAGGACCTTGACGCTTGTTCAAGCCTCCAGGTCCGCCGGGACCGTCGTTGAAAGGACCGTCCTCGTTGTCGAACCAGCACCAGTGACCGTCTGCTGCACATGTCAGTCTTCTCAAGTCACAGTGAACAGAGAGAGTGTCCACTCACGTCTGTCGGGGAAACCGGGGCCTCCAGGAAAGCCTGGGCCACCTGGGCCACCGGGACCCTGGGGCTCGCGCTTGCTGAGGAGCTCGGCATCTGCGACATCTTCGTTGGCCTCAGCGCTGCGAGTCCACCACCAGTGTGGGCGGCCGCCACGTCCTGAAAGAAAGGCTGTTAGCTTGCCTGCAAGATCATGACGCGCTGTTGACAAAGCATACCTTTTCCTCTGCCGAAACCTGGGCCGAAACCTGGGCCAAAGCCTGGTCCAAAGTCTGGTCCTCCTTGAGGCTGAGGATCGCGCTTTGTGATCTGGTCAAGCACGGAAGGCTCAGCCTGGGTAGCTGATACCGCTGCGATGGTTGCGAGGAGGAGAGCTGTGACCTTCATTTTGATGCGAATGTGTGTATCAATGAGTGACTTATGTATGGTCGTGTAAATGAAATGTGTGGTGAGATAGTGTGCTGGTTGTAATGAAGTGGCTGGTGTGAGTGGATTGATAGTTGCAATTCCTGAGGATTCTGAAGGCCTTATATACCTCGCTGTTCACTGAAAAGTAATGGTACATTCACAGTAGGGAAATGGGGCTGGAGCATGATCAGGTGCTGTCAATGACCTGTGTTCGTCTTGGGTGTACAGGACGTGGCGTATCGCCAGAAAACGAACTCGTGAGATTGCCATCAGCAGAGCAGGTGCAGTCATTTGGATATCAGTTGAGAGCAAGTGAAGTTCAAAGTTTGCTATAGGCAAAGAGCAGCAATGATCGGTTCTCATTAGGTCTGTGTCCTGTGTCAGGTGGACTCGATGTACCTATGGATAACTCAAAAAGTGAGCATGAAGGCCAGACCAAGAGATTATTTGTCAAGTTGAACATGGAGACATCGGTCGAGGATCTAGCCACGCTGTCTTGGCTCTCACCTACACTCGCGACAACAGTCAGGTTACCGATTTTTCGGACAACCTCCAGCTACTTGTCGACTGCTAGAAAATCTGTTTGGTCAAAGGAGGATAGCAAGATTTGAAAGTCGACATCGCGAATACTGGAGAGGTCACTTGCCGCGACAGGTAAAAGCCAAATTAGAGGGCTTGTTGACTTGTGCGACGTATGGACACTCGCCTCGTGATTTGGTGACTCGTGTCAAATATGCCAGTGCAACTGCGATGCGTCTATTGACTCAGGTACTACATTCTTTGATGGGTCATAGCATACCACTGATGGTCTGATTGACTTTTTGTGCCAACCACTTGGAGTGCAAGACGAGAGCCAGCCCAAGCTGGAATGTGTTCGCAGCATGGGACCTCTGCACGTGATCTATTCAGGAACCAACGCGTCGCACGTCTTACATGACCAAGATAAACGATGCCTTTAGAATTCAATAGCCCTCTGATTACTTCAAGTTTGTTCAGACTCTTGTCTCCCGTTACAGTGGGACAATGCGTACTTCACGTGATCTTGCGCCCCACCCCGTAGGTATCTTATGTCCTTATCTACGCCGATCAGTCCTCCTCGATTCCAATACTTCCATCCAATGGATGATTTCATGGCATTCTGCTCAATGCCACGAGTATCCTCTCAATAATACTCAATTCGTGCCCACGAATAACTGATTAGCTCACAAAATCCACGGCTGCAAAACGGAGCCCCGGATTTCACGAGCCGCAATTGGTGATGACGTCGTTGGAGTGTCACAACTTTGGTGCCACTTTCTGTTTACCATGGCATTTAGCTTGGTAACTTAAAGACCTCCATCTTGTGCCTTTGAGCTTCTGCCATCTCTCCTGCTCCTTGTAAATCAAACAATTTGCCATTGACGCTCTACTCCCCCTCCAGCATCACAATGTACGCTTCCAGAAGCGCTGTACGAGCCTCCCGAGCTCTAAGAGCTCCAAAGCCCAAACAAGTGCGCTTCGAGTCGACGACAAGTAACCCGCCGCCATCAGCCTCCGGTGCATTGACGGGAGCCATCGCTGGTGGCGCCACCGCATTCGCCCTTGGCTATGGCTGGTACTACTTCAGTGGGACGCGCAGTGTTGTCAGCACAGCACATGAAGCACAGCAGTACATGAAATCCACCTCCGAGCAGTTCAAGAAGCAGTTTCAAGAAAAGGCTCCCGAGCCCAACGAAGCGCTTAAGTGGCTACGGCAGGTGACTACGTACTACGCTGGCTTCCTGCCCGGTGCCAGCGGCCTGGTCAACACCACCTTTGATGACTTGGACCGGATACGAGACAAGCATGGAGATGAAGTTGACAAGATTGTTAGCGAGGCGTATGATGAGTTGAAGAAGATTGGACAGAAGGGCGGCATGGATTTGAAGACCGCGCAGCAAGCATGGGATGTTCTGCAGAAGCATATCAGCAAGATCATGGAGCTTGCTGGTGACGCAGCAGAGGACATCATCAACAATCATCCGAAGCTGAAGAACGCCGTTGGCGATAACCTTGACAAGATCAAGCAGTACGGAGATTCGTATGGGCCGGAGGCGAAGAAGATGTAAGCGCACATCCATCGGCAGACCAATCACATAGAGCGCTAACAAAGGCCCAAGGTATGAGGACACAGTCAATCAAATCAAAGATATCGTAAAAGGTGGCGTTAGCGCAGACTCGGCCGACAAACTTCGCAAACTCGTGCAAGAGAAGGTCGAGCAGCTGAAGAAGCTTGGGGATGAGGCCTGGTCTAAGGGCATGGAAAAGGCAAAGCCTTACCTTGATAAGAACCCTAAAGTGAAGGAGCTGATTGAGAACAACGCCGATGCTCTCAAACAAGGCAATGCGACCGAACTCTTCGAGAAGGCGAAGCAGGCAGTCGACGAAGGCAGCACAGAAGACTTGGAGAAGTATGTCAACCAAGCAAAGGAAAAGGCAGAGAAGAGCCTCGGTGGCGCCAAGGGCAGTTTTGAGCAGTACCTGAAGATGCTGCCGGGTGGTGGGGATGTGCTAGGCAAGCTGCAGAACCTGCAAGAGGTTGCGAAGCAGAAGGGTCCTGAGGCGCAGAAGCTGCTCGAGCAGACCATCAAGGAGATCGGTGACGTGCTGAACAAGAAGTCGGATGAGGCGAAGAAGATTGCCGATGATGCAGCGAAAAAGTCATAGTCTTCAAGTTGGTCAGTTGTAGCCACATCAAAATGCGTGTATAATAGTCATTATTAGCTCACCTAATTTCAAAGTGGACCTTGACAAGTACTCCTGGTTGATGTCATATCTATCCGAGCATCTGTGCTATACGTCTAACACTTTCAGGCCAAACATCAGAGCTTCGTAGATGTTATATATATATGATCCATGCTTGCAATCGGTGTTTGATTTTCTGACTACACAAAACACGGGTAAAATTTCAAACATAAAATAGTTAGTACCTTAGTCCAGCCTTTATAGTTTTACTACCTTCATCTCTACCAAAGTCGTAGCTCCAAGACTTTTGTCACGAATTGCAACTTCGAACTCTAGCATCAGCTTAAAACTCCACGGAGATTCTATCTAAAAAGCAGTCTCTCGAGCAAGATGTCATCCATCGAAGCAAACGGCCCAGATAAACGCACGTTGA
>Ga0181470_100228_pt2 | contig 14327 bp, 12 predicted proteins | sample InSIn5SAF170_FD_119082 | JGI IMG/M metagenome (GOLD analysis project Ga0181470, IMG submission 119082) | Clean room microbial communities from NASA Spacecraft Assembly Facility at Jet Propulsion Laboratory, Pasadena, California, USA -... ...
CGAGGGGGAAAGGTGCATAATCGCGTTTGTTGACTGGTGCTGCAAACGTGTTACTTGCCAGTAAACTGGAGACTGATATGACTGAAGATATTATGGAGGAGCGCATGATGTGTGATTCTCGGAGGACTGATGAGAGTCAAATGATTGAAGCAGGGGGAAGGAGGTTTATTAGATGGAAGATTGGAAACGCAACAGGAGACAGAAGAATACACTTTCAGGTCCAAGGCATCCGTGTCTTATCATGTATCAATCGTTCTCTTGTTCCGACTTCCGGGTGCTTGCGTCGACGGATGCAGCCCTTCCTTAACCTAACCTACTATTTTCATCTCACGTTAGCGCCGCACTGTTGACTCCATCGAAACAGATGGCCAACCAAAGCAACTCAAGTGCCATGTGTGTTCGGAAATACTCGCGTCCGACGCTGCGTGCGCACCAGCACTTGAGTACCATAGCCGCCAAGGCTCCAACAGGGTGAGGCTGTGCATGTGAGAAAGGAAACAACTTGAGCCGCGACAGGAATAGATCGTGAGATATCTTGTTTGAAGGCTTGTTTTCCAAGCACTTCAGTGAAGAAAAGCTTGTCTTGCGTTTGGCAAAAGCTTAGTTGATACCTTGTTTGAGACGGTTAGCAGATTACCTTCTGAGTCGTGCAAGGGTCTCGATTGTTGTGGCATCTGGGGGAACGAGTGGAACAACAGTTCCCAGACCAAACGTTATAAGTGTGAGATCAGATGTCCAAGGTATTGCGAAGGATGTTTGAGTGGCCAACATGGTGTGTTTGGCATGTTTCGACAGATCTGGAGATGGCTTGGCGTGAAACGTGGAAAGAGGCGTATCGCGACGCGGTGCATCTTTGCGGCAGCTTCGTGTTCACACAAGAGTCTAGCTGTTGTCGTTGATCTATGCGAGTAGCCATGAAATAAGCCGAACTCTGCTCCGTAGAGATGCTGCGATTGTCTTTGCTGAGTCGCAATGTTTGCCCGTCGTCGCTATCTGCAGCATCGCAGCATCGTTGGTATCCCAAGCTTAGGAAGGAGGAGGTTCAGACTGTCGGCTGTAGTTAATCTGGTGCGCTCAGGGGTTTTTATGTTGTTATAGTAGTTTGACAGTTGTAGGTGACGGTTTCGTTGACTTTATCTAGGTACAGGCGGTTGATCGGAAATTTGTTAGCCGAGCTAGACCGCGTCGTATGGAGCGATGACCTGCAGTCAAGAAACACTACTATGCACTCTCGGTGATATATACAAATCGCTAAGGTATCTACAGTCAAAGGAAAATCTATCGTGGATATCATTTACAGCATGGCAAACATTGTCGCGCACAAAGCCAAAGCGGCCATCAGTCCTGCACTGACCCTCAGCCCACTTGCCGCATCCTCTGCACCCTCACCCTTCTGTCCTTCTTCAAACCCATCACCCAAGTATAGAGCACCGAGCTCGGTCAAGCCACCATCATCATCGAACAGTGCTACCCCGTCGCCGGTCCATTCGTTCGCATCATCTGTTCTGAAAGCACCGAACCACGAGTACCGTTCCACGTAATCCAGTTGGTCGAGATAGGGCAGTGTCTGGTTCATCATGCCCACAGTATTCTCCTCGTCTTGTTGCGGAAGTGCCATCTCGGTAATCCAAAGTTTCAGCGGTTGATCTCTTGTCGAATTCGTGTTGTAGAATTCATCCAGGGTGCCTAACCAGCCTGCCAAACCATCAAAAGCACCATACCAATGTACGGCGACAAAATCCGTTGGGCAGCCGTTTTCAGAATCGATCTCATAACAAGACTCGTTGAAGCGTCGTAACCAGTCAAGACCGTTTGGACTACCCGTAGTACTCGGATGGCTGATCAACCAATTCCTGCCGCCGCTATCACCATTCCGGAAAGGCACGACGAAATCGATGTATGCTTTCGCGGCGTCTTCAGGACTAATGCTGCTACCACCACTCCCTTCGGTGCCGTCCGGCTCGTTAAAGGACAAAAGGTGCTTGCTACTTTGTGGCAAGCCTCCTATGACGCGTTCGGTTTGACTGTCTTCCGTGGCGTCTATGCCATGAATCATGGGGACAAACTCTAGACTGTCCGCCGGAATAAGATCACTATTTGGGTATGGAGACCAATTGTAGTACCATGATATTGGCGAGTTGTCGGAGGTAAGCAGGCGGTTGTCCGGTACATGCGAGTCGCCTATGAATGCAAAACCGCGTTTTGAGTCTTGCGCCCATGCCGCAGTGATGAAGATGGCGAGGAAAGAGGTGTAGGATGGCCTTTGCCGCCTGTGGCGAGTAGATTGGTGTAGCCGAGCCATCATAGTATAGTGAAGACTGAAGGGGTAATCGCGCACGTGAAAAGAAGGTCGCTCTTTATGCTAAAGAAACAAATCTATAGTAAAAAGACGTTGAATGACGGGTAGATCCTAGTCTATACATGACTACTTATCTTTTCGACACATTTTGTGGCGAGGTACATGACCATGCCTGGGCTTGCTGGGCTTGCGTCATTGATCGTGGGAAAGTTGGCAAGAGTAAATGAAGCAAGGCAACAAAACACAACTGACTCGAAACACATAGTATAGGATTTGCAACAACCTTCATAGCAGGGATTAGTGGTATGCAAGATTAGCTGGCCGTTGGGCCTATGCTTTGCTAGCATCGTAAGCTCGAGAAGCCAAAGTTCCTCCAGCACGCTAGGTTTGATTGAGGCTAGCCTGCTTTGATCCAATCAGCCCTACAAGTGGAAGGAAATTCTGCGAGATCAGGGTCCATGAGTTGCGATGCATGTGGGGATTGCTTTGGACAATGTTAGAAATATTCTTAGCTTTGAAAAGTGGCTCGCGTATTTTGGAGCTGTACTCTAGACGCACCATAATGGGATTGCTGCATGTTACATCATCGTGAACACAACATAGTTTTAACGAATACCTTCAAAATGCATTCTGGGTACGGCTTCCAAAAGGATCAATCTGCTTTAGCAAAAATTGCATGTGAAAGACCAGAATCAGACCGCTTGAAACAAGCACCATTACGATCAGCAAACGCCTTGGTATTACATGGAGTCAAGCATGCGAGCCATCAGTATCGTGAACACAGTTTTGGAAGTCTCGGCTTTGAACATTGGGGAACCAGGACGTGGCCCTATTTATTTTACGGACCAGACACCGCAGAAATCGAAGTGCCATATCATGCATACATGACGAGTGTGGAAAGACCCTGAATATTCATCGCTCATTGACTCCCAAACCGTGCCCATGCCTTGACCGTTTTCTTCGCCGGAACATCATCTCCTCGTACATCCTCTACTCCTCAGAGGCGGTGATGGCCTTGCGGACGGCGCGGCCACGCTGCCTGGAGTTCAATCGGCGCTCGAGGGTCTGGGGGGACTTCTGGACAACTTCGGCGGCCTCGGTGAGGATGAGCTCAATGTGGGAGGGGTTGCTCATGTACGGGTTGATCTAGACATGTTAGAGGAGACCGCGGCTGTAGACGCTAGTGTACGTACACGACCGTGAGCACGGTAAGTGCGCCTTCGCTGCTTGGGGGCCTGGTTGACCTGGATGTGCTTGATGATCAGGTTGGAGGTGTCGAGACCCTTGGTGTCGGCGTTGGCCTCGGCGTTCTTAAGGAGACCGATGAGGATCTCAGCGGACTTGACGGGCCAGCGGGCCTTGGAGACACCGAAAGCCTTGCCTGCTCAAGTCAGCCCATGTTCCTGCAATCGCCAACATCGGCTCTGTTTCCATGCTCAAAGCTCCTCCCCCAGTGCAATTTTCCATCTGTCCACAGTGCGAATCGGGTGCAGGGCTACTCACCCTGAGCAGTGCGTCCAGTGCTGCCGGCGTACCGCCTCATGGGGATAGCCTCCTTGTGCTCCAAGACATTTCCGAGGTAGGTGAGGGCGCGGTCGAGCTTCCAGCCGTTGACAGCCTGGGCAGTCTCGCGGGTGTTCTTGAAGGATACGCGGAGGTAGCTGCCGCGGGCGCGAGCAGACTTTGCGCCGTCAATGGAGGAGGCACCGTAGCGAACCTGCAACAATTAATCCCATGTTCGGAGCGTGCAGCGTTGGCACTGAGTATCGCGACGGCAGACGTACCATTTTGTCGAGATGTGCTGTTGTTGTTAGTAGACTGGCGACGTGAAGGGAAATCGAAAATCCATTGTGGTTTCCGGGTGCATTCGCTAAGGAATAGTGGGCCGCTTGTGGCTGCAACACGTGATTGGCCGCGCAGAATATGGCGCTAATTAGAAAAGTTTCAATGGTGAGCTCGAACTTCACCTCGAAGCTCTTCAGCACCCATACCGCGACATACCGTATCCACAGCCACTTCAACGCGCACAGTCAACGCGCATCTAGTGGAACAGATCACGCAGAGGTACGTTTGCCAGTATTCATGACCCATTACATCAAAGCTAACTCTGCGCAATAGCTTTCGCATCCCATAACCTACTCGAACTATCCCGACAGTTATAAGCAATGGCTTTCACACCTAGGTACGATTTGCGCACGCCTCGAATCTTCATCGCGAAATACATCTTGCGCGAATCACGCCATATTGAGCGACATGCTATCGGATAGATACTGGGTATCTTGACGTTTGCCTGCTCAACATGCGCGTTTTGCCCTACGGAGAAGCTCTTTTTTTTCCTTGAGTCGCACCCTTGCAAGCTGCATCCTGAGTGTATTCGCTATGTTACCATGCAGCGCAAGCTTGACACAACATATAGCGAATGCCTCTGGATCGCTTTCCAGCTGGGGTGCAACTTTGACAACATCACCTTCTCTGGACTTTTTCTCGATCATCCATTTGTAGCGCAGCTCTAACTTTGAACAGAGGCGGTCGTGGCGGCGGCGGACGTGGTGGTGGTGGTGACCGTGGAGGTCGCGGCGGCTTCACCCCCCGAGGTGGTCGCGGCGGATTCGGCGGAGGTCGCGGCGGCGGTGACCGTGGCGGACGTGGAGGTGGCCGTGGAGGTGGTGGCCGTGGTGCCCCCAGAGGCCGTGGTGCCCCTCGAGGAGGTGGCCGTGGCGGAGCCGGAGCCCGTGGAGGAGCCAAGGTCATTGTTGAGCCGTGAGTATAACCCGCCCAAGTTGCGTATCGCACCTACTGACCACTTCTCCAGCCATCGCCACGCAGGTGTTTTCGTCGCCCGCGGAAAGGAGGATCTCCTTGTCACCAAGAACTTGACCCCCGGAGAGTCTGTTTACGGCGAGAAGCGCATCAGCGTTGGTGCTAGCACCGCGCCCAAGGATGGCGAGACCGAAGCCCCATCCAGCACAGAGTACCGTGTCTGGAACCCCTTCCGCTCCAAGTTGGCCGCTGGTATCTTAGGTGGTGTCGACAACATCTACATGGGCCCTGGCTCCAAGGTCCTGTACCTCGGTGCCGCTTCAGGAACATCAGTCTCTCACGTTGCCGACATTGTCGGACCCGAGGGAACTGTTTTCGCTGTTGAGTTCTCCCACCGCTCCGGTCGTGATCTCATCAACATGGCCACTCACCGCACCAACGTCATCCCCATCGTTGAGGATGGTATGTCACTTCCTACTCTTCTCTTCTTGATAGTCACTAACATGATCCACAGCTCGTCACCCTCTGAAGTACCGCATGCTCGTCGGCATGGTCGACTGCATTTTCGCCGACGTTGCCCAGCCCGATCAAGCCCGTATCGTTGGTCTCAACGCCGGACTCTTCCTCAAGGTTGGAGGTGGTATCGTCATCTCCATCAAGGCCAACTGTATCGACTCTACTGCCGCCCCCGAAGCCGTCTTCGCACAGGAAGTCAACAAGCTGCGAGAGATGGGCATCAAGCCCAAGGAGCAGCTTACCCTTGAGCCCTTCGAGCGTGACCACGCCATGGTTGTTGGTGTTTACCAGCGTTCGCAATAGACGCAATGTGAGCCGCAATAGGCTGACGGCGCTTTTCTGATTTCAACGATGCATGCATGTGGTCATATACCTATACTTTGACGGAACTTGGTGTTCTCAGGCGTCAGGAGGGACTTGGTTGTCATGTTTTGATAAAAGATTTATGGATGCGATTTGAACGTTCACTCAAAGTGCCGAGTGCACCAACATGGTGATGTGTTCTTCATTCCCATGGCTAATCGTCGCCCTTTCTCATGCCATGTCCCCTCCTCCAATATCGTCTGTTTCCTCTTTAGGATTTCGAAGCTATGGTCTATGGTTTTATTGCCACGTATATAATACAAGGTATTGTATCCTAGGTCAGACTTCCAGAATAATGATTTTGAACTTTACGATCTCTTGCAGTGCCTACCGTGGCGACAAGCGATATGTTGAGGCGTGACGTCAGACCAACGTACTTAAACAAACAACACCTACGCAAAGTTCACCCCGCGAACACGTCTCCAAACCATATCACACCAAACCCACACTTTCAGATTCTCAGAATGGCATCCCAAGCACCAGCGATATACAAAAACATCATAATCTCTGGCGGGGCCCGAGGGATTGGTCGAGCATTGACTCGGATGATGCTCGAAGCTGGCCACCACGCCTACATCTTCGACATCGATGAAGAGGAGCTCGAGCATACGACCAAGGTTCATCTCAAACAGTACTACGCCGACGGGAGGCTTGGTTCGGCGATCTGCGACCTTCGCAATGTCGACGACATTCGTGCCAAAGTCAAAGAGGCGGCCAAGTTCTTTAATGATCGTATTGATGTCCTAATCAACAACGGCGGTATCGCAAGTCCACAGTGGAGGGATGGCAAGACTATGGAGGACCTCTCGACCATCGATGAGTGGAAAGCGTACATCGACACCAATCTTACTGGCCCTTTCGCCATGTCTCAAGCTTGCATTCCGTACATGAAGGCACGAGCATCTGATTTCGAGCATGGTGCGCATATCCAGAACGCGAACAATTCCAGTCCTGCAGGTCCATGCATCATTCACATTGGCTCCTTCCGTGCACACCAGTCGGATCCAAACCAGGAGGGGTATGCTTCAAGCAAAGCGGGTCAACTTGGGTTGATGCACTCAATGGCAATCAGCCTAGGCAGTCTCGGTATTCGAGTCAATCTCATCGCACCCGGACGCATCAAGGTTGCACATGAGAGCAAAGAAGGTGACGAGAACGGTGCGGACTGGGCAGGTCAGATCAGTGAGAAGGATGTGTCTGATCACCCGACAAACAGAGCTGGAAGGCCGAAGGACATTGCCGACGCTGCACTGTATCTCATCGAGGCAGGTTTCGTTACAGGACAGGACATCACTGTCGACGGAGGAGCACTACGGAAGAAGAATGCCTAAGTGCGTCACAAAGTCAGTGTTCGAAGGGATCTATAGATCCAACATGAAAACCAAGGGATGATACGCAGTCGCATAATTGATACGAGATACCCAACGAGAGTAGTGTCTTTTTCAAGATGGAGTGATGAATGACAAGAACAAAAGTGACGCGGAACCGGTCCGCTCGATCTAGCTCGCACGGGCCTCAGTTCGCCTAAAAATCATTGACGCATTGCGATAGAGTGACGCGCATCGCTTCGACTCATTGCGTACGCTCTTTGTTCCGACAAGCTGTACATAGTTACTTCTCGTGTCTGTCGTTCTATTCGTCAAGTTGGCTTCCAAACTGAGCGCCACGAAGCGTGCTACGACCATTACGACTAATGTCCGGTTCTTTGCATCGCGCCCACGTTGCGTTCGCCTTGTAGCGCATACGAACTACGCTGCTTTTACGCTCCACTCAAGACGTGCCCCTGTACCGAAACGATCCTGCCTTCTCTTCCGAACCTTTGCGACTAGCACTCCGCACTATTCAGCCCTCGATGCCTTGACGGATCTTGCAATTGCACACCAAGAGAAGATCAAGGCCCATGATCCAGCAAGACCAAGGATTCGCACTCGTTTGATATACTGCGATCGAGAACAGGCCCAAGAGGACCGCTACGGAACGAAAGATCATATCCGAGCTCGATCCGTACCAATTTCATGCCAACCCGCGCAGCAATCGATCCCCGAACCACCCGAACTCGAAAGTATACAGACAAAAGCTTCCACGGGTAATAGTAAGGCCACCTGGAGCAGAAACATGTCGTGCAGCATCGAAATCGTCACAACGCCTACGGCTGACACGCCAGGCACAACGCTGGTGCTGCGAACGGCGACCAAGCACTATGTTTTCGGCAATCTGGCAGAGGGTACTCAACGGGCAATGGTACAGCAGGGCACACGTCTGCTGAAGGCCCAGGATTTCTTCTTGACGGGGAGGGCAGAGTGGAAAAATATGGGCGGGTTGATTGGCATGATGCTCACATTGGCTGACTCAAGTACGAGCTCTTATACCACAGCCATGGAATCGTTTCGTCAGGCTCAGGAGCGGGGAAAGAAAGGCGAAGCGCCACCAAAACCGCACTTTGACATATACGGACCGCCGAACCTAAAGCATACACTAGCAACATGCCGGAGATTTATCTTCAGAAAGGGCATACCGATCAATGCTACCGAATATGTGAAGCAGTCGCCTGAGAAGAACGAGGATGGTGTCATAGTCCCGACCTGGGAGGACGCAAGTATCAAAGTGTGGGCCATGTCAGTATCGCCGAGCGGTTCTGAACCTGATAAACAAGCGGAAGCTGAACTGGAAAAGCGGCAAAAGCACTTCGACACACACTTGAACACGTTTGACGAATTTCAGGCTCCTGAGAATGAGAGTCCAGAAGACCGCGAAGCAAGATACGGCAAAATACGGACGGCGACCATCAAGTACATGTTTGACTCAAATTGGAGGATGGACACACTTGTAGAACGACATATCTCCGAGGTAGAAATGCCTGCAGCCATATTCGTCCGTAACCCCAACACACACGGATACGAGCCCTACCAAGGTCCAAAGCCGGGCGGCCCAGATCCTCTTCCTGATATCACCGTCTGGACCCGGACGCCGTGGCCTGGCGCTACCATTCTGGCTCTTCCACCAACTAGGCCAGCGCCAGAATGTGTATCGTATATTGTGCGGTCGCTTCCATTTCGTGGTCAATTCGATGTCGCACGTGCGAAAGCGCTAGGTGTTAAACCGGGGCCTGATTTCGGAAAGCTGACCAATGGCCAGTCAGTACAGAATGCGAATGGAGAGACCATAACCCCAGAACAGGTTGTCGGAGCTGACAGGCCTGGTCAAGGTGTTGCCATCCTGGACATTCCCTCAGTTGCGTACGTTGAAAGCATCCTGCAGCGAGAAGAACTTAGCTCTCCAGAAGTGATGACTGGCATTGGAGCTATCGTTTGGATGCTGGGTCCAGGCGTCGCGGGCCATCCGACTCTTGTTGAGTTTATGAATAAGATGGACGGTGTGGAACACGTAATATCGTCTCTGGATACTGCGCCAAATCGTATTGCGAATGACTCAGTAGCGGCACAGGCTACACGTCTTGGACAGATCGACCCAACAAGGTACTCTACGCCCGTGTTCGACAACACTTCTCTACCACAAAATAGTCTGTATAGGACTGGCACGTCAGCAGTATCGCTGTTGTCCAAAGGAGCCATCGCCGCTGACCGAGGCATGTCCTTTACACTCATGCCGAAGTTTGTCTTGAAGAAGGACACTGCCTCCAAGCTCTTCGTTCCTAATGAGATACAAAATGAGACCCCACCAGAAGTCCTGGAGTTGGCTAAACAGGCCCAGGCAACTGTGCATAGCAACCGCGCAGACATGCTTATGTGGAAACAGCTATTGGCACGTCCTGACACTGAGGTTACGACTCTCGGAACAGGTTCTGCTTTGCCGTCTAAGTACCGTAACGTGTCTGCCACTTTAGTACGGGTTCCTGGTATTGGCAACTATCTCCTTGATTGTGGAGAGAACACACTTGGTCAACTGTCAAGAGTCTTTCCCTACGAAGAGCTCATTGATATCATCAAGAACCTGCGGATAATCTGGATCAGTCACCTACACGCCGATCACCATCTGGGTACAGCGGCGGTAATCCGTGCATGGTACCAAGTAGTACACAATGCCGTTCCCAACTCCGAGTCCCTCGATACTTCCGCGAGCGACATAGACACTAGCGCATACGGTCTTTCTGTAATATCACACAGTGGGATGCTACAGTGGCTCAGCGAGTACTCTGCAATCGAAGACTTCGGATACAGCCGGATCCTCCCTCTTCAAATCACCGCCAATGAACCACGGAAGAGCTCGACATTATCCATAGTAAACTCGTTCGGAAAAGATGTGTCTGAGAACCCGATCGTGCAAAGAGAGGACTATGAGCGACTGTTTGGGTTCCAAGATATACAAGCAGCTAAGGTAGCACATTGTAACGGAGCCATGGCTGTTTCAATGACTTTCCCGAGCTCGCCATCAGATCCCAAAGACGTAAAGCCACTTAAAGTCAGCTATTCGGGTGACTGCAGACCGAGCTACCACTTCTCCAAGATTGGAACTGACACAACTGTCCTCATTCACGAAGCAACTTTCGATGATGAGCTCCAAGGTGACGCAAAGGCGAAGAAACATTCCACCACGTCCGAGGCATTGGGTATCGGCGCGCAGATGAATGCTAAGGCCGTGGTGCTCACGCATTTCAGCCAGCGATACCAAAAAATTCCCGTCTTACAGACCGTCACCGACGGTGAGGAAGAGGACCCTCTGCTCAACCCCAAAGAAGTCGCCGAAGACGTTCCCATGGAAGACGAAGAAGCCGAAGTCGACCCCACTATCGAAAATGCAGACAATATGGACACTCACCCCACTATTCCATCTGCCACAGCACCAGCTCCAGGCCCTGCGAAACCGATCCCTTCGCTCACCCATGAAACCTCGTCTTCGCTCCGCGAAAATGCGCGTGTCATCAAAGTACGCAACAAGGACATGAAGGTCGCCATCGCATTTGACTACATGCGCGTCAAAATTGGTGAAATCTGCGAGCTGGAAAAATTCAACGATGCACTGAATGAGTTACTTGTCAAGGATGAGGACGCGGACGGCGCACTGGAGGGAGTTACAAAGGGCGCGAATGGCAACGGGAAGAGAGCGAGTGAGGACGATGGCGAGGGCAAGGAGGGTAAGGGAAAGAAAAAGCAGAAGAAACAGAAAGAGAAGAGCAAGCGGAACAACTGAGTTGCGCTGGAAGTGATATTCATGAGTCACGGTATTGATGTAATATATATGTAGAAATCATGGCGTCTGATGTGTGTCTAGAACGGCTCGAAGAAATTTTCTCATGATGCCTTGCACGATCTGTGTATAGAGCTTGTCGACACTGACTCCAATGCAACGCCGACATTGGCAAACTCCGTAACACACCGGGTATCATGCGCAGTGTTCCCGAAACAAAAGAGAATGTTTGGCGACGCAAAGTATCCGACCATGCAAATCTGAACAAGCAACCTCTCGCCCTAAGATTTTCGGAGAAGGAAAGCGGCATGCCGGATATTTTGTAGACTACTGTCCGAGGATAGTGAGCGCGTAGTGGGTACAAGGCTGCACGTAGACTTGATCGAAGCTGTGTGAGCGTTATGACGACTCGCACCTAGCCGCTTGCTTCAGCCGCTATCTTGTCCGTCCCAGTTACCATCGGTACTTCCTAGGAGCATCTTGAAAATGTTGCCAGTAGAGGGCTCTGTATCAACAATGTCTCTAGGAACATCGTAGTACTTCATCTTATCGTTGTCGAGAATATCCAGGCGCTGTTTCCCAACCTCATCATCTCCAAATCGGATGAACTGGATACCGACATGTTCCAGTCTACCAGTCCCCGATAGACGATTGACTAGGCCAGTAATGTGATCCTGAACCGTAGAAAGACATTCCTGACCCTGCGACCACACACCGTCCGTGAGGATGTAAATGTTGACTGAAGGCTTCTCCTCTGCTCGCAAATACCACGATCCTCGTTTGTTCGTCGGGGTCTGATAGTAGTTCGGGAGAATTTTGTTGAGTGCTATACCCATCTGACACTGACCACCAGGTTTTACTCTCTCAAAATTTCTTATGAGTCCATTACGGTTTTTCTCACGGCCATCGTGCTCACAACTATTAGCAAATCGTAATTCAATACCGTCCGGGTCCATAAGTTTGACGAGATACGCAAGAGCTTCAAAGACCTTCTTGACCTCTTTCCAGTGTTGCTGCATGGATGCGGAATCATCGATTAGGAAGATCTAATGTTGCTCAATCAGCGAGATAGTCAAAAGCCACTCATTGGTATTGAAGTACCTGATCTCTCCCATGTAGTCTTTTCAACCATTCTTGACCTTGTAGAGGAGGCGTTCTCGAGTCCGCCTTCTTTCTGCGTATATAATCAAGAGCTTCATTAACAGAAGCTACAGGAAGATCTGTCCGGCCGATAGGTGCGCTAGAGTGTGGGAGTGGGCTGTTAATACCAGATATTCGAGTCTGTTGCGGCCCATGTGCAGCATCATAAGCCGCCAAGTGAGGACTTGGTCTCGATATCTCTTCGTCTTCTTCAGTACTCAAGACGCCGGAAAGTGGACGAGCGCGAGGGTTTGTACTGATCGTTGCACGTCTGTCTAGAGGACGGTGCATTGGATGCCCTGGCGACTCGTAAGGCAGTCGTATGGAAGGCGTGCCGATAGTCACACCCAATCCCGCTGGATGTTCTGGAGGCATTTGGACGGGCATAGAGTGTCGCGTATAGGTGGTGGCTGTTGGTGGTGTCTCTGATTGTACAGCTCGTGTGAGGTCTTCGTACACTCTTAGCGCATCTGGTCTTCTTGAAGGGTCTTGGACCATCATTCCACCAACTATACGGATGACATGGCTAACAATGTTATCAATATTTGCCCGGCGCGAATCGTAGGCTTTCCTATGCATGAAATCTACAACATCGAGAACTTTTGTAGAATCATGGAAGCAGCCACTGTAACCTGTTTCTGCAAGGGATGGGATACTGTCAGTCGCCTCCACTCGCCGTTTGTGGTACTCAATCAGCCCCTTTTGACCGAATACAGACCATACTGCAGCTTCACTGATTACGCAAGCTAAGGCCCAGATGTCTTTGGGTGGGTATGCTTGCTTGATGCTTTGTTGCCTGAACATGTCATCCTCCCCACGGAAATATTCGGGCGCACCTTGAGGATGAGTTAGAATAGAGCGAAGCCGGGTCACGATGACAACATACTATACATCTTCGTGCCGTGCACATCGCGAAGCTGTATCTCCTCGGGGTCGTTCGCTAGCACAAACCCAGTAAGACCCAGATCGATTAGTTTGTAGGAGACATCGAACGGGCTGTCTTTGTTCATCTCTGACACAAGAATGTTGTCCGGTTTGATGTCATTGTGTAACCTTTAGAACTCAGTCAGCTTGTGCCGAGAATAAGCAGAGTTTAGAAGTTCACACCCACCCCACTCTGAACGAACGATGGTTGCGTGGATCAGGAAGACAGTGTATAGATGATATTGGCTTTATCAGCTGTGTGAAGTTTGTCCAGAACTTCAGTATCTCGTTCGCTGACGTCGGTGCCTCGGTACGTTTGAAGAATTCCGTGAGGGTGCCGCCGCTAACATACTCACGCAATATGTAACAGTTGTCACCCTGTATCCACGAGCCATAAAAGCGTGCCATGTTTTGCATCGCATCCAGACCACTTGGGTGGCTCAGTAGTATCCTGTAAGCCTCTACCTCATTGTTATGTAACTTTGTATTGTTCGATGGACACGATTTCAGGATGAAGACGTTGGTAGGGGGATTATGCGGTTCATCCTGATCGCACAGCAGTCAGCAGCATGCTACACAAGTGTGGACTTATGCGCGCTCAGAAATTTGACCTACCGGGAAAAGGTAGTTGTACTCCTCAAATAACTCGACCCTGAGGATAGTCGAGTCCGGACCCTCTTGCAGCACTTCCTTCCTCTTGAAGGGTACGACCTCGTCCTCGTGTAGCCTCGTATCGTTCAACCAGCCATGCACGAGCCGTTTCGCGCAGAATTTCCACTGCGCCTCGTGAAACTCGTCAAATATACGCCTGCAAACTTCCGGCACCAGTTGCGAACTCTCTGATTTCCTTGAGCACGTAGAGAGTTGCAAGCTGTTCGCCATAGCTGAATCTTCACCAACAGGCACCCAATCCATCGTGTCAGTACGCGCGCTTCACGCCTACCTTACTAAAGACAGAGTGCGAAAGCTCCTGTTATACGTCGCTAGTTCGTCCAACCATGAACACACAGTCCGGGAAAGATACTTGGTCGTATTTTCCATCCTTCTTTCGATAGATCGGGGTCCCTACATAACGAATTTCGTTCAACACGATGAGCTGGCAGATGCAAGACTGCCTTTTCATAGCCGCGGCGAATGGCCGGAAGTTTGCAGGCGTATATTTGACGAGTTTCACGAGGCG
>Ga0181470_100237_pt1 | contig 14321 bp, 13 predicted proteins | sample InSIn5SAF170_FD_119082 | JGI IMG/M metagenome (GOLD analysis project Ga0181470, IMG submission 119082) | Clean room microbial communities from NASA Spacecraft Assembly Facility at Jet Propulsion Laboratory, Pasadena, California, USA -... ...
TCGAGCGGAGCCATGACATGCGCCTTGACTTCTTTGCTTCCTCAAAGGCCTGAGCATCGGCTATGACACCTTTGGGGCCGGTGTTGGCATTGGACTGGAGGGAGGGGAGGAAGTAGCGGGAACGCATTGTGTCGCCGGGGGAATCGAGTAGGTCGTCTTCGTCTGGTCCGCTGTCGTCCTTCTCGTAGAAGTGCTCTCGTCCGGTGGTTGGCTCGTCGTCTGATGATCTGTCACGGTCGTCTTCGGGGTGTCTAGCACTCTTCCCTTTGTCTTTGAACAGAGCGTCGAATTCGTCCTGGGCAGCGTTCATCGTGAAGAGAGAAGAAGGAGGAAACGGCGACGCCGGTGTGAGGGTACGAGTGGGTATTTGTATGGAGTGCCGGGACGTCAGCCAGAGGAGGTGTGCGTGTGTGCGTATGGTATGACAGAGCCCAGGAAAGCAGGTCGCTCCAAGTGCCGCTTGTTGTGGGCAAAACGCAGTCGCTTTCGTGGCTTGGACAGGTTAAACTGGGGAGGGGTGTTTGAAGACCAGGGAATGCCTTCTTGGACGTTAAGAGTGTGATTGGATGCAGGGAACGTGAGGCCAGCACCAGCAGGGTCAAATGAAAAGAGAGAGCCTTGGTTCCGAAAAGGAAAGCTAGGGGTAAGGCAGGCCAGTAGTCCGACGCGGCGGTTGCTTGCGGATGGGGGCAGGACAACGTCGGGGAGGAGGTTGTGTCGTGACTGTGAGATGGCACCTGCGCCCGAATGGAAATTCTCCCTCCGCCTCTCTGCAAGGGCAGGCTGCAGATCCACGTGTCACGTCGGCATTCTGCGCATCCATCATCACCACACATTCAGGTTCCCTCCCTCCACCCACCCACACTCCTCTCCGCTCGCCACCACAACTCGCCGAATCAGCACCTCCAGACACGCCTGTGGCATGCTTCCAGGCACACGCCGACATCGAATCACCCTCCTTCACATGCCTTCTCCGCCAGGACAGCCGGAAGTGCTGCCAGCAGCTGCCTGGCAAAATCAGGCCGGTCGGCCAAGCTGAGCAGCAAAGTAAGCAGGAGAAAGGGGGGATTAGGGAGATGCCGAGTGCTCGACCGCTGCTCAGGACCATGGCCTGGCTGTTGCAACGGGCCCAACCCTTTTCCCTGGACGCGGATTCGCGGGTCTGGCGTCCTTCTGAAACGCGAGGGCGTCCCGTCAACCACGCATGACCGCAGTGCCAGCAGCGACCGCGACTGGAAGGCTAGCGGGTGAAGAAGGAAAAAGAAAGCAGCTGGAGTGACGAGTTGATTGACTGGTGGTGACTGGAGACCAGCATCTCGGATCTTTTTGACACGTTGTTTGCGCTCTTGGATCCACTTGGCAATGGAATTGTAACTGCGTTCTGCATGCTCTTCAAGCGAGGCGTGGCGCAAATGCAGCTGCAGTCAAACACCTCGGTGTCACCACGAGCATGCAAGCAGAAGCGCTTGATCCAGGTAATAGCAGCCTACAATTTCCATGTGGTCAGGGCATGGCAAGTCTGTTTAAACTCTGCCTGGGTGAACGAGGGCGAAGCAGCGCCGTCGTTCCATGGTGACTGTCGGGAACGATGGGCCACACCAGACCTAATAAGTTCCCGGCCATGACTGGCCCCCAGAAAAGTCCAGATCACCTAAAACCAGTGCAACCAACCATGAACTTCCTTCCACGAACAGCGGGTGAAAAGTATGGGTTCTCAGGCTTCTCTACGAGGCGATTCGCCTCGTCTGAGTGCACACACATGCGCCAGTCACGTCACCATGGAACAAGTCATCATCTCCATCCCCAAGATCTGGCTCCAAACCACGCTTGCGTGGACGTTGAAACACGCGTTACAGGACGCAACGCCACGTCTGTTCAAGGGACGATCCGAGTCTCTCACAAGTCTTCCTCGCCTTATTTCCATCTTCAGCACGCGCCTTTTTGCCCTTTCCAGGATGGTCAGCCCTATATCCTCGTCCCGAGCAAAGTAATATCAGCGCCATACTAATGTAATGCGAGAGTTTGAGCGCGAGCATGATACAAGGAGATGAGATCAGGCTAAGCAACGTTTGTAGAGTGGCTTTCTCGTCCTTTGCAACAGAAAGGGGGGAAGAGGAGCCCCCAAAAACCACCATCTTGTGTAATCATCAGTTAGCTGAAGGAGTTTCTTCCTCGCTGACTGCGTGGTGACCATCAGCCTGGATAGTTGCCTGATTAGCGTGGTCATGCATCGGAAACCGGAAGCATCATGTCAACGTGGTAGCAGCAGAAAAAGAAGAAGAGGAAAAAGGCGACAAGGTCCTCCTTGTTGACCCACATGCGAATCTATTTCCAACCTTTGTTTTCTTTCTTCGATGTTTCACGCGCCTCATCCATCGATCGCCATAATCATCATTGTCAACAGAACATGTAAGCGCCGACGGGCACCGTCTCCAGCCGTGGTCGCTATTATTGCTTTCTCTCGTTTCCAGTAACCTTTCTCTTGCCATCGTCGTTCCCGTAATCATGGATTATCACACCCTAGCAATGCTTTGCGCCTGCATGAGATGAGCAGAAGAAGAACACCTCGGCCCGGAGGTCTTTCTGGTAGCTACGGAGAGGAGCCGATCCCTATCTCTAGAAAGAAGAAGATGAAGATGAAGAAGAAGAACTTATCGGTTCTCCTCTCGATCATCCAGACTAAAAGACCCTCATTTCACCTCTCTACCCGCCTCCCGTATACACAGGCTCAGTCGTGTCATTGTCTCCATTCCGCTGAGCACATACATGTCTGCTAAGAGCGATAGCCGCCAGAGACATAAGCACTGTCGCACCTTTCACGCCAAACCAGGTCAAGTCCTGTAAGGCAAGTCAGATGACCGCTTGTCTGGAAGACATCCTCAAGTAGTTACCCGGGCGATGTATCGGGCAGTGTAAACCCGAAACACCAAAGACAGCGAGAAGAAAGAACGAAGACACGAGAATTGCGCCTGCATGCTCCGTAACCGTCTCGCAGTCACTTAGACCCGGCTCAGGCGCGACCATCAAACCTCGTCCACATGCCTACCTCATTCTACCTCGTCTTTGTCTCCATCCGGATGACAAGACTCCATCAGATCGGTACGTGTGCCCGTTAGAACTATGATGATGAGGAGCCGGTTTCAAGTCTGCCCGAAATCTTGGGGATGGCGACCTGCCGGTAGCACACCTCATGAGACAAGCAGCACCGTCCATGCCTCCTCCCAAACTGTCACTGTTAGGACGAAAGGGTTGCCGCTCGTCCAGAGGTCTGTTCTGATCGTCTGTCAGCGGACCATGCTCTAGGCCTCAGAGTTGGATTAATGTCGGTGCTGAACGCTTGTCATGCGGTCGTTCATCTATTCATCCTATGTGGATCAATCGCATCAGGTCTTCATTCACTATGCCGACTCAAACAGGTCATCTTCACGCAGACGGCCAGCAGGAATCAAAAAAGAGGAACGACACCATGACCTACCAGCTGGTACCTTAAAAAAAGCTGGTACAATCGCTCGTCCATCACGGCATCCTAATGACACCATCTACATTGAATTCTTCACGCTCATGGCAACATAGATCTGCCATGCATGCATCACGCACTTCCGATCCATAAGACACGTGGATTATAGCCATCCATGCGGTAAGGCAAGCAGCCAGGCAAGCAGCCAGACGCATTTTCAGGAACGAGATCCTACCCTGTCCACGTACCTTATTTTTTTTCCAACCCGCGAACTCCCAAGGGGTCTCGTCGTTCCAATGCCAGTGGTGGCCTAGGCAGGTGCGTGTTAGTGCGCGTTGCGTTGCGTTGCGTGCGTGCGTGCATGCATGATGAGCGTTTTTGCCCGAGGACGAGATGAGTGCTTCATGCGAACTGCCCGTTGGTTCCGTTTAGCGTCCGCTGTGGGGATCATGTCAGGGCAAGGAGGTTCGAGATGGATGCACTATGCAGAGGCGTTGGAGCGAGCGATGGGACGAGATGGACGCCTTTGGATCTGCGGATTCAATTGGCATCTTAGCTGTTAGGAATTGAACAGAATGCTGATGATTCACGTGCCTGTGAATAAAAGGAGGGACAAAGCGAGGGCAGCGCGAAGAGGGGGATATATATGGGATGGAACGGCTGTCGCGAGCACAAATGAAGCAATTCGTAATCTCAAAGTGCAAGCCTCAAACACACATGCCTTGTGAGCCCGACAGTCGCCCATCCCCGTCCTAGAGGACACTATACCAAGTGGCGAAGAAGGGGAGTGGCCCAACTCCGTGTGAAATATGGAAGAGCGGACTACACATGATGTAAAACACTAGCGAACCAAAGAACAACTCAACCTGTGCTCTCTGACCACCAGACTGGAAACCCATGCCACCAGGGCACCCGTCCACCTCAGGTACCTACGGCATACATGAGGTATGCATTCCGCCCATTGTGTAGGAATCCCGCGTCAAGTTCACTTTCGATCAGAATGCACGAGGTTGTATGTTATTGATCAGCCACTAACACAATCCTCAGCATGGGATGATGGGGCGGGAGAAGAAAGTTAACACCTTGCTCCCTCGTGGTCCATTGTTTCCAAACGAGAAGAACAGCGGATCGATTACGGATCATGAATAATACATACACCCGCCGTCCCTCCGCGCGTGTGTGCAAGGAGAAGAGACAGAGGGAAGAATCAAGACAGTGACGAAGAACTTGAAGCTAACTCAGCTAGCTATGCTTTCGCGCCCTGAGTGCCAGGCACATATTTTTGTCGGTACCTGAACACCATTCCATTCTCTGGATCCGATAGCTAGCAGCTCAACCTGTTTGGGCGTATGGATGTCTTCGATGGTCTTGGTTTTCCATTCACTAACCTGGGAGGCACAGAATCAATCCAAAACACACTCTGAACTGCCTGCCTGCTTCAATGACCTCGCGATCAGCGTGCAGGATATGAATTGCCTTAACTTGGATCTAGAAACACCACGTCACTGTTCCGTTCAACGACGGGGCGACAGTTGCACTATCCTGTGCCTCTTGGGAGGTTGGCGACGCAAACCTTCAAGCAACATACTCAGAACATGGTCGCCAAGTAGGACCATAGTCTTCAGGCATTCACACTTTCACGAGGCGAGACAACAGTTGACAGAGCATGGCTTCAAAAAAAAAAAAAGAACTAAGATTGAGAGGGAGCCGCACGAATCGAAGCAACAAACCGCACAGCATGTAGGTAACCTCCCTCCCATGTGTCACACCATACTCTCCCCCCTATTACAAATATCGGACGAACACGACGACTCCCTGTCCCAATCGTTCCGTCCTGTATAATTTCCCATTTCGTCGTCGTCAGACAAACAAAAGAGCAAACAAACACCGGCTTGACTGCGACGACTACTGCTACAACATTGTTTCCACCGTCCTGCCGAACAGTCTCTCAACCCTGCCATCGCTATTGTCGTTACAGGCGCCACGTATCTGGTCCCTGTTGATGTCGCACTTGAATCTCGTTCCAATGGCCATTATAGACAGGCTGCACGCACATCGTATGGTGGGAGGAAATCAAAGGAGACGAACGGATAACAAGATAACGATGCCTACGAAGAACAGCAGAGAGGGGGAGAGACGGGGGGCAGTGTGAAAAAATACAATGACAAAAAACGCTTTGACGGGGTTATCAAGCAAAAGAGTACAGAAGTAGTTTCAAACAGGAAACTGTGTGCTAAAGAAACGAGGAAAAGTAGGGGTCAGATTTCCCAAGGTGAAAGGGATCTCCAGCTTTTGTGGCGCAATCAAGCGATTTTTCGGAGGCGACTGAACTGGCACTTTCCGTGAGAAGATGATGGCAAAAATTACAGTGAGTCCGGAAGCTTTCCTGCGCGACGGGAGAATGTCGATGCGTGCTTCAAGAAAGGGGAAGAAGAGAGTCCAACTCCGTAGGGACCGGTCGCAGGGCGAAGTGTTTGTATTACTGCTCCAGAAGTCCTCCCAAGTGCGTTGGTACTAGTGCGAAACGGCTGCGTAAATATCTGCAATGACCCTGGACTCCAATGGCACTATGATAACCAGTATGTAAGAAAATCCATGTATAAGCGATTGAGTGGCTAACGAGGTTGCTAGCACTTTCGAGTCGCTTCGTCGGATGGTCGAGGTCCCGAGGTCTCTTACGCCCAGATACGCAGCTGTAGAGGGTAGACAAAGTCAGCCGAATCGTCCATGTGCATATCGAGCGTGACGTTGAGAAGATACTGACCATTGAATCCCAAGAGCCAGTGCAAAGACTCATTGCATCCATGCTTACACCTAAGCAGCTGACACGGTTGTCATGGCCTTGGAGAGTTCCAACACGCTCGCCACGAAGCACATCCCAGACCTGTTGAGACGATCAGCGACAGGAGTAGAATATTTTTTAACACAAGAACACGCATACCTTGCACTCGAAGTCATCGTAACCAGCGAAGAGCAACCTTCCAGACACGGAGAAGGCAACAGAGGTAATACCGCAAACGGGCTCGCCAATCTAAATGTATGCATTAGTAAGCCTGACTTGAAGCAGCAATCGAGATTCGAAAGGACTGAAAAAAGTGAGAGGTATCTTTCGGAGAATGGCAAGACGTACCGTGTATGCCTGGAGCTCCCTGTCTGCACGAATATCGAACAGGCGGCAAGAAGCATCGTCGGAGCCGGTTCCGAAAGCATTGCCGTTGGGGAAAAATTGGATGGCGTTGATGTCGGAATCGTGAGCAGCAAAGGTCTGGACGCACTTCTGCTGGCGGATATCCCAGAGCTTAGCAAAGGCATCGCAAGCACCGGAGACGAACTGATTGGAGTCCAGAGGGTTTATGCTCAAGCTCATGACATCGCCCAGATGGTCTGCAAACTCGTGGACCTTGGAACCCGTCTCGAGATCCCAAAGCACGCACGTCATGTCACCAGAGGACGTGAGAATCTTTCGGTCGCTGATGAATCGACAGCAGCTGAGGTAGCCCGAGTGACCGGACAGCTCTCTCGCCACACGAGTCGGGCCTTCGCGAGCAGACAGGTTGTAGATTGAGCAGATGTTGTCGAGACCACCGCAAGCGACGAAGTTGCCGCTTGGGGAGTAGGCGCAGGTCATGACCCAGGACGACCTCAATGGGATGGCATGGACCTTGTTGGTGGTGTACGCATCCCAGATGATGAGCTTTCCATCCTGGGAGGCGGAAACTAGATGTCTGCGATCGGTTGACCAGTGCATGGCGTAAATCTTGGCCAAATGGCCCTTGAGGGTGCGCTTCGTCTTCATCGTCAGCCGCGGGAGGGCGTCGACGCGCTGGCGGGCTACATCACGGACTGTGGAGGAGAGGCAGATGTCAGTGGCACAGAATACAGAGATACAGCGTGATTGAGAGGGAGGCAGAGCAGAGCAGCGCTTGGGGATGGGAGTGAGTGCATTCGAGAGTGCAGGAGAGCGGCTGAGCCAGACGTACGGGTTGTGTCAGCGAGTTCGTCCTTCTTCCTTTTTATCCTGTCCTTCAATGCTTCCGCATCGCGGCGGGCGAGGGCAATCTTCTGCTGGATGGATTCGGCGCTCATATCTGCCATTCTCTGGAGAGGTTGGTTGGAGATGGAAGTCGACGAGGTGGAGATGCGCAGGAGGTCAGAGGCGTGCGTGGATGAGAAGATCCAGGGGTGGGCCTCGCAGGAGCGCGGCGGAGAATCGCGGGAACAGGTAACAAGTCCGCTTCGCTGGGCGGCGGCGGGGAAGGGGCAGAGGAAGCAGGTAGTAGCAGCTGGCGAGCAATTGGTGCGTCCTGCACTCGGGCCGACGTGCGAAAAGGGATGGCGAAGCTGCTTGCCTGCTGCGAGCGTGAGAGGACGCGACTGCGAGGGAGCACGAGGTGGTGGGAGTGAGGCAGAGGAGAGCGACGGCGGCAGCGAGGACAGGAGGGCGTGGCAAGCAGCACGGAGCGAGAACGCGAGAGGGAGAAAGGACGAAAGAGGGAGATTTGGGTGTCAGGGAGCAACAGCGTAGAGGGACGAGAGCAACAGGAGAAGAGGACGGGAGGGGAGGACTGGACTGGAGCGGGCGGGCGGTGGAAGGTGGATTGGGGATGCAGCTGGCTCTGGCGCAGGTGGAGCCTAGCCTGCCGCGCGATTGGCCGGCGCCCGGGCTGACAGGCAGGCTCGTGGTTAGGGGCAATAATAACAGCAGAGACAGGATGGCCACCACCACCAGACCGGACAGTCCATCACTGCTGCACTTGGAGAGCGTGTGGGCGTCTGCGCTGCTGCTGGCGACCGGCAAGCAGCAGAGGCAAGACGACGGGGAAATTATGCGACGGAAAGGACAGCTCTCGGCCAGACAGGGCCACGACGGACGGACGGACGGCCGGCCGGCCATCCAGCCTGCGCCGGAGCAAGAGCTCGCAGCAAGAAGACCCTCTCGCAATTACAGTGCAGCCATCACGCCGATGCTCAACTGGCGACATATAGACGACGGCCATGCTTCCTGACAACGTTCTTCGATATGCACATGTATGTATACATATCCCCACGTCGTCGCCTCTACCGTCTCCTCAGGGAGCAGAACTGAGCAGGAGCATTCGTGCAGTAGCTGCCTCCCCCCAGCCGAGAAACCTTAATCTGGCCGGGCCAATTGGTGCGTGTCCCTCCTGCAAGATGCGCCACTCTTCCGCTCGCAACATGCCAGCAGAAAACGGCCACAACCTCCCCTATCCATGCTCGCAGAGCTACCGTAATTATGATGGGCTTTCATCTGCTGGCCCGCTTGTCCAGAGCCTGCTATGTACGAGAGCCTCCCGCTACTGCACGCAATGAATCGTCCTGCTCAATGACATCTTGCCACCCGACCCTCATCGCTGCAAATACCTCAGACACGATGCGGCCATCCTTCCCGAGTCAAGACATGCGGACGGGAGCGTTGGAGGGAGGTGCAAGCGATCGCGACAACGGTGCTATCCTCCTCCTGTCACAAGCGTGTGGAGGGCGCTGCTGCAGTTGCTTGCTTTTGCTGAGCCCATTCAGCGGGACATGCGCTTCTCGTCTGGACTGTGCCTCGAGGCTTCGACCTTTGATGTCGACGGCGTCCTTGCTTCCGCTGGCTCGTTGCCTGCCTATAAAACGTCCACGTATGAGGTGGTACTCGAAGGGAAAGAGGAGAAAACAATGGACGCCTCAACCCCTTCCTGGCCTGTGTGAGAGTGATTGTTTACAGTGGAGATGGCGAGACAGAAAAGCGGCCGGGGTTGCGGTCGGCATGCACCAGCCATCCTCGTCCACCGCCCGGCGCGGCGTCGTTCTTCGTTCTTCCTGCTTCGTCTGCAGCAACCACGACACGACGAGGCGCTCGCTGCACATGGCCCCAGGCATGGAGATTGGAGCCGTCGGTGGATGGCTGAGCGGGAGGGCTCATCGAGGGGAGCAGAAATCCATCTCCCAAGTGGACGCGGTGCATGCCACTATTGGACAGGGCGGCCGTAGAAGGGCATCTTGAAGCGCCATTGGCAGAGAAAACGGCGCCTTCGACTCCCGTCGTTCTCGAAGCTCGGGCAGCAAGGATCCAGAGGGCCTCCTCGTTCCCGAGACGCCGGCGCTGGGTGGTTCATGGTTATTTCTTGATGAGGTTGTGCTACGGTGAAAAGCATGTCCGCCGGAAGCGTCGAATGGTTAGTAATGCTGGACTTGCGAACAGCCATGCAACATGCGTGCTCTGCCGCTCGAGAGAACCGCTCTGCAGTTGTGCCGTGGAGGTTGCTGTCGCAGACGAGGGCAGCTGGCCGCTGATGAGGCGTCGCTGTGCGATTGTCCCTGATCGCCTGTCGGGGTCTGAGTGCCGCCGTTCCACTTGGGGAAGGCCCTCGAAAAGCTCCATCCACCTTGCATCCGTAGCAATCGACCAACCGTTCTTCCCCATCGCATCTGCTCTGCACGACACATCCAGACGGAGGACGGGGTGGCATGTCTCCTCCTGTGCGTGCGAAAGCTCGCAAGGTGGTGAGGCAGCGGACAGGACATGGCTTTCGGTGCCCACCCGGCGCATCCAGTCCAGAAGTTGCCGTTCGGAGCAGACGCCTCAGAAAAGCCTCGTCACCCCATCCCTACCTACGTCGTCCCCCGGAACATCACCGCCGAACATCACCATCGAAATTTCCCCGAACCATGGGTGGCAGGCCTCTGCCGTCCTCGCTCTCCCGTCCTGCTCCAACGTCAGCTCTCTCACCCACCGTAACACTGCAGCAGTAAGGATGCATGACGTCCAAGTTCTACCGCCTTCTAGGGCCTAGACACTCACTATGGTCACAATGCGAAGCCGCTGTCTGCTCTCGTACCATAGATCACTCTCTCCGTCCGATCGATTCTGAAACCGATGGAAAGCGCTCCTTTCGTGCCGAGTGGTATGTGTATCCCCGTTGCCGTTGCTCACCCCGCAAGCCTTGTCACTGCCTGCCACGCTAGAGATCCAAGAAGGGCCGTCGGGGGAAGCAGCACTGAAGCAGAGTCATGAACTGTGTTTGCTCGACACGAAAGAAATGCCATTCAGAAGACTCCGCAATTGGTGTTTTCCAATACGCCTTCACAAAGGGCTTGATCTCACAAGAAGAACGATGTCTATCAATCAATCAATTTCTATGCTGGTAGCCGGAATACGCATTTCTCTCCGTATTGATCCTGCGAGGCTAGGCTATATATCTCCTCACCTGAGCCATTCGCTGGACAAAGCCATCATACTCGTCCTCGTCCCTAGATATGCAGGTGTGTTGTCAAGGCCATCAAGCGACCAAACATGATGCTACGTTCTTTATTACTTGAAGCCTCGAACTCCTGACAAAACTCATCAAAACTCATAAGATTGATAACGATGTCGGTGCATTGGCCTACTGCACTGGTGTGCCTGGTTGGAGTCAAAATGGATGTTCGTGGCGCGATGTCGTCCATCGCACGCTGTTAGCCGCATCCGCAAAGGCAAGCCGTTGTAACATCTGTTTGAAACAAATCTGCGGATATCTCTGAGCCATCGGCTGTTCGCGTTTCGATCTTGTGGCAATACTCAGCACGCTTGTGACACGCCATCGGACGTTCCTGGTGGTCGTAGGTCTGATAGTTGGAAGAACTAAGCAGATGTTGTCGGCAAGGCAGTGTTATGTCGAACTGCAACAACGATCGAGGCGCCGGTATAATCTGGCGATGATCTCTTATGGAACTGTTGCCCACAACTGAGCTGGTGCCCTTGGCTTTGTCAACCAGAACTGCCGGAGCCAGCTTTGGTTCAAAGGGTTTCGCTAATGATGGTCATGCGATATCAAGGCTTGGTGCTGTTTTCGATGACTTGAATACCTGCTCCATCACGTTCCTGCCCGAGCAATGCACCCATCACATCCCTCTCGTCACCCGTTTTTCGAGTTCTGCCGTTGTCCTCACTGTCGCAGTCCATATCAGTTGCGCCAGGCTTCCTCTCTTCCAAGACACCAAGGCCCAGATTCATTTCAATGTATTCTTCATTCTCTGCTTCGTTCACATTCTCGATGTTTCGTTCGTCTAGCGTCCCGGCAGCACGTGCGTCTTCCAGCTCAAGGTTGGCTGCCGCCATCTTCGGCAAGAAGTCTTTCAAACGAGCTTTCAAGTCCATGCCCTGTTCTCTTTCTGTTTTGCTGAACTTGATCGCTGGCTTCGTAGTTGTTCGAATCGTGATACGACCATTGTCGCGGCTTGTAGGTGTTTCGCCGTTGCGGACATGGTCATCCTCGTTTGCGTTGCTATTGCCATCTACGTCCTCGTCGTCCTCGCCGCTATCTGAGCTTGGCTCTTCGGATGACGTTGATACATCGCTGCTCTCGGCCTCATCCGCATCGGAGTGCTCTGTGGCTGGAGTTTGGACTCGCTCAGCATGCCCGCTGACAGTGGAGAGCGAGGACATAGCGTCCGATGTTGAGTTGGTGTCACTACCGTTGGGCCTGTCTGAGGGGGATGCAGGCATGCTTTCTTCCTCTGGAAAAACTTCTGTCGGTTTCACGAGGCGGGTGGAGGCAGTGTTGCCCAATGAATGGCAGAAGCCAGAGGATTGCGCGGCAGACCAGGTAGAAGTGGGAGTGGCTGAGCAAGATGGAAGGGATTCAACGATGATGTGCAGCGGACATTTTTTTTCTTGGACGTCGTCACATCCCCGCCAGTGGTTGGAGCGCAAGAGTCCTTTTTCTGCCGCCGCCCGTGTGGAGGCGGTGAGCGAGGTCCCAAGGTGAAACGGATTCGGGCAGCTTTGAAACGGCAACGGGCAGTTCCACTCGCGGGCATCACCTGCTACGCGCCGCCTCAAGTGCCTTGCTTCCACTGCAGACCAGAAGCTGATGCAGGTACAACATCATCCTACACTTTGACACCTCTTAGCTCGCCTCTCTTATATACCCGCGCCTCCCTTCCTCTGCCACCTCGTCCTGCTCCCTCTCCTCGCCTTCGATCCCTCCTGCTTGGCGCCAGATAAACTCCCCGCCTTCCCCGTGGCAGCAGTGACAGCTGAGCATCCGACTTCTGACAAGCTAGGCTGCACGCTTCGGCTTTTTGAGCAACAAGGAGCACTTTGCCGTGACTCCATAACTCAAGCTTAAAAAAGCAAGCGGGTGAGTGATTTTCTTTTTTTCAAATCGCGGATATGCCTTGGGAAGCTCGCGCCGATTTCGACATGAACATGCGATCCAACTACGACCGTAATTGCCTTTCTTTCCTAGGACTTTTTGGATTGTCATTTCTCTGGTACTGGATGAATAGAACGACTTTGTGGTTGAGATGTTTGGCATATGGCCTCTGCAACATCCCCTTCGGCGATTCTACATGGCTTTATCAGAACCCGGAAGTGCGACAGAAATGAAGCCAAAACAAGACCACCATAGGCGCGATGCATTCAAAGGAGAATCCCTTTGATGACATCGTTCCCCATTGGTAGCAAATCGAAAGCCAGCATGGAGATTACATCACGAGATATTTACGTCCTCGTTTCTTGGCAGTCTCATTGTCCGTCAAGGATATTGAGAACAAGGTCCTGCACCCATGGATATTCAACCACAGAGCTCTTTGTCTTCAGTTCAGCCAGCTACCTTGCTACGCCTAGAAGGCAACTCACCCTGGACTCTCCAATTTCTTCCATCTTCGTACCTGTAGGACCGAATACTAAAATTGAATTAGATTAGGTTTTAATCCGCGTAGCTATACAAGACTGGCTTGGAAGGTCATCCAACCATACACAGTCTTCCTGCCACATTGAAGATACGACTCACGACGGCCGTTCATCCTTGTCATCCAATCCAACTGCAATGGCCACCCGAGGATCGCTTCCAGGCATAGGCCTGCAAACACAGAATATCCCATCTGCCTCGTCAGAAGACTCGATCGCTTCACCTGCACGAGGACGTGAAATGCGGCAAAACCTCCTAGCAAAATTGCGTGCCCCGCCACTGGTCCATGCTTGGGAATTCTGGCACGAACGGCAAGACCGCAGCAAACCCAAGCCAACCGATGGCTCTGCGGCAGAGACCAGCAGCAATGATGGCGGATACGAGGATCGTCTGGTGTCTCTTGCTCAAGTCACCGATGTGCGGGAGTTCTGGGAGGTCTTCAACAATTTTGATACCAAGTCTTTGCCCATGCGAGACGCGGTACATTTGTTCAAGAAGGGCGTCAAACCTATATGGGAGGACTCTCGTAATGCTCGTGGAGGCGCGCTGAGCTTCAGGGTGTCAAAAGAAAAAGCGCCGGACTTCTGGAAGGAAGTCTGCATGATGGCTATTGGCGAAAAGCTGCAAGATGCCATCAAGTCAAACAGGCTGAGTCAGTATTCCTTGATCTCTGATGTGACTTTTCAAACAACGTTCTTCCGTATGCTGACTCTGGTGCTTGTTCTTTGCAGGTTTCAACGACGACATCTGTGGCGTTTCGTTCGTCGTCAAGTGGACGGGCATCGTGATCAGCATCTGGACTCGCGATGGTGATCACGAGCAGGGGATCAACAGTCTCCGCGACCTCATCATGAACGACCTGTCCGAGGAGCTGAAGCCAAAGAGAGGATTCAGCAAGAACGACATGTGGTACAAGAAACACTCCGAGCATAAAGAGTTCAAATCAGCCCCCGCAGCTCAACCAGACGCGGCCTCTCCAACAGGGAACGACGATGTCAAGGTTGTTGTAGAAGGTTCATGAAGCATTGGAATCTTGAGTTGAGTTGGACTATGTCCATGAGCGAGCCACTGTTTGGCTATAGGATAATGACCATTTAAAGTGCATGTGTCAAATAGCGCTATTTCGTGAGTCGTATCTTCAATGTGGCAGGAAGACTGTGTATGGTTGGATGACCTTCCAAGCCAGT
>Ga0181470_100239_pt1 | contig 14302 bp, 11 predicted proteins | sample InSIn5SAF170_FD_119082 | JGI IMG/M metagenome (GOLD analysis project Ga0181470, IMG submission 119082) | Clean room microbial communities from NASA Spacecraft Assembly Facility at Jet Propulsion Laboratory, Pasadena, California, USA -... ...
CAGGCCAAAGACAACCTACCGCGGCCCTCAGCGCTATCAAATGGCCTATCAGCACGCCTCTAACGTCCTCTCCGGCGCAACGCGTGGTGCGGGCGGTCCAGGGGGTAATTCTATGCCCGCTCGTGGCCCACGCTCGGAGTACACAGACACGGGGTCTGTTGTGGGATACATCCCGGACGATGTATCTTCGGTGCGCTCCTCGGCTATTGGAGGTGTTGGACTCAGCCACGGAGGCAATGCGTCAAATTTCCCGTCAATGTTCCAGAATTTCGACCAGGCCTGGCCGACTCTGCCGCGCGGAGCACATCACGCTGGAAGCGGTCACGGTAGAGGCAAGGGTAACGGCATAGCACATTCTGTTGCGGGTGACTCGATCGCTGCCTCCGACGCCTTCACAGATATGAATGGATCTTCAGTCGCTGGTGGAAAAGAAGGAGGCGTATCGCTGGCAGGGTTGAGTATTAATGATGCGAAGCCAGCGAGCTTGAGCCAGTCTGATCGCTTGAAGAGGTACGTAGAGTCAAATGGAAGCGAACGTGCTAGTGGAGCCAGTGGATTTGGAAGGGGTGCAGGCGCAGGGATGCGACCTGTGGTCGGTTTGGAGGACGATGACGCGAGGAGTGTCAGTACGGCATTTGCGAGTCAGATTGGTGGTCCTGGAGGATATGATTGATTTTGTTTGAGGTGAGTTGTCGTTTGTCTTATGTCAAAGCCGTTGCTAAATCACGCGAAAGGATGTGGAATATCTTCCATGCTACCTTATGCTATGGTACAATGCTTAAAGAGCCATCCATCATCAGCAGCGTCCTCGGCCGCGTTTTCGGTTGCACAACATCGAGCGTTATGAGCTCGCGTCATCGATACAACCATGGACCTGACTTGATATGAGATGAGCCACGCAAACATATATGTAGTTTGCTCCGACGCTACCAGCTATGGCAAGTTTTGCGCGAGCCCAACCTAGTTGCTGCTCTCTCAGCAACTACTCGTGGCTCCTCGCAAATCTTGCTACGTGTGCGACTGGGAGAAGGGCACTGGTGTGAGCTGTATCGTTGTTTGCACAAGCAGAAGAGCTTAGTCGGAGAACTTGCTTATCATATTACATGCATACTGCTACTTTGAAGCTGAATTAGGCGTGTTGAAGCTACATAACCCTCAGTGTTCAGGCTTGGTGGAACAGCTTGTAGAGAAGCAGAATCATTCGTTTTGAGATTAGAGAAAACCTAACTATATACACTCCTTTACAAGCTTGACACAATTTGACATATACATCTTGGTTTCGTCATGTCTGCCCTTTACATTCTCGTCAACGCGAGTGGAGCGACACCCACGGTTCGATAATTGATCTACTCGCGGTGATCTTCTACGGACTTCCCAGTTCCATCTGGCCCATGCAGTTAGGGTGCCACCAGCGTTAAATCAAGGTAGCGATATAGTAGTACGCCGCGGCATTTGAGATTTGATCAAGCAAATGCGGCCAACCAGGGAGAATGCTTTCATAAGCAAAACTCTTCATCATTCCATCGCAGCTTCTTCGGAGCTCCATTTGAGCTCATCAGCGCCACGTATTCAATCAGATATGACTCGAAGTTTTATTGATACAAGCCCAAAGCCAAAGTCATCCCTGCAATATAAATTTTCCATGCATCCCCCACAATGCGCCTCATTAACAGCACAACCCTAAGGATGCACGAATTCAGTGATGGAAAAGAGCCCGCTACGTCGCCTTGTCACATACTTGGGGCAATGAAGAGATCACATATCAAACCATGTTTAACCTTCTAAAAGTCCAAGACAAGAACGATTCAAACTGAAGCTTGCGACTGAGGTTGATAGCATGAGGCAAAATGAGAGGCATCAGTACAGGGATTATCTACATCGTATGCTTATGTCAAGGATGCAAAGCATCTCACGAGGAGTGGTAAGCAGGGTCCTGCTCATTTGTACCTCCTTAAATGCATTGAGATACCCAGGCCTGTGCTGCTGGGAAAGATGAAGATCGCTTGGTAGCTACCTGCGAGCATGTTGAGGAGGATGCTACAAATATGGTAGATTAAACCAATATTTGTGATCGCTTATATTCTCTATCTATTGCCCCAGAGTTGATTCTCAGGAGATTGTGGCAACAGAGTGTCATGGATTCGCTGTATCGAATGGCAACAGTCTTCTCTAAACTACCCCTCAGCACCGAGAATCAGCAGTCTCTGCAGTCTTATATGTTGGCTGCTTCGTCGTTACAGATTGCAAATGATCGTTCTCAGATGGTGGCTCCATCCTCTCGATCACTGGCCGCATAGAAGTCCCCCCAATCGGCGTCTCGCAACCTAACTCCTCATCCAAGGATCTTACAGTACCGAGTTCTGCTTGTTGCGCAGCCCCTGATATTGCCACCAGATGCTCCAAGAACGCGAATTCTAGCTTCAACTTTACAGCATACACGAACGAGGTGATGATGTCGATGAGCACGAAAAGTCTCGCTAGTGCGCAGCCGATGATTGCTAGATCCAATATCCACACCAGAACCTGTAAAGCAATGAGTGATGCCGCCTGCCTGTTCTGCTTCACTCCCAACCAATTTGAGCGAGGCGATCGAGGTGATCGCATGTACTCGAATGCGGCTTTGAGGTAAAGCGAAGATAGGACAACATCTTCAACAAAGAAAATGACCGGCCGTACGTGGTGCCATATACTCCAGGCCTTCAACCAGGGAACGTGGTCTTTAGCTAAAGCAGGCAACCTCTCCATTACGACAGAGACGCTGAGATTTATGGCAGCCACGACCGCAATCATGACAAGTATGATACGACTCCAGCGTCGAGTCACATCGAGGAGGTGCAGCCGCGAGTAAAGGACCATGCTGAAACCAGTGGTCATGCAGATCCAGCCAAGGAAAAGGATCGTGATGTACGCCCTCCACTGCATCGGGTCACCTACATACATCAAGAGCAAACCAATTGCGTGGAGGCTGAGAGCCCATGACGTGATGATGAGGGACCAGAAGTAGAGGTTTCGGTAGGATGTAAAAGTGTATAGGATTTGACAGGTGAGTAAGCACGTAGAAAAGAATGCCAATGCTGTGCCCGCGCTCAAGATACTATATAGTATCCATGTCAGCGATCTGAAGTAGAATGTATATAGTTCTGCAAAGGACAGAATACATACGGAGCTATACCTCCAGTGCAGGCTGGATACCCATTTGGTGTAAGATGCCATACAAGACCTTTCGTCTTCCCAGTGAAGCTACATTCACCGGAGCTCATGTTCTCTCGAGAAAATATCGCCGACCTTTCGATAGACGCTGATGACAAAGAGCTGAGCAAAGAGAAATATATATTTGCCCAAACTGCATTGCTACGCCGCTGATTCCATTCCAAATCATGCAAACGTAGCCATTCTCCTGCATACGATAGCAGGGACCAGGGCTCTGAAATCCCATTTTTCTGCTATTCTAGCTTGTAACCTGTGCCAAACTAACCGGTAGTCGGCAGCACTAAGTAGAAAGATCAGCAATAGGCGTGTTTTTTTTGGCCATCAGCTCAAGGCTAGAGCTAGCTTGAAGACCAACTTATGCAATGCAGTGTTGGTGACAGCTGCGAGCTGAGTCATTGGCTCAGATTTGCAATCCCCACTTAGATTCGTGTGCAAATGGAATTATTTATCGAAGAAAGGTTTGTACTGCGAAGCCATCTATCTTTGAAATTCTAGGACCACTTGTAACTAATCCAGACACCAGCCATGAGTCGTAGATAATGACGAAGACGTGATTCGCTTGTTCGAGGCTAGATATTGCCGAGTGCTGAGTTGGAAAGTAAAAGCATGGACATCGATTCAAATTCGGGGGAACTCAAACGATCTTCCAGTATTGGAACTACTCTGTGAACACAACGTAGAATACAGCTATTGTTGATAGTATAGAGACTTGTAAGACACATGCTTGAGCTACCCCAGGTCGGAATGATTGCGGAGTTGATATTTATGAGCGTTGCTAAGTATGGTAGTATCTGACTAATGTGGTGTGGCGGGTGCAATTGTGGCGGAAGTGTGGACAGGCTTGATGTCTGGAATTGGCATCAAGCAGCGTAGAACACCTGCAACCTCGAAGTCGCAATCACCACGGAATGTTTTATTGGACTATTACCCAACAAGCGAGGAAAGCCCTGGAAGAGAAACGGATGATCACAAGAGAAGCCTGCTGAGAGGATCCAAGTAGTAAGCAGATTCTAGCATGACAAAGTTCAATTCTCAGCCGGAATTTCAACCCTTGTCGCCCTGGAATGCGTAGTCAAGTAGGATCAGAGACACATCATTGTCCTGAAGAGGATTTATCACCGGATGCAACGATCAGTCAGATCACAACCTCTCTGCCTTGGAGGTTTCATTGTGCATAATACCGCAGAAATTTAGAACTCGGGGTCCAGAAGCTGGCATTGCTGTTGAGCCTTTATCTAATCTGGATGCTGGCAATATCTTCAATCATACTCTTTCAACTTTTTTAACGAGTAGGAGATAGCCAGAGTTTAGCAGTTCCATCAAACGCCCGCCCTTCACTAGCCGTACTTGCGATTGACGATGTTACCCCCTCACATAGAAGCTGCGGTAAGTGACATGTTAATGTTGTGGGATATGCGTTTCCGAAGCATTCTGTGCTTCTGGATTTTCGACATCAGAATCTAAGTCAGCATTCTTGTCAAACGCACATTGTTGTGTCAACCATACCCGTTTCATTCTGAAGATATCCAGAGGGCACAACAATTGACGAGCTTTCAGTGTTCTGCTTTGAAGCATGTCGGTTTATCCAATATTATTCACTACCCTGGGGACGATACCTACGAATCGCGCGTAAATGCGTACTGGTCTCGAGTTGCCCATAAACGACCGTACTGCTTGGTCCGTCCCACGAATACTTCAGAGGTCGTCGAAACTGTGAATGCCATTGTTCAAACGCCTGGGTGCAATTTTGCTGTGCGCAGTGGCGGGCACGTAGCCTGGGGTGCCAGTGCCATCGATGATGGCATTGCAATCGACCTTGGAGCCATGAACTCCACCACTTATAATCCCGAGACAGGCCTTGCGTCGATAGAGCCTGGTGCTCGCTGGGAGAACGTGTACCAAGTGCTTGAGCCTCAAGGAGTCAATGTGGCTGGTGGACGGGATGGCGATGTTGGTGTAGCCGGGCTTCTACTGGGAGGGGGGATCTCTTGGTATTCACCACGTGTGGGCTTTGCTTGCGATCAGGTCCAAAATTTCGAGATTGTCCTTGCAGATGGCAGGGTAGTCAACGCCAACGAGCAGGAGAACGCCGATCTGTGGCAGGCCTGCAAAGGTGGAACTTTTAACTTCGGCATTGTCACGCGTTTTGATATGCGTACTCTCCCTGCAGAACCTGTTTGGGGTGGTGTCATAGTCAGCGACAGATCAACAGGACCTGCCCAGTTGCGTGCATTGACGAATTTCAACGACAAGCTCGAGAGCCACCCCAACAGTTCCTTTGTCCTCCTATGGAACTACTCTCCGCAACTCAAGAGCATAGTCACCTCGCGATTTGTGGTTAATACTCGTGGAATCGAAGACCCTGAAGAGCTCCAAGAAACCCTGGCCATTCCAAAAATGTTCGGGGAGCCCAAAATCTCAACTATACTAGCCTTTGCACAAGATTGCATCCAGCCGTACGGTTACTAGTGAGTCCCTCTATGTTGTTCTTAGATCAGATCGCAATCTCCTTTTCCAGTCAGACAAGATTGCACTTGTTCGGCGGCTACTGACCATTTTATAGTAACTTCTGGTTCAGCTCCACGGTGAAGAATGATCCAGAAGTGTTGCAAAATGCTGTGGATCTGCATGACGAGGTCGTGGCCAAACTCGAGAGCGTCAGCAAAACTGGCGACTTCACGACTATGGCTCTGTTCCAGGCGATTCCCGCAGTATACGGAGAGCACAGCCTACAGCGTGGTGGAAATGTGATGGGACAGCAAGAGATAGGCGAGAACGTGATTATGTTCATGGGAGGTGTTCATGTATCCGAGCCGGAGCTCGAGAACTTGGCTCAGGAGCTCGCCATAGGTTGGACAGCGAAGTTTAAGGCGTATGCGGACAGTGTCAATGCACTGAAATCGTGGACCTATCTTCCCTATGCCGACAAATCACAGGATCCTTTGGGAGACAACTGAAAGGCAAACTATGAGAAAATCAAAGCAGTTGCTGCCAAGTACGATCCTGACGGTGTCTTTCAGAACAGAGCTCCAGGAGGATTCAAAATTAGCCGCACTAAACTTTCAGGCCTTAGTATTAGTTGACTTAGATAGCCCTAACAGAGTACGTGTGCAGGGAGAATTGTGGACGTTGAGCGACTTGAAAACCTGGGTTATCGCACAGTACATAGTCACACACCATAAGTATTACAATGTTGACATGATTTGCGTCGTGGCTCCTAGTTCAGCATCTTCAACCATAGCTCAATTTGGTTAGAATTTTTCCAAGTGGTGAGCAGATGTTTCATGCAAGTGATCAAGTGATGAAGCAGCAGGGTCGCATTGACCGCTGTCTTGCATCACCGGCCAGTCAGAGTGACATTCTGCTTGCAGATACCGACGTTTTATTATTTTGTTCTCAATGTGCGATGTCGGTCTACGGTGCAGTAATTCTATGGCGGATGGCTTCGCAGGTATGTCCACGCATCGTCCGTGTAGGGAAAGCTCGCACCTAAGGAGCAGAAGAATGCCTATAACAGGCTTTACAGAAGGTGACTGAACTAGTCTAGCCAAGGTACGAGACTCTGTTCTGGCACAAGATCATGTGGGAACTATAGGCATTGCAATCGAAGAGAGAGGATATTACTCAGATTAACCATGAGAAGAATCCGTCCCATTCTTTCTGGCTTGAGTTGCTGTTCATATACGCTTCGAGCAGACCAAATTCGCTACTTAATGGTCGAAAGTATAATCTACATGGTCTGCAATCATTAGCGGAGGATGCATTTAGATCTGCGATCATGCGGCGGTGAAAGCAACTGCCATTCAGCAGGTGCTTGTGGAGCGAAGTCCAAGCCCGTAGACTTCTGTGACAGTTTTTTGGTAGGAAATATTCGCTTTCTCTTCATCTCTAGTTGCGCCAACAGGATCGGACTCAACAACAAATGATTGGAGCGGATCCCCACCCGGCCTGGCGACATTTTGGACTGACCGTTCCACCCACTCGTGTAAAGACCGGAAAGCCATCGCGGGGGAGTTTTTTTGCGCAAAGAATGCTCGCAGCGCTGGCGCACTTGCGCACCCGATGCCCAGTGTGAGCTCTGATGTGCTCCAGATGGTCAATTCCATACCATCCCATGTCTTATCGGAGCTAGTGAGTGTAGTCTTCACGATGGAAGGTAGTCGCATCACCCCTGCCGCAACCGCAAGTGCAGCAAAGCTCATCACAATGGCAACTGCAAGCTTGCGCAACCACGGCATTTTGAGATGCCAAATTTTCCACTGAGGTAATACTAGCAAAATAATATCGGTGATGATGTCGATGCCACCGTATGAGATATATCCTGCCATATCGTAGCAGACCTGACCTTCGATTGGCAATAAACTCCAATAGGCCCTGACAGGCGTGCAAACAAAAGCTCCAAGGAATAGATACGCCACCCACCAGAGAACAACGAAGACAGAAAATACTTTCAACAAGAGCTTGAACCATGGAGAGGTACCTCCAGCGCAGAAAATTCGTGAATAAAAGAGTATGATGCTGAGCTTGATCAGCATGTTGGCGGTAATGAATAGCGGGATTTGAGCGTAGATGACCTTCAGCATCGTTTCAATATCTCGACCGGGCTTCATATGGAAAGTCAACAATTTTACTTCTTGACACGAGAATAAAAAACCTTACAATGTCCCACACGTGCCAACCCCAGCCGTAGTGACCAGCTATAATTGCAGTAATGTTAAGCGCTATGGTGAACACCTAGCAGCTTCTGTTAGTGATATAGTACAACCAGGTCAGAATACACACATAAGCAGGTAGAATCATCCAGTCATCGGCTGTGAAGGCTTTCGTCACAAAGATGCGGGATGTGTAACGCAAGACAAGTATGATCGTGAGGACAGCGGATAATGTTATTTCAGCCGTAATCAATGTCTTTGCCTTTGTTACAGGGGACTCGCTTGGGCTCGGCCATGATGCCAGTTCTTCGATTGAAGGATTGCTGAACATGTTTGAATGCTATGTAGGTGTTGGCCGCTCTCTGATAGTTGCTGTCTCTGTAGTAGAAAGCATACTTATTGACATACCATTTACCTAACCCCTCACCATATGTATATAGCGGCCATTTTACCGAAACTATGGCTTGAAGCCTATTGCCTTCACATACAACCTAGGATGCGACTAACGAAGGCATACAATTGGCAGATGTGCCTCAATAACAAGCATTATTGTAGGATTGCATACTTCCTGCATGTGATCTGCAAGAACTGTAATGCGTCTCGCGCGAGTTGTCCTTATTCAGCATATTCGGCTTGCAATATGCGAAGTCAGCACTTCAGATGCAGATTTCGGTTAGGAAAAAATACGGTGAGATTGGGGCAAACGATACCTCAAACAATAGCGCTAGGATCACAGCATGCAAGTTTTGGTGCAGGAGCAGCACTCCCAATGGTCAAGCTGGGCAGACATTTTGAGTTCCTGACCGATCAAAGGTTTGCATGATGATGTCCGCATGATTACTGACCAGTCAAGAGTTGATTTTATCGACCGACTGTACTGAGCCTGAGGTGTATCTTAACCGAGAATAGCTTCGACACGCGTGACTTATCTATACTTGAGGATAGATTAAGAGTATAAGAAAGGCTGTAAAAGATTTTATTTGAGATTATGTGTATGCTCTGTAAAAGACTATGATACCTTAGTGTATCAATCAAAATATAGGAATAATTTGTAGTCACGTGTGGGCAAATAAGTTTGAACTGAACGACCGAGGAAAGGAGCGCAGTGAGTGGATGAGCATGTAGCAAGATTATTGCCATATCGGCTGGAGTAGATATAGCGTCTCCTAGACTTGAAGACTATGATAGATTCAACTGACTTGTGCTTATAGCCATTCATCTTACTAGAAGACTCGGACCATCATACCTGAGCTGATAATGTCGTGACTGCCGATCAAATCCTCGACGGCAGACAGCGTGGTTAGACCCGTGTTCTAGATCGTGACTGCCATCGACGTTGTTCCAATAGCCAAGAAAGATGCGCCCCTGCGTATCTGATGAATGACGGCCACACCCGGAAAAGGTTTCATGGAGAGGGCAGATTTCACTTTATCATCGTTTATTACTGGCGCTCAAGTCATTGGTAGGTTTTTGGTTTCATGGTTTTTTTGAGCTGAGTAACAGTAGAATATGGTAAGCGTGCGCAGAATTGTACACTCGTTGCCATTTGCTGCGGTATGGAAGACGGGTGCTTTGGGTACGCCAGCATCATATATGACAGCGCCATCATCATGTTATCCTTAGTTCTTCTTGACCCTGTTGTTTTCCCAAGCCTTATAATAACTCTTTATGAACAGCGCAGTTTTCCGACGGTATGGAAGAAAGCGTTTAGAACATATGGTCAGATTCTGCCTTGAAGACCCAAAACGTGACTATAATGACAGAAGTGAAATGCGCTTTTACTGTGCAACTTGCAGCTTAGGTCGCAAATGTGCACAATACTTCTGTTCGTCAGCATGGGTTGTGATAAGCCCCAAAGGCTTTGACCAAGTATTTGCAAAGCCAACTTGAATGTCAACCTAAACTGTCACCGTCGCTTGTCGTCACGTTACACAAACCGCAATCGACAACAACCGCTCACTCAGAGGTGGGTTCTCGCGGCAAAGCTGCCCGCAGCTTCCGCCTCCTCTTCTTCATTCATCCAACATGGCCACCAGTAATTCCGTGCTCGGCAGAATTTTCCCAGTTTCATGCTTCACTATCCAGGTGGTGCCTGGCAAAGGTTTAGGAGTGATCGCAACACGTCCGATCTGCAAAGGTGAGCTTGTCCTTGCGGAATCCCCTCTCATGCGCATCACAATGTCACACTACCTGGCCGAGGATGTGGAAGCGGTGTTCGAGACACTTGGAGAGGAGCAAAAGGTAGCGTATATGAGTTTGGCAAGCGCCCATGGACAAGACCCATCGTTGTATCCGTCAGCGACATCACCATCTGTGACGAACAAGCGCGAACGGAGGCGAATCCAAGAGCAGCATGAAGCCCGAACCAACGATGTGAGGACAGTTTTCAGCATCTTCATCACCAATGCTATGCAAGTCGAAGAAGGAGCCGGCATTTTTGAGCTAGCCAGTCGTTTCAACCATGATTGTGTGCCAAATGCTTGTTTCTCGTGGGACGAGGGACGACAGCTCGAGACAGTCCATGCGGTCAAAGACATTACGGAGGGCGAGGCAAGTTGTCCCATACCGTTCATTGGGGACGTGTTCAGGATTGACGCCGCACAGGAAATCACACTCTGCTACTGCGATCCTTATTTCGACATTTCAATGCGCAGGTGGGAACTCAAGCACTATGGTTTCCAATGTCGATGCAAGGCATGTATCAACCCAGATGACCCGAAGTCTTTCGCCTTCGCATCCCGCGAACGTCGCTGGAAGCTACGCGAGCTAGATATCGAGTTGCGTGTAGCCGCCAAGGACACCGATCGTCTGAGAATCAGAATCGAAACCGTGGCCACGATGAGGGAGGAAGGATTGTGCTGTCCCATGATGGCTCATATGTATCTCGAGATTGCAAGGGGCTTTGAGCGCGGCGGCGATGTAGAGAAGGCGGTGAAGGCTGCAACGAAGGCATTGGAGACGTACACGATCTGTTTGGGTATTGCAAATGAGAAGACGCAGGACGCGGCGAAGAGCGTGAGGGCATTTGAGAAGCAGCGTGTAGGTGGCGCTCTGAAAACATGAAGGCGAACGAATGAGGAACTCACATTTGAGCATAATTTCCTGAAGCATCAATAATAGTACATCTTCATCCAGGTTGGGAGGCAAATCGCAAAGCATCCGTACTATTCACTTCTCCGCTACGCTTCTTTCCACTTCTTCGGCTTGATCAACAATACTCTGTGGCCCGTTTGCTAGGCTGACTTGTACCACTTGAATGTCTGGTTGTATCTCCTGCGAAGTGACAAAAGTCAGCTGGCGCGACTTAAAAATTAGTATGTGCCAGGTTAGGCTCACCTTCGCAGCAGCAATAACGTCATTTCGAAATCCATCGAACGGGCCTCCTTCCCTCAACCCTCCACCAAGAAACAGAGCATCCCGCCTCTCGGCTTTGATCGAATCCTTGAACTCGTCTAGTCCGGTTCTGTCGCTCGCTCTAGAGTGTGTGCTGTGAGCCAAAGCCCGTTGTAAAGGGACATAGTCCAGATAGAAAACCATACTGCACAATTCGACGTCTGACAAAGCCATTATCTTCGAACAGCTTCTCAATCATCTCAATGCCCTCCTTCAATTTCCCAGGAGGGATTCCGCCGCGCATACCAGCTAGACGATCGTCGTCCCATGGAATCCCCACTACCACGATGGACGCTTTCTTTTGTTGAACTGACATCGCGCGCGAAGTAGAGAAGAGACTACGATTTGTGAGGGCAAGCCGGGAATGAGAACCCTTGGAGAAGACATTGAGTCCCCGCATGGTGAAGAGTATATATAGTCTTACAGGCAAACACAAGCTGAAGTGCAGCCTTCCCTTATGTAAGCGGAGAAAGGGCTTGCCGTTTGGAGTATCGGCCGGAGAGACTAATATAGCCGAACACGAGACAACCAGGATACGAAGGTCAAAACAAGTATAGGACACGATCCAAGCTAATCGGGACTGTGAAGAAGGTGACACAGAGGGTTGACCTTTGGTCAGTTGCATTCTGTACTTGTTTCATTGGCAGCACTATCGGCTATTCGAGCCCTGAGCAGAATTCTGGATATCAAAGCAGAGGTGACCGACCAACGCCATGCCGTCAAAGGAAATCTCAGTGTACTTTTAGTACGCCGCCCAATTGCGATCCATTTCGCAGCAGTATCATAAACAGTCTGCCTTTTCATGTGTCATCATATGCGTCGTCCTGTGGCCAAAGATCACCAATGACAAATGCCACCTTCGCTGTCATCAACTCTCCACACACCAGCTAATCCCACAATCTCAAGATCACCAGAAGCATGCTCACCCATCTTCGTCAATCGTGCCCCTTCCATGACCGGTCCGTCGATGATCTGCATCTCTGCTGGTCCAGGTCCGTTGTTCAACAACCTCCTTGCCCAGGCATCAATGGCTGGCTCGCCAGTCTCATCACGAGCCTGCTTCAGGAATGGAATCAGTGCTGTGCCACCCGTTCCGCGCAGTTTCCTCGAGCCTCCACCTTTGACATTGTCTTGACTGCCGTCCTGTGCACGCTTCGACGATCCAATCGCAAGGTTCATTCTTCGGGGTGCGCTATGTTGAGGACTGATACTTCGAGTCTGGCTCCTTGACTCTCGGCTCTTGATGATGATATATCTCGAGACCATCTGAATGTGCTTGTCTCTGAAGGCACGCAGCATCGCAAGACACGCATCATATGCTGTTGACAGCGCCCGGTTATCCCTATTCTCGAACACAAATTGGCGGATATTGGAGACCCTGCCAATGTGCTCTAAGAAGCGTGCGTGAGGCCCAGGCATATACTTGCGCATCTCCATGATGAAGTTGTGATTTGGCGCTGCGAATGCTGGCTTTGCTGCCCCCTCCGATTCCGAAGCCGAGGTTTCACCTCCACTGCCGGCACGCTCGCCTGTCGGTCGGTGCTCGATGCCGAGAACAAGATCGAAGAACTGGATGATGCTAGACTGGGCATTGGACCCGCCAGAGTACTGCACATACTCGTCCTTGCCAGATCCGGTGTCAAAGATGACACCGTTCGGCAATCCAGCATCAGCCATGTTCTTACTGCCCGCTAGGAAGGGGCGAATGCGATTGTAGAAGACATGCGGATCGCAGTTCTCATACATGCGCTGCAGGAGGCTACCAAGCTCATCGAGTCGCTCTGCAAAGCTACGCAGGCATTCTGTGACCGTCTCTTGATCGTTGTATCGAGCAGCGGAAATCGCATCAAGCATGAGTGGAATGATCGGTGCGCCGCGAGCTTCGATGGCAACGGAGACAAGGTAGAACCACGACTCGTCCAGCGACCCTGTGAAGGTCTGTAGAGTATAGATGTTCTCGAGACTGTCGATTGGCTCTTCAATCAGCAATGGCCGCCAATTCCATAGGACAACGGCTGCATATGTGGCTACAGCAGGCAGTTCAAGCACACGACAGCACTCTAGGAAGGGCGCGGATATGCTTGGTGGTACCCGCTCAGCCGGAAGATCACCGCCCCAAACGTATGCATGCGAGATGAACCCTAGGATGGAATACGCCCTTCTCCATTCTGCCAGCGTAGCCAGCCTATCGGTTGACAGGACGGGTAGCTTGTCTACAACACTTCTCATGCGCTTTGTCAGGATCAAGCTTTGGAGATTCTGCGCTATCGCTTCCCAGCGACTATAGTATGCATCGGGCAAGTGCTCACAGGGAGGCTCGGTTGGAAGGAAGCCATTGAGCCCCGAAACATCGTAGTCGGAGAGGCGTGGGAGTGTGGAGTACATGGCTTCGGGTGGGCAACGGTGCTCGCTTGAGTGGAAGGCGGACAGTGTGATCGATGCGAAGAGTCCACAGTGGACAACTTCGAGTGCCTGAGCACTCCTGCCTGGCCGGCGCAAAGTCTTGTAGCAACGGTCGAGGGGCTACCAAAACAATTGCTCGCGTGCTAAAAAGCGTTGGCCGATGTCGGTGAGGTGAGGCGGAAAAGCTTTATCCTGCGCAGTGTTTTCTTTGTTCCTGCGAAGTGAGTGAAATGTCAGGTCGTTACGCAGAAGTGAGAGTATGAGCAAAGAGCAGAGAGCAGAGAGCAGAAAATAGAGTGCAGCGGCGAAGAGTAGCAAGTGTGGTGGGAATTGTCCTGGTCCTGGGGAGGAACCCTGATGAGCTAGAATATAAATGCAGAGAACTAGAACCGGCGGAGTTAAAGAATTCTGGCGCTAGCAGGTGCGAGAAAGGAACCACTTGAATATTCTAGTAGGGGGTTCCAGGATGGGTAAGATTGTTGCTTTAGCTGCCAACGGGTGGAAGCAAGCGGTTGTAATTGTTGCGCGGTCTCAACCTTGGAAGAGGGTGGGTGTACGTGGTGCCTGTTTAGCCGAGAGACCTTCTCACACAAGCTGAGTATGATCTTGGAAAACGGCGTGTATCAACCTAGAAACTGCGCGCG
>Ga0181470_100240_pt1 | contig 14275 bp, 14 predicted proteins | sample InSIn5SAF170_FD_119082 | JGI IMG/M metagenome (GOLD analysis project Ga0181470, IMG submission 119082) | Clean room microbial communities from NASA Spacecraft Assembly Facility at Jet Propulsion Laboratory, Pasadena, California, USA -... ...
AAAATTTGCGCAATCCTGTGTGACCAGCTTTCAGCCTTCTTGTGCAAGCTGTAAGACACATGATACCGTGTCTTCACCAGTCGCGTCCAAAAGCCTGGCGCGTAGCCACAAGCTAGCATGAAACCGTGACCACACGCCATGTTGATGATGAAGTAAAGGAGGTATGACTCACTGCTGCCTACAGTAGGTCATCCTTAAATCACACCAGCCTGACTTGGTTGGGTAGGCAACCATGGTCGGCAAGGCTGTGGCGGGACTGTTTTCCTAATTCAATATCAGCTATCCAAATCTTCAAACACTAAACCTGTATTACAGCAGTAAGAGAAAACACCTTCTCGATAGAAGAGTGGATGCGTTCATGCAGGGTACATTCAGGTTCCGATAGATAGTGTCACCCGCTGTACACGAACAAAACCCTGAGAGGTGTTGGCCTACCGGGAGACATAGGTTCAGGCTGCTTCGGTGGCGCAAGCGAAGTGGGAACGGCTATCAAAGTCAATGTGACATGTATTATAGAGCTGACTGTTTATGTTGGGCCGTGATTGCAATTGCCGGAACATGTCTCATACCTTTTATCTAATATCATCAATCCATTTCATCTGTGACTGCTACAGCTTGCATTGGGAAAAGATCCATCATGCGTTGTACATTGTCTCATTCGGCAACTGCCAGCAGTCCATATGCGCTGCTGCTATGTGGTGGCGTCTTCAGGCTTTCACATTGCAGGATATTGGGTACTTCCATCTGAACCAACCTTCAAGAGCTTCTTCTTTTTCTTCTTGTAGTGTGAGCTCATTATGCGATTTGGATAATATCCGTACTCAAGATCTCTTTCTGTCATACCTGTCGCCGCTGCATTCTGGTTCTTCTACGCATGCTGTTTCTAGCTTTCAGATAATTCCTCGAGGGACAGAGAGTCAATCGACATCTCAACGAAGTAGTCTTCTGATACACCTAGCAACAGTGGCTCTCGATTCGCGTTTCCTTGCGTAGAAAACGAGGCTATTCCCTTCACTTCTTCCAACTTCAAGCACCATTGCCATCTTCGATCATCTCTTCGAATACAGTCGATACGTTGCATTCTTACCGCTTTAGCTACACCAGCCTACTTACGCTTCACGTTGTCGTTACGAGTGAGTCGGCTACCTTCATCTAAGGTGTTTAGGCTAGTCTTCCTCACTACTGAAGTGACTAAGTCTGCTGGCCCAAGCAGCATCAGATTTGATGTGCTCTTTACTATAAATGCAAAGATTTATGGCATCTCATGGATGTCTGGTGCAGCTTCCTTCAATCACCTCCTTGCAGGTTGAAAATACTCAGAAGTGGCCTGGATATCAACCTCACCGTCACCGATGCGTCAGAATTCTTCTTCGATAGCTCAAAGGGTGTCTATGATGACTCCAGCCAGTGGGTGTACTAAGACACAGTCACCTGTTACAGAATCTGGCCCATGTCTGGCAGTTTCCATTTAATCCTTGTGTTTTGATCTTTTTGGTATCCTTCAGTCTTTCCACCTGCTCCCCGCGAGTTTTTGGTATGTATCTCTCCATCCAACTTCTGCAGTGAGACGTGGTTTTTGACGTGGATGTCATCAGGAAAGGGGTATATAATGTTTCCATCTGCGGATGTAAACTTGGAAGAATCGTTTGCTTTCATGTCAGATGCGGAGTTGTTCTACAGTTGTACGGGCCAGTAGCGTTGGCTGCCATCGCTGTGAGTGATGTGTGAGGTGGCTAATCTCGATAGGAGAAAGCAAAAGCCAATATAGTGTTTGCCTTCATAGGGATGGAGACAAGGTCAAACGGGAATGACACATCCTGAGGTGGCTCGCTAGTCGAATCATGGTTCCAGTATGCTTATAGTACTTGAGTTCAAACAATACCAGTTGTAGCTGGCTAACCCCGTTGACTGCAAATCTTCGAAACAATATATTAGGCAACACGCTCCTATTGAAATCATCATCGCACACCACAAGCAAGCGACAGAACATAACACTTATCGCTAATGCAATCCTCTTCATCGAGAGCAATCCTAGAAGCGACAGTCAAAGCCTTGTAGACGGATTGCTCAGACAAGTTTCATGTCTGAAAATGAGCTCAAGGATTCCAATGCATCACAGCCGCTCTGAAATAGATAGACAGGAATAATCAAATTAGTGGCCAAATGATCAGAGTCGACTGAGATTGAACCACATCGGACGGGATAAAGATATGCAAGTGAACGAAGGGACTGGATAAGCTCTTAGTCCGCCACGAGGTTCTTGCTTTGGCGATTTTAGATGTACCCAACGTTATCGCGATATGCGAAGACAATAAGAGTACAGCGGCGGAAGGACAAGGAAATTACCTCTTCTAATGGCCATAAACCCAGATATTGCCGATATAACGATGAATTCCGCTGGCGAATAGCCACTGCGCCCAACCATAGGCCATCCCTTCGCTCAGGAGTTTGCAAGAACGAGGCTCACCTTCAGCACGCATTTCGCGAATAGCATCGAAATCGCACAAGCTACTAACGAGGTCGCTATTCTCGACACAGTAGCAGAACGAAACCAACGAGAGGCGGCTAGAAAGGCAAAGAAGCAGAAGGAGAAGAAAGTGCCGAAATTTGGAATAGGTGGGTGTTGCACCAATGACCAATTAGAAGCATACAGTGATTGCTGCAGGAAGGGTCGATATTCTGAAAGCAAGGGTTGAACGTCCTCCCATCATTAGTGTGGCTGGGAGGTGTTCTAATGGTGGAGGCTGGGGTACTCACTCACTAGTCGACGCTATTGCGCCTAACAGCGCATCGTACCAAAGAATCTCAAAGATCGGAGTATTCGCGCCGATCGCGGTGTAACGTCACCAGTTTTTGATTTGAGTTATCGAAATGCCACCGGGTAGGATCGCCGCGTTCGGATTGATCGCTGGTAGTAGGTCGATGGATTGATCGGCCGAGGTTGATACACTGCACTGTTTCTACTCTAATATACAAAACTCTAAAGACGGGAGTGAAAACATAGTACTGTTGAAAAAGGATATATGGGTTGCAATAGAATCGTGTATATCTATAAGACACAATATGGATTCGCTCAGTGTTCCTCGCCTGTAAATCATGCGCTCTTAATCTTTAGTAATCCGAAAGGCTATAAACATCCAGTCGCGTGAACTTCGCATTGACATGTACCTCAGCGGGAACCTCCAGACATGAAAGGGCAAGCACCCTCAGTGCTAGAAGACGTCGATACTTCAGGGTGACCAGCAGGCATGCTCTGTAAACCTGACATCTTTTCTTCAGTCGTCATTTTATCGAGAGCTGCAATGGTCTGCTCGACTTCCTCCTTAGACTGGATGAACTCATCAGGCAGTTCCTGCTCCTCAGGCGCCTTGACACCAGCCTGAGCTTCGTCAAGAGCCTCTCCTGGTGACATGTTCTTGGGCTTCTCCTCCTTCTTCACTACACCGTCTGGTGCGATCTGTCTGAACATATCCATGGGATCAAACCAAGTGCGAACGGCCTGTAGTTGCACTTTCTCGTTGACAGTGGCGACAGTAACACCCTGAATATCGATAGAACCTCCATGTGCTTTGGCTGTGACCTTCTCCCCCTTGTTGTTGAAGCCGACGTAGTCGTTCTTCATTTGGCCCCAGTGTCGCCATCGGAAGCTCACTGTCGGTGGACCGCTGTAGACTTCTAGTACTTCCCATGCGAACGTAGGCATCATACGCTTGAACGTCTTGTGTGACGAAGCAAAATCAGAGTAGTCGGGCGAGTAGTATTCGTTTGGCGCGATGATAGCATTGTATGTGCCGACCTTGAGCATGGCCTCCGCACCTTCAGGCTTGCCGCCATTGATGGCAAATGAGTAATTCTCACGATCGATTGTACGCCAGTCGTCAATGCTAGGCTTGAAGGATGCTTCGACTTCCCAGTTCTTAACGAGGTTTTGTACGAGCTCCGGAAGTGATCCGGCTTCGTGCGTCATTTTCTTTGCTATGCATTCTTAGTAAGGTGCACTACGTCTGACCTGCAGCTTCGCTACCATATGCAGTAACTCACTCTCAGCAAAAACCTTTCTTGTTTTTGAGTAATCTGGGGCTCTGCCGTATCGCCACTTGGCATCTTTATCTCCAAGGACAGCATCAGGATTTGTGAGGTAATCAGGCAGTGCGGGTGCAGCTTCCTGCGCAGGCGGCTGCTGAACGTCTGCACTTGCCATTGTATGTTTGGGGTATGGAGTGAATGTGATAACGGGATAAAAGGGTACAAAGATGAAAGACTGGCACTGCGGACGAGCAACTTTGCCTACTATTAGTCTGGTATGACAAAGAATACTATAAATTTAAGGTAGTACGAGTATGCTGTCAAACCAAAGGGAGAGTCTCGCGCTTTATATGCCGAGTGTAATCCCTTGGTCAGGATAATCCCCATAGCAGACAGGACCAGTAAGCAGTGGCTTGATGACCCTGCAGTTGTGAGACGCAGAATTTATCCAGTAGCTTGCGAACGGGAATATTGGAAACCTCCGAGAGGGCATGCTGAGGCGTCTGGGCGAACTTTCGAACTGTAAGGCGAGCTACAGAGGCGAAATAATGTGGGGTGCAAGCCGTCAAACTGATAGCCCGGGCATGAATTGCCTGGGCCTAAGGGTCTAGTGTGTTAGACGAGTATGTCTAGACGCTTACATGGGCGGGTTGTACCGTGTCAAGGTCTACATTGGATCGATTTGTACTGGGGTGGTACATAGTCGTTAGCTTTGTGTAACTGTTGCACAGCCGCCAAGGCTTGATTGCAAGGCTCCATGTCCAATTCCAGATTGCATACCGACCTCTGCTTTCGTTCTGCAAGACTCGAAAGCCCACCCATGTTGGTTCTCGCCGTTGTAGCGCTGTAGCGGCACGCTTAGTGCGAGCGCCATAAGGGACCAGGATGAAACAACGGAAGACGTGCCGAGCGGGACATCGGTTGGGGCGCGACCCCAAGGAGCAATATATAGCTCGCCAATCTGAGGTTATCAGGATCCACAGTCGAGACTCTGGTTCCAAGATGCATTGATATTGCCAAGCAAAACAACACGGCCGAGGTTAGGAGCTCTAGAACGAATGTTCTGTAACGAAAAAAAAAGCGTGGGTCAAGTTCTGATGAGTGCTGGAATTTGATATACTAGGACTGGAGTTATCGCTACAGCCAATAGGTCTTCCGCACTCACAGGGCGCGTAGCCAGCAGCTTCCCTGACAGTTGTAGGCCGAACACACGGAGATCCCGAGGTAAAGCTAGTGACGCCCTGAACACTGGTCGCGTATCAGGACAATTGTAGAGTTTGGTACAAGGATGATCTCCTGTAGTGCTTCTTGCCAGGTTGCAGCATGGCGGTCGAAGGTTGCAAACTCATTCTTGTCGAGAATGTCCATTGCAACTGCGTGTTACATATGATACTCCTCGAGTTTCTTCTTCTACAATGCAAGTCAATCTATATCTTACCGGAAAAATTGAATCTGGGGGCCAACAACTGCGAATGAAAACCATCTGTGGCGCCGTTGTGGCGGCTGTGCTGTGTGCTAACTGCTAGCTGCAGCGAGCGAGAAGCCTACGAGCCGCTTCGTCAGGTCTCGCCGATCATCCAGATAATTCACCCACATGGCGGGAACTCCGATTCTTCATGTGAGCTGCTAAACGTCCACGTTGATGAGGTTCGGTATACTGCTGAAGACATGCCCGAGCAGGTAACACATGGAGGCCTATCGTTAGCGCGGTGACGTCATTCTGATATTCAACGGTCCGCGATAATGTATCGCTTCACGCGTCCACAACGCAGACCTCCTTTCTATTCCTGCAAACAGCTGCCATTTCCCTAAACTTCAAAATGGGACGTCGAGATCGCCTCATCAGCGCGTCTATCTTGCGCGCCATCTTCAGATCTGACGCGCCTCGGAAAGATGAGAGCGCGCATCTAGGCCTGTTTGCGCGTATATATGCCTTCTTCGCCCTCTTCAGTCTTACTCTAGCTCGATATCGCGCGTCTCTATTCAAGAAGTTAAGGAACGATACTTGGGAGATTGAAGAGGAAGGATACATTGAGAGCTTCCGCTCTCCTAGCAAGGGCAAACGGACCGACCTGGTCCCTATAGGAGACCTGGGATACTCTGGATCAGTACGCGCTCAATATGATATCTGAGAGCAACCAGCTAATGCGCAGCAGACTTTCTTTACCACGCCTAATTCCAAGTATCTAATCAAGTCACTCCCACGACAGTTCGAGCAATCCTTCTTTCGCGATCGTCTTCTCGAACCCTATGTCGAACACATGGAGCTGAACGAGGACTCCCTCCTCGTCCGTATAACAGACCTCCTCTACTGCCCTACTGCCACCATCGGTGCTGCACTAGGCGCTGCACCAAGCCATCACATCATAATGGAGAATATCCTCTATGGGAAGTCAAGTTGTAGCAAGGACCAGCAAAAACGTTGGGAGACATATGATCTGAAGCCAAACGATTACTTCTATCCTGAACGCGACGTGGCTAACGGACGACTGGCACCTGAGAGTGTCAAGGATCGACTTATTGATGAGTTTGAAGACAAAGTCCGAGTGACCATCGACCAGAAGGAGGAGCTCATTGCCCAACTCTCTCGGGACTCAAAGATCTTACAAAGCAACAACGCAGTGGATTATTCGTTGTTTCTCGTCCGCTATCCCGCCGACCTGAATTCGGGTGACGTGCCGCCGCCCCCCGGTCGAGGATCTACATGGCGCACAGGTGTCGTATCGCGTGACGGCAAGTGGGTTTACCGAGCCATCGTTCTCGACTTCTTTTGGTCGAAAGACGCTCTCCAGGCGCATACGATGACGGGACTGGTTAAGCTATTCAACACACTGAAGTTTGGGAAAGATCACGGCCCCATGAGTATTACTACCACGAGCGATGAATACAGACAAAGATTCCTCGGAATGGTTGAGGACATGGTTGAGGTTCCAGACAGTGCTGGTAGACCCGCTGGAGAAGTACGTAGCCCTGCACCAGTAGCTGCTGATCAAGTGGTGTAAAGCGGCCCATGACCGCTGATGATCTTCATTCCATTCTCTTCGCTGGTAGTACAGCGTATGATTAGTTTGATACACAAGATACCCGGTCCATGTCTGCGCATTTGGGCTTCCAGTTTCTAATCACATTCCTCAATGAAAGCCATACAAATGCACACAAGAAAGCCATGTTTCGTGACCCATGACATGATGGCGGTGAGCATAGAAGCTCGAACATGGCGTCATCGCACATAGCCCCAAGCGTCTGAGTGGTTGAGGCTGCGACGCTGACGAGCCTTGCCAACGCACAACCATCTCACGATAGGCCGCGCCCGCCACGCCCGGGTAATTCCTCGCAGGAGCCTTGCGTTTTATGGCATTGCGACCCGGTTTTAAGCAAGGGGTACATGGAATGCGTATTCCGAGGAGGCTTGGTCCCGTCCGCAGCCGGCAATGAGGCCAGGACTTTGTAGGATTGCATGCGGAGAATAGATGCAGTGGCAACCGTGCGTCGCATACAGTTGAATACGACTTCTGAAGGCCACAGTGGGCGAAGCCTGCGTCGCCTCAGCATCTCCGGAACAGATATGGGAATGAAAAGAGGCGTCTTTTTGGTGTTCGCATCGTGCATGGATGACTGCGAGATCAACGTTGATCGGGATGCTTTTTGCATCGTAGGATTCATCTACAACGTCTATGCTGATCCCCGGGTTGCGGCTCCAATGACAGTAGCGCACGAGCCACGTCGATGACGAACGACGTCATTTTCACGATGTAGACGAGGCGCCTGCCACGGAATCGCACTATGCGTCGAATCAGCTATATTGTCGTCTTTTAAGCGCACCTGCCCAATTGCAACAAATCTAATTGCTTCTTGCCGCCGTACGTCAAAAGTCACTTGCCGCGGCACATCTTATACTTGGCCTCCTTCCCCGCGCTTTTTCTTCTCAAGAAGTCCTCCAGCAACACACCTCGCACATCTCCAAGTACAATCTATATCGCTTACACACTATAACCCGCGCTGCGCAGTCCGCTCCATTGCCACTCGTCGGCCTTCCTGCACACTATCACACCAACAAGGCTCCCTCGTCGAATCGCTGGGACCGGTCGATTGCGCTCCAATCACATCGCTGCTCGCAAGACAACCCTACGTCACCTCGACATCCGGATTTCGCGGCCCCATTGAAAGATGGCAGCCCTAGCCTTGAAGGCCATCAGCGTCGGCGCAGAGAAGGTTCCCGACAAGTTCTTCGAAAAGATCCCCGGAGGCTACTTCACACCCGCAGAACAGAAAGAAATCAAGAAAAACCGTAAAGAACGCAGCGACAGACACGAAAGAGAACGACACCACAGCGAAGAAAGATCCAGCAAGCGCAGCTCACGACAAGAGCGCAGCCCGCCGACTGAGTACTCCGACTACTACACGGACGACACCGACTACGAGCGCGAACGAGAGCGACGACGCGCAAAGAGCACTGGAACGACTGCTAGTAGAGGTCTGAGTCGGGGACGACACGGTAGACATAGTAGCGACTTGGACGGACAGCACAGCCCTCCAAGAGACATGGCTCAACCACAGCAGGGACAGCCCTACTTCCCTCCTCCGCCTACATCCGAGTGTAAGCCGTATAATCCACAGGAGTATGCTCCTAGCCCCGTGCAGGATCACCGCCCATCTGCTACTCCTGCCTACGGATACTCTCCTCAGGTAAATAATCTCTCATCTTTTCGACGCGCGACGCTTGCGACAATGTCCGAGCATCCAACACCGGCGAACAGCTGTCCGCCCATGTTGAGAAGCCGGACAACGTCGACCTCGTCCACCCCTTTCTCTTTTCGACCTCATCTGCTTCGCACTCTTTCTCGTGGTTCTCCCGTTTCTGCTGCTTTCACTCCTTCTTACGAGCCGCCTCTTGCGGCCTTGCTTCAGCGCCCACTTACTAACACTCCGAAGCCAGCACCTGCAGAGCCACGTGGTGTCACCCTAGACTATGGCCAGCGCGATGCTCCCAGAAGCTCTAGGTACATTCCTGGCCCTGGATACGCGCCGTCGCCCGCGGTAGACGCGCCCATTCCGCCTCCACCTGTTGGCTCGAATTCTCCTATGAACCCCTACCATCATACCGAGTTCCCTGCGACTGGCGCTGGCTACCAACCGTCTCCGCCGCCCTTTAGCCGTCAGCGCTCCAACTCTCAGCCTACTTTTGCGCCTACCTTTGCGCCAGTGCCTAGCGCAGTCTACCCGACTTACATCCCCCCGTCCGCTGAACAGCCAGTGGTCGCATACAACGACTCCCAACCTCGCTCTCGCCGTGAGAGCACCAAGCCTCGTCGTGAACATCGTCACAGGGCTAGGTCCGTTGACTCTCACTCCCATCAGTCCCGCTCTAGCAAAGACCACCGTCGAGATGATTCGCGCATGACTAAAGTGCGCGATAGATTCGATAGCATGGATCTGCGCGAGAAGAGCCTGGCGGCATCGGTGGGAGGTGCGTTGGCGGGAGGATTTGCGGGCAGATCGTTGGGTAAAAGTAGGCTGACTACGCTTGCAGGAGCAGCTGCGGGTGCGTTGGGTGCCAGACAGATTGCGACACGCTCAAGGTGAATAACGCCACCCCATACTTGGCTGGTTTCAGTTCTAACAATGCCAACAGAAGCCGAAGCGATCGTCACTCCACGTCCCGTTCTCGCTCCCGATCCCGGACTCGCGCGCATGAACGCGAACGCAGCAAAGGTCCTGGCCTGCGTGCTAGAAGCCGCAGCGTAATCGATCGCTTCCGTTCCAAGTCCCGCGGCCACGACGATCGCGATTCGCGAAAGGACGATAGGCGCGATCGCGATCGCCGTCCAGACCGTGGATACGACTATGGTCGCGATGATTACGATTACTTCAGTAGCGACTCTGAGGGTGATGGCAGTCCTGTCAAGACGAGGCGACACCGAAGGAGGGACTACTAGATGCGTTCAGGAACGTGAGAAAGTGTAGGTTTCTACACGACTGTATTATTATACTTCTTCCTCTACTTGCCTGTCTTCTGCGTTTCATCTATGTTCCGCCTTGACTGCTTTTTCGGCATGTATGTATTGATATGAGACGACGGTTTACGATTTACGACAGTAACGAAGAACGCGATGTGGGACAATTACTCTTTACATTTGTGGAACGAGATTTCAGCGCCTTGATTCAAGCGTCTTTTTTGTTCGCATGTTACTGGTATCGTGAACGAATAGCAATAGAGAAACAAAAACACAATGCTTCCAAATACTCCAGTGCACTTCTCTGTACATCGAACTCCCAAGCCAAAGTATGCAACAAACGCCCTCTAATGCTCGTCGTATTCTCGACTCGTGGTATCATGCCAACGCTCCTACACAAACAACATTTTAGCATCCCGTCATCTATCTTTCAACCCTGACCAGCGCCCTATAAACACGGAAACGGAATCAAATTCACTGTACCCTCCTCCGCAAACTCATTTCCTACACCCGCCTCTTGCATCGCAGCCTTGAACCTGATCTCACTCCTAGCCGCCAACACCTGGCCCGCCAACTCCACGAGACTCTGTCCACAAAGCCTCTCTCTGCCGACCATGAAGTCAAAGTAACTTTCTGGGAAATCAAAATGCAGGCCGACATCCCGAACGAGTAGGTCCTTCATTGCTTTCCTCAAGAGAGAGTTGCTGTCCGCCATGTAGAATCCCGTAAGTAATTTTTGCACTTGCAGTCGCTCGATGTCGGTTTCGGATTTGGTGCTGACACGGTGAGGGTCTTGGCTGGAGGTGCTGTCGATGTAGCGGCGTGTGTCTGCGCAGAGGGTCAAGCTGAGCAGACTTGGCGAGACGGTGCTAAGTAGATAGGATAAGCTAGTTGTGTAGCGTCTGGCACCGATAGACACGGGTTTCCAGACGCCGTCGCGGGAATCCAGAGTTGTCGTCATGGAGTTGGGGTAGTAAAGTAGATCGACCTCGAGATGGCGGACTGAAGGAAGGTCGGTAAGTTGGAGAGGGGGTTCAAAGGCTCCCGAGCCTTCTTCTTCTTCCTCTGCGATATCATGACTGGAGTTGCTGCTGGATGAGGTTGGCGGTATGGAGGTTATGTAGAAAGTATTTTTGCCAAAGAATACAGAGCGAGCTTCGTGGTAAATTTGCTTGTTGGTTCGGAGAATGGCGGTATGGAGGTCGTATTTGGTCTCATGACGGGCAACGGGACCTTTGATGGATGTAGGGGCGACGAGGAGGTGTGTATAGATGTGCAATCGGAGTTCTGGGGGGGAGAATATCGAGGAAGGGTGAACGTGTTGTTTTCGCCATGATGGATAGATAGCTTCTCAATCAATTGGGTCTTTCTGTCGACTTATAATGAGTTGACTTGGTTGATTAGTTGGTGAGAGGATATGGGCCGATATGTCGTATCGAGAAATGAGGTTCAGATCCTTCTCAAGGCCAGCCCTATGGATCGTGAGACTACTCGGTGAGAAACGATTGTAGAGGTCAACCTTCAACAACAAACAACAGCCACAGCAGCGCGCGAACCCCTGGTCTTTATTCTCATTCCATGGTATCAAGTGACCCAGTCCACAATCGTCATCTGTCGCAAGCCCATGAATTCATTACACTTGACTCGCTCCACCTAGCATTCTAGGAAGCCATATAGCCAGGAACCCCTTCACTGGTAAGAGCCTTAGGAGACCCTTACCAAGAAAAACGCCCATGCGCTCACGATGCACACTTCCAAATACTCCTAGCTCTGCCGTCCAAAGACGCGATTGACGTGCAGATCATCGATGTTCGCAAGGATCATGTGGAAACACTGAGGCGTTCGGCTGCAGACACCCTTGCGCCCAATGTACCGGTGTAGAAGGTGATGAAACTATGGTAGGTGCTCAGGTGGTTCGGCAAGGCTCCGGAGGGCATGTCGAGCGGCTGGCTAGGTCGCTGGTAACTGCGACCGCCCCGACATGTCAGGGAGAAAGTCCGGTAGCGCGTCTATGGTGTGTTTCTAGAAACATTGAAAAGAAGGTTTATTCGATTGAGAACAGACATTCCAAGAGCGTAGCCTGGCACGTCGGCTACGCTAGGTTTGCAAGTTTTGTTCTAGAGTGCTTCGACGGACGGGCACGGAAGAGCTTTAGCCACACGCCTCTGATACAAGTCTCACGAAGAGCGTTGATGAGGCCGACACGGCGAGAGTACGGCATCGTGTAAAGTGGAGTTCTCAAGGTAGATGTAAACTTACTCTTTTTTTCTTGTTTGTTGCCGCATCGGCATGTTCCTGTGGTCTGGAAAAGACCGGGAGCCGGGCGATTTTACTTAGTCGGGCAGACTCCAATCGTTCCTGCTCTCTCCTCCCCCAGGACGACTCGGCCGAAAACTCCGATGCCCCGAGTAACGGCGCCGTCTTGTCCACGTCGACTCCACCCCTTGTAGATAATCCAAAACAGCCTCAAGTCCTAGATTGCAGCCCGCTGTGTCGACTACGGGTATATTTTGCCGTGGCAATCCTTCTAGCTCCTGAGCCAACACCTCAGATGCGACCCGTTAGCGCGCTATGCACCAGCCACGCCGCGCAAGGCTCAAACAATCGGCAGCACTACGAAGCCACGGCATGTAAGATACGAGAAGCAGAACGGGAACGCACATGGCACGCTAGCAGGATCAGCACTAGAGGGCCGGGAAGAACACTTCCACGCGAATGATAAACGAGGGAGTTGCTCAGGTCGGCTCCACACCATCTCTAGTTCCATTGAACCGGAAAGGGCGTTGTGCCTCACTCATGCAGTCTCATGCACTGTCGAGACATCGTCTGACCTGGCCTTGGGCTTTGATCTCTCTTCCTTTACCGCTACTCATCGGAAGCGCGCTTGTCGGGCCTCAGCATCGACACTACATCCCGCGTCGAACAAAGAACCGAATACGACGAACCATGGGAGTAAATCTGACATGCGGCAAGCCAGCCAAGATGGACCCCCGTGTCATGGTATGTCTTTGCGTTTTCTCCGAACTATACAATCGGACCCTGAACATCTTCTACGCCCATCCTGTACATTGTCCATAACCCTTCCGGAGCTCTATGCGCAGTCTTACTTTGCTCCACCCGCCTCACATACCATAATCCATCCTAATGACGCCTACCAAGACGCCCGGGCAGCAAAGCAGACCCTATTTTCCAACGAACCAAACCTCAGGGGAAACGCTTTGATCCATACAAAGATAGCGGTGTGTAACCGGATACAACTCCGCACTCTCAACTTGCATAATCCACATTCTCTCGTGACGAGGATGGCGCTTACCATCACAAACGGTCCGATCTTGGGGCGTCTCCAAGGAAAGGAAAACCGAGAAAATTGCTTTTCATGCATTTTCGTGCATTTGTTGCAATCTAAATCCATCAACTTGGCCGACCGGACAGCAATCTATCCAGATTCCGATCTGGATGTGGAAGGCGTGCCGACCCCTCCTAATTCGCCGCTCTATTTTTCTTTTTTTCTTTTCGCCTTATCATGTGCATGTGAAGAGATTATATTGCTTGCTGGGCACGAATAGAGAATAGATCTGTTTGTAGTCGAATGCAGGGTAACGAATACCATGTCCATATGTAAGACGATGGGAAGCCACATGGGTAATGCCTGTGCGTCGTTTCTGCAAGATGCCGGTGAGACTAGTGGTGCGGAAGGGGCAGGAGTTGTCAGCCTAAAGTTTACTCACTCTTTGACTCCCAGACCCTGGACGTTATGAGGTCAGAATGGTACGATGTTTACCATAAGACGGGCGGACGTCGGTGTTCTGGGCGTATGCGCCATTACGCGGATTTTACGCGGATATTTTATCTTTTGAGAGATCATGTAAAGGGTCATACCGTGACAGGGTGTCAAGCCTGGGTTTAGTGGCGGGGGCGGAGATTAAGCTTTTGGAAATGAACGGCGATTAGGCACCTGCAATAGGAAGTTGGAGTGGGTAAAAGTCATGTGATGGATCGGCTGGCGAACGTTGGCCCGCTGTACAGTGATGCAATGATGAGTTTTTTTGAGGAAGTGTGTATACCTATTCGCTTAAATCCGACGCGAAGACCTCTCTGTACATAAGACATCGACACTACTGTATGTCCTTTTATAGCGTGATATGTTGCCATAGCGTTGAGAGAAACGTCATTGCATGTAGTCATGCTTACATGTCTTATAGACAGCAGGTTTAGAAGGAAAACATCTCACGTAGTATATTTTGTCACAAATACACCTGGGGTAAGAAGTGAAAGCATTGTATATATAATAAAAG
>Ga0181470_100220_pt2 | contig 14201 bp, 14 predicted proteins | sample InSIn5SAF170_FD_119082 | JGI IMG/M metagenome (GOLD analysis project Ga0181470, IMG submission 119082) | Clean room microbial communities from NASA Spacecraft Assembly Facility at Jet Propulsion Laboratory, Pasadena, California, USA -... ...
CGATTGCTTCCATACACTGAGCGAAGTAGGGTGTCATGCTATTGCACGCGGTCGGAGTGAGGACTGGCCTAGAGATGCCTGGGTTGGTGGTACAAACAGTCTCCCACTCGCCGTAATACATGTACCGAAAGTCGAACCAGCCGTTGCCGATCACCACAGTCTTGAGATTTACTCGCGGTGCGTCGGGACGTCGCTCATTCTCCTCTAGAATGCGAAGTCCTAAATAAGGGATGTAATGGGCCTACATTTGGTGGTCAACAATTGCCATGGACATTTCGATGGCTGTAGGTGACATACAGCATATTGTTTTCCTGCGATATGCAAATCGCGGTTCTTGAGGGCCGGGAATATCTCAGAAGTGAAGATTTGCAAAAACACATGCATGTCCACAGCTGCATCTATGTTGTTGTCTGGAATATCCTCATATTCGTGGTCCACGTACGAGAAGCCAACAGAGACAGGCTGATCTACGTAGAGCAGATTCGCGTGGGAGTTCCAACCAAATTCGTTGTGGAGGGTTCCGTTGCCATGCCCATTAATCCTACAAGGACCATTCTCTTGGAATAGTCCGAGCAAAGAAGACTCCCCTGGTCCACCATTCAACCAAAGGAGAAGAGGATCATCCTCAGGAGAGTTGCGACTTTCGAAGAACCAGAAGAAGAGATGCTTGGTGCCGGTATCCAGCCAGCCTGTATACTGCTTTACTCGGGCGTCACAAATATCATCATCTTGCTCTATGAGACGGACAGAGTACGTATGCTCTTTACTCCTGAACGTGCGATTCCTGTTGCCTGCTGAAGGTTCTGACGGCGGACGGAGTGGAATCTGAGCACAAAGCACGCCGCTTGTGACGTAGATGAGGAACAAGGCACATCTATGGATCAAGTACATAATTGCAATAATTCGTGAGCTTCTGTGTCGCGTTTAATCACAACTATGCTTGCGATACACAGTACGTGTCCTCGTGTATGCTGACATGTGGTCTGTTCTAAGCGAGAAGGATCGCGCTGGGGTTGGCCATTGTGGCTTCGTGGAGCTTGTCATTGCGGTCTTGGACAGTTGGCATCTGAACCGCCAGATTGTATGAGCAATGGCAGCAGTTATCGGGGTACGACGAGATCTCTGTTTAAACACTATAGTTAAGTGTTGTCCACATGTCGACATCAATTCCTGGGCTGTCACTTTGATGCATCCCTCACGGCGATCAGCAGACCCGATGAATGGGCAATTGCAGAGGCCTTGGAAATGCTCTTCATTAAGCGCCACTCGGTCGGTGGTATGGTAACCACTCACTTGCACGAATATGGGAGATGTATGAACGTCATTGCATATCAAGGACAATGTCTCGATTAGACAGGGCCACAGTCTAACAGGTGCATGGCATCATGGAGATCGGTCGGAGCCGACATGATCGAAGTGAGGTTACCACGTGGACAACATAATGGACGTAGTGAACATGGACGCTAGATGTAGCCCAGTTTTGGTGTTTTGCAGCTCGATGCCCAGGGCATGAGCTGATAGCATTAGTACATAGATCGGAGATCCGGAGCCACACACGGTCCACCAACAAGCCATTCGCGGGGCAATCTAATCACCAATTATTACCGTGTAGAACTCACGACACGAGAACGAGGATGAAATTGGAACGACTTGAACGACGAGAGTCGAGTTTGATGTACTTGAAGTCACGTTGCGCGTGTCGCTCGCCGATCCCAAAAGCGATTCTCTCAGACAAACCACGTTTCACTGAGGACAAGCAAGTCGCTAAGCAGCTTGCAACAAGTCTTCGGTGCTTGGCGACGACTAGCTTGGTGCCAGCGTTCTGGTTCGTCCAGCACGTCTTCTCACTCTCCCGTTTCGTTTTCTTAGTCACAGGACGGAGTACTTTTCATTTTACGGCCTTCCTTTTCTGGGGCTGGCGCTTGTCGTGCGACAGTGTGATTTGCTGCGCTAAGGCAAACTTTCGCCTGAAAACCCAGGCAGGCTGCGGCAGGATCCCCGCGCAGTGAGGGTGCCAGGGACTTGCCCGCGCAAAGACGGGCAGGATCAGCGGCCAACAAGCAGCACGCAGAGGTACACTCTGTTGATGCAGTATCTCGTAGAACTTGGTGTGCTGGTGATGATGCGGCCATATGAACAGGCGTTGGCCGTCATACGGCCCGAAGTTCGATGACTACGGCAGGGCATACAGTATTAGTCTATTATTGTGAGAGTGGGAAAAAGCTTGGTGCCGACCACAGCATGCAGGCTACTGTGGTACGGTTTTGGTACCCAATCCGGGGCCGTGCATCCAGGAGTTGGCGGCCAATGGCCATCGGGGCCGCCTCTCCAAGCAGTCAGATCGCCCTCCCATGCCGAGCCTTTGTCGGAAAGGCTTGTCTGTCTTACACCACCTCTCACTTCGTGCCCGTCTTCCACAAGTGAACCCGCTGTACACCCCGTCCCACACCTTCATGCATAGCATAGCGCGGACCATGATATCCTTTGCGACACGGTAACAGCAGATATACTCGCCGTTTCTGGCACGACCGACCAGCACGCTGTCTCAGGGGAGGCGGGCTCTGCCGTCAGCGAACACCATGGCGGATGCGCTGCGGCACTTCCACCCTAGGGCGACGCCCACGGCGACAGCAGTATGTCAATTTTGGTAGTAGTGCGCGTGCGACGCAAGACTGACGTGCGACAGAGTTGTATGCCCTTCACGCTGCCGTCGGGAGGCGTCATTCACATCGACGCGGAAAACGCCATCACGCTGACCGTCGACGTGCTCTTCACGCCAGCATGCAGTCCGCTTGCCTCGACCGAGGCGTTCGCAGACTCGGGCATCTCCGGCATCACCGACGTCAAAGACCCGTTCCATGCGTCTGTGACGCCGCAAGTGTACGCGACCGCCGCTGCAACCGTCATCGCGTGGATGCTGGTCATCATGCTGGTGATAACTCCGAGGACGTATTTCGTGGGCGGAGCCGGAGGCGGCTTTGGCATATTGAACAGACACGGGATGATTGGAGGCGCGCAGGGCAGCGCCAGTGTCATTGGCGTCGGATCACGGCCGTGGCTGCAGAAGGTCGCGGCGCTGACGGTGGCAATCTCCTTGACGGTCGCGACTGCAGACACATTCAAGGTCGCGGCTGAACAGTACTCGACGGGCTTCATGAACGCCGAGCAGCTGCGGAGCAACGTCGTCAACAGCACCGAGATCAAAGTCACGCGAATCATATCCGACATCTTCGTCTGGCTCGCCCAGGTCCAAACATTGATCAGACTGTTCCCGCGTCACAAGGAAAAGGTTCTGATCAAGTGGATTGGATTTGCGCTCATTGTCCTGGACACAACCTTCACCGCCCTGAACAGCTTCATGGGCAACCCCATAGGCCGGCCTGCTCGATTTCGCGATGCGATTCCCGCCCTGACTTATTTATTCACCTTGTCACTCTGCATGCTCTATGCATCATGGGTGATGTACTACTCACTCTGCAAGCGAAAGTACGCATTCTACCACAAAAACATGCCCAACATATCCATTGTTGCCCTGTTGTCGATCGTGGCGATTCTCACGCCAGTCATCTTCTTTATTACGGACATCGCAAATCAAAGTATAGCAGGATGGGGCGACTACTTCCGATGGGTCGGCGCTGCTGCTGCTAGTGTCATTGTGTGGGAGTGGGTCGAGCGAATAGAAGCACTAGAAAGAGAAGAGAAGAAAGATGGTATCTTAGGAAGAGAAGTCTTCGATGGGGATGACATGCTAGGTTCTGTTGATTCCGACGAAGTGATATGGCCCCGACCACGAGGATTTTGGGCCAGCCAGGGTTGGAAGCGCGGATCGAGTCGAGGAGGAGGCAGTTCTGGAGGCAGCAGATACGCGTCCGGACAAGACGCTCAGGACCATCTGCCACCACATCGAACTGGCCAGACCGAACGTGCCATCGCGTACGTCAAGGCCAAAACAAAGCGATCGCCTGAGCGATCAGCCAAAAATTCCCAACGCCATTCGGCGCCTCAGCCGAAAAGCATCACGGCACCACCACCCGCCGCCGTTTCTCCTGTCAGTCGGGCTGATACCACAAGCCCTGCAAGCACGGTATACACCATACGCTATCATAACGGAATGACGCCTGTGCCACAAGCGCCACCGACCCACAACGGCTTCGCATCACTGAATCAGACTATGCAAAATGGACACACAGAACCGTCGCTGATGGACGAGAAGCTGGCTATTGAAGAAGAGGAAGACGACAGATCATTAGATGAGCAGACTCAGAACAAGTTCCACATCAGCAATCCCTTCAAGCGACGGAAGTTTGCTCCCCCAGAAGAGGTTCGCGCCGGGCAAGTAATCGATCCGGTCTCAATAAGCAGATCCAAATCGCAGCCTCAGCACAACTATTCTGTATGGGACGTAAAGGGAAGGATAGGAGCATTCGCGGCGGATCAAGGCGAGAAGTGGAGGGAAAAGAAGCGAGGAGAGGAAAAAGAGAAGGACCTACCCGTCACCATTATTCCTGCCCAGCCCAGAGGACGAACATGGTCGCCTGATTCGACACGAGGCATCATTAGCACCACAACCGCGACTGCAAATGCTCCAAGTACTTCAGATCAAGCAACTTTCGACAGTGGAGTACCCACCACAGCCGAAAGGTCGCCGTCTGCTGTACCATCACCGTCTGCGACTCCACCTCATGAAGTTGCCGCTGTCGCAGGGCCATCTGGTAGTCCGAGGACTTCTGGGCCTCCTAGACCGGAAAGCGCAGTCACACCCCAACCTCGAGCTGGAACATCATCGCCTCCTCCACCTTGGACGCCCGATAGCACATCAGGCGCCGCACACTCTCCCAGACCGACGCAACCATAACTTCAGGAGCTACCCTTTGAGTTTGAATAGATGAGCTGTCGTGCTTGGCGATCTCTTACCTTCTTGTTCATAACCTTGTTGGAATCAAAACTTTAGTGGGGCGCATGGGGGCATACACTGGCTGAGATTTCTTGGATATAGATACCCCACATCTCAGTCGAACAGGAACTGGCGTCTCTGGATGGTCTTCACCTTTGATGACTTGGAACGAATTATCATGAGAGAGCATGGAAAGGTGTTGTTGGAACGTGCTGGATCTCACTACATCCAGTCTGCACATAGTTGTACATATTCAATGAAATGATAGGAAATGCATGGAATCTGTTACTTCAGTACTGCTATCTCCAGTTACTTGTTTCTGGCTGCATCTGATAGTGGCTCCAGTTTTAATCATCAGCATCTACACAGCACGCTCAGCTGGCCCGTTACTCTCGCTAACCGCGGCCGCCCAGTCGTTTCCTGGCGAGATGAGGCACCTCCCCTGCGACGATCGTTGCTTATGCCTCACACAATCAACACTCAAAACGTCTCGTGAACACCAGGGCTTTTTCCCCATTCGGCGCGCAGCCGAGGACATGCTTTCGGAAGATCAGGAGCTTGGACCTGAAGATGGCTACTGTTGCTGTCTGGAGAAAATCTGGAGGTGCACACGAGGTATACACTATCCATTGATCAATGATCAACCTGAGGATTTGGCATGTGCATGTGGGGTCTCGGCGGATGCATGTCTGAGATTGAGGACGTCAGGAAAAGTACTTAGGGTGCGCGTCCCATTTTTCGTGAGCTTGTGATTGTCTTGGTGGTTCTTGATCTGCTTGGTGTTGCTCAAAAGTTACGCGTTCTTTGCAAGCATTCAAAAAGCACAACATCATGGCTGAAGAGTATAAAAAGCCGAAGGTCAAGAAGCTTTCAGCCGTCAGTGGGCTTGTCAGTGTTGGTATGCAGCTTGTTATGTCCATTGGGCTGCGCTCGTGGAAACACGATTGACATGTGAGATGTAGCTGCGAAGACTACGCTGCGTGCGTACACCTCCCCATTCATTCCGAAAAGCAAAGGCAAGGCAAGGACGTACCGCCGCGATGTCCTGTATGAGCTCCTTCGCCATGCCATTTCGGATTTCGATGTGCATCAAGGCCAATGGATCCTTCCCGGCACGGACGCAATTTACAAATACACCGCGCGACGGAAGAAGTGGAAGCAGAACACTGTCAAGCTAGATCATGGAGCCAGAGGCCATTGGCTAGGCCATTCAGATGCCAAGTATGTCATGATCTATTTTCACGGTATGTAATCCTGTGTTCCTGCGTTCCGTGATCCCATGGAACTGACAACAACAGGCGGTGGCTACATCGCGCCATGTACACCTGGCCACATGAAGTATCAATTCATGCTACAAAAGTACCTACGGAAGCAGGGTATTGATATGTCCGTCTTGAACCTGGCCTACGTGCTCGCCCCACAAGCTCTACACCCTTCCTTCATCCAACAAGGCCTCTCAGCAATCCGTTACCTAGTCGAGAAGACGAATCGCGACCCCTCCACCATCCTCCTGGCAGGTGACAGTGCTGGCGGCAATCTGGTGGCAAACCTGCTGCTTCACCTTGGTCATCCTCATCCAGATTGTGAACAGTATACTCTGACCAAGAAACTCAAGGGTGCAATCATGATCAGTCCTTGGATTTCGTTCGAAACGACAAGTCCCAGCTTCGAGAAGAACAAGCACAGTGACTATTTGACCAAGGTCGCTCTGAACAAAGCCAGCGCAGCTTTCATCGGTCCCGATGCGGCACATGATGCGTATTCACAGCCCGTGGACGCACCCGTGGAGTGGTGGACGGAAGTTGCAAAGAAAGCTGTTGAGGATGTGCTCGTTTGGGGTGGTGGAGGGGAAGTGCTCATCGACGGTATCACCAAGTTCGCCGATCAATTGGTTGCGGGCTTCGAAGCGGCGGGCGTACCCACCATCCGAACTGTGGACGAGAAAGCCACGCCAGAAATCCTTGATGCCGTCACACGGAAACGTGCCAGATTGGTCGTCAGTCCAGATGAGGCGCACGAGGAGATGATCATCAACTACTTGTTCTACATTAAGAGGGAGGACGATGGAGGACGACAGATCAAAAAATGGCTTGTGGAGGTGCTCAAGGAGGTCCCACCACCACCAACTGAGCCAAGTGCAGCCGAAGTGCGTGAAGAAGTGACCGAGAAGAAGGAAGGAATTGCAGATGATGAAAAGAGTATCCAGCAAGCCGAGATGACGCAGGATATGCGAGACCTGGTTGACGAAGAGAAGAAGAAGGCAGCTGCAGCGGTTGCGCCCATTGCTTAAGACATGTGCGGAACAGGAGGCTTTCTTGGACCTAATGGATATCCTGTGATTTTCATCAGCGTTTTGTGATTTATGGTCTGTGTTGCTTGGGTATCATTATCTATAATCTATCAGACTAGTTGTGCACTAATAGAACCTGGACTACTGGTTCCGGATGTTCCCTGCCGCAAGGTTCCCTTCTTTAGCCAGCAATTGCCATTGCCCACGGCAACTGACGCTGCCGCATTCTCTGTCCAGCTTACAGAGCTGCACGTAGGTCCACCCTCGACACGCTGGAGGAATGTCTGAAAGTTGATGCCTGAACAAGCATCAATGCAATCTTCGATCGTATATGCGATTATTGCGGCTATATCTGTGATATTGCCTCCTTCTGCTGCAGGAAGATTGCCCAGATCCACACCGCATGTGTAACGAAAGTTCTGATTGAAGTGGTTCTTAATGGTCGTTCCCTCAATCGTGGGGCAATTGTTGACCAGTGTTTGAACGTCCCGTATTGATACCGGAGCATAATCTGTGGCAGTTGCACTCGCAGTTGCGGAGGATGCCACCGTGGACGACGATATCAAGGTTGTGGAAGTGGCAACAGACGTGAAGCCCGCTGTAAACGCGGGTCCGGCAGTCTGTGTTGACGCACTCGTTGGTAGCGGTGACACTTCAAGTCTGTACACAATGTGAGCAAAGATTCGAAGTGGGGGTTAGAAATGCGTACTTGGACTTCTGGCTATTGCAACTTGCCAGCGCCCCTCCAATCCCGCCTCCGAGGGCAGCAGCCATCACGATTGCAACGACACTTCCAACTAGCAGACCGAATGCAAGAGGCGATAGACCGAACGGGTTCCGTGGCGGCGGTCTTCTTTGCCCTGCAAAAGGCATTGACGTGTAGGCTTCCGGACCGTATGAATTGACGTATGGATCCATCTTTTGACGTTGCTCATTGTTGACAACTTCAAGTCCTGGTTGCACCGCCTGAGGAGCGACATCGTCGTACCCCATTGTGATCGTTACTGTTTGTGAGACTGCTCAATGCCGAGTGCACGGGAAGAGACGAAGTTCTGGCAGCCGTCAGAGATCATAGACCTTGTCGAGATCGGACACTACGCGTATCGCATGTGAATATCCTTGCCGAAGATATTGAGGACAAGAAATGGCATAAGGACGAGATGATGAAGTGTAGATTCGCGATTATCCAGTCTCAAAGTATCCCATCATTATGTCCGCTGGTATCGGCCCTACTATAGTAGCCCGTTTACACCATGTGGGTTGGTTGGCCACATCCTGATGTTCTCTAGCATTGGGCGAAAGCAATCTCCCCGTCGATCTTCGCTGTGGCTGCACTTGCAATTCCCTTTAGTATGGTGTTTGGCTGTTCGGCTCGAAGATGTCAGCACTTAATAATAGGGGTACGTATCTGATTGGTGGGCCTTGCTGCAAGGCTTGCGTCTGTTTGGCCTACCCCTGCTGCCATACTCCACCTTCCACCTCTATTTCTGGCATCCTGCGAAGATTCGAATAACATGGTGTCTTTGCAAGTCTAGGCTTTCGCTATGGACGTCTAGTCGACTTTCTAACACGAAGACGATGAGATATGAGCGTAAACATCAGTTTCCTTCTCATATGCTTTCAGCTCTAGCTCTGATGACATTCCTTTGTGATATTCTTTCCTCGACGCTATCAAGGACAGAAGCGAGTGTTTACCATTTGACTTCGTAGGTCTGAACGAAGCGTTCTTCCTAATCTGTTCAGCAGTAAGGGAGCAGGCTTCTGAAGTCTGCACTTAGGATCTTGCCGGGTTTGAGTATGCAAACCTATGCAACAGGTTGTTCGTGGCCGGCTGTCATGCCTTCCTAAGCATACGTGTCCAAGAACCGATTCCATATGACAAACAGGTCCGCTTTTGCATGCACAAGCTTCGAACATGGTAATATAAGCCTGAACAATACCTGCATAAGGATTTCCGAAATGGAATAACGCAAACGTCAACATCACCGGCATGGACAACGCTTCCTAACCTTCTTCACTGCTGTGATGAGCTTCCATGGTGTTTCAATCGAGTATCATGCCGAATTATGAGATTCCAAGAGTTGGAAGGGAGTGGAGCTGAGAAAGTGCTAATAATGACGATGAAGGAACCGGTGGCGATTTACAGTCACGACAGGTGGCAGGCGAGTTTGAGCGAGTTCGCTAGCTTCGTCTAGAATGCGTGATCTTCATTAAGTGTGCTCTATGGTTATAGTCATAGCGTGTCCTCAAAACGTGGTAAACCCGGGGATTTAGGTCTTGGTCACATTCTTTGTTTCGCCTCCACCACCAGTGTACACGTGCGGCCATTTGCTCACGGTTTCGGAGATAGGATATCCGCTCAAGTCTGGATTCAATGACGCCTGGAAAGAACAAGTCAGTGGATTGCCGTAAAGGTGTGTTAATGTAAGAGAACGGTGTGCTTACCATATCCACACCACACGTCGGCATTTGGCCTCCGTAGATTTCAGGAGTTGGTACTTCTGATGTTTTGTCGATGTGCATAACGTGAGACATGACTCGAGAGGGGTCGCCCATAAGGTAATTGTGTGGTGAGATGGAGATGCCGGCTTGGGCGGTGGTAAACACCGTATTGGGTAAATCACTATATATGGTCAGATTGGCAAGCAGAGCTCGGTGTCGCGGCAGCTTACCCAGTATGAGGTACATGATGCATACCAAGGTTGAACCAAATCACGCTGTGATGAGAATGAGCTCGTGAACTTGCTCGGCGAGCATGATATTTACTTACAGATCTTCCTGTGATAGAGATTCGCCATCAAAGAATGTGTCGAAGTTGACAAGCGGATCGTAGGGATCTTGATTATTCCAAGCCGCCGCACTACGTGGTTCGGTATCCTTCTGCTTCGTCACAAAGAGATTGTGAGTTGCAAACCTGTTTGCCTTGCCCATGATGGTCGAGTCCTGGATGGTCAGATAGGCTGGAGAGCCAAGATTTGGTGCGATCCTATAGCCTCGATACTCGCCATAAGGGTTTACGGACTCCTTGTTCACAACTACGTACATGCCGCCGCTATTCGCTGGCCTGTGTTGTAATGTCAGTATTGTGTGGTATTGTGGAAGGTCTATCGTAGTGCTGACCAGTTGAGTTTCCCCTCATCCTCGGTGGCAAGGAATGATCGTTGTATTTTCATTGTGTTCCGTGGCTCCTTAATCCAGGTGTAGTTGGTGGTGACTGGCACAATATCGACCTTCTCAAAGCTGTTTGCCGTGCCATTGATGTCGAGGTCAAGCTTATAGTTGATAACGTGATCATGCTGATTTTCGGTTAGGAGCCTCTACCTCAAGAATACAGATATAGATGTGCGCTCACCATCGATCCCGAAAGGGCGTCATGAATCTTGTAGCCATATTCCTCATTGTTGGCATAGTACGCGGATTGAATGTATCCTGAAGCTCGAATCTTGACTTCAATGGTTCCATCCAGCGAAAAGACATAATCCATGAAATAGTCGTAGTTGCCCACGGTAGCGATCCAGCGGACAACAAACTGAGTGTTCTTCGACACAGTAACATAATCCGTAGCTGTATGGCGCGCTAGGGGAAACCCGGCATCTTGTTCAAATATGCATATGCTGCCAGGATTGGTTGTTGTGGTCGCAGCATCATGAACAACTGTGTCCAAATAGGTAGCCGAAGCCGGGCAATCCCATCCAGGAACAAGAGAGAACGCAGAAGATCCGAAACCATACCATGAGTCGAGATATCCTGTGCCTGATTGCATGGGATCATTTCCGCCATAATGAGCGTGAGCTTCTTGGACACCTAGGCGTGCATTGTGTTAGCCTAATCCACAGCGTGGGAACCACACAAGCAGAAGTGCTGGACTTACCAAGTTCGTAGATAATACGTTCGCCCTTGTACTCGATGTTGAAGAATTTCAGCCCGTTATCTCTATCGAAGGCAAGATAGAATGAAAAGTCCATCCATGAGGCGTAGTGGTTATCCTTGTCGACAGAGTAGCGCTTGGATGTCTCCACGCTCATTGGTGGAGGCAACGTCTCGAATGGAAGCTCGTAACCCTCTTGACGTCCTGTACCTGCCCAAGCACCGTCTACAGCTTTCGTCAGTTTTACAAAGCCAGGCTTCTCCCATGCTGCGCGAAATTCATCCACAGTCTCATAGAAGATATCGTTGTAGAGAATGCCCTCAAGAGCCCACCCAGCAGGATCACGACCTGTGATGTCTAGTAAAATAAGTTAGCCACTGTTCCTCTGTGCTCACGCAGAATAAGTTACCAAATTTCATCCACATTCCAGCGGGAAGAAGGGTACCACTGTCCATTCCCTCGGTAGGATTCACCCACAAAGTCACCTGGTTGAAATTTATCAGTCTTGTCCTTGGAAATCTGATCAATGCATTATGTACCCAGTCAATGATTTTGCCGTCCTCCTTGATGAGCGGATCAATGCCCCAGAAATAGCCAGTGTCATCGTCTGCGCCAGTAATGCTCTGTACCGATCAGCCCTTGCACAGACATGTTTTTCGCTCATGATCAGCACTTACTATGCCCAGAAGATCCATGGTGATATCAGCAATGGAAGCGGTGACGTTCGTTTGGAGTTCGCGAACACTGCCAGCATCTGCTCCGTAGTTAGGCATCTTCCCTGTGCCTTTGGAATAGATGAAGTCTAGTGGTTGTATGGTTGTCTGTTCGGTCGGCCCACTCGGTCCCAAAGGCCCAACCATGAAGTTCTGCATATATGGCTCCTCAGTGGCACCAATAAACAACCCGACGCGCGCATACCGAGCAGGTACTGGCCCATCGCCGACAATATAAGCTAATGCATCTGTCTTATTGGGCGTCAAAAGTTCAGTAACACCAACGGTATTATCCCAGGCCCCAGCGTCTTCGTCCTTGGTCAAGTTGAGACCCTGTTGTGGATCATAAAGCCATCCAAGCAGTCCGATTACCTCTGAGTTCGTTAACCCATGCCAGATGTTTTCTTTGGGGGCAACGACTGCAGCGGCAGGGGTAGTTATTTGACAATCGTTCGCTTGAGCTGCCTGTCGCTTGCCATGCCATGGAGGTCTGAAGATTGCCTTGTGCAAGGCTGGCTTTGGATGTGCCTGGACCGCAGTATTCAAAAGAGCACAAGCGAGCACAAGGCGCTTTAGGAAAGATGACATCCTGCGATTGGCACCGACTACCAAGACTAAGTGAACTCCGGAACAGATTGCTATGCCGTGAAGCCATGACAGGCCCTTCTCTAAATACTTTCGGCCTCAATGGATTGGTTCCGTGATCGCAAAAGTTTGTCTACAACTTGCCGGTCGTTACATGCTGTGTTTGTGGCCGTCGGGCATCTGTTCAGTCACAACAATAGAGTAGAGTAGGGTAATGGAAGTCGGTCTTATCAGATAAGCTGTTCACCAGCCGCACGTTGTGCCTGTCTAGAAGACCAAGGTGGAGTAGTATACCGCGCCGTGACTTCTGTAGGCAGAAAGCTGCAGGGACGAATGCATCTGAACTTCGTGCCTGGCATAATGACACTAATGGCTCGCTTCTACCATACCACCTCGGCCGACTGATAGCATTGAGGACTACAGATGCGTCGTCAAAGCAAGCGAAGCCAAGAATAATCCAGCAGAGATAAGGCGTGGAATTTTCGGCATATGGGCCATACATGGACTGCTCCACATCGTACAGTTACCATTGCTGAGCTTCGCATTCATCAGCTGCAGGACTAGCAGCAGCCAAGCATTGCTCGAAGACGCCAATGATCAATACTTGGCACAACCAAAGGCGGTTCATATTGAATGTGAGAATAACATTTAAGGTCCGAAAGTTGAGTGGGCACCGAGGTTCTCGAAGACTCAGTCTCTGATTTGACAGCCGCAGGGTTCTCCCCCCAGAGGAGAGTCCACCATCATCTCAGAATGAAGCGGATAGACGAATACTGCTTCCAGCCTTGGGGCTGCATGCCAAGCTGGCAAACAAGGTCTTTGATAGCGGAGCGGGAGTGATGAAGCTCGGAACGGAGCAAACAGCGAGTTAGAACGGACGGGTTCCGCGGGCCACAATGCGTTTCTCACTTTTTATGCCTCTTTCAAGCTCTGGTGCTGGTGTGGATTGCCATGAGGTTGGGTGTCGGAACCACCTTGACCGAAGTAGGCAGGTCTAACCTCGTCCCCACGCGACTTCACGTGGACCTTATCAGTTCGTTCGTAGATCGGAACCGGTGCTTTCTTCGCTCTACTATTGGTGTCTTCGCTCTACTATTGATGTCTTCGTATTTTTAAGTCCTGCATTCGACTTGACAATTATGGTCTTACGAACAAAAGCGATGTCAAGTCTTTCGGTAATTGCAGACCGATGTGAACGTCGTTAAATGCGCGACATGGCTGAATTCATCATCTACTTTGTCAACGCTGCTGGAAACGGAGGCACCACGGCCTAATCATATGTGCAAATATTGACCTTGGTCTGCACTACGCAAAATGCCGCCTTTTCAATATGCCTCCAGGTTTTATGCCATCACTTTTCACGATCAACTTTGTGATTGCCCGTCTCTATGCGCATCCCTACTTCCGATGCTTCTACGAGATCAGGCGCTTCTCACCTCATTGCCTCCGCTCTTCGCATCTGCCCTCCACTCAAGAGCACAAGAGCGAATAACGTCTAGCCTGCCGTGCTAAATCAACCGCCGTTCTTCGTTTGTTCCATCTTAAATTGCCTCCAAAACAGAACAAGGATGTGATCATCTCGAAACTCTATGCAGATGTCTAGGAAGCCAGTGTGCTTCGGCAAGGAGCGTCAAGGAGAACGTTACATATGTCTGGCTCTGGAGGAGCACATTTATATCATTGGGGTTGTCTTGCTTGGCCATGGCCCGGAACTTGGCCGTCGGCGCTTTGAATTGTTTCGGGCTGATTCGGTCACGTATAACCGCCATACTGGTTCGAATTCGAATGGTATGTCGTAAGTTTGCGCTTTCGAAGTGTAGTTGGGATCGATCGTCGACTTGTGGTGGGCAG
>Ga0181470_100246_pt1 | contig 14185 bp, 11 predicted proteins | sample InSIn5SAF170_FD_119082 | JGI IMG/M metagenome (GOLD analysis project Ga0181470, IMG submission 119082) | Clean room microbial communities from NASA Spacecraft Assembly Facility at Jet Propulsion Laboratory, Pasadena, California, USA -... ...
ATTGATGGCGAAGGACGAATTGGGTAAGAGGAAGAGTAGCAGCGGGAGTACGGGATCAAATTATCAGCGTATGGAGAACTCACAATAAGATCTTTTTTTTCTTCTTCGGACACTTTTTATGCATGGGCATCCACCAAACCACCAGGCAAGGAGGGAAGAAGCCAAGGTATTTTCAGTCTCCACCAGCAGAGATTACCTTTCTATTGCTTTCTTTTGGCTGGCGCAAGCCGTCTGGCACAAAAGGAATTAAGTATACGATATTTATGTTCTTACATACGCTGGAATGCATTGCATGACCAAATGAAGCCATGCGAGCACATATATACTAAGCTCACAAACGGCCGTGAAATGCCTGATAGAGAGGCAGATAACACTCCCTCATCATGATCAGACTATGCATGAATAAGGATATCGAGGATCTGACGGACGATGCATGAGAAAGGCCAAAAAAAACAAGACGAACGCTCACGCTATGCCTACCCAATGCAAATAGAAATCAACCGTAATAAGAAACCACGCTCCGACCATGCATACCACTACCAGCCATGCCAGACGGCATCCCTCTCACAGGGAGACTCATCACACTACCAGCCGGCATATGATCCTGCACAGAAAACGAGGCAAACTTTCCTGGGGTCATGGTGCTCTCTGTACCAGCCTCCGAAGTCCCAACGCGCGAACTCCTCGCTTTCTTCTTGTGCTTGCGTTTCGGCTCTACAGCCAGCATATCCACGTCCACCTCACTGGCACGTCTACTCTCATCACCACGTTTCGAGTGCGAACTACCACCTGTCTCGGAGTGGCGTCGATGAGACCGCCGGGAAGAGGACGAGCCAATCTGGCTCACAGAGTCACTGGGGACGATTGTATCGAGATCGTCATTATCGGACGCCGAAGCTTCTTTCTCCGAGGACGAAGGGTACGGGTCTGGTGCAACACTCCGGCCGAGGACGGAGGTGCGTGCTTTTGAAGCGCGAGACACGCGCGAGCTAGTCGGCGTGGAGGTCTTGACAGCCGGGGGGGCATCATCTTCGGGAATACGGCCGAGATTCGAGTATCGCGCGCGACTTGTCGAGCGAGAGCGTCCACGTTCGCGACTGCGCGACGAACGTTTGGACGTGCTGCTCTGTTTGCTCGTGCTGGTCGAGCTCTTTGCTTTCGACGCGGAGGAGTGATGCGAAGAGTGATGGGATTGTGTTGAGGACTGATGTGACTTTGCGGTTGGCACGGGATTCGAGCCATACTCTACGGGTGTGAAGGGCGGTAGTTCACGAGAGTGCTGCTCTGGGACGAAAGATGAGATTATTGAGCTGCGAGCTTGGCTCTCTGGGTACGAATGTGTACGTCCAGCGGAGGCACGGCTCTTGGATGTCACAGACTCGGTACGCGGTGTAGGGCCACTCACAACGGTGGTGAACGAGGGGTGCTGGTAGATGGGCTGGCCATAATTTGATGGCGGAGCCTCAATAGCGCGAACAGGATGGTAGCCATGCACATACTCGATTTCGCTTGCATTCTGCACGGAACGAGTGGGTACAGGAGCAGGTGGGGCTGAATAGGCGGGCTTTGCATCAAGCAAGTGTGGATGTGCGGTCTGTAGATGTTTTGTTGCTCCTTTTGCAGCAAGATATGCAGCGTGCTCTGCTTTAGCACTATCCTCCTCGCTTCTGCACATGGCATATGCAACGGCAGCACCAGCGGCAGCTCCAAGGATCGTCCCAACCAGTGTCTTACGTGAAATAGAGATATTGTCGTTCGAGCTCTGTGGGGTAAGCGCCGGCATAGTAAAGCTTCGCTGAATAGTTGGTGCTTCCGAGTGAGGCTTTGATATTGGCTTTGAAGCGGTCGAAGGAGCCCCAGATCCAGCATCTGAAGGAGCCTTGGCACTTCTGGCCGCAGCTGTAGCCGCAGCTGGGACAAGCGCACCTTTTGCAAGCGACGTCGCAGCAGATATAACACTACCGCTGGCTGCGCTTCGCTTGTCGCTCAGGTTGGCTGACACACCCTTCCGCCAGGTGAGCAATCGACTCTTGCCGTCATCCAAAGCAACATCTTCAGCAGCAGCGGCACCTTCGTGAAAAACCACTTCAACGCTGTTGCCGTCCAAGTCGAGTACAGCTGCATTGAAGCATTCGTCTCCATCCTCGCGTGAGGCGGGTGAACCATGCGGACGCCCACCAGCTTGGAGAGCATTCGCATAGAAATCGCGAACTGCGGCTCGGCTCGATGCGGAGAATGCTACGTGGGCAGCACCAGCTTTGATACCAGGTGTCTCCTGTGTCAGGAAGAAGTCTGCATCATTGACGCCCAAGCCGATCTGATTTCCCCACTGCCCGAGGAATCTATAACCCAATGGCTGCAGAGCCGCCAGGAAGAATGAACATGAGGTGGGGAGATGCGAGACTGTAAGCCCAATATGCGAGACCGGCATCCTGTCTCAATGCAATTGATGCGATCCGAATGAAAGACTGAGATGAGAGAAAGATCGGAGAGAAGGAGAAGGCAGAAGGTCAAGGTATCCCAGAAGAAGGATAATATAGCGGCGGGAGAGAATGTACACAAGCAGTAACGAGATGTAGACGTCTTACACATCTGAAGCCTCACCACGCGGGAAGGGAGAGAAACAGATTCAGTAACCCTTAACACACATGAGGGCAAACCAGCCAGCGCACCATGTACATGCCTTGCCGATATTGGGTCCGCTGATAATGCGCGCTCCTCAGGCCCTTGACAGGCGCCAATTTCAGAGACATGCCATCGTGTCTTGTCATTACCCACTGTCGGACTGCTTCACTATACCCGGTGGTGATCCGCCTTACCGAGGACAGCGTGGTCTCCATCGACGGTTGATTGTGAGCCTTCGCGTTGGAGAGTGCCACGTTTGGTGTTCCTGCAACTAAATGTCGGGTTATGCAGAAGGCAGCCAATGGGAATTGCTGCCTCAGGATAGAAGTGACAACAAATTGGTAGACGACACCGCTTTGTATCAGAGGTGCAGAAGACCCATTCTAAGCGGAAACCAATCTCTTATGTTCGAGAGCTGTTCCTCACGGATATTGGCGGTCGTTGACGGAAAGTTGCCATTCATGACTCAAGTTGCATCGATGGAATGTCGAATTATGTATTCACAGCGAATGCATCTGCACAATTATGCATTGCACGCCATACACCTGGTCCGCATGTTGTGTAACCTGTGGTCTCGATCACGGATCTCAGGACTTTCCATCGGGTGTAGCGTGTATCTGGAATCGTGAGGGAACAGAGATCTCTCGTAGGCCGGCGCGTCAAGTGTATATACAGGAAACAATAAAGGTTGGGACAAAACTGCTCGAACGTAATATCCAAACATGCGCAGCTGCACAAGCATAGTGTAAACAGTCTCAGCATTATTCGTCCGAAACCCCTACTCGAAAGAAGACGCCATTGACGACTTGGATCGTTATCAATTCCTCATCTGTGCGCCTGATGCATACCAAGGTCGCGGCCAGCGGCTTATGCTTCCCAATGCAACGGGCCGCAGCGCTGCTAACACTCTGCATCAAGCGATAAGGTGCAAAAAGCGCATCTTTTGACGTTCTGCAGGTGGCGATCAAGGTACAATCTTTTGCACTCGCTTGGTCACCTAGTCCAGCGCGCTCGAACAGTCTAACGCCGCCCGAATGCAGCCCATGTAGGAGATCCAGACTAATCTCGCGTATGTACATAACTTCATCTCACATAATCGCGCCTTCGCTGGCATCACCGGTACCTTCTAGCAAGGTCCTCATGTGCATTTATCGTAGGTGCTTCGGAAGTCTCAGGATGCAAGGCGAGTTTCCTGGCCTCCTCTTCCACATATCCCTCTGGGTCACGATCTCTCAAGAAATAGTCAATCCTCTGCTCTCGGTTCAAGCCCTGCTTATGAACCTGAACCCGGTTCACTTCGCCCTTTGCACGGTTACTGGCCGCATCGACCATCATAACATAACTTTTACTTGTCTCCTGCGCTCTTGTCGCCTGCCCCACCCCTGCCAGAGCAGCTAGAACACCAACCAAACTGATGAATGCCGTATTCGATAGGAAGATCGGCCGCTGTGGTTTGCGCGGCGGATCACCAGGCTTTGGGGGATTGAACTTATCGTACCAATTCTCCCAGTCTTGCCAAGTAGCGTTGTGCATGCATGCATCGCGTGCTTCTTGTGACATATTAAAGTCTGGTGCTGCGAAAAGCGGTTTGGCCCCTGCCCATCCGGCACCGTATAAATCGTATGCTCGCCGTTTCTCTGGATCGGAGAGTAGCGCGTGTGCTGACACCACGAGACGATAGCGCTCTAGACGTACTGCCTTGGAGACGGCGAGTGTGCTATGATGGTCGTGCCTGTCAGGATGGTACAGCTTGACGAGCTCGTAGAAGCGTGCTGTCTTAATGTATTGCGCCTTTGGATCCATATGGAGGATCTCGTACGGAGTCGGTACAGTACGAGGAGGCTTCGATGCCGGCCATGAGTGAGCGTCTAGTCTCTCGGTGCCTGCAGCCTGCTTCTCGTTCTCCAGTAGTGGAGGATCATGGTGGGTGGCGTACCCACGAGATGTCGTGTGCCTGTGGCAATGTGAGGGTATACTTGACGGTGGAATGCTATAATGGGCGCATTGTGAGGCGTAGGACGGTATCAGGAGCACAGATTTCTTCATAGACATGACAATATGGTTGCAACTACTACATTGTTGCTACGGAGCAGCTCAGCGTCCGCTTTGGAAGTTCGATGACGCCGGAGACTTTAGCGCGGGCGGAACGAGCGCGCATTTGAGGAGGGATGCGCACGTGACATTACTTGGTCCATTTTTAGCTCAGAAGAAATCCCTGATCAACTCTTGATATTTGACAGTAATATATTCCATACTGAGTGGATGCTGTTCTTCTTGCCGTTGAGGCACGCTATTCTACTACAAAATGCTCTTGCACATATGTTGAGTATACTCCCAGCAAGTCCGCCCATGGCCTTGTACAGACGAACGCCAATCCGGAACGCATGATCGTGTTGAATACGCCCCTTTTGCTTTTGATGTTGAACCACTAGAAATGCTCGTGACCACATATCATCATACGCCGTTGACCTTGATTATGAAACGCATTTAGACTGGCAGTGGGAATGTGCCCGCCCAAGCAGCAATCTCCTTCTTCAAGGAGTTAATCTCCTCGATCTTGCCACTAGCAACCTCTGCCTTGAAGTCCTTGAGCTTGTTGGCCTCCTTGGGCAGGCCACCCTGCACCTTCTTACACAGCTTGATGCACTGATCAACGTAGCCGGCAATTCGTCGGAAGTCGTCCTCGCCCATTCCTCGGCTGGTCATGGCTGGCGCACCAATGCGGAGACCCATAGGTGTGAGAGCAGACTTGTCGCCTGGCGTGGTGTTCTTGTTGCAAGTAATGTTGACCTGCTCGAGTACTGCCTCGACACGGGCACCATCGAGGTTGATTGGCTTAAGATCCACGAGGACCATGTGGTTGTCTGTGCCATCAGTAACAAGCTTGTAGCCAAGCTTCTGGAATTCCTCGCCGACCGTCTTAGCGTTCTTGAGAACCTGCTGTTGGTATTGCTTGAATTCTGGAGTCTGCGCCTGCTTCAGTGCCACAGCAAGGGCAGTAATGGTGTGGTTGTGTGGGCCACCCTGATGGCCTGGGAAGACGGAGAAGTTGATTGGCCCCTCGAGATCGTACAAGACCTGCTTGCCAGTCTTTGCGTCGGTACTCCTGACACCCTTCCTGAAGAAGATCATAGCGCCACGTGGGCCGCGGAGAGACTTATGCGTGGTGGTGGTGACAATGTCGGCGTAGTCAAATGGTGATGGGATAACGCCAGCAGCAATGAGGCCCGAAATGTGTGCCATGTCAACGACCAGGTAGGCACCAATCTTGTCACAGATGTCCCGGAAACGTGGGAAATCGAAGTTACGGCAGTAGGCTGAAGTGCCGGCAACAATGACCTTGGGTCGGTACATGAGAGCGTTTTCCTCCAGGCGATCGTAGTCAATGATGCCAGTCTCGAGGTTGACTCGGTATGGGAGGGTCTCGAAGTAGGTAGAGACAGCTGAGATCCTGGTCGAAGTTAGTTCGAGCATACTGCGAGTCTTAAGGTAGGTAAATGCTCACTTCCTCTGTGGTGTCTGGTAGCCGTGAGACAAGTGACCACCGTGGGGCAGGTCCAAGCCCATGAGTCTCTCATGTGGCCTCATGATTGCCTGGTAGACTTGAAGGTTTGCAGGGCTACCAGACAATGTCTGCACGTTGACACCCCACTTCTCAGAATCCACGTTAAATGCCTTAAGAGCACGAGCCTGGCACAGCAACTCAATCTGGTCAATGTTCTCGTTGCCACCATAGTAGCGGTTACCCGGATAGCCCTCAGAGTATTTGTTGGACATTGGAGTACCCAATGCATCGAAGACAGCGCGTGAGGTGACATTCTCGGAGGCAATCAGGAGGATAGACTCGCGCTGACGGCGGATCTCTTGCTCGAGGATCTGCTGCACTTCGGGATCGCTCTCCTTGAGAGACGTCTCCATGAGCTGCCACATATATTAGCACCGCTTGGTAAGCTCGGACGGTGATACGTACATCCTGGTGGGACTTGGGGAGCGCGTATGTAGCCATTGTGGGTGAAAGTGGGGGGACCGAAGCTGTGACAGTTGCAAGCTGAAGTGGAGGATGTTGTCAGTCTGACTTGGCACAAGAAGCTGACCAGAGGTTGATGAAGAAGCTTGAAGACAAAGAGTCGAGAGGCAGAAGGAAAAGCAATTGGGCGCTAGATAATGTCCTTGTCGGTGTAGAAAATATTCTTGGATCCCGCCTCGACTAGCTCCGACTGCGGGTTCATTCTGCAGGGCCAACAAAAGCGGGTCTCAGCCTCGCCGCCAGCAGCAAGATGGCGCATTCGTTTTGGGTAACAAAGCATGCTGCGTGGTAGCCAGCTAGTTTCAATGCCTCAGGGAGGACATCTAATGCTCGCTGCCTTGGCTGGAAAAACTGCCATATGCGCCAGACATGCACTAAGGAAATATGGAATATCTGACTCAAAGCAGTTAAAGCGTCCCGGCGTTTCGATGTGAAGTTTGTTCTTATGGGTTGATTGATCAAAGTGACCGAATTGCTTCACCAAGCCATCCTTCGTCTATATTTAGGTCTCTCAAGTATGGTAAGGCACTCTGCAAACACAATCTACAGAACACCAGACACACACTCTTGCTTCACGGGTAGGCTTCATCGTGATGAATTGCTGCTGGATTTGAGAATTATGCTTCACCTCTTCGAAGGGCAGCAGTGATTGTGTTGGTCACATTGTTCTACTCCTTCATGTCATCGAATCTGACAGAGCGTGCTCCTACTACATACGTAGCTTTAACAAGAGTGTTTCGGCATATGGATATCTTCCTTGTGTTGTTCCCAGCTTGCCATTTCTGGAGCACGACATCTTTGCGTGATTCGCAGGTTCTCGTCTTCTCTCATACCGCTTGACATCATGCTACAGCGTACCGTGGCATCTGAAAAACCAAATCGGCCTCCGCTCGGTTCATGTTCGTTACACAGTTCTCTCCACATTTGCGGCGTTGAGATCAAGATCGCGATCAGCATTTCTCCATTTTCAAGGAGAGATTTCCGTCATACCCTTGCTAGCATTTCCATTGGACACCTTGAAACGCGGGTCGGAGTCTTTCCTCGCGTCGTGCTTCTTCCTTGCCCTCTGAACTTCTTCAACACCGTTGATGACATAGTTCTGTTATTTACTTTTCATTTGTGCAGGAACAATGGCGTTCAGAGTATCTTCGTTGTTTGAGTATGCTATCTTAGCAATTCCATTATACCTATTCGCAATTGGTCCATTACTGCGTATACTCTTCCCGTCGACGTCCGAAGACGTGTCTACGTATCAATCCTTCGAGCGGACAGACAAGCTTGTGATTCCTAATGACGACTTACAATGCCCTCCGCACCAGTATACAACATACATCGCACACCATGATCCACTAGTAATATACGTTGAGAACTTTCTCAGCCATACCGAGGCGGACCACATTATTCGACTCGCAGAGAACGCGTACGAGAAATCAACCATCTTTACAGGAGAGACCGAGTCCTTCGACCCTGCAATCCGCAACTCGAGCAAGGCTTTGTTGCCTAGAGATGAGGTGGTACAGTGCATAGAACAGCGAGCGCGCCAGTTCCAGGGTTGGAGAAAGGACGTGTATATTGAGCGGCTGTGGGCGCAAAGATATGAAGCCGGTGGACACTATACGTATCACTATGACTGGAGCGGGGATCTAAGCCAAAGAAGTGGAGGAAGACTGAGCACCTTTATGGTGTATCTCGCTGCCGAGTGTACTGGAGGGGGCACCAAGTTCCCGCGGTTGGAAAAGCCTGAAGGGGACAAGTGGTGCAATTTTGTCGAGTGTGATGAGGCCTTAGGGCAAGAGAAAGGTTTGAGCGATGAGACAAGAGGCAGTATTGTATTCAAACCGAGAAAGGGCGCTGCTGTCTACTGGGAGAACTTCAGGCCTGACGGTAGCGGGTATCAGGAGACCTGGCATGCAGGACTGCCAGTATTGAGCGGCTACAAGATTGGTCTGAACATTTGGAGTTGGTGGCAGCCAGGTTATGCAGATGCGCTTAAGAGGCAGGAAGAGGAACAAACGAAAGAAAGGACATCACCATCCGAGCTCTGATATCTCCATAGCCATGCAGTATCATTATGGTCTGCTCTCGTGTCACAGCTTAAAGTCTGGAATATCTCGCTCTTGTATCAGGATAATACCTTCAAGCACAGGGAGCAAAATCCCGTAGCCTGCTTCCTTCAAAAGATGCACCATCTGATGGAGGCAGCCATGGGGTATCACCGACGTCGCAAACGTACGCATATCTGTGAGATGGGATGACATTCATGGGCTCCCGCAGAGCATCATACGTGTCTTCGAAGTCATCACTGAACGCAACATATATGGCAGGACATGGTCCAGTAACTGCTGTTTGCTGTTGCAGCGGATGAATCGCAATCACAGGTTATTAAGAGTGGAATGGTCCAACAGAAGCAGGACTAGATATGAACAGCTGGCGATACTCTGGCATTGAGCAGGGCACCAGCGTCTGCAAGCCAGCCGGACCATCTGGAAGGAAAATTCCATGTGCTGTCTACCTCCGTACAGTACTTGGTGCTCTGCAAGTGCATGTAAAGTAAAGGAGTACATATATGGAGGGGGAAGGGTACCTGCATGCAAAAGAGGCCTGTGCTGGATGATTCAGGTTAGGTTGACATCCCGGCCCCGCTCTTTCTGCATGCGACCTGGTTGGGCAAGCGCATTGAACGCGACATGGTCGCTCTTACATTGAATTCAATTGACCCAACGGGCATGACTTTATGCTGAAGGCAAAGAAGATGCTTGGGGGAGCATAAGCTTAGAGGTAGATCGCAACGAGGGAGAGATAGAGAGATAGTGTCCAGCGATAATCCGAATCCTTATTGCCACTTTCCATAGCATAACCTAGCTCTGTTCTGTTTCTATCATGCGTTTTGCGCGCGTCGTCCGCATCCCTGGAATTGTCTTGAAGTGTCCCCATGATCCTGGTCCGGACCACGACCGCGAAACCCAGAAAAAGCATCGACACAACGTCCACACGCGACGTAGATCTGGAGCAAGCGGCGCCGCTATGTAAGATAGGGACAGACAACACACGTCAAAGCGCGCAACTCGACAAGCCACCACCACCAGTCGGCTCGCGCCTTTGTTGATGACCGCCGTCCTTCAACGCCAACACTGATCATGGCGGACAATCACAGCAGCTCGCGGCCGTCGACCGCGCATGGGCCAGACAGTGCAGTAGCCACGTCCACTACCACCTCCGCTACTTCACCGACAACTGAGAGCTCCACTTTGGCGCATTCCGAAGATGGCCATGACGATGCAGGGGAAGCAAAGCCGCTCACCGACAGCACCATGGACGCTCAAGACGATGATCGGGACGTTCGCGAATGGGAGACGCCCGATGATGAGCTGCCTCCTCTCCCTAGCGCAGATGACGACGAAGACTTGTCACTCGTAGATCCTACTACGCAATTACGCGACTCTCACGACGACACAGAGGATGATAGTGCTCTACTGGAGAGAGATACGCGGCGCAGATTAATGGACGTGGAGTCGAGTTTCCTACCAGAGGCTGAACCAGAGACTGCAATAGAAAAGCCTGCCCAAGGCGCTGACGACACATACTTGTTTGGTGGCTCGCCAGGTAATTCGAAGCGCGGCGAGCCAGGCAAGGGGAAGCACCAGCGCAACAAGAAGAGCATCGCCGACATAATACGCGAGTCTGTCGCCGCACAAACAATCAAAGAGGAAGAGAAGCTGCGGTCACCCACGAGCCCGGAGAGCACGAAGGAGATACATGAGGACGAGATGCAGTCAAGAGAGAGCACAACCACCATACCGCCGTCTTCTCCTGCGGCGGAAGCGGCTCAGCGGACAAGAGCCAGGGGCGTGGCGAAAAAGACAGAGGTGGAGGCAGTCACGGACCACTCCAGCATAATAGACTCGAGCGAAACTGCAGGAAAAAGTGGGCATGAACGGCAGTCATCGCAGGCATCTACAATCAAGGCAGAGGACGTGTCTAGCTCCAACGACGAGAGCATGAGTTTTGCGGATATCACCACAACTCCTTCCTCGGAGAAAGATAATGCCGCATCTCTGTTGTCATCAGCTTCTTCACGTCTCCTGAAAAGACCCAGCTTCCTCAACCGGAGACAATCCAGCCAAAGATCTTCAATATCCTCCTTCACCGGCCGTTCCGTGACTTCTGAAGCCAGCGACAGCACGATTGGGGCAGACTTTGCCCTGCAATCGGGTGGTGCAATGCCCCGTGAAGGTAACACTTCACATCCCAACCTACTGGCTTCGCGTCTTCCGAGTTATGCGAGCATATCATCTGCAGGTGATTCAGCGAGCGGAGACTTTGGCTCATTGCGGACAGGAAAAGAACTCTCACGACTGGAGGAGGAAAGACAATCACCACCCGAAACACCCAGACCTGGTACATCAGGCACTTCGGCTCCCACGGACACAGTCATCGCTCAGCATGTGCAGAATATTCGCGTACCGGAGACCATCGCACGAGAGTATCGCGAAAAACATGCTGCACGGTCGCCAGGCCGGGTTGATACCATTGGATCTCTAGCTTCATTTCGCGAGTCGCGGAAGGGCAATCTCACACTAAAGGAGCAGAACAGCAAGATTGACAAGCTCACTAAGGAGAATTTCGACCTCAAGCTGAAGATCCATTTCCTCGACCAGGCTCTGCAGAACCGATCGGACGAGGGTGTGAAGGAGATGATTAATAAGAACGTGCAGTTACAGACTGATCTGGCCAATGAAAAGAAGGAGAGTCAAAGCCTACGCAAGAAGGTCAAGGAGTTAGAGCAGAAGCTGAAGGCTCAGGAAGAAGTGCGCAGCAAGCCGCCACCTCGCCCGTCGTCGGCCCAGAGCGATCGCACTGAGAAACTTGCTGATCTTGAGGAGGAAGTCATCTTTCTGCGTGAAACAGTTTTGGAGCATGAGGTTGAGATCGAGCGCCTGCGCGAGGAGACGATGGCCAAGGAGATTGAGAAGCGCAAATTGGCTGACTACGTCAAGGTCATGAGCGAGGAACGCAGATCCGCAGAGGACACTGGCGTGGAAGAGACTATCGATATGTGGAAGGATCTTCTACAGGCAGAGACGGCCCGCCGCGAGCAAGCCGACGAAGATGCTGAGAAGCTCCGTGACGAAGTCCGGAAACTGAAAGAGCAGAATGCCACGATCGCGAGCAGCACGCACCATAATGTGCGAAACATCTACAACATCAACAAGCGACAGAATGTCTCGTATGGTGCTAGATCAGATGCTGGCTCTGTAGCAGGTGCTGACATGGCCAACGGCGATAGGTCTGATTCTGCAGCAAGCACTCTCGTTGACACACTCAAGCATGAGAACGCGGAGCTGAGACGTGATCTAAGCGCTCAGACGTCGATGCTTACATCTCGCAATCGAGAAAGGGAGAGGTTGCAGCAGGAGATTGAAGACCTCAAGCTCAACCAACGACGGCATGCTGGCGACTTGAGCGCTGTACGTTCGATAGCAGGCGATAGTATCTTCGAGCGCTCGGTCTCACGAGCGCACAACCGAGCCGAGTCAAGAATGAGTGGCAACACACGCATGACACAGCTCAGCGACGCAGAGCGTGACGACTACGAGCGTAGACATGCAGCATTGCGAGACGAGCTCGCACAGGTCAAGATGATCAACCAGGATCTTGAACGCGAACTCAATGCTCATCTTGATATCCTTCAGAACGTTGAAGCTGAGAACAAGGCCATGAAGGAAGACAAGGACTTGACTATGGAAGATCTGAATGCACTCCAGAACGAACGAGATGAAGCTGTTGCCTTGGTAGAGACAATGGAAACAGAAGCCGAAGAGCTTCGCATGGAGGCTCTAGCCGAGATTGAAGCTCTTGAGAACGAGCTAAACCAAAAGATCGACGATTTCGAGACTCTGCAGCAAGAAATGAAGACTGTTTCCGAAAGTGTTGTACGCTTACAGGATGAGCTAAATGCTTCCCGGCGCAAGGAGCAGCAGCTTGAACAGCAACTTGAGGAGACCGAGGCGGAGCTCGACCGCACAACTGAAAAGCTACGCGACACACAAAACAAGAACGAACGTCTGGATGTGCAACTTGAGTCTTCACAAACCGAGATCTCTTTCCTCCGTGAGGAACAGGAGGTAGACAAGATCAAGATTGGCGAGCTCGAAGCTGCTCTCTCGGCGTCACAGACCACCCTGCAGGACGAGCGTGAGCGCATTAGCGAGGAAAGGAGGCAACGTGAGATCGTGGATGGAGAGGAAAAGGCTGAAGTTCAGAAGATTCTGGATGAGCTGAACGAAGAAGTGAACACGTTCAAGGACGAGAGCAAGAAATTGAGGAAGAATCTGGAACGGAAAGAGCAGGAGGCGAGCCAATGGAAAGAGCGCCTGGAGACTTTGGAGACAAACTTGAAGGAGGCGCTCGGAGATTTGAGCGGAACGAGGTCGAGTATCCTCAAGGTGAGCACTACTTGGATTATCCCTTTCACCTAACAGATAGATGCTGACGATACTTCAGGACGTCACGAAGCTTACACGCGATCTCGAGCATACCATGTCTGCCCTGGACCATTGTCAGCAAGAGCTCGCAGAGAAGGAACGTATCCTCCGTGCTCGCGATGCGCTTCTCGAGTCTGCTGGGCTGGAGTCTCGAAAGCTGACCGATCTGCTTGAAAAGGAACGTGCTGGCCGCAGAGCTGACCGGAACCATTTCGAACAGATGCAACGTAGCCAGACCTCACTCACGCACACCATCCAACAGAACGATACTCGTGTGGCTCAGATCGAGAATGCCCGCAAATCTGAGCGCAGGAAGTACGAACATCTGGAACAGTCTTTGGTGACCCAGCTCACTGAGCGCAACAACCTTCTCCTTTCACTATGGAACAGACTCAGCACACTTGCAGGTGCTGAATTTATTCAACGTAACTCGCTCATCCACGATGCACTACCGTCGCTCGAGCTCATCTCCAAGAACCTCCCAGCCTACGGCAAGAACATAAACCATGCGCTCAAAACCATTGAAGGTCTAATCAGTGGTTTCCGCACGCGCATCCGTGAGGTTGAACGCAACCTTGTAAAAGACTTCCAGACGCTTGAGCATGCCATGGATATGCGCACCAAACGTATCGACCATCTCGAGAAGATGGTGGAGCAGCAGACACGCGAACGTCTCGAGACTGAGCAACACTTCCTTGCGCCCAATAAGACATTATCTCGCAGTAGCTCAAGGAGCCATACTAGTAAGACAAGCAAGACGGAAGAACTGAGCAAGCTTAAGAGCGAGAACAAGCTATTGAAGGCAGAGCTACAAATGGTGCGGACGGTGTCACCCTCGAGATCGCCAACGAAGCATCAAACCAAGGGCTCCGTAGACTCGGTGAACAGCATCTCAGGTGTGATACCCGCAGGCATGCCGGGTGCACGCTCTTCGCCTCCAAAGGATATTCCACGACGCGACTCATCCAGTCGTGCAAGCATGGCTGCTGGAATGGGCCTTGCAAGACATTACTCAGCTTCCACAGCTGAAACGCTTTCGCACCACCAG
>Ga0181470_100248_pt1 | contig 14121 bp, 19 predicted proteins | sample InSIn5SAF170_FD_119082 | JGI IMG/M metagenome (GOLD analysis project Ga0181470, IMG submission 119082) | Clean room microbial communities from NASA Spacecraft Assembly Facility at Jet Propulsion Laboratory, Pasadena, California, USA -... ...
GATTACTGCCTTGATTCTGTGGCGCATAGACTTGATTAAGCCCGTTATAAACGCCTCATCCAGCTCTGCCTACGCGGCTTTTAATACCTGCTTTGCCCATGCCTCATCTGCCTCGTTCTTTTTCAGAGAAGTAAATCGAGGCTCTACCTCCCTGATTTTGGCTTTAAAAGCCTTCTAAACGTGCTTAATTGGGTTGAGATCAGGGCTATGGGCAGGCCATTTAATGAACTCGATTCCGTGTTGTGCCAACCACTCAGGAGTACCCCTATAAATGTGTATACGTGCGTTATTTTGCATAAAAACATCCCCTGGCTCATAAAGAGGCAGCAGACCTTCTTCAAGGACTTCTCTATAGCTCTTTGCACTGACTCCTCCTTTCGGAGCGTCCGGATCTCCTCGGGGAAACAGTAAAGGTGACCTTCCTCCTTCTCCGTTACGTTGCCATACCATAGCCCATACCATAATCGATATAGCCGGTCTCCCGTGGCTCTGTGGGTTCACAAGGTCATTTCTATACCTTTCGCCCGAGTATCTAATGACCTAAACCCTTAGAGAATCCGGCTCGTTTCTTACCGTAGCCTCGTTAGAATAGAGCATATTTAATAACGCTTGAACCTTCCGCGTAGAGTTGTATTTACGGTAGAATTCTAAACGCTTTTTGGCCGTTTCAGCCGTAAGCTCAATTCGACGCGCTGCCCGCCATTTCCGGAGGCCATGCTTCTTATATACCCTCTTAATAGTTGAAATAAAAGCAGGAGTATGTGCTTCTTTTTTGATGTGCTGCCAAGTCGTACGAGGATGTCTGCGAGTAATAACAATTAGCCTATGCTCTGCGCGCTTGTTCAAAAGACGGGGGCGCCCCTTTCTATAAGCTATCCGTGTTGTGTTGCGTGTGTTGAAGTTTTTGACGATATCAGTCACGGTCGCTACGCGACGCGTCCCGATGGCCTCCGCGACCTCCTTAAGTGTTTGACCTAATACACGCCCTGACACGGCAGTAGCTTTGGCATCAGAAGTGAACTCACAGTTAGGACCGCGATTTCCGCTTATGATGCGCCCAAATTCACGAAATTCCATCACGAATTGCTGTCAGAATTAATGGTTGTATTAGTCAAGGTGTCTTTGTTGACATACGGAAATTTACTAATTGAGACTAGCGTTTACGGAGACTTTTGACCGGGGATTGTAGTGAGACCCTGCAAGAGGCCCCTCCTTCCTACGAGGCTGTCATCAGTTCAAGCGGCTTCCTGTCAGGTGCCGCCCGTTTAACAGGTATCATTACACGATTAACCATATTCAGGGATTTGTTTTTCTTAGCACTGCTGACTTGCCAATAGACACCGGCCGCGTCGATGTTGATCCCGATTCTAGAGTATTCAAGACCTTATCTAGGTTCGTTCCCGACTGGAAAGGGACCGACGAAAACTGGCACAAGAAGCGGCATGATGAACCGGCACCACATTACGATACGTTTGACAGCAAATCCGACACGACCGCCGAGACACTACGACTTAGTGGGCAACTCAACATCGTGATACAAGTTGTGGGTAGTCGTGGTGATGTGCAGCCATTCGTTGCATTGGGCAATGAACTGAAGAGAGATGGCCACCGTGTGCGACTTGCTACTCATAACATCTTTGAGAAGTTCGTCATCGATTCCGGCCTGGAATTCTATCCTATAGGTGGCGATCCTACGGAACTCATGGCATACATGGTGAAAAACCCTGGCCTGATTCCAAATATGAACAGTCTTCGGGCTGGAGATGTCCAAAAGAAGAGGAAAATGGTAGCCGAAATGCTTGAAGGTTGTTGGAGGTCGTGCCTGGAACCAGATCCTAAACATGGCACCCCTTTCGTTGCCAACGCCATTATTGCCAACCCACCTAGTTTTGCTCACATTCATTGTGCTCAAGCATTGGGCATACCTCTTCATTTGATGTTCACAATGCCCTGGACCAGCACTAGAAAGTTCTCACATCCGTTAGCAAATTTGAAGAAGAGTAGCAAAGACCAAGGCACTGCTAATTATGTGTCATTTGCCGTCGTGGAATGGATGACTTGGCAAGGGTAAGTTGATCTTCAAGGAGGTCACGAATCAGTCCGTATTTGTCTCTTCTTGTGCCTTAACATATTGCGTAGGCTAGGCGATATTATCAACGACTGGAGGAAGACAATCGATCTTGAACCCGTGCCTTTGACCGAGGGTCCCAACTTGGCAGAAACCTTGGAAATTCCGTTCACATATTGCTGGTCGCCGTCCTTGGTGCCAAAACCATTCGACTGGCCTGCACATATAGGTTGGTCCCCCTCCTCCGTGCAAAAATTACCTCAAATCCCCTTTTGATGGAAACTGACGCCACTTGCTTGTTATAGACGTTTGTGGTTTTTTCTTTCGAGATCCGCCTGTATATCATCCTCCCAGTGATCTTGATCTCTTCTTGCGTAGTGGTACTACTCCCATATACATTGGCTTTGGAAGCATCGTTATAGATCAGCCAGCCGAGATGACAAGGCTTATTCTTGACGCGGTGAAGGCCGCAGGTGTGCGTGCCCTCATCTCAAAAGGTTGGAGTGGACTTGGAAAAGGAGAAGAATCAGACGACCAGGTCATGTACTTGGACGATTGTCCACACGAATGGTTGTTCCAAAACATCTCCGCCGTGATTCATCATGGCGGTGCGGGCACTACAGCATGTGGGCTTCGTTATGGAAGGCCTACTCTTGTGGTCCCATTCTTTGGCGAGTGAGTTCTCATCCAATTCCGTACACAAACACACACTTCTGACTTTTTTTTTCTAGCCAACCTTTCTGGGGCGACATGATAGCTGCAGCTGGAGCAGGCCCAGAGCCTATTCCTTACAGGGAGCTCACTAGCGCTAAGCTTACTGAAGCTATCCAATTCTGCCTCCAGGTAGATGCACAGACTGCAGCAAAATCTATATCTGCTAGCATGAACCGCGAAGCGGGTGTCAGGGCAGCAGTAAACTCATTCTATGCTAACCTCCCCATTTCGGAGATGTTCTGTGATTTGATGCCTGGTCAACCAGCTGTATGGCAATATCGGCGAAAAGATACGCATTTTAAGCTGTCAGGAGTTGCAGCTGAAGTCCTCACGAGCCATCACAAGGTGGATGGGCACAAGCTGAAGCTGTAAGTTGTATACTTCCACCTGTCACCTTGGGAAATGATCATGAAAACGTATTAATTATGGATATTTCTTCAGGTATGAGCCAAAGGGATTTATCATCGAGAACCGTCGATGGGATCCTATAACCGGCACCGCATCAGCTGCAATCTCCACGTTTTCTGGTATGGCTCATTCAACTGCAGATATTTTCGTCAGGCCTGCTCAGGTTCGCCGTATGGGAAGTTCTGCTCATCTCCAAGCTGCTACCGTCGGACCGGGCTCGGAAGGCGAGGAAAATGCACATGGCAAAGCGATCTCCTCGAGCGACACGGCATCAGTTTATAGCCACTCATCATCTAAGAAATCCAGCTCAAGCGATAAAGAAAACGTAGCTGCCTCAATGGCCCGTGCATCCGCCTCAGGTGTTGGTGGGTTTTTCAAGAGCTATGCTAAGGGATTTTTTGTCGATATGCCAGTAGCCTTTGCAGAGGGTTCCAGGGCGGTTCCGAAGCTATATGGAGGAGAGGTGGCTGATTACGGTGTCGTCAAAGATTGGAAGTCCGGATTCATCAAATCCGGGAAGAACTTGACGCTCGGGCTTGGAGAGGGCCTAGCAGATCTGGTGGTCCAACCTTATGAGGGTGCAAAAGAAAAGGGTGCAGTTGGAGGCATAGCAGGAGTTGGCAAGGGCCTCTTGAGCTTTTCATCAAAGGCTTCCTCTGGTAAGTTGACACTAGCCTTCTACCTTTACATTGTCGCTCAGATGATGCTGACCTTGTGATTACAGCGGCCATGGGTGTGGTAGCATATCCTAGTCTCGGCATCTATAAAAGCATCCGTTCGACGTTCAGAGACAAGACCAGGCTTACCATTACACAGGCTAGACATGAAGAAGCTCTCTTCTTTTTCGAGAAGATGGGCGATAAAAACCCTGAATGCGACACTGTGCTTGATCGGTTCGAATCGGCTACGCATGCTGGATAGATGATGCTATGTGCAACAATTTTCTGGCGTTTTTAAGTTTATGAGTATCGAAACTTGTCCTTGAATTGATAGGACATAGGACACAGTATATACTGGGCTAATCACGTACAAAATCTCATTGGGTTCGATGCTTAACATTTACCATGACAATTATTATGATGATTAACACATAATATGCCAGCGCACTGACTGCGAGGATGCTAAAAAACATGGCAGCTTAAGTTTCTTGGTCATTATAAAGCAAAATGATTATACTTGCTCTTTTAGTGTCATTTGTTCCCTTTGTGTTTCGTTGTTTAACAAGTGAATATATGTAGGGTTTGCCGACCAGAAGGAACTATGTATGTGAGTTGACTAGGTCAATCAATTTATATAGGTCCGTCATCACAAACTGACTTGGACACTGACTGGAGCTCTAAATGGGGCGGTACTTGGGAAGATGAAATTTAAAAATTCGTCGAGTTAGTTAAGTTCAGACTAGACTAGTACTGGTCTGGATCAAAATGCACAGTCTACGGTACGTTACTACCGCCCAGCCATTTCGCCTTGTCAATGGTTTGGCCCTTCCCTCAGGGCATTCAGCGCAATTTAATGTCGCTGGTTGTTTATCATAACCTTGATGTTATTTGGGGCGTAGATGTTGGCCGTCCTTGGCAATCAATGTTCCAGGACCGATGCACAACACAATCGCATGAACCACTAGAACATGTCAGGCAATAATAGTCTGGGCATCCAGGAGTCATACGGCGGCCGTGGTACAAAAAAGGCAAATCCCCATTCATTGGCATCAGGTCTGAGAATCACACCCACTCAGTCACTAGCCCCTTTTACCGCCGAAAATGGCCAAGACGACGCCCGGAGGATGCTTTTGATAATCTACATACATGGTTTTATTGGCATTGATAGTTCTTTTCAGGGATTCCAGTAGATTTTCACCGATACCTCAGAGAGAAGCTTGTGGCTACTCATGTCATTCATTCCAAGATCTACCCGAGATACAAAACCTATAAGGCGTTCTATCTTGCTCGAGATAACTTCAGCAAATGGCTGTCCGTTCACGAGTCACCCATAACTGACATCATCCTTATGGGGCATTCGATGGGAGGTCTTGTGGCGGCGGGTGTAGTATTGATGGTAACTTGTCACGACCCATACCCAGCATGTCGAACAACTGACCATGGCAACAGCCCAGCCGATCGTCGGGCGGCACCCCAGCTCGCCAGCACCGAATTCTTGGGACGGTCAATACGGATGCCCCGTCCCTAGGCGCGCAAACTAACGCAAATTTTACGGGTATTCTGAGCCCTTTTCGGCCTAAATCGAGGTTCGTAGCGATGTCCGATGTCAGGATGTTACATGAGCCTATAAGCCCGACACAGAGCCTACGACCTACGACAAATATTCAATCACCGTCCGAGCTGTCACTGAAGAACAGCAACAGGACAATGATGAATGAGTTCTTTCTGAAAAGCAGAAGCACCATGGATCCAAACTTTGATCCACCGTACCCAAACGACATCTGCTTTCAGGACCGCGGCTGGTGGGAGAATGTCAAACACTTTGCGAAAATACACAAACCAGAAGGTCTGATAAACGCAAGCGTTCAACACCTCAAAGCACACTTCAAATTTAGAAGTTGCTTGCTGGACACACAGCGACTGAAGATACGCTATAAGAGCCTAAGGAAGCTCAAGGATCATGAGTTGAGTAACCCTACCAACAAGGCATCGGCACCTGGATCTACTCCGAGAGCACGCTTTGTCCAGTACTATACAGCGTGCTACAAGAGCCAGAATCGTGGGGCCAGTCGTGTTTGTGGTGGTAACCTAGGCTACGCAACGGAATTTGGAAGTATGGAGGTTAGCTTAAACGCTCATGCTCAGCACGAAGATATCGGTAAAAGTATGGAAACTTGTGGCACTGACATTAATTCTACAATAGGTGTTTCAAAGGAGAAAGAAATCTTGTTTTGCAAACTAGCACGACAAGATGACGGACAGGTCGATCCCTTATAGAAAAAGGTCATAATGGCCACAACTGACGAGATCAGCGCACATACCAGCCTGTTTATGCTAGGCCCCCACGTTGAAGACTTGGTGCAGGATGTTGGTGAGACGATAGCTAGATGGGTAGCAGAAGATGCATGCCATGCCATTTAAAAGATTGATACTCAAATAGACCAGTTATGCAGTCATAAGATATCTTCAATACTTCATCTGTTGGACATCATGTCTACATGCAACAGGGACAGGGATGTTGGCTTTTTTTTTTTGGTGGGGTGGGGGGGTTTGTCGCCAAACTTTGCCTGTCGACTAAGCGGTGGAATTGAGTTATTTACAAAGAATCAGTAGAATAGATACTTCCCCTTCTCTAGGGTGTAGAAGTACATGAGACAACCATAGCAGATATCAGAGGGAAAACTGCTCCAGCATCGATCTGCCTTTATAAGTCGGCCCATCGTTGAGCGTTCCCTCAACTGTGGCAATAGCTCTTAGATAGTTGTCATTCGCTATTGAGCTCTGGCCAATTGTCATGTTCACTAGGAGCTGCCCTTGGCATCCCAGGTCAAACGTGGCGAGCAGGCCCTGTGGTGTTCCTCCTCCAGCCACAGGAGGATAAGTGCTGTTCTCGCCCCATGGTCGCACGGAAACAGCTCCTTCTCCACAGCTGCTAGCAAGAACCTCACCATCTTTGACGACATAGCCAGAGACATGTTCGACACCGCTAGCGTCGATGGCGTCGAACCAAACGACAGAATAGGCGTCAAAGCTGGCATGTCCCCAGTACCAAGACGAGACTGCGCTAACAAAGGGTGCATCACCCCAGTTCTTGTCGTGGTAGCCGACACCATTGCTGAATTGAACCATCGTATCACCAATGGTGATTTTCACGTCAACGTCAGCGGCCGGGATAGCGTTAGCCCAAAAGACGTTCGGCACTACCTGTTCGGCTTGTCCTGCTTCGTCGGAGCCGCAGGGGTAGTGGGCTGGCGCGCGCTGATAGGTGTATTAGTCTACAATGTCAACAGATGGACGAACTCAAAAACGACTTACAGCCGTATAAGTAATTGAGCCAGAGATTCCAAAGTCGGGTGAATCAATGGAGATTGTGTACTGAGGGGTCTCCAAGGAGAGTGGTGTTCCGGTGAAGTTGAAACCCGAGCCCTTCCATTCACCAGTGATGCCGTCTTCATCATTATTCAATGACATGCCCCCTGTCGCAGGGACAATGAAGCCATAACTCGTGCCGTTGGCGAAAACACCGTCGATGGTGACTGAAAACGGGCCACCAGTATATTGGTTGATGAACCCATTAGGTCCCGAGTTGTAGAATAGCACAGCCAATGAATCGTCAGACGACGTCGATGCAGCATCGAAATACCACCTGCATATGCGGGTGATGTTAGCCGAGATCTAATGATGCAGGAACGGGATGCGGCAACGGGATGAGGTGCAAGGACTAACCAATCATAGCTTGATGAATTTGCAGCCAGTGGTGACAATTTCGGTTCGTCCAATGCCCCGGCAGACACAGAAACACTTTCTGCTACCGTAGTTGTATTGGACAAGGTATTGGGTGCGAAGAAGTATTTCGCTTCGACCACGAGAACTAGCCATGAAAACGTGGCAAATCTTGTGTTCAACATGGTGAGGGCCTCGTGGAATTGCACAGGTAACGGTTATCAAACAAACGACCTGCTTGTTAAGGCTTCCAGCAATGATGACTGCATTTCAAGAGCTACTTATACACTGGTAAGTGAAGAACGGGTGGATATCCGTTAACATATAGGCACTATGATCAGTGAATGCCGCATTACCGATGCGGACCTCATCTTTCGGCGAAATGATCAATGTGGATGATTCCACAGAGTCGCCACAACGACGGGACTCACCGAAATTCATTCAACATGAGGCTGGTGTTCTCCATATATTCACTTACCCCACTAACTGATCCCGAATAATGCGAGGTCCCACTGTGTATCTGCCGGACGATCTCCGGCACGATGATCTTGGCATTTTCTCACAATAATGCTGGACTCAAAGTGGACATTCATTTAATGGATGTGGATATGTATGGGCTTGAATACATACTGTGTTACATATTAGTAATTAAACTGCATGGGTATATTCTTCATTGGAATAAGAAAGGTGCTATCGCGTTAGTCCTCGACACATGGGTCCAAAGCGCGATGACCGGATGATACAGGCGACGAAGTCGAATTAATATGTACGAGCGTGCCATTCTTGGAATTTGTACTAGTTTTCCATACGGCTACGATAAGCTCTGACTACAGCGTGCACAGGTCGGTGTAGTCGGAAGCATGTGTGCTCTCATAGATGCACTTGGTGGTCAAAGGGGTCTCAAACGAGAGGGGGTGGGTAGCGCGTCGAAGCAATTGATATATCGTCAATATTGCAAAAGAATTTCGCCTCTGCCAGGAACATGATGATTCTTAGGCTTGAAAATTACACATGCATAAATATACTGCTAGATTCATCGGTCAACGCTTGGATTGCTTGTTGATCCAAATATGGAAACGTCGGCACGGATACGGTTAAGATGGCTTGTTCATCTGATAGGCCATAAACGTCGTTGTAAAAGTTCTAAGGAAATTGGCGAAGGTGGTGGTACTGACAACCGCTATGTCAATTCTCATCTGACCCACTCATGCGGTCTGGTTCGAAAATCTGCAGTTCTGAGCTGCTGGTCTGCTAGAGTATATATACCACTGTACGACTCTCGGTTGACGGAGTGAGAAAGTTTGGAGGCTCAAGATGTGGGCTGTTCCTTCGCACAAGACTCTTCCACCTGCACGTGATGTGATCCCGTTCCACCGGGCGTGCTTCCCATCCCAGTAGCAGTTACCGACGGTTGCAGTGTATGCATGACGAACTATCCCTACAAGGTTCGGGCGAAATCAGTCCAGAGTTTGTGGTAAGAAGGTTTTGTCCCAGACCGATGGGACTATCTAAGCCCGTTCTAACCCCGCACGTAGCTTCCGGGGACGGCCACTTCTGCGGGGATAAGAACGCGGAGAATGCCAGGTTGAGTTGCAATAAAACGCACTATTACCAGAATTCTACGCAGTCGTAGTACGGTACCACATGTGATAAAGAGGCGCCATTCCTGCTAAGAACTTTGCTCAGATCGCTCATCGGAGCTTATGGAATCGTCACGTAGCGGAGTTCGTCGCAATGCAACTGTTGCTTGTGACTCCTGCCGTTCGCGTAGGGTTCGCTGCGTTACAAGCATGAGCGTGAATGACGGCCCTACGAGATGTGATGCGTGTCATCAGGCCAAACGAGAATGCAACTTCGCCAAGGTTCAGAAGCCGAGGGGACCGCAGCCAAGGTAGGAGCTAGGCAATGTGTGGAACTTGACAGATACGCCTGCTTGCATGGTTACATCTGCATATTGGAATATGCTGACAAACTTCCAGGCAACCCGAAGGACACATGTATTTGACCTGGTCCTTATCGCCAAAGTCTCCGGCAGGCAGAAAAATAACTGCTTCGGACGAATCAGAGGAGTCTGCAGGATACGTAGAGTACGGAGACATTGGAGATGAGCGCTCGTTCAACGATCCGATGACCTCAGTCGCAACAGTTAGCCCGCAGTCCGCGACTGACAGTCCTCTGGCCGACTACGCACAAGCCTACAGCCCTTATGATGGTACTTTGAGCTGTGTCCATGTCTCCCCTCCACCGGATGCCTACTCGACGGACGTATTGTGTTGCAGGACGACCCTCGACCTCATCCTTCAAGATTGGCTCGACTTTCTTTACCCACTTTATCCGGTTGTACATATCCCCACCTTCAGGGCACAATTGACAACAGGTAGAGAGCGTATCGATGTTGTCTTCCTCTCATTACTAATTGCGTGCTGTTCTACCGTTGTGGCTATTATTCCCGACAGCTTCCATCGGTATCGGGCCTGTGATGACAATTTCCGGTTCAAGTCCCGCGTTGAGATGGTTGACTTCTGTCACGAACTCATCATCTCATTTCGAATGACAGACTACTTTGACGTCTCTACGCAACCCAAGTGGGCTATATCTATACTGCTTGCCACAGCACTTAGGCAATTCGGACTCGTAAATCGCACCCTGATGTTCGCAGCAGAGGGCTACCACCATTTGAGAAGAATGGAATGCCTTGACGTAAGTACATACCAGAACCTACCTTACATTGAGGCGCAGCTTCGTAAAAAGGCCGTCTGCATGTCATCACATGCTTTCTTGTAAGTGAGGCATATCTTGTGGTAATTCGCTACGGTTATGGGCTGATGTGGTTCTTTCTTCTATAGTCATGAAGCTATAGCAGATCTGAAAACAGCAGATAGCCGTTTGGGTGATTGGTTTGGGCACTTTGATTTTGACAACCTGATGCCATTGGAGGTTGACGATGAATTCATCTATGAGGATAAGGTTCTTCCTCAACCCTTGGATAGATTACCACTTACATCTGGGTTGATAGCCCTTTCGAGACTATATTACCTGGCCACACCCTGTTATGGAGTGGTCTCTACATCATTCAAGGAGAACAGTTCTTCTATACCATTAGCAACGTCGAGTCTGGACGGCAGAGTTGTAGCTGACAAGCAGGCGATCCTGCGAATGCGATTTGAGCGACTCAAATATAGCTTGGATGGCGTGCCTGAAATGTTCCGCCCATGGGCCCCACTCACCGCCGAGGAGCCGAAAACAAGCTATGCCGTTGACCACAAATTTCACCGGCAATGTGAAATAATGAGAGCCAACATACAGGTTACTCATCTCTGGCTCCAGAGCAATATCCTAGAAGAGATCGCAGCAGGAACCACTTCAGAATCGCCAGTTAATCGATCGTACACTCACCCAAACTCGGAGGTACAAATTCTATGGTCCGCCAGGGAGGACATCTGTCGGCAATTACTCAACATACTCCATAACATTTCACGTGATAATCTTGGACCAAATGGATTCATGCTGGTAAGAATTGCTTGCGTCCCATCATTTCCACAATTGATTTGTTCGGCGCAAATTCTAACCCGTAGACATAGGTTCAAAAGATAAGGGCAGTGGCTGCGACACTCCTGGATTGTCCATTTGAAAGCCAAGGGCCAGTTGCCCGTAGGGCGAATGATTATATCCAGACGTTTGCGAACATTCTATCTAAGCTGGACTGGACCACCGACAGTGGTACTCAGGGTCAGGAATGGCTTGATCTGGCCCGGTATGCGCGCCAAAGCTATTCGGAGATTTTTAGCGCAACACCTTCCAATTGAGGTTTTGATGTGCTCCTGAGGTTGGAGTACGGCTAGTTTTGGCAGCATGTGCAACTTGGGTGAGTCATCACTTTTAATCAAATTAAAACTTTAATAACAATGATATGGAGATGCATTACAGATGTTCGCTTCAAGTACACACAAAGATAAACAATTACGCCCATTACCCATGCTGGTGCCGTGGTTACCATTCTGGATAGCTCCAAAAGAATGTGGGTTTACCAATTTGAGGTTATGTGCACAGGACGAATATTCCGGTCGCCGTGGCAATCTACAAGCACACACATATTATGGTTAGGTAAAATGGGCCCTTGCCGTGGTGAAGCGTAGAGCAATAGGGCTACTAGACTGCGAGAGACATATTTGCACACTGGAAGTCTTAGAAATGGGTTATCCACAGTAGGTAGCACGTGGCTTGTAGCATTAAAACTCAGGCGCGAATTCGTCAGGAGGCCTTAATACCACAGCGAAGATACCAGGACGGCAGGAGAACAATGACGTAGTCCACAACCATGCATCATGATTCCGAATACCATGGGGTTAGTGTAAATCGAATTACCATAGCATTGTTTTCACATGGATGGGTGGACTGCATGCACGCCAGAGCGAAATGCAAGTAATGCTACAAGGATAAGGCATTCTCTTAATACACTGGTCCAATAAATTGGTATCACTTCAGTTTAATTGAGTTCTGCTCGGTTGCAGGATACATTTTTCACAAGCCAAGGCCCATGCTGCTCGCGCTGTTTAGTGTATAATTACTCACATCCGGCTACGAAATTGCTGACATGCATCTGGACGACATTTGGAGCTTCGGGCCTCATTGGAAAAAGAAAAAAAGTGGAGAACAACCACTTGGCCGTGACCACACCCCATGTCTCGTCGAGGTCATTCAAACAAATATACATTTACAAATCAGGAAATGCCCAGTTGTAATGAACAGGGACCTCCTTGGCCCAGGCACTACAGCCTTAGCCCTAGATCAAAGCAGCCTAAAGATGCGCTAACCCCCAAATGACACAGTTTTTCCGCGGGCGTGAGCGAGGGTCTAGAAACGGCCAGTGGTGGAGCAAGCTCTCCGTAGAGGGGCAGTGGGGCAGTGGGGAGCAGGAGAAGGAATGAGGGTAGTGCGCGGAAAAATTTCCCTATCTTGGACACAATGTCTGCTCCAGCCTGCCAGTACAGTAGTACTATGTATTCCTTTTTCAACCACCCTAGCTTAGAATATAGAGTCGACGAAATGGTAAGTAGCTAATGTATGCCTCAATTCTGCCACTGTATTGTTGAGAGTGACTACTATTACCACTAGAGCCGCCTGTGGAACAAGTTGGAGCTGAGAGACCTTGTAAGGCAAGGCTTAAACAACTCGTGCAACTCCGTCGCTTGGATCTTCACTTGATCTCTAGATGAAAGAGAAAGCGTGCCAGTTTTGCTGTTCGTCTGCTGATGCAAATTGCCTTCCCATCATAGCCGGCTTGCCCGTTGTTCTTGTATATTTCCCTAGATAACATTACGCGTTGACAGATGTCGCTCAAACTTGACCCTGAGTTCGAAGCGGCTGTGATAACGATCTTGGCTAAGCTACCGCCCATCCCCGAGCATGACCCCGCGGACATTGTAGCAAAGCGAAAGGCGGCAGCACAACTGGGTTCTATCTTCAAGGACATCTCGCCACTTCCACACACTATCGAAGTGTCAAAATTTACCGCTACTGCATCTGATGGCCACCAGGTGCCCGTCTATAGGTTTCTCAAGAGGACCACGACCGCCGCCGGTGCCCCGGCCATCTTGCATATCCATGGGGGTGGCATGATAATGGGCGATGTCAAGACAGGCGAAGCAGGTCTCGCAAAGCAGGTCGACCTGACTGGTGTGCAGATGTTTTCCGTTGACTATCGCCTCGCCCCGGAGAACCGCCACCCCGTCTTGGTCGAAGATTGTTATGCTGCTCTCCAGTGGCTGCAAAGCAAGGCTGAGGAGTTTGGCGTAGACCCTACCCGAATCGCCATTATGGGAGAGAGTGCCGGAGGAGGTATTGCTGCTGGCGTGACGCTCATGGCTAGAGACCGCGGTCTCAGTCCGCCACTGGCCAAGCAGATCTTAATCTATCCCATGCTGGATGATCGCAATATTATCCCTAATCCCCAAATAGAGACATATGCCCCTTGGAAAAGTTTCGACAACAAGGTTGGATGGCAGGCGCTTCTAGGCGACCTCTACGGAACGGATCAGGTGCCCGCATATGCGGCTCCAGCTCGTGCCACAGACCTGTCCAACATGCCACCCACTTACATTGACACTGGAGGATTAGATTTGTTCCGGGATGAAGATATAAACTATGCCGCACGTCTTGCTCATGCAAATGTTCCTACCGAATTCCATCTCTACCCTGGTGTACCTCATGGATTCGAAGGCGTTTCAGAAACTATCAGCGTTACCAGAAGGGCATTGGAAAATCGTCAAGCAGCGATGATTGACTTCTAAGGTGTGGACAAACTTGTCTCCTGATGAGGCGTTTTGAATATATAAAAATTTACCAGTGTCTATTTGTGGCACTCGCCTCAAGGTTGGTGGCTATTCAAACGTTCATCAGTAATCAAGAAACAACGTAGACAAAATTTACCATGGTATTTTAGGCCATCATCCAGTTTATAGATATGGCGAGATTTATGCATTCAGTCTTTCAAAGGGGTGCCTATTTGTGCTAAGAATAATGGATTCATCACTTCGTCAAATACTTAGC
>Ga0181470_100251_pt1 | contig 14038 bp, 9 predicted proteins | sample InSIn5SAF170_FD_119082 | JGI IMG/M metagenome (GOLD analysis project Ga0181470, IMG submission 119082) | Clean room microbial communities from NASA Spacecraft Assembly Facility at Jet Propulsion Laboratory, Pasadena, California, USA -... ...
AAGTGGGGATGGCGCGGAACGGAAGGAGGCGCTGGAGCAAGCGAGGCTGGTGGGGAGGGCGCTGGCGGAGTCGTCTAAGGCGCTGATGCGACATTTTCATACTATGGAGGTGGAGACGAACGATGCGGAGTATGCATCTGAGGTTGCGAAGGCGAAGGCGGAGGGTGCGGACAACGATGCGTTTGCCAGGCTCGAGACTCAGAAGACGGCGGAGGATAAAAAGCTTGAGAAAGAATTCCAGTCAAGGATCAAGATGATCGATGAAGACCTCAAAGACGCAGAGAAGGTGATATCAGAGATGGAAGGGATGAAAGGAAATCACCGGATGGCGAAGGCGTTGGAGGATGCGAAGAGGAGGAATGGTGAGATCGCTTGACGCACCATCAGCGTTCTCTACGCGTCACATGAGTAGGTACAAGGTTTTGCTACAGAGGATTTTGTTGGATATATCGGGTTGGGCAGTCTGCAGTTGGATATTCATAATGACTTCAGCTACTTCTGATCAATCGACACCCTTGATTTATGTAGATATTCTGTCATGCTGTTTGGATGCAAGAAGCCTTCGTTAACAGGCTGTCAAGAGAAGGACGGATCTTTGCTTGCAACTGCTCTGCAAGGAGCATGTAGTGATTAACCGGAGGTGGAAGCTGCGCATCTCATCTTCTAGCAACTTCAGCGCTGATGAATCTCCATCGATAGGCCGTCCTTGCCATTAAAACCTTCGTTTCGGTCGTCCACAATTAGTGAGCGGACGTGTTGAAGGCTGTTGCGGCGCAAAGATGTTTTGCAGGTGGCCCAAAAGAAGACAATTCGACTATACGACAAGTCGCTCGTCATTCGTGGCCGTCCTTAATGCTGAGGAGGTTAACACCCGTCAAGACGGCACTCCAGTTACCATCTTCGTTGGGGCAGGAGTTTCCGGTTTGGGAAGGAAATGGCATAGCCGGTGCGCTTAGGGATATAATATAGATGGCTATTTCCCGACCCTCAACGTCTTGAGTTCGCCCTCAAGCATGCGGATCTCCGCTAGGAAATCTGTCAGCATCATGCCTAAAAGATCATGCTGACATCCCTACGTAACGCGCCTCACGCACCGTTCTTGTCCTCCTTGATCTCCAGGCTTTCAAGCTTAAGCCACGACCAGTATATCGCTTGGTACGTCAGGAGGGCGCCGAGGAAGACTTTCGCGACTGGACGCCCGAATGACTGGTAGAATGCACGCTGCATGGCCCTTGTTAGCTGAGACTTCTCATCGACTCGAAGGAAACGGTTGGGGAGATGGGCGGCATACGTGGGGATTGCTCGGCGTAGGTGGTGTCGGAGGTTGGTAGGACGCGTTGGAGCTGTTGCGGATGGATTGACGCACTAAATGGCCTTGTCGTGGTATCGGCGACTGAGACAGGCGAAAGAACAGAGGCATGCTGCCTAGTAACCGAGTCATAGGCATACTGTGTGGTGTGGACTTGAAGCAACGTGGTCTCTGGGGGCCACTGGGGGCTCAATCTTACAAAAGCTCGGGGGAGCCAAGACCTCCGCGGCGAAGCTCCACGATACCCCGTACTTTTGCGCAATTCACTGTCGAAACCAACAACAGCGACAATTACATATTCCACAGTTCTTGGCTTTGCGATTACAGTGTCAATCCCGCAAATACCGCTTCCAACCACCTCCGCGTCCCAAACCGAGGCCACGCAGCGCAATGGTATTTCAGCCCCTCCACTGTATCGCATCTTACACAGCCCCTAAGAATCCATAATGTAGTGTTCTGTTAACTGACTGTCCCTCTTTGGCGCAGGCACAAACACCGCAACAGCGCCGCGCAAATGAGAAATTTGCCAAAGCCGAGAACGCAAAGCGAGGGAAGCCGCAGAGCGCGCTCAAGAAGCAGGATATACAGAAGAGCCCAGTGGGCAAGATAGCTGTCGGTCAGTAAAGTCTACACTTTACCAGCGCGCTGCACTCTAGGCGGAGCGAAGAGTGAGGGCTGTAGAGAATGAACCACGCAACTGACAGGTGTCATTATACAGTTTTGCTCATATTTGTCGTATGCGGCGGAGTGGTCTTCGAGCTCCTTCGGCTGTTCTTCTAGATCTCAATGACATGAGGGGTACGCCACCGTGACGAGGAAAGTTTTAGGTAGAAATTTGGTCGGTCGGCCGCGAACCTTGCAAGAAGGTTGAGGGAAGGGCGGTGGAGCTGGACAATGCATTGAGTGAGCGTTTTGGAGTTTGAATATTTGATGTTTGAAAGAAGCGTCTGCGATCAGTTCAATGCGTGCCGGTTATACCAGTTGCTATAGAGTCAATCAATGCTTCTTTCCGACGCCATGCTCGTTATGTGTCGGCAAGTTTCCACGCTTACAGCGGATGATGTTCTGAGTACTGGCCTGCCAAAACCACTGTGGCTCATTACAAATCGCTTCCTCATTGTCACTTTTAGATTGGATATCACAAATTTTCATGTCACGTTTCGTGGATGATGCAGTGGGGGTTTCCGATCTTTCTTTACTCTTCCGGGTGTTACGACCAGCGTAACTTACCTACCTATACCTATCTTTACCTACCCCAACCTACCTTGGAACGAACCTATGAAACACCTTTGGTAACCTAAATGAATCCAAGCCTAAGCAAGCCGTTAACCATAGCGTCTGTTGACTCCTTCAGCGATTTCTCCTCATCTCCCTTTTGATCGTGGACCGTTCGCCGCTTCGTCTCTGGAAGCGAATTTAACGGCGTCTGAAACGCAACAGTGGCCTTGCTTACAGTTACCCATTTCTTCGTTGGGCGTCGATAGACGACGGACGGTTTTGAGACCTTGACGAGTTTGCGCTCCACAGCAACGCCATACTCTACTTCAGATTCCAGCGAGGTGATGCTTGCCGCGTCGCTGAGATCTGGTGAGAGAACAGTAGGGTTATCAAGAATGAGTTTTGCGGATACTGGACTTACTGGAGGGGCTTGCGGAGAGGCTGTTTGGGCCGCTTCAGGTTGGGTTTGGACTCTCAGACCGCGAACCTTGTTGAGAGGGAAGCGGGAGAGATACCCACCAAGGTCGGCCGCAGTCGGGGGTATGACTTCCTCGACGAGATCCACCGTCTTGGCCGCGGAAGGGGATATCCCCTTGTCTCGCAGTCGAAACCTCAGACAGTTCTCGCAGCACTTGTGTGCGCAGAATTTGCACACAGAAGTGCTGAAGTGGAAGGTGGCGAGATGAGGAACAAGTCCTTCGGGGTTCTGCTTGCGCTTCTCCGACTTGTTCCTGCGCAGGAGAAAGTCAGCGACACTTCTCTTGGCTTGCTGTGGACCGGCCTTCATGGTTCTCCTCCACAACGTACCACATTCGCAGCAGACGAACCCGGTGGAGCGCTTGCTGCCAGGGTGAGGTAGCGTCTGCTCCTCGATGCAGTCCGGGAGTATTTCGAGTATGTTGGAAAACACTTGAGTTCCTGCTTCCGCGGGCTTGTGACAACTGTCGCATATCAACAGACCCACAGGCTGTTGGGCGACAGGCACGAAGCTGTTCAGAACGCCGCAATTCTTGCAAGTCCACGATGATTCTCGCAGCTCTTGATAGGTGTGTGAGTGCATTTCTAGGGATGAACCGTCTGTTGCCATGTTGGGTGGACTGAAACGTTAGACCTGCTAACGACTTCGGGCTCTGGTGGATTGCTTGTTGCAGGTAGAGTAATCGGTGCAGCTTTGATGACGGTGTAGGAGTGAGCAAAGAGTTTCGGGCACAGCCTATGTTCTTCAATCACTACTCCGGAGAGAGACGATTGTGCGGAAGTTGACGGCCGAGCTGGCTACTGATATACGGGTGGTCGGACAGACAATGAACACGGGCAATGTCGGCGCTGTATTCGTGGATAGCCATTGTTCAGGGCCATTCCACTTGTGGGTGTCTTTTGTCGGGTCACAATGCCATTGACCTCGTGCTCGATAATGTACACCAAGCCGAAGGCACCACGTCTGTTCGAGAAACCAGCGCGAAGGATGAGTTTGTGTGAGAAATGGGCCAGCATACCTTGTCGCCGGTCAATCAGAGAGGCCGCCAGCGGTTAATCCTGTCCCCTTATGGCGGCCCGGCCGAGGGCCCTTCTGGAGGCGAGCACAGCAAGATTTGTAACAGTGAACGAGCGCCAGGGTTGAAATGCTTACAATATTAAATGCCTCAACTACGGTGTGGGGAGAGATGATTGGAAGAGCTGCTAACCGTGTGAAGCGCTAAGTGACAGACCCGTTGCCAGCAACAAAACAACAAAGGAAACTCACGGCATAAGACAACAGTACTGTGCAAAGATCGATCATATGTCTAAATTGCAAGTATCAAGACTGGGTTGACTGGGGGAGATCAGTGTTTAATAAGCGAAAGATGAGACATGCACATGTGATGACTACAAGCCGAGAGTGAGTGTAATATTGATACTACGAACTGAAGCACCCTAAAACTCCTTATCTATATCGCAAAAAGACCCTTGACAGATTTCCACCCTGATTTTTGGATTGCACCTCAGCCAGCATTAACACCGATCTTGACAAAAAAGCCCTGCCTCAGGGTCTCTTCGAATGTGCCTCGAGCCACGATGACACCGACAAAGGCCTATCGGGGTACGATTGTACCTTTGGTGTTGTTTGGGCACGGCGAGGGGTCGGCTTGTGCGTATTAGGATCCCGCACAGCACTGCTCCGCGCCACACACGGCTGGTGTGGCAAGTCGGGAAGTGGCCTATTGATGTAAGCGCGCACCATGAGAGGAGGACTCCACTCGAACGTACTCTGCTTTACACTGAGGGCGCGGTCAACTTGCTGGGTAGGGCAGTGCTGGCCCTCTTCAAGCCGCCTCTCCATGGCTTCCTCTCTGCTCAAAAAGCGGAAGCGCTTGCACGATGTGCAGATAAGCTTCTTGCAGCTTGAACAGACAAGATCTAGATAGCCGAGGGATCTGGCCTCCACTCTAGGGGCCTTACCTCTTATCTTGTCCCAGGTTGACTGCGGCTTCACCTTATAGGCCATTGAGCGGGCCGCTGGCGCAGACCATCCACAACCGCAACAGATCCAGCCATGCATAGGCTTGTCAGGAGGATTGAGCGGGAACTCAATCGTTCTAGACGTGCCGAATGCGAGCACGTCTGACTCCATCGCGGTGCATGCGTCTGGGAGGTGGTCGTGTGGACAGCGCAGCAATCCAAGGGGATGATGCGCTGACATTTTCGGGATATCCAACCTAGACACGAAGCAACATTGGTGGCAGACCCATTCGCTGCTTGCCAATTCACTCTCCATTCTTGGGGTGTGAAACCTAGAGATCGACTTCATCTTGTAAGATGTGGTGTCGGTGTCCTTGTTGGTAGTGGTGGTGGTGTTGTTGCTGTTGTATGTAGAAGCTTCGTCCAGCGAAGGCTACAAGTAGGTGGTGAGATTGACTGTGTACGACGGATTCTGCAGAGTCAAGTCTTCAGAATAAAAACTCAATCCACTTCTCCAAATCACAGCGGGCAATCTGGGGCACGAACAGGAGACCGAAGAATGGATGGTACTTATACTCGAGGAATCTCACTCATCGACACTGTCCATGGCAGAAGACCCAGTGACAATGTCAGTTCGCAGGCGACGGACAATGCCTTCGTTGGAGTTCCAGATGAACAATGCTCGAACTGAAGGTTAACGATGCGTGCGCATCAATGACCAAGCGGATTCTTTGAGAACGGGAAGCAACTTCCGAAAGATGAATAACGTGGTCCGAGATATTAAGAGCGAATAGTGATATGGTAAGTTGCGTTCCGGAACGCTCGCTCCAAATACCGGCACACCCGGTAGGAAGGTGGTTCCACACTGACCACACATATTCTGTGATGTGTAAACATATCATGACCTTTGCTGAAACCCTAACAAAGAGATCGACGCACATTATGACGAACAATGCAACAAAGCCACGGGATAGGAGGTGAGGATGCTGGGTATGCATCACTGTATAGCGAGAGTTAAGAAGCAACAAATGCTACTCTTATATGGTCCGTGGACGTAGAACACATATTTTACTCTGCCCAGTCAGACCACGCTACAATTTTACAGCTTGGTTTTATGAACAGGTGCTGTGGTGCTAAGCTGGCGGACCATGTGGAAGAGAGTCAGTGGCTGTGAAATACAGAGTTTGCATTGTGCAGAACGAATGCTCTCTTGGTAGAAACTGTTCGGGATGAGAGCGAAGGTCGTGAAGCGGTCATGTCTACGTCCTTGGTATAATGAAGAACGGACGAGGAACGAAGAACGGCTCGAAACGATTGTGTATAAGATTCATGCGGTTATGTTATAGCTGCAGAGCCCAATTCACACAGTAAATTTCGGTGAGAGGGAAGTATACCTACATATGAGCGGGAAAAGGAACAACTGCGAGAGGAGAATCACCTGTCACAGATACAGGACTGACTCAGGAGATTGATGAGCACACACTTGAATTCTTACAGCCGTTGAAAGCGGCATCTCAGCATTCCCTTTCTTGTCTGAGGAGTTCCGTGAGATATCTAGTGTCGCTTTATTCTTGCAGTCGATCAAGTCTGAGCTACTGACGCGGCGCCCTGGGAGAGGCTTTGTCGCGCCTTGTGCTCATTGCGGCCGATGCTCGGTGTTTCACTTCAGATTGCTGACCATCCAGGTTGCGACAGCGGCTGTGATCCTGAAAGCCTGCGCGCTGCTCGACACATCAGGAGCAGCAGGGACTTCTGCTTATTTCGTATGGTACGACACGCGGGGAAGTATGCGCTTGAGGAGATACTGAGTGCCTCGTGTAGAAGCTACCCGTCGACCATCATCAGCGGACCGAAACCCGAGATTCTGTACCAAATCAAGGGAAAAGCTTCCTCGCAACTTTGTCCACCCGTCCATCCGCCTCAAAATCCCGGCCTGTCCTCTTGAGATCCTCTCCCATCTTCTCCTCACCGCCGCCCTTCTTGGGTAATTGCTCCTTCTTCGTTGGCCTCGGGTCAGATGTCCACCACTCATGCTCGAGTACACCTCTAGCTGTAATCCGTTTACTAGGGTCAAGGGTCACCATCCGTCGCAACAGATCCACACCCTGCGGGCCAACGGTGCCAAAATTACCCAGCCATGTCGCTTTGCTAGGTACTGGGTGTATAGCTGATGGCGCGGGGGGAACATAATTGTCTAGCTTGCTAACTCCGGGCCAATTCTCCTCGAGGGGCGTGCCGCAGTTTTGGCAGATGTGATCGATCTGGTCGATGTCGGTAGTGCCCGTCATCCATGGCTTGCGGAGAATGAGCTCGGCGAATACGGTGCCGACGGACCAGACGTCGATAGCGCCACTGTAATGTCTTGCTTTATACAACAGCTCTGGGGGTCTGTACCAACGGGTGATGACTTCGAAGGTCATTTTCTCGTAGGGGTCTGCGAAGGATCTTGCCAGGCCGAAATCTGCAAGCTTCACCTCGCCGTCTTCGGCGATGAGGAGATTGTTGGGCTTGATGTCGCGGTGGAGCACGAAGTTTTGGTGGCAAAAATAAACCGCTCTTGACAGCATGACCATCCATGCTTTGATGTCCGCTAATCCGTAGTGCACGTTCTTCGGATCTCGGATCAGCATCTCCAGGTCCCCTCGTGGCAGAAACTCGAGGACCAAATTGAGTTGCAGATTTTTCGAGGTAAAGACGGCGTGGAGGGCGATGATGTTCGGGTGAGACAGCTCCTGCAGAAATTTGATCTCGCGGATGGCGTCCATAGCCAAGCCGTCTTTGTAGTTGGCGTTTATTTTGATCTTTTTAATAGCCACGAGGGACGCCGGGTCGGACTTGAGGTGACCTTTAAAGACGACGGCGTAAGTGCCTTCGCCAAGCTTCCTGCCTGCAAATATTGTGTCAGCAACATAGTTATACAACCGCAGCTGTCGTGCGGTATGTTGGGAGCCAGAGTTCGATGTTAGAGTGCGCGCCTTGCGGCGTCAGGGCTTATAAAGGATATACCAAAGCATGTTCCTTAATAAAGAGGCCGAGCATTTATTTTACCTTTCTCATAGCGGTTACGTGTTTCTTCGTTGAGCTGCTCCGATAGGTCCGCTGTTGCAGTGGTAGTTATGCTGGGCTTGCTGTTCGCATTGTTGCTTAAGATGGTGAGAGCCTTCGCTTTGGCCACGACAGCCTTGTCGTTGGCCGAAGCTGCTATGTACTGTGCTGGCGAGAGCGCCATCGCCCTGGCTGGGTATCGAGGAACAGTGAGGCAATTATAGCTGTGGGTAAGGTAATTCTGAGCAAGGAAAAGGTCTCACGAAGGTACGCGTGGAGACTATGAATTTAACATAGTCGTGCAACAGGTGCAGTCACACATAAGATAACCGGATCGGACAAGTTGTTCCTGCAGGCTTTGGAGGCCTTAAAGAGCGAATCTCTGTATCAGAATCTCTCCGGTGTTTCGAGGTTGTTCCTCACTTCGAAGTGAAGTTCACAACATCGGCGTTTCCGCAAAGAGAACCCCGACGCCTTCAACTCCACATGACTTGGCGTCAACCACATGCGCGGGGGCTTCGATTGGTGCACTCGCGGCGACAGACGACCATATATAAAAGTCGCAAGCCGCTTCCAGATCTACTGCACAATCACCATAGCCATGGCGGACAACCCGAAACCAGCGAAGCGCGCCCTCTTCGCGAAGCCGGCCTGGACGAAGCCTACCTCAGATGCGAAGGCAGTTGAAGATGGTGACATATTCGGCCGCGGAAGTCACTTGATCGAGGACATCATGGCGGATAAAGAACGTGTGAAGAGGGAGAAGATTGCGCGTAAGCAGCGAAGGGAAAGCGAGGGGACCGATGGGAGGAAAAAGCGCAAGAGCTCGGACATGGAAGACGAGGATGGCAGCTGGGTGGTGGTCAAAAGGCCTGCCAGTCAGGAGCATGCAGGCGCTGAAAGGCGGCGTTCTGCTTCGAATCGTGACGACGTCGCTGGTGGAGGCAGTAATCGACCCGACATTGCTGCAAGCAATTTTATTGCCCCAGAGAAAGCCGCTTCAACTTGCATGAGCACCCAGCCGATCTCCCGCGACAGATACATCACAAAGCCAACGAAGCATCCTCCCCCACAGTCTGCCGTGGTCGATCTACTCGACTCAGATGATGACGATGAAGCACACCTCTACTCGATTTCGCCTGCGAAAACCGCAACCAATGGCACGACGAAAGCTTCCGTTCCGCGCTCGGAATCAGGACAGCGACCCGCCCAACATGACTCCGACGAAGAACTCGACCCTTTCCTTCGCGAGCTCGCCGCCAAAGCTCGCGCCAGGCGGAGGGAAGCCGAAGCCGCCAAGATAGCGTCACCGGTGCGCCCAAATCCTTCGACCCAGCGTCCCTCAACCCAACCCTTATCCGCCGCCAACTCATTCGAGTTCAATGCACCAAATTCGACAGCCACAGACACAGATGGTCCCGTGATCCAGATCCTCATAACTTCCCGCATCAACAACGCAAGGCCCCTGCTAGTGAAACGCCGGCTCAAGCAACGCCTCCATGAAGTCCGGGACGCATGGTGCAAGCGAGAAGGTCTCCCTTCCGACGAAAGCGCCAACATATTCCTCACATTCCGTGGCCGAAGGCTTTACGACTCCACCACATGCAAAAGCCTCGGTATAGCGGTGGACGAGGATGGGGAGATCATCATGAGGAGTGGCAAGAGCCGAGGTGCAGATGGGCTTTGTGAGGGCAAAATCCACATGGAGGTCTGCAATCCGGAGGCGTTTGAGGAAATGAAGAGAGAGGCGGCTCAGAAGCTGAAGGCGAAGGTGCCGGAGGAGGAATCGTTGCCGACGCAGGAGAAGAAGGCGGAGGAGAAGTTGGTGAAGCTGGTTTTGAAGGCGAAGGGCCATGAAGACTTCAAACTTCGGGCGAAACCGGTAAGTCCCTGCAAACTATTCTCCTACCGACATCGATGCATTTTTCAGGATACTGATTAGGGCGATAGACCTCTACATTTGAGGAGATTGCGAACGGGTTTCGTCGTAAACGAGTGGTTTTGGCGGATCAGCAAGTTTTTCTCACATGGGATGGCGAGCGCTTGTCGCCCACAGCGAAGCTCGAAGACACAGAAATCGCAGATATGGATTCAATCGACGTACACATCAAGTAAGCTTTGTATGGCGTTCGGCTCGCGGCGTTGGAAGCAGTGTAGCCTGCAGCAATGGGGTTTGATTTGAACGTGGCACTTGGGTCGAGAAGCTCGTTCTTATACGCACAGAGATACCCGCAATACATGACATTTACATCTTTGCCGTCTTGTTCCAATGACGAGCACACATTATTTCTATAATCCTCTTGGGTGTAGTTGACAACCAGTTGTCCACACATGAGGAGTGCCACCCCGTTGCTGAAAAGCACTCACGTAGGGGATGGAAGAGACTTCGCATCGTCTTCGATGACTTCCGGTCCAAAGCATTCTCAAAACGGCGCTAAGAAAGAAAAGACTCTTGGATTCAGGGTTGGAAAGACAAGAGCTCGATGTTGATCCAGCAGTGGGCCGTATAGTTAGGCCGCAGATATGGTGATTGGGAGGGCCAAGTCTATACGGAGTACATACCTAACCTACAGGCGTGCCACGGTTCGGCGCCCCCACCCCCTTCTTCTCAATTGCAAAAGATTGCGCGCGAACTTCAATACCCTCATTCCCACTACCTTTCTACACCATTGGTTCCATATAAAACACTATTGATAAGCTAAGATTAATACTACTATATCTTTGTATACTCTGCTTAAGTTTGGAATGTTTATATTATAACATTTAGAGGGTCGCAATGTGAGGATAACCATGTGATAGCTTCTTCTCTGTATCGGTAAGGAAATAATCCCTGTGCGGGGTGCAATCTTTTGAATTGTCTAGAGGGGGGGTGGGGGCGCCGAACCGTGGCACGCCTGTACGGCACAATCGAATCGGAGCTTCGGCGGTTTTCAAGGGGTCCACCCACTGACATGACCCTGAAATTCTTGGCAGGCACAACGCTGAAAAGCTCCAGGTGCAATCTCAAACCTTTTCCCTGCTGCAATTGACATTCACCATGGCCGACCTCGAGGGAAACGTGTCTGAGGACTCGTTCGAGTTCATTGATACGCCTGCTGCACCCAGCCCTGAACCGCCAGCAGAAGACTATGGCGTGCGGACGACAACAGCAAGTCTATTGCAGAAACAAATGAAACCGCGGCACATGGGTAAACAAGCTGACGACTGCCACAGTACCCGGCCATTAAGAATGCTCCCCTTCCCGCCGACGGTGCCAGCAGTGAGACCTTCAACAACTATCTCCTCATAGCCCTCCTCACCTTAATCCCACTGTACTGCTCCTGGAAGCTCGGCGGCGGCCTCAAAACATGGATACTCTTCGCCCTGGTTATGGCGATTCCCATCCTTATGGCCTTTTGGATGATTGCTTCCAGCATGTCTCCGCGCAAGAACGAGAAAGCGAGATTGCCCGGCAAGCCCATCGAACACTACCTCACCTTCCACTCCGACGAAGACCGGGACAAGTACTACGGACGCAGCAAGATCCCAATGGAGACGTTCCATGAGATGTACTTCGACGGGAAAGTCGACTTCAATGGTGACTGCCTCGATATCATGGAATACCGACATGATTGGGCGAGCTTTAGGTTCACGCTGTCGCTGTTCTGGTTCTTCTTGACCGGGATGATGCCAGAGGTTATCATGCATACAAGGTCGCAAGGTGCGTTCTCTCTCTCCGCTCAGCACCTCATTGAGCAGGACGGCAAGGCTAACCCACACACGACAGACGAAGAGCAAGTCCGCGACCACTATGACCGCGGCGACGACTTCTACGGCTGGTTCCTCGGCCCGCGCATGATCTACACCTCGGGCATAATCTCCGACATCAACAAAGAAGAAACCCTCGAGCAACTCCAAGACAACAAGATGGCCGTCGTATGCGAAAAGATCCAACTCCAGCCCAACGAGTCCGTCCTCGACATCGGCTGCGGCTGGGGCACCCTCGCCAAGTTCGCCAGCACCAACTACGGCGCCCGCGCCACGGGTGTCACGCTCGGCCGCAACCAGACCGCCTGGGGCAATGCGGGCCTCAGGAAAGCCGGCATCCCTGAGGAGCAGAGCAAGATTCTTTGTATGGACTACCGCGACATTCCTGTCCCGGAGGGTGGCTACGACAAGATCACCTGCCTTGAGATGGTCGAGCATGTAGGCGTGCGCCATCTTTCGACTTTCTTGCGCCAGGTGCATGACATGCTGGACGATGATGGTGTGTTCTTCTTGCAGTATGCCGGGCTCAGGAAGAGCTGGCAGTATGAGGATCTTATATGGGGTCTTTTCATGAACAAGTATATCTTTCCTGGCGCGGATGCGAGCACGCCGCTCGGCTGGTTTGTGGACAAGCTTGAGGGCGCTGGATTCGAGGTCAAGAGCATCGACACTATCGGCGTGCATTATTCTGCGACGCTGTGGAGGTGGTATAGGAATTGGATGGCGAATAAGGAAAAGGTGGTTGCCAAGTATGGCAACAGATGGTTCAGGGTGAGTGGTGTCATACGTTTCGTCCCCTTGCAATCTTCTAACATCATCCAGATATGGGAGTTCTTCTTGGCATATTCGACCATCATCTCAAGACAGGGGAGTGCTACGTGTTTCCAGATCACGTTGGTCAAGAATATCAACTCGACGCATCGGATTGAGGGCGTGCCGAGCCAGTACGGGCTGCATGGCGCTCTAGCTGCCTCCAAGGCGAAGGTGAACAAGGAGTAGGATATGTTTCGGTAGCAAATGCGGGAGCATTGGCGGCACGTTGGGATTTGTGGGAAGAACGCTGTTCAAGTCTGGTAGCGTTTAGCACGCGGAAGTTCAATCTACTGTACATGGCGTCGAAAAGTTCTGGTCACCGCATGAGGCATACATTGAGAGATGTGTTTGACGAATACTTGTTAGTCGCTTGGGGAAGGCAGCTTGATTAGGAGGGTATCCTATGCCTAGATTTTCGAATATCTTGTATACCTCGCGCTGCACGCGGTCAGTTAAACAAACCGCCCTGCTATCGGGTGACGTCCGATTACAAGCTGCTCCGTGGGAGTGCTTTCTCAGCAGATCTCTGATGCTATTCAAGGTGACCCTCCTTACACCGTCCTGATTGATCGTGTCTGAAGCTCCTGGTGCGCCGCAAACTCCGCGCTATGCTCGAATTCCCTTATGAACGCAAGCGGCGTGCCCTTGCCCTCATGTCCTAATATTCTTCCCCAGCAATTGATACTTCCAACCCGCCAAAAATCTTACGAATCGGCGGAGATATACATGACTACCCCATTATTAGCCCAAGCCCCTCAAGCCCCACCCTCTCCACGCTCGAACATACCGTTATTCCCCCTCACAAACGCATCCCCATACGTCCGGTGCAGTTTCCCATTGACATATTCCTTCGTCTGCTCGAGCGCGATGTTCATGTAGCCGTCGACGGATTGGAGCTCGCCTGGTGAAGCTGGGGGTTAGCTCCTTATTCTTACAGCTGGTTTAGGAGTGGGGGAGGGTGGAAGAGGGGGGAGAGGGAGGCTTATGGGAGAATATCGTGGACCTTTGTAGACAACGCCAGAGTTGAGCTTCACGGTGACGGGGGCGCCAATGATTTCACTGAGGAAGCCGGATGGGTCTTTTGCGTCGCTGGCGCCGTTTTCCATCTTGAGAGCTGCGCGGGACAACGAGGCTACGGGGATCGGTTGTGGGTTCGAGGGTTGAGGGTGTCGTGGGTGGTGTCCAAGCTGCTGCTCCGAGGGTCGCCAAAAAGTTCTCTCGTTCCGCGAAGAGCTTCATTCTGCAAACATCACCACCCACGGAGCGCTATCGCAATCTCTACGTCTACCCTACATCTGCCTTGATAGGAGCTTCGCACAGCACAATCCACGACTGGAGCTACGATCCATCATCCTCCAACCACAACAATGGCCCTCCGCCGCCCGATCCTCACCCTCCACACCACCCCCTCAACACCCATCCACGTCCCCATCCGCCACCTCCACGCCCGCCTACCCCCCCCGCCCA
>Ga0181470_100252_pt1 | contig 14025 bp, 9 predicted proteins | sample InSIn5SAF170_FD_119082 | JGI IMG/M metagenome (GOLD analysis project Ga0181470, IMG submission 119082) | Clean room microbial communities from NASA Spacecraft Assembly Facility at Jet Propulsion Laboratory, Pasadena, California, USA -... ...
GTCCTCAGAGCGACCAACGAGACAACTCCCATGTTTACGACGATGTTATCCCTAACAGACCCGGTAGACTTCTTCAACTATCAAGACAACTTCGACTGCACAGCTTTTGATCTGTTCAACAGCTTAGACTACCCATTCGACGGATTCGGAGATTTCCCAATGAGCACAGCATAACATGACACCCCACTCACACACAAGGCAGGTGTCTTTGTTCACTTAACAGGTACATGGACACTTAGTGGCTGAACCAAGACTGAGCGCTGACATTGGTTACTTAAGGGTGTCGCAGTAGTCCGTAGCAAATTTCCAAACCGTCTTCCCTTCCAATTCCTCTACTTTGTCGTCCCTAGCTCGCTTTGAGGACACGTCGGCCGGTTCATCGGCTATCTAGTCTTCCGCCATAGTTTTCAAGTTGGCATCAAAATCACTGGCGATGGCCGGATCATCCCTGCGATTGCATCAGGTCTAAGGATGATCCAAGGAGGAACTTTGTCTTCGTTCTCCGAATGCTATCTTAGCTTCGTCCTATTGGCCCTACTGCTGCTGGAACCGCGGCCGCGGACGCCAACAAGATGTACCTCGAAAGTCTGAGCTGACCACCATAGTGCGTCAGGCTACCACTGAGGAACATTTTCGTGCTCGAGCTGCTGTTATGGGTCCGAGCAAGGTCTGAATAGAGGCTTTGATTGTTCAAACTTGGATCGAACTTCGCAGATGAAGACAATGACACCACGTTGTTTATTTGGCTAGTACAAATGAATAATCGAGGTAAAGACGCTTTGCTTTTAAACATTCCTCGTATACTGATGTCTCACACGATCCATTGCTGCTCGATGAGCATTTTCTAGTCCAGCTTCAAATTTGCGCTGCTAAGTAATATATGTTGTCGCAAGATTAAAGAGTTGTCATGTTGCCATCGCCGGAGTGAGCAAGGGCAGAGCAACTTTGTCCTGCGTGATTAGTATGCATATGCAACCGTTGTCTCGTTCTCTTCCGTTCTTATCTTCCTGTTTAGCGCCATCAACCACACCCGCATGGCCCACGCACACAACAGACTCCCACCTGCGAAACAAGCCATCGCAATGAAGCCGGGGAGATACCGTGGACCGTCACTCTCAGGCCAGAGATAAGCTGTGTATATGTACGCAATAGTCGCGGCAACGTTGACCATACTGTATGCGACGGCCTTCTTCTCTGGCGTTTGAGAGAGGGTCGCAGAGAGCCAGCCAAGAATGACACTCCCAGCGCCAAAAGCACCTGTGGCAAAGATAATTGATGCAACGTAGCGTGCCGCAGCGTCTAATGTTGAGACAGTGATGACAAATCCAATGACGGCAAGTAACAGGGTTGCAGTGATGTGCCACGTGCGCTCGTTGAAATGGCCAGAAGTCCATGCGATGACGATGCCAAAGATGCCAGCCACAAAGTATGGCGGTGCGGTAAGCAGTAAAGCTTTCGTGTTGGAGAATCCCATCGCTTTCACGATAGTGGGGAAGAAGAAAGTGAAGGAACAGGCGCTGATATGCAGGTTCTGCATGAGGACGAAGAGCCAGGCCTTTGGGTCCTGAACTGCCTGGCGCAGGCCATTCCAAGTGCTGCCACGAGGGGCTAAGCCGACGGTATCGCGCTCGATCCTCTTGACCGCGAGTTCTCGCTCTCGTGGTGTCAGCCACCGCGTATTCCCAGGCTCGTCGGGCATTAGATAGAGGGCTATAGCTGCGACGCCGAAGGTTGTTACGCCTTCTATAATGAAGAGCCTGTTGAGTAGAGTACCACATAGGTTAGTGCTTGCTCACAGGAAGTTTGTGTTTGCGCAAAGACAGGTGCATAGAACCTACCACTGCCAGCCTCTTATTCCGTGAGCCCCATCCAGCGTTGAAAATACGGCGGCTGCAATCAGCCCCGCAGTCCCGTTGGCGACAATCTGACCGGTGTACATAACAGCAATTCGCGAGGCCAGTTCTTTGCGTGTATAGAATATAGATAGCAGATATAGTACACCGGGGTAGTACGGTGCTTCAACGAAGCCGAGAAAGAACCGGCAAGCCACCAGACCACTGTAACCTTTCACAGCGGCAGTGCAAGCTGACAACACAGCCCAGCCCATCATACAGATCGGCATGTAGATCGATGGACGAGTCCGGGTGAGGAACATGTTTGATGGGATTTGCATCAGCACATATCCCACTTGAAGAATCGATATGGCAGTGTTCCATTGCACGCCTCTCAGGTTCAAGTCGTCTTCGATGCCATTAAGCCGTGCTTGGGGAAGAGCATTGCTGAGTAAGTCAGTATTAGCTATCTGGTGGAGTGGGGATCTGGAGCATCGTCTTACCGGTCAATCCAATTCAGATAATACATTGCCCACAGAATGGGCAAGATATGGACATCAAGCTTGCGTACCAGCCTGATCTCCTCTGGATCGGTCTTCTTGGAGGCGCCAGAGTAGTCAGCCGTGGGTGCAGTCTGCATGGTCTCCTTGTAGTCCCTGTTCGAGTTGACTGAAGCTAACTCAACTAGCTCGTCTTGTGGCTTCATGACTGCCTTGTCGTCGATGACCTTTTTCCCAGAAGCCGCCATTTTCTCATATGCAACGCAGGAAAGTCGATCCAATTCTACAACAACGTTCAGTAAAAGTATTCTCCAGATATAAGAAACGCGGTCGGCTCTAGTCACATGAAGTGACCCGGGATGCACGGCTATGGGGAGCGTAGGCAGTGGAGCCCCGGTTATGTAAATTCTGCGGGGAATGGGTCGCCAAGATAGATGATCCGGAGAAAGCCCCATCCAGTACTGAGCCGGTTGATACTCGGGCAACGGTACGAGATGAACTTACTTCCGTACATGTTAGTAAGGTAATACTAGATACAGCCCGAGATATAAACGATTGAGGTCCTGAGACATACCTTGGGTATTTTATCGACACCTACCCAATTTACGAGATACCTCATACGCCTTGCTTCTCGACTTCTGCTTATTCGAATCGGATATCTCGTAAGCGGCCGAAGGTTTTCCAAACAGTGTCGATCATGCCAACCGAAAATACCCACCGAGGAGCTTCGCTGTGAAGCACTGATTCTACTGCATTTTGTCGCAAATTATGCCCTTCCATGCGTCTCAATTACGTTGTTACTTTATCGACACTTCGATCTTGCTTGCCACATTTCCCCGGCCTTTCTCGACAGCCACAGTTTATCTTTAAGTGCATTTGATTGATTCTCTGCACTTAGAGATGCAGGATGTGAGATAGGGTGCTAATCAGTAAAAATATCGCTAAGCGGTCTGTGAAATTCGTGCACACGACCGGAAATGAGAAACCCTTCAATGAAGACTACCGTGAGCGCCCAAGGTGGGTACATACTGGCTAAGGCTGTGGAAAGCTGGTAGCCTAGACGTTCTAGGATGTAGGATGAAGCTGCCTGCCTCGTTGACCTCTTTGCTCACTTTGAGCGCTGCGCCCAGCCGTGGAGGAAGGTTCGGCGAACCAAAATCCCACCCAGCCTGCGCCCGCTCCGTCTGCGCCTTGGCAGTCTGCGACATCATGCGGGCACTGTGCACTTACTCCAGACGATTACCGTCGTTGTCGCATTCTAACCGCAGAGTCGTTCGCCCTTACGCTTACTAGCCCTCGAATCTTGCATTGGACGGCTTACACGTCCGACTGATCACCGGATTCCCTTCTCTCCTTCCACCTTCGCGAATCTCGATTCCTTCTTTTGGAACCTTGATTGAACGACTAAATGCGACAGGAGCATGCTATGGCTAGTCTATAGCAAACATATGGGCACAAGATAACACCATGACTCCATCAACGAAAGAGGCAGCCGATCCGTTGCACCACGAAAATGACACCCAGATCGATGCCGTACTTGACCGAAGCCAATACTACCTTCCAATGGTGTAAGGCGTTTGCCCGTTCCTTTCTCCACCACCTATCGCCCTAGCAAAATTACAAGAGAACAATTCACGATCTAGGCTTCGCACCTCGCGGTAGAAAGATGCTCAATCAAATGACAGTGGCGCCAATGGCATCCTTGCAGCATGGAGTGCATGAGTGTTGAAGCGATGCCATACGCCAGGTTACAACGAAGCGGATTTCTGAAGGCAAACTTCCATGACACGGATTGAGAGATTTCGCTCAGCAACAGATTCAGATGGGAGAAGCACGATGACCTGACAACCAAGCCCAACTTGACACCCAATTCATGTTCACCTAGTGACCTGAGCCCACGAGTCGCATCGATGAACGGGGCGAAATACCACACGACGAGAGGCACTGCCAGCTTTTAGCAAGTTGGTGGCTCAGCAAGCATTCCTCGCTCGGTTCCTCAGAGTTGGTGGTTTGTTCAAGCATTGGGTGGATTGGTCTGAGTCGGCAGAGCATGGAGGCTAGGCGTGAGGGTTGGGAGACCGGATGAGATCGCGTTGTAGGGTAGGTTTACCGGTGGAGAGGTGAGTCACGGTGTAGTGACGTGATCGACTACTCACGATATGCAGATGCTTGACATGCGACTAGTCGATACCTCCTCTCCATCGATCTCGAAAGCGCATGGATTCGATACTTCCACACTACATTCGGTACACGGACGAAATGATGAATCACGCTGAATGTCTGCACACTTTAAGGCCTGAAAAGGTATACGCAGCAGGTGCTAGGTGTGGCTAGGGCGACGTGCTTAGCAGGAGTATAGTGTTGCAAATACCTGCGCGGAGGACATGGCTCAGGGTCGCGGCCATCGACAAGTGGACAAGGTTGGTGGGAGGGTTGGCAGAATGCAAAAACAATAGGCCGGGAAGAGCAATCGACGTTCCGCAAATGCTTGACTTGATGGAAGATCTATGAATCAACGGCTATGCGAGCCAGAAGCGCACACATGAGCAATGATTTTGGGAGCATTGACCTGCTCTTGAAAGAAAGCGTTCGGAACTGGCTTGCGCCCTACGCAAAGAGCTCTACAGCACTAACACGTCTAGCAATGCAAATAAATGCCCCTCATGGCACTGGTTTCCTTCTAACTGACCGCATGATGACACGAATGTCCTACTGGATACGGTGGATGACGTGAACGAGGAGGACGATTGCCGGCTGAGGCGTATGGTGCCGAGGCTCTCTGAGCCGCCGAGCAATCGTGGCTTGACCGATGATGGTGTTGACGAGGATGCTCCCGGCGGCAACGGTGATGGTTAGGGGTTGGGTGGCCAGATCCAAGTAAGTGGTAGTGTTTCAGGAGCACCCCAGGCTGCTTGAACAGATACGATTTTTTCTGGCGGTGTTCCGCCGTGACTGTACCCCGAAGTAGCACACAGCAGCACTTGTTTCAGCTACTTTACATGTATTGCCTACACTCGTTCTCGCACCACTCCCACAGTACTTGCTCCTGCGGCGTATCCTGAAGATCCTTCCTGAGCGTCACAAATTGTCCCCAAGGTCCAATATACTTATCTTTGTTCTCGGGTTTGGCAGGCTCGTCTGACCATCCAGCGAAGAGCTCGGTGTAAGCACCTAAGACTGGCGGATAGACGAGCAGAGCCGTAACCCACTTCTCCAAACCCTGTTGATACCTCTGCAATTCACTGCGCAGGTTGCCAGGATTCCACGCATTCGAGGTGATCCCATCCTTCCCGTATTTTGCCTGATATGTGCGTGCGAGCAAGACATTGGCCGCTTTCGATTGCGCGTAGTCGGCCCTGCGGTCATTGAAGGCCTTGGGAGCATCGCCTTCGAATAGTACACCGTCTTTGGGTGCGACAACCGTCACTAAGCTCGCCGCCCATGTCACCCTGACGGATCCCGGAGGACTGGATTTGGCGGTCTTCTGTATGAGAGGCGTGAGCAGTTCGGTGAAAAGCCACGGCCCCAAGACATTTGTTCCCATCTGCAGTTCGTATCCTTGTGCTGATTTCGAGCCCACTGGTGGCGCCATAACACCGGCATTGTTAGTGAGTACGTCGAGACGTTGTTCGCGACGCATAAAGTCCTCTACTGAGCCTTTGATAGTGGATAGATCTGCTAGATCCAATTGCAGAAATTCTAGATGTCCATCTGAGGAAGACACTGATTTGCGAATTTCTTCGATCGCAGCATCGCCCTTGCCCTTGGAGCGGCCGGCAAGATATACTGTGCCGTTCTTTTGGTAGAGAAATTTGGAAAGTTCTTTACCAACGCCTGCGTAGCCACCTGTTACTATGAACACTCGTCCAGTCTGATCTGACAGATTTTGCTCTGTAAATGCCGGCTTGGCAATCCAGAAGCACTGACGAAGCGTATCGAGCCAGGCTGCCATGATGGTGCAGTGATTGAAGCGTAAATTATTCTTTCCTTTCTACAATGTGAGGTGGCAACCAGAGTCTTTCGACGAGAATGCTGAGGTTGAAGACTTTAGGTTTATCGCACAAAGCAGAATAACGAGGTCGAGCCACGTTCTATCTTGCCTAAGCTGTTCGTGTAAACTTATCGTTTATGTCACGTGAAGCTCAAGCCTCCCCATGCAACAAATCAGATTAGGACATCGCCGCTTCCAGAGAAAGCCGGAACAAGCTGGCCGCTCAATCCTACGGTAACTACGGTGCATCCTATCGTAACCATCGCACAATGGCGCCCAAGCCCGCTAATAAACACCTTAACATATGGGAGGGTATCACCTTGACAGTTGGCTAAGTTTGGCGTCCATGAGGGACGCGTAATCCACTCCGATTGGTCTCGATCAGCCACCGATATGTTGCAGGATGGGCAAAACGGCTACACCTTGTATCTAATATTCGGAGCGTCCTAAGTGGACTGGTATCATTTGAATCTGACTATGCGATGGAAGGATGGGCTAGTTTGAGAGGTCTTAGTGATAGGAAGGGTATACGACGAGACGCCGCCGTATCAGTTCTTCTATCCACAAGGTACCTCTTACCGATATGTAGACCATATTAGATCAGCTACGATGGTCTCGAGAAGGCAAAAGCGGAGTCTGTCGCGAAAAAGATCGAGAAGAGGTTCTAAAGACTGCGACAAAGGCGGATCAAGCCACCACGGACAAGAGGATACGTGGGCTTGAAGCACAAACGTCCTGTGGTACGAGACGCACCAGGGACAATGGCCAGTACGTAGCGGACTACCAAGATGCCGGACTCAGTGGTTTTCAAATTAATGGATTGAGCGAGGAAGAACAAGTTGCGCCAGTGCCGCGGATCATAAATTGCAGCAGCAGCACGAGGGAGGTGTCGCCCTGCTTTAGCACCAGGGCCGATGGATGTACTAGGCATTGGCGCACCTATGGTAAATGTGCCAGGTTGTAGATCATTTATAACACAGGTGAGATAAGATTGTTGAATAGGAAATAGGAGAGGAGTTCCCTCCTTCAAGTAGGCATGCTACTGTTCCATTAAAGGTATGTGCAACACCTCTCTGTCTGCTCCAATACACGACATTAGATCTCAGAGGCCAACACTCAAGGTCATCCATGGAGAACCGCTTTGTCACCAGAAGTCCACTGGATTTTCATCTCCCACCTCTTTATCTTCCACCAGCCATCAGTGCTGTCCTTCACAAGATCGATAAAGTACAAGCCTCCCACCGTGTACGAAGTATCCTCCGGCTTAAAGGCATCGTCTGGCCGAATATGATACGCGATTGCGTGTGCAGTCATGAATGCTGCGTTCGCGTTGTCCTTCAGCTCAACGCGGATATTTGTGATGTAATGTGTGGTGACCACAAGGAAGACCCTAGACATGTACTGACTGATCGCGTTCCATCCCTGAATAGTGTTTGGACCGGCAACAACAGTCGTGCTTTCCTCCTTTAGGCATGCGGATTCGAACAGATCGCGATCGTTAGTATCGATACCAAGGATGCAGCGGTAGAGAGTATCTGCGACAGCTTCGCGTGAAGTGAGTGATGTCAGTGGGTCTGATTGGGCCATTGTATTGGGTGGTGAAGAGATATATCAAAGAAACCATAGCTAGAACATGGTTGATGTGTTCTTAAGTGACTTTACCTTATTGCAGTTAAGCTCTGACACTTTACTCTTGTTTGAACGATAGAGGGGCCAGTAAACTGATAAGATACGGATTTAACGGTATTAGGTGGTGATAGCGAAGGCTTACGACGCTGTACACAAGAAGTTCAATGCGTGTATGCTAAAACCGGAGTTTGAGCTGTACTTAACTCCGTCCCTCTCCTTAATAAGAAAGATTGTTGTTGCAACACGGGCTTTGTCTCGTTACCTACTATGTTTGCACTGCCCATCCTAGCTAACCTACCGTCTATCGAAGCTAGTAATATAAGAAACTAGAAGTAGATAGATTTTAGTATAGAATAGTCACTGCTAGAACGACTACCGGCACTAGGAGCTTCATCGCGCCTTAGCAGTAAATTGTGGCTGAAATACTTACCGTTTTGTGCGCGAATACCAGTTAGGACTTAGCCACAACACTTTCGAACCAGGTATACCCTTGCGGACGTAGAAGGTCGGTTTGCATAAACTTTCGCTCGATGACCTGCATCTGTTTCCAAGTCATTATCCCCATTTCCCGAGCCTCTCGTACTAAGAGCTCCTGGAAGCTTGTTGTTCTTGTCGGAAGTCCTGTATCAGCAAGCTCCACTCCCCTCTCATACAGCGCACCTATGTAGAGAACCCATATATGAGCCTCACGATAGCGCAACTTCTCGTCTATCGTACAGCACAATGCTGGTAACATAGACTCACGTAAGTGTTTCATGATTACCGGCGAGGCATCGCGGATATCAGTGCCCATGACCATTGCAGAATGCCCAATAAAGCGTATTGTGAACAAAGTGGCGAGGACAAGGCATGCTTGTGTGTATCGACGGCCGCTGGACATATTAATCCCGTATGCACCTCGGTGGTCTACTAAAGCCAGGTAGAGGTTTACAAGACGACCAAGTTCAACGAGTGAACGTGAAGCGCTATAAGCGTAGATCAGTTCTCCTCGGGCTCCTTTGAGGCAGTCCTGTTTGGAAAATGGATGACGACCGAGGTCAATGTATAGACGATTTTCTACCATGGCCTCCCGCTGCGACAAAGATGTAAGCTTCGGTGACAGGGAGTTCTTCAAAGATATAGTCATGGACGACATAATAGAACTTTCAATTCACTCACCAGAACTTCAATCTCAACGGTAGTACTAAGTCCCAAATATACCTGAGGGTCGATTGGAGGCAATACTGACTTTGCTTTTAGCCACAATGGTTGAAGCACCTCAAAAAACCAGCCTTCCACATCGAACATAGTTTTGGCCATGCACGCCGTCGCTAAGTCGACGTCAACAAACAGAAATTGTATAAGAGATTGTATACTAATAACGTCGTTTGCCCAGGCATGTTTTATAATGACCCTCAGTTGATCACCGTGAACACGTGCAGCTTCTTTGCTTCCTGATATCGCTTCAGAACGAAAGAGCCAGAAGATGTGTAAGACACTATCCTTTTCCAAAGATCGTAGATCTTGCTCTGTCTGGAGCCTTTTGGCCAAAAGCGCGCAGCTGCGTGCACGCATTAACGAGCTTCTTAATGAAGAAGATGGCACCAATGTTTGCGAGACGTCGAGCTCGGGGAGAAGGTCACACCAAGCAGAGAGCCCTGCTAAGGCCATCCCCTCGTCGTGCAAGCACAAGACCTGCTGTTTCCAGTCTCCGTATGCTGCCTGAAAGGAGATAATTCGTGGTTGCGCAAGCAGATTGATTGGAGAGGATACATTAGCTGACCACTGACGAAGAATTTCAGTGCTATAGATAGCGGGTAGGATGGCGTCTCGCATGAAGGTCAAGACACGGTTGAGTTCTGGCGTGACAACAAGAGGGGTGGTCGTGAACGGGTCCGAATTTCCACAAAGAAGAGCAGGTTCTGAGGGCTGTAGAGCCACTTCATTCGCCCTTCTATTGTTGGTGCCTGGCTCCCGACCCCCGGAGCCTAGACAGGCGAGTTTTGTTCTCCAATTGCTTGATATGGACAGCTCTGGACTTCCGAGCAGAGCACTTCTCTCTGCCTCCTCAGCTTCAGCGTCGTCAAGCATTTGAGAAGTGCTCTGCTCGGAAGTCCAGAGCTGTCGTCTCTCGATCGGTGCTGGAGTCCATTCACGTTCAGTTGATGAAGGCCTGACCACCGTCCTTTGCTTGTTAATGGGTTTGGTTGGCGCCTGGGGTAGTGTCCCATATTTGACGGCTACAGTGACGTTGTTTGGATCGAACGTTCGAGATATCGGGATTCTATCATTTGAGGTCTCAGTGTCGAGCTTTTGCCCTTCGTCATCACCATGAGTACCTTCTTCTGTACGGATTTTCGTGGAAGCAACCGTTTTAGCGCCTGATACTGCTGATTTACCGCCACTATAGGGTCCATTGTGCACCCATATAAACTTGGGTCGCGCTTTTGCTATTCTCGCCATTTACATGAAGTTCCCATATGTAGCGTTGTCGCTGGAGAAAAAGACAAATATCCAGGTGTTCAACCCGTCTGAGTTTACTTGGCTAATAATCGTGCTGTTGAAGGCTAGAATTGATTCCCGTTGCCAACGCTGTAATACTAAAACGCATCATGCTGGTTCCGACGAAGCGGGGTAATACAGGAAACTGAGTCAGGGATCAGCTGACAGGGGCTGATTGTGGAAGTAGGTTTCCAAGTAATTTCTGCCAATCGCACTAGAGAGAAAAATTAAGCAATCAAGCAAGGGCTTATAATTTTGACTGTCGCTTATGTATTTATCAAATTCTCGATGAATACGCCAAGGCTTCGATAAACACTCTTCCCTTTCTCCAAGTCAATGGGAAGTGGTGAGATGGAAAGAACAGCCTTTCAACGATTCCCGCAACACTTCGTTAGCGCCGTCTAGTGAGCTACAAGTAGAGTTGCAGATTCCTTGTTCTTAAAGGGACAGTGTTCCCTAATAGACACGTTTTCATAAGAGATATCACCACTTCAGCCTGTTCGAAATTCAACATACGGTCTTGTTATTCCTTGATAGTTCGTCGAATGCAGTGGTCCATATCACAATATTTGCCCGAGTTTCGGTGTTGGCTGCCGTAAGTAGAAAGAAAAGACTCGTGAAAAAGTTTATCATTATCGAGAGCACGTAATACTGTACGTTGCTAACAGTAGTAAACGGCTCTGCACCTCTTCAAAACTCAATTGCTTTCAGCAGAGCCAAGTAGACCTCACTCATGGTTGGAAAACTGGGCACGGCATGCCAAAGGCTTTCCACAGGCACTTTCCCGGCAATGGCAACTGTGCTCGCATGGAGAAGGTCTGACGCTTCTCTGCCAACAAATGTTGCGCCTATAAGTAATCTCTGGTCCATATCTACGACCCATTGGGCCCAGCCATCGTAGTTGAATTCTGCATGGACCCAAGCACCAGGAAACTCAAATAAAACAGGGACTTCTTTGGCATTGATGCCGCGCCGCTTAGCCTCAGCAAGAGTTAATCCCACAGAGGCAACGTTCGGGTCAGTAACAACGACTTGTGTGACAGCAGCATGATCGGCAGATGCAGTGAAATAGCTTCGGGCCGAGGACGGATCCCTTTCTGTGCTCCTAATGATATTCAGAGCTGCAATCCGTGCCTGATAGACTCCCATATGAGTCAAGAGATTACGTGAATTGGCATCTCCAATTACGTATAGCCAGCCACCCTCGATTGAAGTCACGCGCAAACTGTCATCAACTTGAAGTCGATCGGGGTTAACGTTGACATTCTCGAGTCCGATGTTCATCGTGTTTGGTCTGCGGCCAACAGCAACTAGGATTGTGGAACCTGTGATCATGGATTGATCCGATAACAAAACCTCGAATGCCTCATCTCCGGCCTGCTGGACGTTTTCTACCTGGACCGATAGGCAGACTTGTACGCCTCGATTCTGCAAGGCTTTCTGAACGCGTTTGCTAGCTTCTGGTTCAAAGCGTGGCAACAATCTCGCGCTCGAGCTAATCAGTGTTACCTCCTTGCCGTAGCTTGCAAATGCTGTTGCCATTTCACACCCAACAACACCGCCACCTAAAATGACTAGATGCTTTGGTACTATGTTCGTCGCTGTTGCGTCTCTAGAGGTCCAAGGTTTCGCGTCGGCGAGCCCTGGTATGTTCGGTATGGTTGGGGATGATCCGGTAGCAAGCACGACCGCGTAATTTGCTCTGAGTGTTGCTGTATCTCCATTGATGTTCTGTACCTCCACCGTCTTGTCTCTAATCAAACGGCCGACTCCTCGCACAATCGAGATTTCTTGCGAGGCCATCATATTCACAATGAAAGTATCGTCCCATAGCTCAACGAAGTGATCACGGCGCGCAAAAACCGCCTCCACATCGACAATCTTGTTCTCGTCAACCAACTCACGTGCGCCAGAAATCTGTCTTGCAGACCCTAACGTCTCTGCAGGACGCAGGAGCGCCTTTGATGGAATGCAAGCCCAGAATGGACAGTCGCCTCCAAATAGTTCGCACTCCACGATGACCGTCTTTAGCCCGGCATCAGCTGTTCTTGCAGCTAAAGTTCTCCCAGCTGGTCCGCTTCCCAGCACAACAACATCGAATTGATGTTGAGCTCTGAGCGATGAAGGGAGATGGTTCTCGGGGTGAAGATTAACGCCTCGTGGCATCGAATCCATGTTATGTAAGTGCGCAACGGCAGTGATTGAGCTTTCCAGAAATTCAATGAATATGTCAAATTCTCGTAAAGTAAATGACGGAGTCGAAGGATGGTTGATTTGCATTCGATAGAAAGTTATATCTTCTTCTACTACTCAGCGGCATGGGCCTCCTAAAACCGTGGCGCTAATGCAGTCGCTGACGTGAGCGGTAACAGTCAAGCGTTCTTAGCAAGCCTTGCAAGCATCAAAAGCACTACCAGATTGGTAAAGGAGCAATAGGCCTTATACGAGACCAGCTACTCACCGGCAGAGGATAGTATGAAAAACCCCAGTGGAAAGCAGCAACCTAGCCTCTTTTGATGTCATAATCTCTATTGCTAATGCTTGCATTCTAGAAAGCCTTATGTTTAGCTGCGCGTAAATGTTGGGACCTACTGCGAAAGAACATGTCTCGCGGAAAGGTCTGATGTAGAGATGCAAATTTACAAAGTGGATTCGGGCCCGCAATCCGAGATACCAGCGGAATCTAAATAATCACTGCGGGTTCAGCGAGCATTCCTCTCTTCCGGCGATCCATAAGCTAAATTTGTCCTGATATTGAGAATTCATTATAACCGCCCGGGCTCTTTCATCTGGAACACCGCAGATTCAGCATGGATCATCATGAACCTCCAAACGTTGCACAAGCGGAGACATTGTGCATTATACTCAATTAGGAAATATTCTCTGCCCATTTATTCGCCGAATTCGGTTTTACCCCGCTCACAAGCTGCGCGGATCGCAAAGTCAAGTTTCAGGAATGATCTTCCGGGTAGACATTTACATGACACAACTAGGATCCGCACTCTATCCCACCTTTAGAAAGGGTGAACACGAGTGCACCAAAGATCTGCGCACTGAGATATTTAGAGAATTGGAGTCATAACAGTACCGTCTTGTGCATCCAGAACGACGCTACTACATCCATTGTAAATTTGAAAAACTCTGAGCTCGAGTCGACAAGGAATGTCTTGATAGTATTTCTAGGCGACCCGAAAAGACGTCGTGTCGCACCGTAGGTTGTGCGATTTGACCTCAAGTCCGGAGAAATGTGAACCGAAAGGACAGACTCACACGGATATGTAACGCCATGAGCTACAAGAAATATGTTGAGCTTGCCTATTTCGGTAGAATTCTTTTAACGCGAACTGGCTAACTATGAGTTGCATTACACCGGCTCCAATGCATCCGAAGAACCGAGAAAAAAATGTGCATGATCGTATTTGCCGATCGAGATCTGTGCCTACGGTGATAGCAAGGTCTTGCTCTAAGCTTAGGTCGAACAAAGCGGTCTCTTATTCTTGTATTTCGCTAGCCTAGACGAACCTTCTGCTGTGTTAGTAATATGCTGCTGATTCAAGTTCGAGTCTTGCATTAAACCCATCGCTAGAACAAG
>Ga0181470_100255_pt1 | contig 13989 bp, 17 predicted proteins | sample InSIn5SAF170_FD_119082 | JGI IMG/M metagenome (GOLD analysis project Ga0181470, IMG submission 119082) | Clean room microbial communities from NASA Spacecraft Assembly Facility at Jet Propulsion Laboratory, Pasadena, California, USA -... ...
GCGTCGTTCAGGGGCAGAGATCTCACTGTTTGTGCTTCCGAGGGAAGTACATTCTCGCGTAGAAACAACAGATAGAACATAGAGAAACCGGCTTGAAGCAAGCTGAACCGAATTGATAGATATGCTCCGTCACAGTGCGGTTTTGAATCGTGTGTATTTTTAGCGATTCAATTGGTTCAGAATCCTGGCTAAGATTCGGTTCAATGAATCCAGCTCTCGGATTGGTTCAAGATTCAGAGGTATCAATCTAATCTAATCGGATTTAGTTTTTCCGCCCTATATATAGAGAATATGTCTTTGTTTACCCTACCTTTTAATCACCACTTAGGGTAATAACACTACTTGTAGAGTGTTTATTAATGCTATGCCTATCTAGAGCACCCTATAAGCTAAGGGCGGTACCCTTACACTTAATATAAGCGATAGCGAGCTTTCTAACGTACTTAGTGCTATGCTGAGCCTAGGTAAGCGTGCTGCTAAGGATAACCTATCTAGCCACTAATCTAAGCGCTAAGATCCACAAAAACGCGGTGTGACAGGGCAGACATCAGATCAGCTGACTTGATGTCACGTGCAAGTAGCGTGGCTCGTGTATGTAGCACTACTGGATCTCTAGGATCCTCATTATCGAATATACACATCACGAATTAACTTATTTCTCGCACACGGAGCAGCTGCCGTAGCTTGCTATTATTCTTACTATTATTCTTACTTGTTCTTGCTCTCGTTCTCGCCCTAGGTCTTGCATCCTCAGCAGGATCTGCATACCTACCTTCCTACATACCCGCCTTGCTACCACATATCCACTACCTCATACCCTTCCTCCGCGCTCCACCATCCGCAGTGGCCTACCCGGCTTAGTCACATTAACGACGCACAGTTATTCCCGCAACATTGGAGGTTGTACCCGGAATATCAGCGTCCTGCTGGAAGGACTTTGCGAGGTGAAGAGCTTAGGATAGGGGATAGAGATCTGGATATTGTGAAGCAGGTTGAGGCAACTACCTAACTGTTTGTTGCTAGCTGCTAGCACGGAGAGCCGGGGAGTGCTGGAGACCCTGAAAAGCCACGTCACGTGCACCCGGAGATTGGACGGTTAGCCACCGTCTAGGGTATCTCAGCTGCGGCGTGAAAAGTCGCCCTTAGCCGGTCCAGGACACGCCAGAAGGAAACGCCATAGGGGAAATTAGTGCTGCGCTGCCTCCCTAGATTGAGATTTCGAAGCAGTAATAGTGTACTGGATAACACAGCCTACTGGCAGAACTAGGAGACGACGCTTAGTACGGCCTGTGTGGAGATTTGTGTACAAAGCTGAAGACGGACGTTAGCTATGGGGAAATGAGCACTGGAAAAGGGATACTAGGGGTGCTAATGGCATGCGCGTAGGAGATGGGATAAAGCCTCCCGTTAAGAGGTCACGATTAAAGCAGGAACAGGAAAGTCCTTCTTATTACTACACTAGTGCCAGACCTCCACCGCGCTGCTACCATTACCATTGCTCGTCTCAAGCTGCTGCATCTGCTCCGCTCGACCAGTCGTCTGCATTCGTTGCCTTACTAGTTACCGCCATTGCTATTTCATCAACCGCTACAAACAATCAACAGCGATAGGCCCAGCCAGCTACCGTAACCATACCGCCAACAGCTTCACCAGTCGTTCTTACACTAGATGGGTCTGAGCCTCTAGGCGTGCCTGCCTCTGTCACGTACAACTACATGCAAGCAACTCCACTGCCTGGGACTCCTAGAGCTCCAAGCTTTAAGGGCACTAATGTTACAGAGTTCCTCCACCGGTGGGAGGAGATGTGCACGGTATATCGCCTTTCTATGATAGAGCGTGTATCCCGTCTTCCATCCTACTGCGAGTTGACTCTGCGTACTACTATTCAGGCCATGAAGTCGTTCAAGTCCGGAGACTAGGAGCAATTCAAGAAGGAGTTAAAGAAGGAGTTTAAGGACCAGGACATGGAGAGAGAGCTATACTCCATGACCTTCTTATCAAGCTATGTTACTACGCCGCGGACAGAGAATGATAACCTCCGCCACTATTACTGTTAGTATCTTGGCATCTCCGCTTCGCTGTGGGAGCGAGGGCTCCTTAGTAATTACTAACGCGGAATGTGGTTCCTAAGGGGACTGCCAAGCCGTATCCGTGATCGGGTGGTGCAAAAATGCAAGTTGACAGACGAGGAGCCTGAGACAGTTGACTTTTAGAAGATGCATGACCTGGTGATTGAGATGCTGGAGACTAAAGTAGTAACAGCAAGCTTCGATATAACGGCAGAAACCACTGCAAAGTATTAGGCGATGGCCACTAAACTAGAGAACACAGGAACCATCTCACGGATCCAGGACGACGTTCGAACTATTACCTAGACCACTACTTGGGCCCAATCCGCAACAACTACTCAGTAGCAATCTGCAACAGCTGCTCCGCAGCAGTCTACAGCAGCCAAGCCGGATCCAGCAATGGAGAACCTAACGAAGATAATGGAGGCACTAGTGCTGCCCATCTAGATTGCCTTAAAACCCCTTGTTGCCCAGAGCGCTCAAGTAGGATAATACGGACAGGCGAACGCTGCTGTAGCTTTCCCTATAAGGTACCCTACTACACCTACTAGCCTTCCGTCACGCGAAGGCGCAGGAATGAGGAGTCAGCTAGCTTCAGACCAGTGTGGCTTCTGTCTTGGAACTGGGCATTTCAAACGAGAATGCCAGGAATTACAGAGACTAATTTAGTAAGGCCATGTGCACATGAATGACCGCATGCGTCTGTGCTATGGCCCACGAGAATAGAGAGGTTCGGAGATGCGTCTTCGTCAAGGAGTCTCTCAGCTCCACTCTGTTAGAGAACTACTAGACCAGACGGCTCAGCTACAGGTAAGTGTCCGCGCGCTAAGACTTGGAGAGGAAGGAAAGGATAGTGATTCTTCTAAGGAAGAGGAAGAGGAGGACTCGTAGTTCCTAGTTAAGATTCATGCTGCCAGAACTGAGCAGGAACCGAAGAAGTCGAAAACTAGATAGCGTCTGGTACAGGAAGGTACCGCACGTATATAGAAGAAAGCAGCAAGGGACTTGCAGCTGCCAACTACGAAGGTCCCTAGACCCGGGAACTACAATACCACCGTGATGGGCGTTCCGGAGCCGCTGGATAACGCGCCTATCAAGGAATTTAATGTACAGATAGAAGACATCACGCCCTTGAAGAGGCCGTCTAGAAAAGCTATTGAGAAGAAGGTCCGCACATAGGATGTGCTTAAGGAGTTAGGAAACGCCTCTATAATCCTAAACCAGATCCTGGATCAACAGATTAGCGTTAGTGCAAGAGAGCTACTAGGCATCTCTCCAACCCTATATAGGATGTTGTTCCGTGGAGATCCTAACGCTCCACTATCTAGGGAGAAGAAGGAGCAGGCAAAAGTGAATACAGTACGAGTAGGGTTAGCTACCCTAAGCGAGGAAGAGGAGGAGATCTTATATACTATTGGCTGCCTAACAGTCCGTGCAAAAGTTAGTGGTGTATCGGTGACAGCACTAATTAATAGTGGTGCGGAGATATGCTTAATGAATAATAAGCTAAGAAAGAAGACAGGACTACTAATGCTTTAAGGCGCGCACATGAACCTAGTTAGCGCTACTAGACATTAGGCTTCCTTCCTTAGGGTGTGCGGAGCAGTGGATGTTAATATTAGTGGAGTTATAGTTGACGTTCCAATCTTCGTTATCGAGAAGTCAGATCATGACCTGATCCTTAGAAGGCCCTTTGAACGTAGAGGAAGGATATCGATCGAGAACTTAAAAGACGGGTCATACGAGGTAGTAGTCTATTCACCTAACGGCCAGAAACGTGTCACTTTCTCAGCGTCAATCGCCCAGTATCTAAAGAACCATAGAGAGGCTGCAATATTTCCTACAGAGATTCGCCGCGACTCTTTAAACTACTAGGCAGGCCTGCCAACCGGCACTGGCCTGCTGCGGTAGAAAAGAGCCCGGTATTTTGAATAGACGCGGTGGCATTGACTGTATTACCTAGGGATCAATTTTCCGACCGCTGGTCGGAAAATCGCGGGTTAACATTTCTCTGGAACCCCGACGTCTCTAGCAACCGCCAGCCATGGGAACCAGTAGCCCAAGCTAGTTACCTAACCGGAGTCTTTCGTTTCTCTCCTATCCCAATAACTGACGCATCCTTAATCCGCGCGTCAAGACGGTTTAACCGATACAGCCATGACTACCTCTATAAGAACACAATACCAACTGTGCATGTTAATACCATGTACAAACGTAAGGCACAGAAGATCCGCCTAGTCAACTCAAGCGTATTAGATGGAGCAACCCCTAGAGGAATGCTGGATTGGAAGACGCGGATTGTAGAACAGCATACAACCCTCCTCTACGAGAAAGAGCGTAAGGGACGATATAATAACTACCTAATTCTAAAGTTCTCTAGTGTTAAGCGAGGTTCAAGACTTACTGCTAAAAGAATTATAAAAATGATTATTAGGGAGCATATCCAACCAGAAGAAAGGGAGCTACTGCTAGAGCTACTATACAAACGAGAAGCGGCGCTATCCTAGGACTTTACTAAGATAGGACGAGTACAGCCTAAGGTTACACCTCCTCAGCGGATTCGGACTATTCCATATAAAGCTTAGCAGGCAGCATTATTCCCTATCCCGCGAGCCCTGAACGGGAAGGTGGTAGAGATGCTACAAGAACGTCTAAAGAATAGAGTGCTGGAATACTACTATAGACCGTACCGTAACCCCTAGTTCCTAGTTAAGAAGAAGGGAGTGGATAAGTACCGCATAGTTAATACTACTATAAGCATCAACAAGGTTACTATACGAGACGCTAATTTACCGCTGGTAGTTGATGAGTTCTCTAAAGAATTCGCTGGAATGTCGGTTGCCTCGCTTATTGACTTCTTCTCCGGTTATGACCAGATCACGCTTACGGAAGAATGTCGAGATCTGATAGCGTTTATGACGCCGATTAGACTACTATAGCAGACGACCCTACCTTAAGGAGCTACTAACTCGGTTGCCCAGTTCGTGCGGATAGTTACCAAGATCCTAGAGGATTAAATTCCTCACAAGTGCCGACCCTTCCTAGACGATATAGGCGTGAAAGGACTAAGGACGACATATAATAATAAGGAGACCCTCTCTAGCATTCGACGCTACGTTTTTAAGCACGTGCAATGGCTGGACGCTGTGCTTACTGACCTTAAGCGTGCCGGCTGTACCATCTCTAGAGAAAAGTCACAGTTCTGTATGCCCGGGATCAGGATAGTAGGGTTTGTATACGACAGCGCTGGCAGACATCTAGACAGCTCTAAGGTTGTTAAGATACTTAAGTGGGAGTTATGTAGAGACGTTAGGTCCGCACGGTCCTTTATTAGGATATGTATATACTACCGGATATAGATCCTAAATTTCTCACTAGTCGCTAAACCGATTTACGAACTGTTTAAGATAGATATAAGATTTACCTAGGGACTAGAGTAAGAAGAATCTATAGATCTACTTAAGAAAGCTCTTACCTCCGCGCCTACGCTAGTAAGCATTGACTACTCGGAAACAGGAGGAAAAATCATACTTGCTCCAGATGCTAGTCTTACTGGTTAGGGAGCCGTCCTCATGCAAGTAGAGAAGAATAAGCCGAAGCTACGGCATCCTATGCGGTATGAAAGCGGTCTCTGGAACCCTACCGAGGGAAAGTATGATGCGGGGAAGCGAGAATGCCGGGGACTGCTAAAGGCTCTTAAGAAGGTCAAGTGCTAGCTGTATAGAGTGCGGTTCACTATTAAGATTAACGCCAACACACTAGTAGCCTAGTTGAACCGATTAGCAACTAACCTGCCGGGAGCACTAATAACCCGCTGGCTGGAATGGATCCGTCTCTTCGACTTTAACGTCCAACATGTCCCTAGAAGGAAGTATACTGTAGCAGATGGCCTGTCTCGGAGGCCGCGGACTGCATTAGATGACGTAGACGAAGCGGCTGAGATTGACATAGACGACTTCATTAATGCCGAGCTAAATTGTGTTCGGGTCATGCCTGCAAGGCTAGAGGTGGGTGGTTATGATATCGACTTGCCCTTGGTATCTGAATACTCAGACAGTCACATGCAAATCGCTTGGTACCTTACGACATTGCAGCGTCCCCATGGCATGTCAGTAGGCGAGTCCAGAAAGTTCAAGAAGAATGCTTTGACCTACCTGGTGCGGGATAAGGTCTTGTTCAAGAGGTCCAATAAGAATATGCTACTGCGCAGGGTGGTGGATTCTAGTGAGGAGCGTGCTGAAATACTAGGACGACTTCATACTGGCCAGATTGATGGGGCCACTCACCGAGGCCGGGAAGTAACATACCGACGTGTTGCAGATCGCTACTGGTGGCTGAATTGCTACAAGGATGTTAAGTCATTCATTTAAGCATGCGATCAATACCAGCGCAGAGCCCCAACACGAGAGGAAGAGGCGCTGCATCCTACCTAGGTTAATACCACTTGGCAGAAAGTTGGTGTTGACGTGGTGCACATGCCGGCATCAGAAGGAAAGAGCTATCTAATTATAGCACGAGATGACTTATCAGGATGGGTAGAAGCACGAGCTCTAGCCAATACAACATCAGCAGTAGTTGCTCAGTTCCTGTTCCAGGACATCATCAGCAGGCATGGCTGCCCGGAGCGTTTCGTCATGGATGGAGGCCCTGAGAACAAAGCAGTGGTTAAAGAACTTACAAGACGCTATAAGATTAGGCGGACCATCGTCTTAGTATACCACCCGTAAGCAAATAGCATGATTGAGCGCGGCCATAAGCCGATTGTTGACTCCCTATCAAAGATAACTGATGGTAGGCTTGGACACTAGCCTCAGAACCTTCATGCTGTGCTCTGGGCAGACCGGACGACTGTTAGAGAGAGCACAGGCATGCCGCCATATCGTGTTCTCTATAGTTCTGACGTAGTGCTGCCCATAGAACTCGACATCCCGACATGGCAGACCCTGCCCTGGCATGAGGTTAGAGACCGTAAGGACCTACTAGCGCTACGAGCCTAGCAGCTGCTACGTAGGGATGAAGACCTTAAAGAAGCGGTGCTATACCATTGTAGGATAAGGGAGAAAGGCAAGGAAGGGTTTAACAACTCGTATGTGCTACGCACAAGCGGCTTGGAACCAGGACGGCTGGTCTTGCTGTATAACACGAAGAGGGAGAAGTCGCACTCTAATAAGTTAGCATTTCGGTGGCTAGGGCCCTTTCGGATATCCCGCGCCATCCCAGGGAAAGGTACGTACTTCCTTGCTGAGCTAGATGGCTCAGAGCTTGCTGGCACATTCGCTGGTAACCGTTTGAAAGGATACACGATGCCTGGTATGCTACGGGTGCCTAACACGGACGCTGGCATGGATACTAACCAAGCAGGTGGCTCTGTACTACCTAAGACGGCTTCTGAGGACTTAATATTCGTTCCTACCGGAGCAAGGCTCGCTAAGGAGTCGCCATACAACCCGGTTGTTACAGAAAGGAATAGGGATAGAGCAAGGTTTGACATCTCAGAAGCTGACATCCCACCGGGTCGGTATATGGTAGTGGTGATACCGCGGAGGAGGAAGGAGTAGGAGAAGTAGGCGGTAATATGTTTATAGGTCAAACATCTCTATAGTGGGGGAGAGAGATATGGGTAACTACCTTAGCCACGCGTTTTCTAGAATTTCTTTACTTTTCTACTGCGTCCTTTCTATTACATTCTCTCTCGATATTTTACGTTATTTATTAGATTTCTTGTCATTGTAAGCAGCATTCTATTAGAGCGTCTCTACATTAGGAACATTAGGATACTGGAACCCCCTACTAGCTGGACTCTGGAACGATACCAAGTTGAAAGAATGCCCCGGGATATTACCGTCTGAAGGGTATGACAATAATGGCCCAGGATAGTGCCGCACCGCCTTGATAATAAGTAAATTGCCGAAGGCGGTAAACCTTAACTTGACCTCCCCTATGGACTTACAGGTGTAACACTTCTGGCATAAAAGACCTACCAACACGTAACAACTCCGCATGAACAACCACTTCTAAGATAACTACGGTAGCGCTGTTTCATTGTAGGCCTTGCAAACGCACAAGTAAGCAACTATGGCCTTATCAAGTTAGCAGCTAGGCGTCCCTCTGGATGCACGACGGCAAGTCACGCAGTAAGTTCCGCAGCTACCGGCCGGTCAGCAACTATAGCAGCTGGTTCACTAGCAACCTCAGCAAGTACAACAGTCTTTAAGCCGACAGGTGATCAGAGCCTCCACGGAGACAGTAGTACCGATCGTCACCACCATCGCAGTACAAGACCAAGTCTTCAACTCAGCAGCAGATCTCATACAATACATCGACAGCCTTGATATTGAAGACCGCTAGCACTTCGTGGAGAAAGCACTCGCTACTATAGACGTTAGGAATAAGACGATAGCAGTCCAGACTGAATGCGTCTATAATTATACTGCAACTGCCAAGGAAGCTAGGGAGGCAGTAGGTGTGACGGAGAGAGCTTCAACTAAGACTAGGAGCGAGTTAGGAAGATTACCATAGAGGTGCAAGGGGAACGTCAGTCGCGTCTTAACAGGATCAAGAAGATCAACGCCATCTGGACGGGGTTCCAAGTGTCGTACATCGAGAGCCAAATCAACCTTTGTCAGAACATACCGACGCCGCTAGCAGACAATGCACTCCGCCATATTCTAAATCTTGCACAAAGGTATGGGGAGAACCTAAAGGATACGCTACGTGTGGTTAATAGAGTAATAATGAACCGACTTAAGACCGTTACGCGCGGCGTTAAGACGCAAGCAGTCTATAAGACCAGCGACTTCCTACATACTCTAAGCATTAACATTCATGCAATAACAGTCGTCACTCATACCGAGGCATCAAGGCTAGGACTCACAGTGAATAGCCATGGCTTTATCGTACCGGTGGAGAAGACAGACCTACTCGGTCCACGAGCATAAACCCTAGAGCCATCTATCGGTCCTAAAATCGTCTCATCTACACTAGAAGTGCGTGCCGCGGCTCCTAAAAGCTCGCCACTATTAGAAGCACTAGGATTAGAAGAGCTGGAGTAGTTAGAAGTTAAGGCTAATATCACCTTCATAGCACCACGCGCGTATCCACCACTGCAAGCACTAAGTACAGGGCCTATGGTACCAGCTACACTCATAGTAGGTACAGCGGTCGTTCAGGAAGAGCGTATGGATTATAAGGACGACAGTGCATATAATGCTAGAGGCGAGGAGGAAGGTGAAGAGGAGGAATTAGAAGGTCCTAAGGACGCTACATATTAAGACCCTAAAGCCCCAGCCAGTAAGAAACGCAAGCGCTCAGGCACGACTACTATTCCTAGAAGTGCCGCCACTAGTGAGGAAGCTCGTAAATGCGGATGTTATGCTAGTATCCTAAAGACTTTCTACCAGAACGTTAAGTCACGAGTAACTATAAGGCTTGATACTGTCCTTCGACTACTTACCACTATGGTAGAACACAAGGACAACAACCAAGACATGTGCTATGATTATCTGAAAGCCCTAGGGGGCAAGGTTGGCCTATAAGTTAGACGCCTGAACAGGAACCAGCTCCGTAAGCGTCTGGTCTGGGTACACGAAAACCGTCACAAGCTGGGAGCTATTAAGACTAATGCGGATACGTACTACTACTTCCGTGTAGAGAATCGACCAGCCCGCCTATCTAACTAGCTAGGTGCCTATAAGTTCATGCAAACTCCGCCGCTTCCTTATAACTTCACGTTCGACGAGGAATAAGTTATCTCTAGTATTAATAAGGGCTTACTCACGCAATTTAGGAAGGATGGTAGTATCAACTACGACGGAATCTTTACTTGGTGGTAGGATTAAGGTTTAGGAAGCATCATTGACCAAGAAATCGAGATGTACCGCCATCACTACCGCGAGATCAACGGGAAGCCGAACCTAGGATGGCTTAGGAATGCTTACTATAGCATTGGCCAGTAACTTATGCGTCAAGACCCGCTATACTACATGCTCTACTACTGCCTTCGCCCTGACAAGCAGACCGTCCTGATCAGCTATCCGTACTACATAAAAGCTACGGTACCTGGAGAGCAGACCTTCTTCCGCCATATCGATGTCAACATTCCGGACCTGATCAACCACAACCGAGGAGCCAACATGATCCAGGGTAGTGTCTCTCTAGATGACGAGACGGAGGATAACTACACGGAGATTATCCCTAGCACTTATTATATCATTAGCCCGTAGTAGGATCGTGTCGTCGCTCGTAGAGAGGGTACTAATGGGTATGTTCATCATGTCACCGATAAGATCTGGAGTAAAGATGATGCTGCCCTCTATGGCATTAACTAGAAGAAAGTACCTTATAAGAGAGGAGGAGTACGTATCACTGTACCATATATGCCCTATGGATCTACTAGACCGTCAAGCTCAAATAGGCGTACAATACTGCCATGGTTTATGGGCATTCAGGAAGATCACGAGACTCTGGAAGTCGTTAAAGGAGGCTCGTGGGCGGAGCTTACCACCGTACACCGCGACCTTCACCCTACTAGCCGTACTCCGTCAGGACTGTCGAATAGATACGCAACCATTCCTTACGCCTTTCCAGCAGCTACACAAGTCGCCAGCATCAGCGCTATCTCAGACGCCTTGATTGGACGCCGCCGCTGGACTAACCCTGCTGTCATAGCAGAGCGTGCAGTTCTACTTGGTAATGACTTCGACAAGACAGCAGCATTCATCAGCAAATGGCGTAGTAGAGCTGTGCAAGCTGCTAAGGATGCCTTCGTCTTAGTACAAGCTACTAAGCGCAGCGTTTTTAGAACCAACTCGTACTTCTACCGTCTCGAGAATGGCATCACTACTGACCTACTAGCTGACGATCCAAACCCTGATCCTCTTTCTATTGGAGCAGACCCGACTGTTGCATACACAGGGAAGGAAGGTGATCAAGTATTGGAAGAAGACGCTAGTAGTGACTCTACTAGAGGAGTAGGTAGTCAACACGGAGAGGAGGGAGTGCAGGAGGAAGGGGATGAGCCGCTTGAAGGTACTGGTATTGGAGAGGACTAGGCAGGTTTCTTGGAGTAGTGTTCATGGGTCGAACACTAGATGGGTGGGGGAGATATATAATAGGGCAGACATTAGATTAGCTGACTTAATGTTACGTGCAAGTAGCGTGGCTCGTGTATATAGTACTACTAGATCTCTAGGATCCTTATTATCGAATACACACATCACGAATTGACTTGTTTCTCGTACACAGAGCAGCTACTGTAGCTTACTATTATTCTTACTATTATTCTTACTTATTCTTACTCTCGTTCTCGCCCTAGGTCTTATATCCTTAGTAGGATCTGCATACCTACCTTCCTACATGCCCGCCTTACTACCACATATCTACTACCTCATACCCTTCCTCCGCGCTCCACCATCCGCAGTGGCCTACCCGGCTTAGTCACATCAACGACGCACAGTTATTCCCGCAACAGCGGTATCACACATTATAAGACATGGTCTTACGTACGTATTCTAAGACTTGGCGACCCTAATCGAGATTAACACGGCCATAAGCTATAGTACTACAGCCGTTATAATAATACTAGAATTCCTACCATAAGACGTGCGCGGGAGCATCTACTTATTAGGCACTATATTAGAATTACTAAGGACGCTATAGCACAAGTATAGGCCTTAGAGCACACGATTTAGAGCGTATTTAGTAGGTAGATTATACGTTAGTAAGGGCGGAATGTTGAGTAGGAGAGCCTACTTAGAGATGTAGTTAATAAAGAGGCCTTCTAGAAAGCCCTAGCGCGGATTATTATGATCCATAACCTCCCTTATTATCTTATAGAGTCTCCACACCTTCAAACCCTACTCCTTACTATTAACTACATAGCTAGCAACGTACTTATTAGGTCTTATAGCTCTATACCCGCTATCCTATAGTAGACCTTCCTTGAATAGAAGGCCACTATTAAGTCAAAGCTCTAGACGGCGCTTAGTAGGATTCACTTTAGCGTAGACATGTGGAGTGCTCCTTTAAAGACTAGCTATTAGGCTATTATTACCTATTTCATTGGCTCGTCGTCTTTACCACTATAGCTAGCTAAAGCGCTTATCGCGTTAAGGGAGTATAAGGGTAGTTATAGTAGGAGGGAATAGGTGAGTGTCTTCCTTAGTATGGTAAAGGAATATCAGATCTAAGACTAAATTAGCTATTTTACTATAGACAACGCCACTAGCAACAACAAGATGCTTCGATATATCGCTAAAGAGCTTCTAAAATTTGACGTAGTAAAGTAACACGTTTAATATAATAGATATTTAATTAATCTAGTAGTGTAGGCCTTCTTATTTACCGAAGATCCCGACGCTATAGATAAGGCTATTAGATAGCTTAGCTAGCTAGTAAAGGATAAGCTTAAAGGTAGGCGGCCTACTATCAAGACTACTTAAGAGTTCCACTAGCTTAGCGCCCTAGGTCGTGTTCATAATATAGTTAACCACATAAGGACCTCGGACACTTGATATAATAAGTTTAAAGAGGCTACTAGCCGATCCATCCCTTAGGATAATTCTATAAGGTGGAACTTATAGTATCTTATACTATACGTATTTCTCTGTAAAAGGCTAGGGCCTCGAGTATGTATTAGTGTAAGAAGAAGAATATATTAGTACTAGTATATTATATAGAAGTACTTATCCTTACTATCCCTTATGGAGCCGGAGGTGCGCCCCTCTATTTGAGAGTTCTACCTCGCTACATTGATATTCCGGTACGGGATTGACCCTAAGCTCGGAGCCGGCAAGACGTAGGCTCCGCGCTACTAAGCCTTAACACTATGCGAAGCATCATAAGATGCTCGTTACATTGTTACGGGAATAACTATGCGTCGTTAATGTGACTAAGCCGGGTAGGCCACTACGGATGGTGGAGCGCGGAGGAAGGGTATGAGGTAGTAGATATGTAGTAGCAAGGCGGGCATACAGGAAGGTAGGTATGCAGATCCTACTAAGGATGTAAGACCTAGGGCGAGAACGAGAGTAAGAATAAGCAAGAATAATAGTAAGAACAATAGTAAGCTACGGTAGCTACTCCGTGTGCGAGAAATAAGTCAATTCGTAATGTGTGTGTTCGATAATAAGGATCCTAGAGATCTAGTAGTGCTACATACACGAGCCACGCTACTTACACGTGACATTAAGTCAGCTAGTCTGATGTCTGCCCTGTCACAACATTCTCCAGCTTTGTGTATATATTAATTAATACTAGGATTGCTACTATAACGATCTTTAAGAGGATATAATTAGTTGAGGTAATTAGTAGGAGCTCTAGGCCTATTACGACTTCTTAAAGCCTTTCTATAATATCACACAAGCGGAGTAGTTTAATACGGTAACTCTTAACACTATACTTATAGATATGGACTTCCTTATTCACTATCTCAAAGACTGGAAGGAGCAGTAGAAAGATAAGCTAATAATAATAAGCTGTCTACTTACCTACTAGTATAAGCTTAATAAATACTATACCCTTACTAATCAAAGTCCTATATATATAGCTACTATCCTCCTCTATCCAGTTCTTTGAAAGGCCTATCTAGATGAGAACTAGAAGGGTAAGACGAAATAGATTAAGGTAGTGGTTAACGTAGCTAGGCTACTCTAGTAACGAGAGTATAAGACTATACAGTAGGAGTAGCAGCGGCTTAATAAGCCACTTCACCCTATTAGGAGTGGAGAAAGAGGTGGTACTAGGGCTCCTTATAAGGTGACGAATTTGAGAACTTTATTAAGGTACGTTAATATGGATATTTACCACTAGGCTTTACTAGGGCCTAGCTAACGCCTATCTAGGACTCACCTACATGGATTAATGGCTCCGTACTTATATAGTAGCTTTAGCTAGGCTAGTAACGTTTATAGCTAAGCCTCTC
>Ga0181470_100256_pt1 | contig 13971 bp, 13 predicted proteins | sample InSIn5SAF170_FD_119082 | JGI IMG/M metagenome (GOLD analysis project Ga0181470, IMG submission 119082) | Clean room microbial communities from NASA Spacecraft Assembly Facility at Jet Propulsion Laboratory, Pasadena, California, USA -... ...
ATCATGGCGACATCATTTCGGGCACAGGAAGGCAAAAGGATCGCTCGATAAAAACTTGAATTCTGCGCTCGACGAGCAGAAACTGATGGTCTGTGGTACTTCTGCATAGACTCTTGCTTACTATAAGTTTTGGGAGCAAAATGCATTATTAAAACATAATTTATGTAGAGATTTTAAGCTGTGCCCAATGGAAGGCCTCCAACAAGCAATCAGCTCGACGGTTCTTAGCAGATACCTGGCCATCACAATCAATTCCCCACACTTTCTAATCATCAAAAGTCAGACAATCTGACGGGCGATCATGAAACTTTTGTCCAAGATCTTCTGGCGCAAAAACCAAGGCTTTAGATGCTCCAGACGCTAGCGGAGCACAGCAAAGGCATGAAAGAACAGATCTTACGAGTGGATTTTAGATCAAGAGTTAGCCGCACTGTCAAGGGGGACAACCCATCTTGAATCAAGCACCGTGCTTGAGATATCAGACATGCTTGCTGATAATGTTGCTGGTGACAACGATATAGATGATGTGGTATCTACAAATTCAAGGAGCTATGTCGTTCAATCCGCCGCTCAGATGTCGGACTCTCGATCACGTCTAGGAGCGTACATGAAAGAAAATGAGCAAGTCTATACGAACTGCAACGAGATTGGGCTTTTCTCGCGAGAAGCTGCAGGCCGCATTAGACGCCACACTATGGAACCAGCAACTTGCTGTGTAGTATCTTTTACGTCGCGGCCCTGCGGCCAGTACCAAGGAGAATGCCAGATCTTCGCGCACAAAACACCTTAGCGAGCTTCTGTCTTGTGAACGGGATGCGATTGTAAACTCGTCCCAGAAACCACGGCCAAAAAATTGATCAAACCTTTTGGATATGAAGATGACCTCCATCGGTGTTCATAAGTTACTACTGCATATACATGTTATTGATACAATGAACAGAGGAAAAAAAACAAAAAAAGTATTGGCGGTACTGGGAATCGAACCCAGGCTGGCGCGGATGTGAAAGCTGAACTTTCGCCAGTTTTATCGCCACAACGCGACGTCATACCACTAGACCATCTACAAAATTCCGTTAGAATCTAAATCTCTGCGGGGGAGCTGGTACCACATACACCACCGTCAACATGGGATTGTTCTGTTTCAGATGCAAAATACGAATATATAGCATAGAACAAAAACAAAATCTAGATCTGAGTATGTTTCCTCCTGTAAGAATTACTACGCTTGGATTTTTGGGCACAGTTCTGAAGTCACCGCGCAAGGTAGTTCTCTTTCACAGTGATGGCATTACTAGTAGGCAAGTATTTACTTGTTAGGTAACGCGGTCCAACCATCTGAGTGCATAGACGTTGATAAGGGAGAACAGAACGTATATGGCCAATCTCGCGGTTTTCAGCGGTACATGCCGCCGTTCAAGATGGTATTGTCCTCGTAATTTAACCTGTATAGTGCAACAAGAGTCTATGCAGAAGTACCACAGACCATCAGTTTCTGCTCGTCGAGCGCAGAATTCAAGTTTTTATCGAGCGATCCTTTTGCCTTCCTGTGCCCGAAATGATGTCGCCATGATCCAGCTCCTGGCTCCGTAAGCCTCAGACATGAGACAATATCCCATAAGCCGGTCGATCTTCGTCTTATCCGAATTCTTCATAGTCGAAGCCTAAAGGGAAGGAGCTATCTCGTTTCAGTAGGCTTGTCATGGAGCCGAGTTTGTACATGATTTGGAGGTGCTTGAGCGCTGTGATTTACGAGTATTTGCAAGCTGCTCGATTTGAATCGGCTTAAGGCAAGGCTGACACGACTCTTAGAAAGAGTTGTGTACACACGGCCTCTGATCGCGTCTGAGAGGTACTTCTTTGGTACAATCATCAACACTGCAAACTTCAAGCCACCTTCTCTTCTGTAGCTATTGTGCATTCGTAGCGCAAAAGATTGGAAAGCTTGTGTTGAGGATGGCATCCAAACCCGTTCAGCACTACACAACGGCATTCTAACGGAACGTGTTTGGCTTACGTAATCCGTGGAGCGTATATTGCCAGACTCTACCTGAATCATTAGCGTTATCCCGATGAAAGAATTACTTATCAACATGCCGTACGAGCGAAGTCAGATCGATGCTGACTTAGACTAGTGGGACTGAAGTATCTTATATTTTGAGAGGTGATATTGAATCCCAACGTCATGGCAATGTCCAATCCATCGCTTCCCTATCATGAACCCGACATAGTTGTCATTCTTATTCTTACCTCATTCCTTCTGATAGCCAACATTATCAATTGGGCTCTAGACCGCATTGTATATTGCGGCCTCATTGGTCAGATTCTCATTGGTATCGCATGGGGCACGCCAGGCGGAAAGTGGCTCGATGAGAGCGTGGAGAAAACGATCGTGCAGTTTGGATATCTTGGACTGATCTTGCTTGTTTATGAAGGTAGGTGCATATAATAATCCCATATAAGCTTATTCAAGATGAGCAGAGACTTACCTACAAGTGCAGGCGGCCTGTCTACATCTTATCAATCTTTGAAAGCCAATCTAGTCCTTTCAATAGGCGTAGCGATCACCGGCATCGCCGCCCCAATTGGTCTATCCTTCATTCTAGGCAGCCTTGTGAATGCAGGTCCTCTGCAGAGTTTCGCTGCTGGTGCCGCGTTATGCAGTACAAGTCTGGGAACAACATTCACCATCCTGGGTACCACCGGTCTATTGAAGACGCGTCTAGGTGTCGTACTGACTTCCGCCGCTATGCTGGATGATGTGGTGGGACTTGTCATGGTGCAAGTCATAAATAACCTAGGTCGCTCAACGAGCGACTTCAGTGCCGCGACGGTTGTTCGACCAGTGTTTGTGAGTTTGGGCTTTGCGATCATATGTCCTGTAGTCTGCTGGCTGGTGCTCAAACCGGTGACACTCCGACTGAACACCTCGCGTGAGAGAAAACCAGACGGCTTTCTGGACAAAGCTTTGAAGAGAGATGAAATTGTGTTTGGACTGCAGACCACGTTACTCGTGGGAATGGTCACTGCTTCGTCGTATGCCGGGACTTCGAACCTATTCGCTGCATATCTGGCCGGAGCCGTTATTAGCTGGTGGGACACTGAAGTGCCTCATGTCAGCAAAGGTGATGCACAAGGACATTCGTCGCAAGAGGAGACCAAAGACAGCTCAGCAAACGGAGAGCATGAACATACGTTTGTATCTACTAACAGTGGCGCGGCTATCTTTGAGAAGTACTACATGGCAGCTAACGACAGGATACTAAAACCATTCTTCTTTGTAAGTTGCCCCAACAAGCTACGAAGGCCACACTCTTTTCATGCGAAACTAACAGAGTCTACATTCAGACTTCGATTGGCTTCTCTATTCCCATTACACGCATGTTTAGCGGTGCCGTAGTATGGCGAGGAGTAATATACAGCATCCTCATGCTCTTCGGAAAGCTGATCTGCGGAGCGTGGTTGATCCGGTTGTCCCTATCCCTGCCATATCCGGTGGTATTGCAGAAGGCTTCGAAAGCGATACGATCCGCGCAGATACCGCATTTGTGGGGACGTCGCAACTCACATGATACCACCTCAACTTCCTCTGCAAGCCCACGGGACAACGATGCACCCGCGGTAACATCAGAAGCACCGTCTGATGCAAATGCACCCTTGGCCTCACGATCGCAATTGAAGGCAACCGAGAACAACACTATAGCTCCATCCATAGCAAATACCCAAGATGCAACCACCAATCCTGACATCTCCACTCCCTATCAAAATATTACGACCTCTGCTCTTTCCAATCCCCTCTCTCTCTACCCCGCCGCCATCCTCGGTCTCGCCATGGTTGCACGCGGCGAGATTGGCTTTCTGATCTCCTCTCTTGCCGAAAGCAACGGCATCTTCTCCTCTGGGGGTAATGAACAAGTATTCCTTATTGTCACATGGGCGATCGTGCTGTGTACACTTATTGGCCCTGTTTGTGTGGGTTTGCTGGTTAGGAGGGTGAAGACATTGGAGAGGGAAAGGGTTGGGAGAGGAGATGGGAGGTATGTACTTGGGGTTTGGGGGTTGGAGTAGCTTCCACGGCGACCAGATAGGAAGGAAGTCCCAACAGGATGGAACAGATGGTGTTCGCGAGGACACATTCAGACACCATTGAAAGTGAAGGGAAATAGCAGACGCTAAAAACTAGTATTTCCTGTCTTAGACACCAAAGATATTCACCATTCAAGCTATGCTGGCTTCGGATCAATTCGCTCTCTGCTTTCGCATCATATGGGCAGATCCTCCACATCTCCGCTCCGTTCCCCCACCCCAACAGCCGCATACACTCTGATCGGCACGGCGATCTCGAATGTCTCCACCCTCACACCCTCGACCCCACCAACAAGCACGCCTCTCTCATCCTCTGCAACTTCTTCCAGCAACCCCTCTGCGCCCTCCCCATCACCCATCCTCGGCGTGACGAATTCAACCCTGATCCGCCACTCCAGTCCAACTCCGCTGGTAACAAATTCCGGTGCCACTCCCGTCGATGGGATGTGTAGTCGGAAGGTGAGGCGACGGGCATACATGGCGCTGGCGGCGTCGTAGGCGTGCACTTTGCGCGTGTAGCGGTAGATGCTGGATGGGGAGCGCATGGCGATGGCTGGGTCGACAGTCTCGCGCGTTTCGAGGGCGACTTGTATGGCATAGGTGGGTATGATTGCACCAGATGCGCCAGGGTTTTGAGATTTGAGGTCAGAAGTTGTCGGAAATGTGACCAGTAAAGGGATGGTCTCGCCGAGACGGTACGAGGGACGAGGGAGATGAACTGTAGCGATTGGGTGCTGCGAGCGGGATATATTGAATTTGGTGTTGAGATTTGATGGGATAGCTGCGCCGTTTGATTTGGAAGAGTCGGAAGACAGATGGGTTGAGCGTAGGATAGCGAGGTCGATGAGTTCGCGTTGGGAGGACGGTGCTTCACCCAGAGAGGATTGACGGCGAAGCGGTAGCGAGTAGGAGAGTGATGGCGAGTGGAGTGCGTGCGTAGGCGATGCGAGAGGCGAATTTGGAGAGAGCAGACCGCCGCTAAATCCATTCGTGGTCGATGAGTTCGATTTATCGAGGAGAACCGAAATGTATGTCTTGAAGTCCAGTTCGCCATCATGATCAGGCGGTTTCTTCGGCTTCACGTCAGGTTTTGAAGCCCCATCAACACCCGAAACCGATTCCGTGCGCGCCTGGTCTCTCAGCAGTATATAGGGCGCCATGAGGTCGTGTCCTAACACATCGCCCGTGGAGTCTATGCTTCCAAACACGCGGAACGGCACCTCCACGGATTTGACCTGCTGCTCCTTGCCTTTCCCAGCCGCGGATCTCTGGGTGCCGACGACTAATTGATACACAACCTTGATCGCCCTACCTCTAAAACTTGGTGGCAAACCCCGTGGCATCTGGAAGCGATACCTGAAGGCCTTCTTTTCGCCTGGCTTCAACTTCAAATCCACGAATAGGATCGACGGCGGCGTAGTTACCAGTGGAATCGCCTTGGAGCTTGCCATGCGTCCCATTTCCTTGATACTGCTCAACTCGTTCCCGCCGAGAAGGCCACCAAGAGATTCCCCGATATTGGACCACCCAAATGCCCCGAAAAGACCAGAATCCCGCTTCGAGGTGCGTTCAACTCCCACGACTCCACCACCACCATGACTCCCAACAATAGCTTTGCGCTTGAGGTCTTCAAATGGGGCTTGATTGACGAGAGAGCCTTCGAGGGTGAAGGACCCCATGATTTGCGCGTAGCCCATCATGAGCGTTTCTGGCCCCCGCGGAGGTTCTCGCACACCCAAGCGGGAGTTAGTACGAACGTGCTGAGGTCGCTGTGTCGGCAGAAGACGGTTTGCTTGGTGGTGCGAAGTGGGATGTTGGACGTACTCTGAGACATAGGTCTCATCGGAATGGGTGCTCATTGCTTCGGAGAAGAGGTCGAGGCTACTGCGCGGAGATGACGAATCGTTCACGCTAGATTGAGAGAGCACGCGGGAGATGGGGTTTGCGGAAGAGTCGAGCGACGAGAGCACGGGCGGAGAGAGCGCTCGGAAGGGGAGCGATTCGGTCTTGGGACTAATGGCTGATTCGGGATCAAGAGGAGATGCGGCATCGTCTGGTGGAGCGGCAGGAAATCTGAAATCTTGGTGAAGTATGCCTGGAGACTTCTTCGCCTCAGAAAGCGGTCTCTTCTGCGTGGGCCTTTTGGGTCGTATGGTAGCATGTGGATCCATGTCCTGCTCCGTGATCACTGGCGCACCAACTCTGGGTGAGCTCTGGCCAGTAGAGGAATCATGTCTGCCTGCGCTCGATCTCCTCGGTGCAGTCTGTGCGCTGATCGTCCTCTCGTGTCCTCCCTTCACGCTCCTGCCCGCTGCGGATCCGCTATCACGTGGCACGCTCACCACTGTTCCCGCATCCGTGCCCATGCTCATGATAGACAGACTACGGCCATGTCTCGGCTTGCTAGCTCCACTCCCCATACCTCCCAGGCCCAACCCTTCCGCCGCACCAACATCACCCACGCGTCCCACCGAATTCACCAACCTATGTCCAGCACCTCCACCACCAACCTTCCTCATATGCGCCGGGATCCCACTCGCCTGCTGCCCATAGCTTGCCTGTCTCGATGCACCAGCCCGCCCTTGCGGCTGTATTGGTGTCACCTTCCTCGAACCAAGTGTCGCAGCGCCATTGTTGTACTGCGGTGAGGGCGTGCGGCTCCCTTGCTGATGCTCGTCACGGGAGATGTTTTTGAATGTGATTGTGCAAGCGACGTCTTCGCCGGCGAATACGGTGGGCGAGTCGAACGTGACTGAGACGCGGATATTGGAAGCGGCGGTGGGGTTGTATCGGGAGGAGTGTTGCGACATGCTGGTGCTGCCGTCTACTTAATGGAGGAAGAAGAGAGGTCCACGTTGATGTCGCGTGGAGTGGAAGAAGCGGCCGCGGTCATCCGGATTTGCAGCTCATAGTTGACATCATACGCAGACTCCGCCTCCCCGTGATTATAGCAATTAAAGGATTATTGTTTGTCCGTATATCAAGATCAAGCTTGATTATGTGGTGGTACCGGTCATCGTGGCCCATGCCAATGGCATCTCCATACGGAGTGGACCCCTGTTCAAGCCACAGTTCCCCATCTGACGTGCCCAAAGCTCCCACCTAATGCCTAATCCTATCATTCTGACGACCATCTCGTCCACTGCTGCCACTCCGCTTGTGTATGAATCACTAATCTTTTGCACAAGGACTAAAAAAGCATATGAGCTGTTCGCATGAATGATGCCACTTCTGACCCAAAGCGTCTGATTCTTCGTCGGCACACGTAAATTAGTCTGTCGAATCCCTCGGTATTAAACCGTTTCGTGCGTAGGTCTGCTCGACAAATACGTTAACTCAACAACAATCGCCCATTTACCTTCTCTGCTTCATAACGTGATAACTGGTAGAAAGTAGCAATGGCACCACAGACCAATCCCAAGTTTGTGCTGATCACTGGGTATGTTCTCCACCAACACGTTCAGAGTCCGAATGTACTGTTCTAACTCGAGCGCACAGCTGCAGTCACGGCGGTATAGGTCATGCCCTCGCTCGCGAGTTCCAATCGCGAGGTATGAGACTCATTGCGCCACCATACAAGTCGCCCGGTTAACAAAACAATGTCCTAGGCTTCCAAGTCATAGCCACCGCGCGCAGCAGATCCAAGATGTCTGACCTTGAAGCCTTCGGCATCAATCTTCTCACCTGCGACGTCACTTCCTCTTCCTCCGTTGCGCAGCTCAAAACCGAAGTCCACCGCATCACAGACGGCAAACTACACTACCTGATCAACAACGCCGGGCGAAACTATACCGTGCCCGCAACCGATATCGATATGGCCGAAGTCGAAGAGACCTTCCAGGCGAACGTGTTTGGCGTCATGAGAATGTGCCAGGTGTTTGCGCCGCTGCTGATTGAGGCCAAGGGTACAATTGTGCAAATTGGAAGTGTTGCCGCGATTATGCCATACGTGTTTGGCAGTGTGTATAATTCTAGCAAGGCCGCGTTGCATCAATACTCGAATACCTTAAGATTGGAGCTGAAGGCGTTTGATGTCAATGTTATTACGGTGGTGACGGGAGGGGTGAAGAGTAATATTGCCAATACGCCGAGGGACTTGCCCGAGGACTCGATTTATGTACCGCTGGCGCAAGAGTATCAGCGGAGGTTGAAACATAGCCAGGAAGTCGGGATCGCGAATGAAGCGTATGCGAAGTATGTCGTGCCGAGGTTGATTGGGGGAACGAAGAAGAGGACGGTGTGGGCGGGATATGGTGCGTGGCTCATCTGGTTCTCAAGTACATTCTTGCCTTGGAGTGTATTTGTAAGTTGCCTCCTTCATCCTATACCGAGATTTCCTGTGATGGGGTTGTGCTAATCAAGCGGACAGGATTTCGCGTTTGCGCGAATGTTCAATCTGTGGAAGTTGAAGCCGGCGAATGCGAAGAAACTAACCTGACCGTCATATCGGTTCCCTTGAAGCTCTCTACTACTGCGTTTGTATGCCTCACCGGCAGGCTTCGTAGCATTTTCCGTGAACAAGTGCGTAAGATAACTATATACACATCACCTGATAGTACTACAATAGATAGCCCTCCCAATCCAAACCGTTTCAAAAACAAAAGTGTCCCAGCTCACATTCACGCCTCAAGCAGAAGAACCAAGCAAATCTCGCCATTACTATACAAAAATCAAATACGTCAACGTAGACACTACATTCTTGATCACGCCCTAGCATTCTCTTCCCCAGGTAGACGAAGATCCTCAAGCTCTTTTTCAACAACGTCCTTCCTGAATTGCAACACGTTATTCAGCTCTGCAAAGGGAAAATTCGGGATAGGCACGAGCCAGTCAGTGGAGTTACCCGGTCATTTCTAGGGGCTAGTCAATGCAGACATTTGGTGGCATTCACGCCTGTCAAGTTCTAATATAGTAATATGTGTACCATGGAAGTCTACGGAGTTATAGATCATCAGAAACTTCCCCGCGTGGGAGGCGCCAATCTTGCATGAACCATTCAAACTTCACTGTACCCATTCAACTCATACAACTTCTCCAGCAGATTGTGCCTTTCCACAGCATCTTCCCAAGTACAAGATTCTTGCTCCGCAGCTAGGTGCTTGTACAGTCTCCCCACGTTCTTGCGTGCATGATCCGCGAATGCAGGATTGTATGGGAAGTCCATCGATGGTTCCTCGTCAAACTCGTCCTTGGAGACATCCACTTCCCTTACAACGCCTGTAGAGAACTCATGAACCTGGATCTTCTGGTCGTCATAACCGATTTGCAAGAATGGACCTCCGGCAGTAACTCTGATTGTGCCGTTCATGCCGTAGATGCGCCATTCGAGTCCGGGCGTACCTGGGAATGGCGCGCCACCGAGAAGGCTCCATGATGTAGGGATACGGTCGTCTCCCAACTCTCCGCTCACAAAGATAGTATCATCTGCAGTCTTGGGCACATTCTCATTGCCAATCGTGCCATCGTCGTTCATCAGAGTGACGGTTGGCCGGCGGGTCCGCAGCAGTGCACTGGGATTTCCCACTTTGTAGCCGAGCACGTACTGAACATAGTCGATGGCGTGAGCTAGATGAATAGTGACCAAATTCCCTCCCACATCCTTGTCTCCAAGATACTTTCCTCCCTGCGTCGTGGTAGGTCCTCCAGCCCCAGCACTCGCCGACCAAGTCGAGCTCAAAACTTTGCCAATCGTTCCTTTCTCAATCTCGTTCTTCAAAGCGTGAATGAATGGACTTCGGCGGGCTTGGAGAACTACCTCAGCTTTCTTGACGCCGCCCTCATTTTTCAACCTGAGCATTTCCCGCGCTTCAGCCGCAGATTTGGCAAGGGGCCACTCCACGAGTACACTTTTTCCAGCTTTCAGAGACGGCACAAGAGCAGCATAATGGCGATCTACGCGGACTGAACAGACGACTAATTCGACCTCTGGATCATTCGCGATGTCTAGTGTGCACAGGCAGGTCAATTTATGGAGCTCGTAAGTAACAAGTCATACATTTCGTACCTTCAGGACAGCCATAAGCCTTAGCTGAAGCTGGTAGTCCATAGAACTTGATTGCGTCTGCGGCGGATGCTACTGAAGTATTGCACAATGCCACGATCTGGTATTCTCCGCTATCCCGCAAGTATGGGAGATGTGCACCACGGGCCCAACCTTTCTTTCCCAGGCCAATGATTCCGACTTTCACAGCCATGAGAATTCAGAGATTTTCAATCAACATACAAGTCAAAATTAAAGTTCTAGCAGTGCCATGGTGGAGGAGTACATATACTCATGCCCTCGGAACGGGTTTCCTTCGCATCGGATCTTGCATCCGCACTATCGCCCTATGTAGTAATTAGGTCAACAATAGGACCAAGTATTTTACTGGATATCGAGAAGAAGTTATACTTATTGAATGAGAAACCCTATTTCATAGTAAGGTATATAATTATTTTTCTACTGAGGTACCAGCTTATTTTCTGCACGAATTTCGTTATCCTGCCTTGTAGGCATTATATATGGATGTATATGGGCCTGTGCTGCAATATCAACATCTACTACTGGGCCGGAATATTCGGGACACAATCAGCGTCATGATAGCTTCTTTGACTAGCTCCTTGCCCCAAGTGTCGCTGTTCAAAACGAAAGTCCAATTCCTCCGTCAATTTCTACCACACTGCCGTTCATATAGCGACTTTTGTCGCTGAAGAGGAATGCAACCACGTCTGCAATCTCTTCAGGCTTCCCAATTCTCTTCAGACCAACTCCCTTGGCAATCTGGCTGATCTCGTCACCACCTTGTTGAACAGAGAAGTTTGTTGGAGTCTCAACAGATCCGGGGGCGATAACGTTGACTCTGATCCCACGCTCCCCGACTTCCAGTGCCACACTTTTCGAGAAACCTATGATGGCATACTTCGTGGCACAGTACACAGCGAAGCCAGCGGTGGGATAGAGTCCACAGAGGGAGGAGGTATTGACAAACGACGACCCAGCTCGCATGATTGGGAGAGCTGCTCGAGTCATGTTGAAAACACCTTTTAGGTTGGTATCAACGAGCTTATCCCAGTAATCATCGGAGATGTGCTCGGTCTCCATACGGAGAGGGTTGATTCCAGCGTTGAGGAAACAGTGATGGATCTTTCCATATCTGTCCGTCACATTATGAATAAATTGATCGCATGCTTCCCGTAACCTCACATCCACAACCCAAGAAGAATGATCACTTGGCGTATCGGGAGTCTCACACTCCGCAATTGTAGATTTCAGACCCTCCTCATTGATGTCGCCCAACGCTAACGTGGCTCCCAGTTGAGCCAATTTGATTGCAGTGGCCTTGCCAATTCCTGAGCCGGCTCCGGTGATGACTATGACTTTCCCAGAAAACTCGTTCATTGTTCAGGATTATGGTGAATGTACTTTAGTATTGGCGAGCAATGGAGGACGTAGTGTCAGACGGGCAATAGCTAGCATGAGTAAGAAGCACTACAGCAGCAATCATCCCCTGGATAGAGCATGGCGGCATCAATTCCGCTGATATTGTCGACCTCCGAATGACCTCCATCTCTGCGCGGATCATTCTCAAAGTCACTCCATTGGATGGCATGAATTTTACTCATGGCTTTGTCGCTCCGACGAGGACGGAAGTAAAGGCCGCACGCCTTGGCACCTGGACCTATGACGCCGGGCTTTCCAGTACCGTGCCTTGCTGAGCTCAACTCAGTGCAACACTCTTAACCATTATCGATTCGATGACTGTCTCTTCGCCGTCAAGCTGCTGTATTCTAGGTCGACAGCCTGCCATTGGAAGCTTGCATCACGAAAGTGCATAGACATGTGACGAAACTCGACTGAGAAGCATCTAACGTAGTCAAGCATTTGAAGATATTATTGACTATATGCTGTCGGCTATGGATGCACAAAGCATCAGATGTAAACTTCGGGACGTGGTGGAATATAACGACAATTGACTAGATTGGCTACACTATTTGCGTTCAAAGCGCAGGAATCGTGTGACAGTCAGTTTGGCAAGGGAAATCCAATAATTCGGAAACAGCTTCATCCCCGTATGAACAGGTTCCTATTATGTTCCAATCCAAAGTGATACTGAGGCGACCTCCCTACTGTTCAAATGCATTCCTCATCGAGCTAGAACGTCCTGGCCTTCAACAAATTCCATGAACATATTCAATCAGACCGTCTTCTCCACCCACCGGGGTTGCTTCGCCATCCTAGCTCTTTCCGTTGCTTTCTTACATCTTTCATATATAGCATAGCCACCAAGTTCCACAGGATCTTCAGGTGCATCGTCATACGCTTCGGCAATATTCACTTGTTCCTTTCCATTCTCGAGCCCTGGAGCAATTGAGGACGTCCTCGGAGGCAATGCATGTCCCTGTACCGGCGAGTACGGCACTGCCATTGGACACTCTGCCACCAATGGTGAGAGTGGGGAGATGGGCGAGATAGGCGAAATAGGTGGGAATGGCAGAATGTGATGAGGTGAAGTGGGATACGCCCCATTGTACCGTTCCTTGGGGAGTTGCTCGCCTCCATCCGAATCGAAGTCAGCTGCAGCCATGGCATTCAACGTTACGATATCCGACACCTCAGAATGATTACTCGTCTGGCTGCACCTTCGTGAGATGTTGCTGAAACGCGACGACATCCTGTTCCTAGCGATGACAGGAGACGGTGCAGCAAGATTGCAACGAGATTCCATGCGCGAGTCCCCGCTTGCTTCAACAACACTACGCTTCGCGTTCCTCCGATGCTTGAGCCGCAGGATCCACAGCACGGCGTTCATGATCAGACCCATAGCGATCAGAATGCCGATGACGGTGATGACGATTACGGCACGAGCGTGAGATTCGTTGACAATCTTCTTTCGCTCCGCCTCGAGGAGCTTGGAGATGTGTAGGTCGCCCGCAGCTGTAGAAGTGCCATCTCCCTCGCTCGGTGTGGTCGGTGCAGGAGTAGGTGTGGATGGAGGTGGCGAACCGAGCGAGGTTGCAATACTATGGCCCAAGAATGCCTCCGTCTTGCGAACGGCAGTGTCCTCGGTAGTCCTACCTCCACCTATCGCCGCGAGTGGATTAACAAATGCTGCTGCCCAGCAGACATTAACCTGATTTTGTTTTCCCGAGCAGACCTCCCAGTCCTTCAGGCAACACCAGGACATGCCATTGGCACTACAGGCGATTTGATTTGGGCCAGGCGCCGTTGGACCCGTACCTGTGCAAGCATGGCTCCGAATCCAACATGCGGGTGTAGATGCTTGACAGATCCACACAGTATCTTCAACCTGCGGAACCTGAGCACAAACCGCCTGGCGGAAGTTGTGTCTACCTGGTGGGATCGATGCTGTGTTGTAGTGACAGTTCCATGTCACATCGTTAATGTCCAGTTGCGCCGCAGACAACATGGAGAAGGAAACAGCATCGGAACTCATGTTTCAGGCGGAGAGTCAGATGTTGAGATGAAAGATCGCACATGAATGGGACAGACTCTCTGAGGACAATGTGCACAATGGGTATATGTGGGTAACATCATGATTCTCGAGGATCTTGGCGCAGGATCCAGGATCGCAACACAGAGAGATAGCAACACTTATGGAACAGAAGCCTGGTTTGACCTTGGCTATGAATTGGAACCCCCTGAGATCATGATCCGTCATGGTATGCGCAAAGGATTGCAGAATTGACTACATGAGCGTAAGATTAGACTGATCACACGAAATGAATTGTACTTTCACCTGGGAAGGATTCGGAAGGATCGAGATCGTCCATGCGAAGGAAACCCGTTCCGAGGGCATGAGTATATGTACTCCTCCACCATGGCACTGCTAGAACTTTAATTTTGGCAGTGTGTATAATTCTAGCAAGGCCGCGTTGCATCAATACTCG
>Ga0181470_100257_pt1 | contig 13918 bp, 17 predicted proteins | sample InSIn5SAF170_FD_119082 | JGI IMG/M metagenome (GOLD analysis project Ga0181470, IMG submission 119082) | Clean room microbial communities from NASA Spacecraft Assembly Facility at Jet Propulsion Laboratory, Pasadena, California, USA -... ...
GAATAGTGATGGCGTCAGTCAAATCTATAGACATTCTATTCAGAAGATGTCACGCCTCATGGGTATAATGACGCTCTAAACGACAACGCTACGATAACATGTGTTTATACAAACCCCATTCGCCGCTGGTCAAGCCAAAGTCCAAGGACGCCCAACGACGAAAATTGGTCGTTGCGGAAGGCACAGAAGTTTTCACTGAACTTCTCAAACTTACTGCGACTTCGAAGCTCTTCGATCTTGCTGCCCTGCCCGAGGACAGACTTGCTTGGAAGCCTGCCAAGAGTACGCCACAATATCACGTAGCTAAACAGAAAGAGAACTATGAGGCATGGAATGGCTGGAAGCAATCGGTGATACAAAAGGGGAAGGTCCTGTCTGAGAAAAGTGGCAATGCAAAGATGGAGAAAAAGCGTGGTGTCTTGGCTGCGAAAGTAGATGTCAAACTAGCAGACGTGGATGCTAAAGCTATGGGCAATGGTTACAGGGAAGTGGAAATCGTAAATCCAGATGAGTTTGAGGGCTTGAGAGGGCGAATGGGGTTTGTATAAACACATGTTATCGTAGCGTTGTCGTTTAGAGCGTCATTATACCCATGAGGCGTGACATCTTCTGAATAGAATGTCTATAGATTTGACTGACGCCATCACTATTCTTTATTAAGCATTTGGTTCTGAAATATGTGTGTATGTATTGCTTCATACACGATTGAGATCATAACAACTTGGGTTCTCATCTTTCTCTCAATGAGCGGAAAAGCTGAACAAGTCAAATCAACCGTGGTAGAGACTGAAATGAAAGAGTACTATACTAAGCTTGGCGACTGTCGATAAAGTTCATTCGTCTAGTGTGATATAGTGTTGTTCGAGTTGTTTCTCCAAATTCATTGCAAACTTCTTCAGGGGATGCACTTGCGCACAGTCACCGCAGCTAACTGAAACCGTCGTGGGATGCGTAATCATCGTCGTGCTGCGAGGGCACATGTCAACATAGATTAAAAGCAAAACTCTCGGAACTCAGAGCGGATACTTCTTGGGCCAACGTATCGTATTTGACGGGCAAAAGAGTGTTCGCGACAGGGGTTAAGAAATTACCACGACTGCTTTCTCTATCACTCAGGCGAATCTTGGGTATCACATCTGCGAAAGAGTGCTCGCGGTACGTGGGCACGGGGTGATTGATGAACACTGTTCATCGCTCTACGAAATTGTAGCCAAACCGGATGTTAATACAAACGCCATCCTAATTATCCCATTTTGCTTTGTACAGCGCCTTCGCCTTATCACTAGAATAAGGTCTCTCTAACTGGATTTTTTCAAGCTCTCCTTGATATCAATTACACTAACGGTAACTCTGTTCGTCGTGCTAGGCGGCAACTTCCCGGCACCCATGATAAGCAAATGATTCGGATCGCTCAAGACCCTCAAGTGACGAGTATAAGAGACGCCTTCTGGTGTGGGAACGGTCTTCCAAGCATTTTCAGCTCCAAGTGCTTGATTGATGAACACTTGAGTGTTCGTCCCGGAGCTGACAATGATGGTTCCATTCTTGCCACCGACAGGAGTCCACACCACGTATGGAGATCCGGTGGGCTCGATCTTGTCATTTGTGTAGATTGGAATGCCGGGAGACTCCAAGAACTTGAGAGGATTGGAGTTGATGCGGTAGTACACTGGGAAAGAGTAACCAGTTGCACCTGACTTTCTTGGTCCTCCACCATACTCCTTGTTTGATTCAGCGGAGATTAAGTTGTTGCAAGGGCAATGAACTTACATAGGCCATTATATACTTGCCATTAGGCAAGAGAGCAACAGTCGTCATTCCGGGTCGGTCGGTATAAGTAGGATAATGAACATCATCAACTGTTGGTGCCCAATTGACAAGATCCTTTGAGGTGGTGTGCAACAACTTCTGTCCATACTTTGGATCCCTCTGATCGGAGAAGTATAGGACAACTTGACCCTTGTAGTACATGACGAAGGGTTCCCAGATGGCAGGGATACCATTGACGGGTTGGGCAGCGCCTCCAGAAGCGACTGTCGAGACGAATTTCCAGGTGTATCCGTCGTCGAGACTAGCGTAGACATCGATCTTGGTCTGGCTCAAGTCTGTTGGGATCGAGTTGCCAGAAGCGATAATTGTGCCTTTGGGAAATTTCCCGACACGAGCTGGGAGACGGTAGAGATCTGGTTGGTAGCGAAGGCCCCATCCGTTGACGGTGTCTTGTACCCGTGAGATCTCTTTCCAGGTCGAACCACCATTAACACTCTTGTAGATGGGAAAGTACACCTGTGGAGGTTCTATGAAATGATTAATAAGGTCCTGCGGAGCCACTCTGATGGGAACATGTGCGTAACGGAGTTACATACCTGGCGAATAGTTTTCCCAAGTCGACAGCAGAACGCCTTTGTCAAGCTCTACCGTCCGAGCATATAGTACTCGGGGATCGGTATAGTTCGCATCTGGAACATAGATCGTTTTGTTAGAGAAGGTGGGGAAAGAGACCGGCTTGCGAGCCTCTATCGTTGTTCCAGGTGCTGCAAGGCCTGTTTTTGCGAGTAATGCAATTGTCAACGTTTTGAATAGGAAATGCATGGTTGCACAATTAACGATGGCTCGTGGTCCAACAACATCTTCGTGCTTGTCTCTCGGATTCTTCTTATATTATTCACATCACCTGCCGGGTCAAGACATACCGAAACGGAGAAAATCACACTTCGACCACAACCCCGCGTTTAGACATCAATTACCCCAGATCCTGCAAAAGATAATATGGACGGGGAATATAGTGGATATTTCCCCCGTACCTGGTGCTCCACAGATGACGTGCCGATCCCGCCTTGGAGAATCGGCAGTTGTAAGCCACCTGAAACTACCGGACTTGCGCAACTATGACACGAAGGAAGAGGCGTTGAGATATTGTATTGTTGATTCATAGGAGAGGCGAATAAATATCGATGACTTCGACACACACAACGACGACATTGCCGAATAAACATTGGACATGCAGGGGCTGTGAACCATGAATGATTGACAGTAATATTATTGTCATGTAATAAAACTCAATGGCCTGTACAGGCTATTTCGGAAGGATGTTTATACTTGTGTAGGCCGGTCTCCTTACCCCCGAGCCGTGTATGCCTCTTGAAGGCTTATTCTTCCACGCCAATAGTACAATTTGAGCTCGTGCCGAGGAAAGTCATAATATCATCATCGCGTGTTTACAACCTTGCCATCCCACCATTTGGATTTTGACGTCGGTATTCTCATTCATGCTTTCCAAGCAGCAAACTTGCTCTATCCTGGATCCTTTCGTGGAATCAATATCTTCACAGTGTTACGAAATGTTTGACTTCTCCAACAACTGCTCCTCGACTCTGCTTGTCCATGGCCAATTTACATGAGCTATTGAGCCGTTTACAATGGTAAGATTGGCTGCTTCTCCATCGATAGAAAAACTTTTCAGATGTGGCAGAGTAGCTGCTATCATTTCGCTACATTTGTCGATGTAATTAGGGATGTCCATTGGCATTGCTCCGCTGACACAGTGCGGGTATTGCTCAGAATCCAGTTCAAGGCACTTGGGATCGAGATCATAGCCAATCCCTAAGCCGATAACATCAGGCAGGTCTATATGTGTGAGATTGGTAAACTTGCTAAGAACGTCTAAGAATCTCTGCGAAGAGGTCAACGACATAATCTAACTGATACGCAATGCACTAGGGAAGTCTTGGACTCACTTGAAAGTGCCCGGAATTGATGTCATTGCTAGGATTCGGCCAGGGTCTGTTAAAATCATCCTCAATCGTGCCATGTATTCCTAGACTTTGGACATGGGGTATATATTGGAGGACTTCTGCCATAGTAGTCAGGTAAAGATGCTTACACTTACTGAATTCTGAAGCACTTACCAGGAAGCAGTCTAGGCATCCACCGCACACCGTTGAGGGCAACTCGCTTGATGGTTGGAGCAGCAGCCAGTGCTGGTAATAAGGGGCATCCCACTCCGCATTTATCTTGATAGCCATGTCCTGTAAATAAATAATCGTTCCGCGCCTCTACACTTTCCACATTCTTGCAATGAGAGATGAGATAACCTGCGAGTTTACTGACTTCTAGGTTTTTGACCGAAGGAAGGGACAGACCTCGCGCCCGGAAGACTTTCTCTAACAAAGTATCATATTGCGAGTGGATGACCCATTTGAGTGTTTCTAGATTGACCATGGACTCCAAAACATCGCCAAACAAAGTAGACAGCTCAGGTATTGGCTTTGGTTCAGGAGCTCCGTACCATTTCATGGCAAATTTGTCGTCGCTAACCCATATGTTGATATCCAGGAACTTTACCTCATGCAACGCCCTTGGACAACGTTGTACCTCATGGAGCCTGCAGAAGGCGTTGGGATAAGCAAACCGTCGGTCTTGATGATCGCCATTCGAAATCTTAAGATACTGGAACAGATCGGTCGGTAACTGAAATTTACCATACCCATCACTCGCAACAATCTCGGATTGCTGCGAATGATTGGTGATGGTATTACTCAGAGTGCATAGGAATGCTTCTGCATCAGGTATGTTGTCTAATCTCTCTTGATTGGCCACGATCCACGGATGCCCTGTGTCCAGAAGGAATTGCGGTATGGTCGACTCGGTCGAAAGACATTCGTAGGGGTCATGCGTGTATTGCTGGAACAATGAGAACCACTGCTGCACCCAAGGTAGACTTGGCAGAGCTCTACTTGATTGTGCAAATAGTAGGAGATAGGAGGTCCTCATTGCTCGGAGTAAAGTAGATATGTAAGTATTGAGAAGAAGATGTAATTTTCGGGGTTGTGTTTGTATTCATGAAGGCGACAAGCAAGGTCATCGCAGGTGCCACCTCGAAATACGTTCCGCCCCATCTTGACACATACTCCGGATGTGCTAATTCTGAACAAATCCAGCATATGACGCGCTCTCAGAGAACTGGTAACCCTATGACTCAACTGTAGAACCTGTTCTTTCAGACGCGCAACTTGTCAGAAACAGTAAATGCATGTGATATGCACAGGATCGAGGAGTCGCATACGAATGATTCTTATCTGATTGATAGCCGCAAAGAACGACTCTCCGGAGACATTATGAAAGCGGATCCTGCTGCTTTGCAAGAAATGTTCAACATTTAAATCCACAAGGTAAGAGGGACTCTAGATTGAAAACGAAATTGTAACATAATGGACGCACAGGGGTCAACTTTGCAGTATTCAAATATTCCTCTTGGTATTTCATGTTCGCATCAAGACTGCCAAGCTATGACCTTGTCTCAGGCATCTAAAGTTTATTGACCATCTCGTTCAGGACATCCAAACGTTAGCCATTAGAGATCATCCCTCCAAGAAACTTGTATGGTTTATGATCATGATCTCAGAAGCTGCCCCCGCAAGTAGTAACTTCATTATGGCAATCGCGATTCGCCGTACAGATGCAATCATTCACAGCATCCATATCAACCATCGACGAGGACAATGTTTAGCTTTTCTGCTTACTTAGAATGGGATAGAGCTTGTTTAGCATCGAGACGTGGGATTCGACAGGACAAGGAAGAAGCTTTCGATAACATGTGGACACCACTAGTGCTCACTGCCGGTAGTCCCAAGCATCTATCGAAATCACTAGGTAGGGATTTTAGGTTTCCACATGGCGACGTCACAGGCTCAATGAACTTCTACTGCAAACTTCCGCGTCCAGACTCTTCATGACAAGGTAAGATGTTTCCATTATTTCCTAATCACCATTCTTTCTTTACCATCCTATCAGAAGATCCGTAATACTCTGCTCCTTGTCGTTGCTCGCCCATAATGTCTAGGCTGTCCCTTGACAGCACAACTACAGACAATCACCATCTTAATAAAGTCGAAACACGACACAAACATTTAGGCACCGTGAATGCAGCAGTACAGGACGATGGACGATTTAATGTCTCATTCAGCGAAAAAGCGCTGCGCATCGCAAAGGAGTTGGAGAAGAGGTCGTATATGCGAAGACGCTCTATCGCAGGTCTAGCTCCGAAGAAGAGACAGAAACATGCGAGTACGCAACCGAAGCCCGAAGAATGCAAAGTGGTACCGAGATTGAACGTTGCTGTGCACATTGTCGGATCGCGGGGCGATGTGCAACCATTCATTGCCATCGGCAAGGTTCTTTCTGGGCCACCTTATAACCATCGCATCCGGATATGTACGCATCCAGTCTTTAAAGATTTCGTGGAGGAAAATGGATTAGAATTCTTTTCCATTGGTGGCGATCCAGCGGTTCTGATGGCATACATGGTGAAAAATCCAGGGCTCATGCCTGGTATGGAGAGTTTGCGTGCTGGAGACGTAGGAAAACGAAGGGCAGATATTGCAGAGATTCTTGCCGGATGTTGGCGAAGTTGTATTGAGGCAGGTGATGGATTGGGTGGAGAGTCAAAACCGAAAGGAGCATCGCCAGTCACGGATCCAAGTCAACGACTTTTTGTTGCGGATGCTATCATCGCGAATCCACCTTCATATGCCCATATACATTGTGCTGAGAAATTGGGGATTCCTCTGCACATGATGTTCACGTATGTCGACGCTTCTTGTAGCTAACACTAAATGCTAATCACACATGTACAGTATGCCATGGTCTCCCACGCAAGCATTTCCGCATCCTTTAGCATCTTTCGAGAATGCAGAAGCAGATCCGAATTTCTCAAACTATATATCCTATACAATGATGGAACTACTTGCATGGCAAGGGTAAGCACCAGCCCTGATGGTGTGGATGTCTTCCGCTGATTTTTTTACAGCTTGGGCGATATCATCAATAGGTTTCGCACTCATACATTGAACTTAGATCCCATAAGTCCATTGTGGGGTCATATGTTACTCCCAAGACTCAAAGTTCCATATACGTATGCGTGGTCACAAGCACTGATACCGAAGCCTCATGACTGGGGTTCGCATATCAATATCAGCGGATTCTCTTTTCTGAAATCAGCGGACGACTACAAACCGCCCGATGATCTGGTTTCTTTCCTAAGCGCAGGTCCACCACCTGTTTATATCGGTTTTGGGTCAATCGTGGTTGATAATCCAAACAAGCTGACCTCTATGATATACGGTGCAGTGAAGCGGGCTGGTGTGAGAGCACTTGTCTCTAAAGGATGGGGAGGAATTGGAGGCGAGTCACCCCCAGAAGGGGTATTCCTGCTCGGCAATGTACCGCATGATTGGCTTTTCAAATACGTGTCCTGCGTTGTACATCATGGTGGTGCAGGCACTACAGCAATCGGGATAGCTATGGGCAAGCCTACTGTGGTTGTACCCTTCTTCGGAGATCAGCCCTTTTGGGGCTCGATGATCTACAAGGCTGGAGCAGGTCCTGAGCCCGTTCCGTTCAAGAAGATGACCGAGGATACCTTGTACAATAGCATCACCACAGCATTAGACCCCGAGATCCAGATCAATGTTCAGAAGATGAGCGAGAGGATTTCTCACGAGAAGGGTGCTGAGGGTGCAGCCTCGGCGTTTCAATCTCAGCTCAACATCGACGCGATGAGGTGTCTCCTTTGTCCTGATCGAGTCGCTTCGTGGCGAATCAAGAATTCGGGTATTAAATTAAGCAACCTAAGTGCTGCTGTGCTCGTTGAGAATAGTATTGTGGATCTTGGTCAACTTAAATTGTAGGTCGCGCCACATTCAAAAACTTCATTAGTTAACCGCACGCAGAGTCAAGCACCGTGACTGGTTTGTTGATGCTGGTCCTGTGGGTCCGGCGACTGGTATTGTTGCAGCGTTCACCACTTCCTTTACTGAAGCCATAGGTGGTATATCTGATTATGTCCGCAATATTTCCATGATCAAGCACAAGTCAGTCAATAAGGATCAGACACCGTCCGTTGGAACACAACGTAGATCGTCTCTGGTGAAGGTGGAGAGTCATAATCCCGTCACGCGTGCAGCAAACTATTCACCTGATCACATTGCGGAAATTGCTTACAGAATGGCCGAAAAGTCTGTCCCAACCTCAGCCATAGAACGAAAGCGTCGTAGAGAGGAATTAGACAAAGTAGATCCTGCTGGAAGAGGCATTAAACCTAGAAGGACCGTGAGTCGTAATAGAGCATTATTTGGGACTCCGAAAGAGCATGGCAAAGCTTACGATGCTGCTGTCGAAACCGGTCGGTTTGTAGATACAATGCTTGACGTTGGCTTGAGAGGTGTGTCCGGCAATATCCTTGTTGAGCATAACACTGACTTTCCTAGTGCCGGTGGCCTTCTTCTATAACATAGCAAATGGATTCCATAATGTGCCTTCGTTCCTGTTTGACGATCACACTGTCCGAAGACGCGATGATATTACAGGCCTTGGCAGCGGTCTCAAAGTGGCTGGAAAAGAGTTTGCGTTATCTTCATACGAAGCGATATCTGGGATCGTTGTGCTTCCCTACAAAGGAGCAAAAGAATCAGGTGCGAAGGGCTTCGGTAAAGGCGTCATTGCTGGGATTGGCGGTATACCATTCAAGGCTGGCGCAGCAGTATTCGCCTTGCCTGGGTATACTTTGAAAGGTGCAGAACGTCAGTTGGAGAAGAGAAAGGATCGCCCACTAAGAGCGAAAATCCTGCAAATTCGACTACAACAAGGGATAGCAGAGTTTAAACACGCGGATCAGGATGTGAAAGATAGCATATTGAAGCGGTGGAGAGATTTGGAAGCGAATGTCTAATCTTCTAATCATCTAAGTTGAGGTGCCTTTCAGAACCAGATGCCTGGAATTATTCTACAACGTCAAACAAGGGCCTCTTCCCAGCGCATTGCCCGAATCAAACGAGCCAGTCGCGATGCCCGCCTTGCAGATGGCATTGTTAGGATTAGTCAAGGGATCACCTTGATAGGTCGTCAAATAACATATTCCCTGGAAATGTTGATAGATCATGCACCCAGGATATCGATAACATTCTGCACAGCATGACTGTGATGTACCAGGGAACGAGAAAAGGTAATCTGTTGTCCCTGATGGGGGTGTGTATGAGCCAGAAGAATAGATGTGCCCATAGTCATTGGCTGGACGGCAAGCTTTTATAGATGCTGTGATTAGCACCATCTTAACAGCACTGAATTAGAGCAACTTGTAGGCTTACCAAGTATACGACTCGTCGTTGTGGAAGCAGGTGGCGTTACAGTTGATACAGTAACAACACTTGAAGTAATGCCCAAGCACGAACATGCAGATGAGTATCGTGCACTACCACTGCAGGGTGCTGCGTATGGTGGAATGGTCCCGGGTACAGGTGTTGGCGTGGGTGTAGTCGTGGGAGTACTGAGTGGAGAGCCATAGATAGAGTATATGGTGACTGTTACAGTAGGTGTAGCTACGGTCGGACTGTATAAGAGCACTCGACTTAGCAAATGTTCGTGGATAGATTTAGATAGAAGTAGATACTCACGCTCCAGCAAGCGTAGTGGTGCTGATCAGATAATTTGAACAGTCAGCGGCTCCTCTGCCGGGCGCGGTCGTAGCTCTGACAGCACGTAAGCAATTATCCGCATTACATGCTGCTCTCTCATCGAGAATATTTGCTGAAGCACATGCGGTCACTAGACAACTTATGAGGCTAAAAAAACGCGTTCTGAACGGATGCATGATATCTTTTCGATTGTTCAATCAAGTATGGCTTCTCTATGTCAATCATCAACTCTCAGGTCCATCAGAGCAAGGCTTTATATCCCCTAACCATCAACATTACCAGTTTACCCCCTCATCTTCAAGTCCTCGAAATAGCGCTCGCTCCACGCCAACGGCGTAGTGGCTTGTCAATAGTTCAATGCATCGCTAGACGGTGAAGCTTGATTGACCTCCGCAACTTATCCTATCCTGCTTGGCGGCTTTCCAGCCCTGCGAGATGGTTGATTAGCCGTTGCGTGGGTTTGCAACTTGAAGTATCGAAGATGCTGCCGTGTTCCGGTAATTATCATGTATAACATCGGGATGTGGAATGATCCCAGACTGTTGTTCAAAGGGGGTGTGGCTTGCGGCTGAGGTCATCAGGTTTGAAGTGGGAAGTCTCTTTGCACGTTAACATCAAGGCACGATGCATGTATACATGCAGTAATTTTGAGTTTGCGTAATTGATCCGTTGTTAAACTTGTATTATAGGTATAACTGTTTTCCAGGTAGCTTAGATCCCATTTACAGATCACTACAGATGATTCCTCAGAAGGTCGAAACTATACTACATCGCACCATACTATCAATTATAATTATGATTACAGCCATAACACAAACTACAATGTCAACGCCCTCCAGATGCAGACTTACAACCCAGGGATTATAGAAGCGAAATGATCCGCAATTTCAGTGAACTGTGGCAGCTTCGCAGCTCTGGTCGTTCCATGCTCCTTGTACGACTTCTTGTCCTCGATGTCTAATTCTTCCGTAACATTTGCCCAGAAAGCCTGTAGCATGTTACCCCAGAAAGAACCACCAAAAATATTCCACTCCTTCATTGAATAATCGTCTTCCGCATCCTCGTCAAATAATGGAGCACCTAAGAAACTGAAGAAAGTATCTTTAATGAGGTAGTAGGGTTTCAGGATGAGCGTGAGGATGCCGTATGTGGCTAGGATGGTGGATTCATATATAATTTCATCACCCCCCTTCAATCCGAGTGATTTGATGATGTGTTTGCTGAACCAGTTTTCGATGTTGCCCAAGTGGTATAGGAAAGTACCTTTGCGATCATAGAGAATTTCAAGATAGTCGAAAAAACGAAGGGCTAACTGTTCTAATGGGCTATACGACTCAAACTGCTCATATAACCTATCCCCACGCATAATGGCCAGCATTTGCTCCCTTGGACTAGGGAACACTGTTGATGGGAGGAACGTATATGCATCCTTCAATGGGAACTCGATGACGCGAACAGTGACTGGGTGTAGATTGGACAGACTTGAAGAGTAAGTGAGTCCTGACTCAATATCTTCTGGTTTCGCGGAGTGGTCGCTGATTGAAAAGTGCAATAGAGTAGGTGCTCTGACATTCCAAACCCCGCATAGAAATTTGCCTGTTCTAGCACACTCTATGTAGAACAATCGCGTGTCGTTGATCGCATTCTTCGCGTAGCCAGCTTTCACTGCCTCGTCGAATGCCGCGTCCCACACGTTCAAGCTGGGCCACCCATAATCCGAAATGTAAACCCACTGGTTCTTAGGTGGGGGTTCACAGGCTGATTTGGTGTCATACATCAATGTAACAAGGTCTCCATATGTATCGATTCCAGCAGTAGACTCTTCTTCCGAGAAAGATATCTCGTATTCTTCTGGATGGGTGAAGCCGAGACGACTAACCCAATCATTAACATTGAGACGGCGAATGTGAAAATCATTCCTGGTATTTTGAAACTCGCGGAATGTGAGTGATGGGGCTCCCCAGTCGTTTGAGAAGGCTGAGATATCACGGAAGAGAGCGATCGTGTTCTCTTGCACTTGTGCTGGGATCCAAAGACTGAGGAGGACGCCGTTGATGATGCCGCAGGAGATACTCAGAAATGTGAGTGGAAGAGTGAGGATGAAGAGCCATTTGACAGCCCTGGCAAGTTTGCCGAGGGATCGTCTGCAACCAGACCAGATCCCGAAGCGACTCATGTGAGTTAAATGATGTATTGTTTATGGTTCATAATTATACGTCCCGTTTTTATGTGAGACTCAGGGGTAAACAAAGTCTTGGCGACTGGTTACATAATGAACAATTATTACTGCTATTATTTTGAGGACAGCATATGTCTCCTTACTATTAGAGAGCGATCAAAAATTTATAACAGTATAGTTCAACTACAATGAGATGCAAGAGTCTGATTCTTTCGCCAACCAATTTATTGTAGGTTGTGATGAATAGACTTTGCAGACACCCAACCCAAACTACATGGCGCTTAATCCAGATACAACACGATATTTCATGTTTGTGAGCTTCTATATTCTCTACATCTTACAAGATGATCATGATATTTGTAACTTAATCAATCAGCAACTGACCTCTCCAAACTTCCATCTAACCTCAAACAACATCCCATATATTTCCCCTTCTAGCCTCAAATCACTAAAGCTCTTTTCCCACCCAAGGATGTCCCTTTTCAAGATCGTGGCTGTAGCCTTCAATAATCCAAGTAACAGAAGCCACTCATCCCGATCTGTCATCAAGGCGTCCTCATCTTCCGTGATATCTTTATCATGCGCCACAGTCGAGGAGTCTTGACCCTTTTTTCCATCATCGTCATCACCACCAACGTATGAAATCGTAACATTCATACTAGCAGTGTATCTCCCGCCATTGCTGTCTGAACGACTCGTAGAACTGACATTGCCAGTTATCGTATGATCTATCACACCAAGACCGTTGGGATATCGTAGAATCATGTTCTCAACCAAATCATTTATGAGCCACAACACGGCTCCGTCTCTACCATCTTCCACAGTCTCAGCGTTTACACTTCTCAATTCAAATCTCCCTTCTTTCTCTTTCTCTTCAGCAGCCTTATCTGAACAAGTCTCTGCTTTAACCGATTCATTATCAGCGAGCACAAACTCAAATCCCAGCTTAACGCTCTCATCCAAATCTTTGGTATGCATGGTGATATTTCCTTTATTGTGCTTCGCAACCACGCCTTGCTTTCCTCCTCTCCCGTTTCCACTCTCCACAGGATTTGGTGGAGGATGTTGAAAAATATGTTGAACTCGGTTTTGAGCACCCAGATCTGACGATTCAAAGATGGCTTTCTGTTCGTGAAGCAGCTGTGGTTGTGACGCTTTTGCTGGAGGTGAGGCATATAGCGATACCGGCAAGGTACGTGTTGGTTGTGATGAGACAATGGGTATGAGTGTCGAGAGGAGAAGGGAGAAGTTTAGGAGATACATTATCGAAGATGCCAAATGCTGTGATCGAACAGGCTAATAATAAAGGAAATCTGGACGCTCAGATGGATGTATATAAGTGTGAAAGGTATGATTCAAAGTGATGGGAAAGTCTGAACAAACACAGATACCGCAATGAAAACGACGAAGTAACACAGCAGTATGTGGTAAAACAAACACGCAATAAAAGTGAAATACGGACGAGAAACGGCGAAGTATAAATAACAGGAACCAGAAACACCATGAGGGTCCCATATTCTGTTCTTTATATCTGCAGAATCCAACACCCTGACACATCTCTTTCAATCTCACACAGCCCCCTACCACCTACATCCACCGTCACTCCAATACCCCTTCTCACGGACATCATCACGACCTCGAGAACGGTAATAGAAAACTTTGCAGACCTGAATCCATGAAAGTACCCATGTATTGTCACACACTTTACCATGTCCACGCCAAGACTTCAACCGCGCTCGCGACCCAACCCGCAATTCTGCAGCGGCTGGCATTTTTCCAAGCGCGGGAATCTATATAATCCCAGTCTTTGACAAGCGCCTGAAACACCAACATCTACTATCGAGTGTCAAAGGGGCTGATATCTGCCGATCGGTAGATAATTGCAAGGCGAAATAGATGATGTAGCGGCTGTGGCTGCAGGCGGGACGGAGGCGGAGAGAGCCGCCGGAGAAGAGGTTGCTGAAACGGCCACGAACTATGAAATGTTGGTGTTTCACGTTTTGTCAATAATGAAGATCTGTATTCTACCTGTAAAGGCGTGAAAGAAGTCAACGGGAGGCTCCCGACCTGAGGAATTTTCTTGCATTTCTATTTATTATAGCCATGCGCCATGCTTCCAATGTTACTCTGTATGGACACACCTCTCGGCCGCTAGAGAAGAAGTGCCAGGTCGTCGTGGTTACCCAGGTTACATGTACACAGATTTGTCCACTATCTACGAGCGTGCTGGTCGTGTGCAAGGACGTAATGGCTCCATCACCCAGATTCC
>Ga0181470_100260_pt1 | contig 13854 bp, 13 predicted proteins | sample InSIn5SAF170_FD_119082 | JGI IMG/M metagenome (GOLD analysis project Ga0181470, IMG submission 119082) | Clean room microbial communities from NASA Spacecraft Assembly Facility at Jet Propulsion Laboratory, Pasadena, California, USA -... ...
AATGCCACATCGACTTACGGAGAGAGACCCTGTTGAAACGGCAGCGTACATCTGGATTATAAAAAGGCAGAAGTTGACCACGAACGAAGCATTCACGGCCAACTTGATCCTAGGAGCAACTCGGGCATCTTCTTCAACTGCAAGGCGCTCCTCGTCATCGGCCCCCAGAAATTGGTCGATAAGCTCATTTTGTTTATTGTAAAATTTCTTGAGCTTCTTCTTATCACCTTTGGGATAATCAATCTTCATTTGACGCCGGGTGATGTTGTCGCGACGGTGGCGACCGAAGTTCAGAGGATCTGAAGAATCGCGGTCTGATGCAGACGTCGCTGTCGTGGTTTGAGTCATGATACCTGTGTTGCCGGTAACAGCGGTAATCTCGTCTCCAAGGCCCGTTTTTGTGTTTTTTTTAGGACTGGCCGTCACGGGATTACTTGATGTGAAGACGACATTGCCAGGTTCGGCGGCGTCGACACTCCCTTTGAGTCAAGTCAGTCACGCACATTTCCCCCACTCTTATACAAACCAAACGAGAGGCTAATAAGATACGATTCAAAGTCCAATCCCAAGGAACCATCATTGAGTGTAGTCTCATGTGCTGTTATGGTGGTTGTGCACCTTTGAATATGTTTGGAAGTAACTCACCCGCAAGTTGTGCATCGTTTGGTGTAGTGGAGCTCGCCATAGTATGGTTGGGTTATCCTGGCTAATGGTATATTTGAAGGTTTTGATGGATGTATATAGGCAATATTTGACGACTGTTGACGAGGAGACCATCATTATATTATCTGTTTTCCATCAGTAATACATGGATGATCTGTTGCTCTCAAATGTCATATGCAGTACGCCACCATGGCAGTCGATAGCCAAGTCAACGGTTCAGTCGAGGGCAGGAGTAAGCGATCGTAACCCCTGGTGGATTCAGATACGTTCGACGCATGCTCCAAGGTCTCAGGAGTACAATATCCCTCATGTTATCGCATCTCTCTTGCCACAGTTATTTGCAGAAAGAAAGTCGAGGTGTTTGGAGTACGCATCTGGAATTTCTTGGCGATGGCCACCGAGCGCTGAGGATGCCGCAAGGACATGTCCTAAGTTGACTAGTTAACGGGCTGGCGTGATCAACCATCCTCTTCCGGCAGGCTTGTGGGTAGGATTCGCAGGCCCCTAACGTGAAGTGCTCGGGCACTACGTCAACTTCATGGTGCCAAGAATTATGCAAAAAGGGTCCGACATGCCAAGCCCGCAGAACTTCTTTAAGTTGTTTCTTGATTCTCTAAATGCAACGTTCCCGATTGGTTAACTTGGATTTACTGCATTGGGGTATGCCTGCAAGCCATGGGTGCTCGAGCTATACCGCGACAGCGTCAACCAGTGGGACCCTTAGTCTGGGTCTAGGCTGTCTTGCAGGAACCCCACAACGTGGTTTGTTTCTCCAGACTTTGAGAGACACGCTCGACTCAAGACTGGTTTCAGAACCTGTCTGCCCTACGTTACTCAGCACCAAATCTTCATTGAGCTTTCGGTTCAGCCTTCTATAATTTAGAAACGCCAGTCGGTGCATTTGGGAAAATGGACAGTGCTCACAATCGTACTTAGTAGCTGTGGCCGTACCCACGGACTCCATCTCTTCTACATACAAAGTAAGGTGCAGTAACATAACTAGCGGGCGTTTTATGTTACAGCCACAAATATTATCGTCACAGTCTAACAGTAGCGCTAAAGTTGCTTCTACATCCTCTCGACCAGTTCACGTCTAATGTTCATCGTCTCATGATTCAAGGAGAAATCGTGAGGTTGGAGTTTGGAGCTCGAGAGCAGTCTTCGTGGCGACCTCGAGACTGTATCGATGCGTTTGGCCCCTCTGATGAGACCCTACAGATGTATCGAAGATTTGCCCAACTCCTTACCTAGTCAACAACTTTCTGTATCCGTCTATCTGGGAGCTTGCATGTGCCAACTAACTTTTTCCGTTCCTGGGCCTCCCAACTGGCAGTGTTGCAAAGCAGTGGCAACGTTTGGAAAGCCAGCCGGAATAGATATGTGATCGTAATCGTGGCTCTCACGAACTGGAATTGTCCGTGTGAATTTATCCCACTCGATCAGGCGCATAGACATTATCTGAAATCTTCCTCGTGTCTAAAACTTGCACCAGGTAATGGTTGCGTTGTCACATAAAAAAAAAAATAGAGAGAGGAAAAATATTAACATCGGCACAGCTTGCTTCCTCTCATCATTTCACAAATTTTTGATAATGCCAAGTCGGCCAGATTGAAATGCTAAAACGAGACACGTACCATAAACTCAAAAACCTCATCAATAGTTATCTGATGATTATCATACTTGCTACCTTCGGGACCGCATTGATCGACACAACATATTGGTCCGGGATTTTGCATAGTGGCATTCGAAACCGTCCGAAGTCCTCACGGGGCATAATATGGAATATTTTTACAAAAATAAAACACGTTCTCACAGGCAGTTCACATGAGATAATGTTTGTTACCATGCCTCAAACAGGTACTTGCTCTTGGCAAGTGGTTCCTATCTTCGTTTGACAGTCTTGGTAAGATGGTTTCCAATCTGCGATTCAAGGTTAACCGATGATGGTTTCCACAAGAGTCTTTGCGCTCAATGCTTGTATTAAAGCTTGGGATCCTTCCAAGAACTTTCCCCATGGTCTTGGTGTCTCCCCGTTCTCCTTTACAGACATCAGGTTGCACTGCCTCAATCGTGGGGAATCCCATCTTTTTTTCTTTTTCTTTTCTATACTCAGTTCCTCTTGTCAGCTGGTTGGCAAGCTGGATTTTTCGTCTATTGTTTAATTTTGGTAAAGTCGCGGGACGATTGAACCGACCTATCATTACTACGCGCTAGCGCCAAGTCATCTACGTTAACATCTTCTCTCTGAACGATTCCGACACCCCGAATTACTGTGTCTTTGTCTTCTTCATCTTTTTGGGGTTTATCAAGACATACTTTCTTGCTTGTTATCATAATGGCGGAACAGATGGAGATGACGAAACCGCTGTGCGGTGGTGGACAGGAGACGGGAGAGTATGATCTTGCCCTACACACTGTTGGACTATGTAAGTGATGTTCAAACCATATTCCGAAATCTGATAGTGACACTGACATTCTACTAGTCCTTGTTCTAGCAGCTTCAATCTTCGGTGCTGGCTTTCCTGTTGCAGCTAAGAAGCTCAAATGGCTCAAGGTGCCCGAGAAGGTTTTCTTTGCTTGCAAGCACTTTGGTACTGGAGTCCTGATAGCAACCGCCTTCGTTCATGTAAGTTGTCGGTAACAATAGCTCCGCTTGACTTAATTAACATTCTTTTTCAGTTGCTTCCCACTGCTTTTGGCAGTCTATCCGATCCCTGTCTTCCAGACCTCTTCACTACCAATTATCCCCCAATGCCCGGCGCGATCATGATGGCATCACTGTTCTCTCTGTTCGTCATCGAGTTATGGCTTAACAGCAAGATGGGAGGCCATTCGCATGGTGGTGCCAAAGGTTTTGAGCTCAGTCTGACTCCGGAGCAAATGGCCAAGATGGCTGGTATCAAGGAACAGCAGATCAGCGCCTCTCAGCAACCTGCCCGGCCGGCAAGTGTGGAGTCCTACGACACCATCGCTTTTGAGAAGAAGTTGGCACGAGCGAGAGAAGCTGAATTGGGTGGCAATCCAAATATGAATCCTTTTGACGACATGAACCGGATGGAACCGTCTCCATCTACGATGCCACCATGGTTCGTTGTGTTCTATGAGCAGTACGTTCGCCAACGCATGGAAATGTTGTCTTTGATCAGACAGTCCGGACTTCCAGCTCCCAAGCAAGAACCTGTCGTGGTTGCTGAACCCATGTTCGACGTTGAAGGCCAGAGTGTTGACCCTTTGGTGTACAAGAAGATGTCAATGAACATTACGCTCCTGGAAGGTGGTATTTTGTTCCACTCTGTTTTCGTCGGTATGACTGTTTCGATTACTGTTGAAGGCTTCGTCATCCTCCTTGTTGCCATCCTCTTCCATCAAATGTTTGAGGGTCTTGGTCTTGGTTCCCGTATCGCTGCTGTGCCATATCCTAAAGGTAGTATCAAGCCATGGTTGCTTGTTATTGCCTTTGGTACGACTGCGCCTATTGGACAAGCAATTGGTCTCATCGCTCGCAACAGCTACGATCCCAATAGTGCATTCGGTCTGATCATTGTTGGTGTATTCAATGCTATGTAAGTACTTACTGGACGCCCCTGCGCATCGTTTACTGACAACTTTTTCAGCTCTTCGGGTCTTCTGATCTATGCCGCCACGGTTGATCTACTTGCGGAAGATTTCCTCTCGGAAGAGGCACAGCATACTTTGACCAAGAAGGACAAGATCACTGCCTTCAGTTGGGTCTTGGTTGGAGGTTTGTCTTGCCATCCAACTTTTCTTTCTCAAAGTTTTACTAACCAACATTAGCCGCTGGCATGTCTATTGTCGGTGCTTTTGCCTAGTCGATCAGAGTGATATGACACGATCCACCACCACGCGGTATTTGACGGCAACACCGGACTCCCATGGTAACTGCAAAGTAATGTCAAGCCTCTTGCCACTGGTTTTCGTCGATCGAGTGTTCACTCCAACTGGCAATAATAACCTCTGATTCTTGTCGACTCAACCTAGGGTCATGTATGTACCAACTCTACAATACTGGAGGAAACTGCTGCACAGGTTCCTGTCTTTTGTATGGATAGCCCTCGGTTTGGGTACATCCATATGCTTGTAAACGAGGCGAGTATCTCCGGTATCACTGTCTTTACAGAATTATTATCTCCTAATTGCAACGTTACGGTCTTGCCGAAAGTTTTACATGACCAATACTCATTGTACAAATTAGAGTTAGAATGCGAGTTCAACTCAGAACAACAACCAGAAGGTGCAAGACAGCTACAAAAACACTGTCATGCTATATTAGCCGCCTTTATGCCTTGCAAAACCTGGCCACATCATTTCACTTGTGCATAACGCATGCAGAATTTGAAGCATGCCAGGACTATAGACTTGGCTATATAGATAAACATACGCATAAACCAATAATTTAACTACAGCCACTCATTTCCAGATGCAGGATATTGATGCGTAATCAGATCAGTCAATTAGCCAATTCGTTACACTGTGCAGGTTTCCAGCTGTGATGCGAGACACAGCCAAGAGCCCCGAGACCAAGGTATATAGCATCGCCTACAATAGTACAAAAGATAATTTGTTAAATTAAGAGAAAGAAAAAAAGGAAAAAAAAATCCCCTTGTTGGATTAATTCTACGGCGAGCAGTCGTGTTTGATTCCGATTCAAACGAAATGAAGGACAAATTGTACGGAGACCATAGACACAAGAACAACTCGAGGTGAGTGTGGGGATTGTTGCCCAAGCCTGACTAACTAGTCTCCTCTGCTAGCCATAATGATGTCGAAACAAGCTTCATCAACACACGTGTCCAAGCACGATAGTCATGGCTAGAACTCCCCTTCAACTCACATGGAGTGGGGTCAGTAGTCATCTGTGCGCTTACGCCTTTGCTTCAGGCTAGTTAAACACACTGCAAATGCAGTATAATCAGAAAGGGGTTCTTCCTTCCAAAACATACCGTTAAGCGGTGTAGTACAAAAGGACTGCATTTGCTCGAGATATTCCCGCGTAACACATTCGTTGTCAGCCTTGCAGAAAGATCAACGTCCTATTACGCGTTTCCCGGTGCGGTCCGGTGTGATCATCCTATGACAACTAAAAGACTCGAAACGGCTTGGCGCTTGTTTCGTCAAGACTCACGCAGAAACGCATCTCGTCTCGGAGAATTTTTTTGGTTCGGTCTCCATCTTTCAAGGTGATTTGAGTTTGCATGTCTTATTCCCCGACTGGGGTTGCTGATTTTGTACCATGATCCGATGTTGTATAGCAAGAACATGAAGTGGGTGCGGCTAGATGCGTCAGGCACTCAAACATGCACAACACGAATAAATTATGTCCGGTGCGCGCAACCGCAATGACCAGTGTGCATAACTTGATCAGCAGCTGCCATGGATTCCTCCTGAGGTTTTGTCCGCGGTTTGCGGGCCGGTCTTGGACTCCTCAATACACTTCTTCCTCCTCAGCCTTCCTCTTGCCCCAAAATCCTTTGCCATAGCTAACACAGATCTCCTCACCCTTTGCAATTCCTCCCTCGCCTTTGCCCTTACCCTTGGCCGCAGCACTCTTACCCGTCGGGAGGACAAAGACAGCCATGCCCTTCTGGCCTAGTCTCGGGTCCCATACCTCCCTGAACTCTGCATTCGGCTTGTCCCTTACACCACGGTAATCATTAACGAAGCGTGCCTCATTTCCCGCCTTGTCTGCGTCCACCGCGACTTCCGCCTCTCGGTCCAGCCAGAGATCGTAGTCGCTCTTCTCGTGTTCCAGACTATGAGGAGGGGCTGCGGAGTGCACGATGCCATAATAGGGTAGGATGAGAGAGCCTGCAGGCAGAGCGCGGGCCGCAAAGAGACCGGCTTGCCCGTTTGCTGGGTGTGTGGAAATTGTGATGGGAGTTATCTTGACCAGTGTAGACGGACCTTTGGGTAGGTTTGTTGGCACCTCATCTGCGAGATCTGCTGGCCGTGCCCTCAGTGCCATGATCTGGGCTTTGCTAACATGGGACGCATAGCTAGGTTGTGACAGATAGGGCAGATTTGACGGCCAATTCGCAGGTACAACCGCGCCTTGTTTGCCCATTTTCCCCTTGGTTTTTGTTTTTTAATCCCTTCTATTTTTTATTTTATTTTTTTAGATACCAGTCTTCTGCTTTTCGGTCGCCGCAGATTATTTCAAGGTGATGCCTTGGCTAAGCCGACATTGTGCTCTTTGTTGTGCCATTGAAAGTATCAAGACTATTGCTGCAACTTGTGAGAGAAGTTATTCTTAGAGCTTGTACAGACAGCTGTTGGCGGCCCGCTGGTCGTGCTTATACTAGAGCTATTCGTTTCTTCTGAGAGAAATGAACCACTGGTTTTAGGGTCAGATGATAGCGCATATACTGCACCTAAAGTATATCGAGCTACTAGTGTCGATTATTGACATGTTCCATCACACTGGAATCCTATAGTAGTCTGGCAACATCCTCATATGTGGTCGAATCAGCAGCTTATGCCTCATATAATCCTCATGATCAAGGGCTACTACTATTATTATAGAGCTCAGCAACACGCTTGTCCTATTAACTCTCCAAGTATATTAGCGCTTGCGACTGTACCGCACTCTTAGAAGATGACATGTTCACTACAGAACGACAGACTTCTTTCAACATATCCCGTCCCAATTGCTTCAACATCCTTGTCAGCTACTTCGACCCCTATTTATAAAACCACATTAGCCACTATAGCCATTCACCTCATGTTTCAGCCACTCCATGGCTGATATCGCTTTGGGAGTTAAATCCGAATTACTTGTGTCGGAAATTGATACAGAGCACATTAGAAGGCAAACAGCAAGGTGTCTTATATACTTTCCAAATCTCAGCTCCTACAGGTGACTGAGGCACAGTGCAATGACCGACAGTGGTCCCTACAGCCGAGCATAGGAGGTACCATATATGAATGTATACATCCCTCGGCGTCGATCAGCTGTTGATACTGGGTATTTATAGTGGTCGCTGAATATGTCAAAACATAACCGTACCGAGAGAATGAGTAAAAGACGTGGTGATAAACACTGAGTAGGATTTATATATTGCAGAAACCAAGGCAAGTCCCTAACCATACTTTTGCCTTTAGAAAAGCTAATGACTTGCAGAGAATCAATTCAACGTCAGCCCAGTTGGCTTTTCAGAGTACTTCAGTTTTACCGTAATCGCGGCATAACAACAGATAAACTACAATACGAAAATTGTGAATTCAGCTTGGCTTGTAAGTAGGACATTGGTTGTAACGGGAGAGTCAACAACAAGCCCAGTAGATAAGTAGATGGGACATGGACAAAAACGATATCGCAGATTGGAAGTGCTGGACACTTCCGATAGCTTAAGCGGTTAGTACAGTATCATTACACATCACTGGAGGGACCAGACCCGAAATCTAAGGGTAACCCCACTAAAGATCACAGCAGTATGGTCCCCGCCCGTCAGGGATCGGGCCTATCAGCTGTCGTTCGATTAGGTATTCAGGGTCATACACTTAAATTTCTAGTGCTAGCTAAAGCTCGTGTCGAATTTCTAGTGCTAGCTAAAGCTCGTGTCGTTCGATTCAAATACGCCTCGGATGTGACCTTGCCCAAACCTCACATTCTCCATTGGCACTTCCTCCGAGTCCAGGAAGACCGCCAAACATGTCGTCGTTACTCCCGGGACTACGCAGGCTAGCCCTGAGGGCGCCTCTCTCGGCTTCAGCCTGCAGCCAATGCATGCGACAGCAGCTGGCACCCCCACTGCCGCAATCCCCATCCTCACGGATACTACGCATCGTACGACAGACGAGATCTCAGAGCACAACGGCCACGACCCAAACACCATTGAGTCAAGTCGCACAGCAAGTCACGTCGAACAGCACTACACAGCAAGCAGCGAAAGGAGCATGGCCTGAGACATCCTCCAAGTCCGTCGCATACTGGCTTCTCGGTAGCGCGGCCAGCGTCTTCGGCATCGTCGTATTTGGTGGACTCACACGTTTAACTGAGTCTGGGTGTGTCTCTCTTAGATATATCACTATTCAGCATCTATACAAGCTTGTTTTACTGACATTGAACCAATAACAGTCTCAGTATCACAGAATGGAAACCCGTCACCGGCTCACTCCCGCCCATGTCACAGGAGGACTGGGAATCCGAATTCACAAAATACAAGGCTTCGCCCGAATTCAAAATGCTCAACTCACATATGGACCTGTCGGACTTTAAGAACATCTATTTCTATGAATGGACACACCGCCTATGGGGTCGCGTCATTGGAATGACCTTCGTGCTGCCTACCATCTACTTCATCGCCCGGCGCCGTGTGACCAAGCGCATGGCGCTCTCGCTCGTCGGCATTAGCGGTCTTATCGGTTTCCAGGGCTTCATCGGCTGGTGGATGGTCAAGTCCGGTCTCAAGGACGATCTGTTCGCGCCGGGCAGCCACCCTAGAGTCAGTCAGTACCGCCTGGCAACTCACTTGGCTACCGCTTTTGTTTGCTATTCTTGGATGCTCCTGTCTGCCTTGACCATCTTACGCGGACGGCGCATGGCCGCCGCTCCGGCAGAAGGCCTGAAGCACCTCAACGCGTTACAGTCGCCTGCTCTCTCGACGCTGCGCCGCTCCACAGCTTTGCTCACCGGTTTGATCTTCATCACTGTGCTTTCAGGTGCTTTGGTCGCAGGTCTCGATGCGGGTCTGATCTATAACGAGTTCCCTAAAATGGGTCTAGGTCTGACACCGCCAAAATCTGAGCTCTGGGACAAGTTCTATAGCCGTAAAGAGGACGGATCTGATCTTTGGTGGCGCAACATGCTCGAGAACCCCTCTCTGGTGCAGCTAGACCACCGTATTTTGGCCACGACAACCTTCTTCTCCGTTCTCGCCCTTTTCGCTTACTCCAGGACTGGCCGCGTCGCAAGTGCTATGCCCAAGAATGTGAAGAAGGGTGTTTTGGGCATGGTACATCTCGTCAGCTTACAGGTAGCCTTGGGCATTACTACGCTAATCTACATGGTGCCTATCCCGCTGGGAGCTGCCCATCAAGCTGGTGCGTTGGCATTGTTAACTGGAGCGCTCGTGCTAGGGCATCGACTACGAGTACCCAAGCCTTTGTTGGCACAGGTCCAGAAGAAACTGCAGGCCGCTCAAACCCATGTCAAGCGATAAAAGCTTATCATGTAGAGATGGCATAAATATCGGGAAGAAAAAGGCCATGTAGAAATTTGTGTACTTTTACTGTATTTTTGTCTCCGAGGATCTGGCTCACGCGCTCCTCTCATCACATCTAGACTCATCATCATGACTGACTGCAAAATGCTATTCTTAGCATCTGCTGTACAAATAACACCAGGTTTCCATCAATTCCTTTTCGGGTCTACACCAGTAAAATTATTCTTCTCTGATATCTTATTTGTGGGCTATTGCGTGTCAGTTTTACAGCTTCATCATTAATAAGCATACAGTTTCACTTACCGATACCCTCAGTACCCTCAGCAGGGACTGGTTCAGCACCGGCCTCGGCAATTGAATCAGGCATCTTCTTGTCATCATCCTTCTTGGCCACCTGCTCCGGGTTCATGAAGGGGAAGAGCAGAACCTCCTTGATGCTGTAATTGTTTGTCAAGAACATCACGAGACGGTCAATACCCAGTCCCCAACCAGCTGTAGGAGGCAGGCCGTACTCGAGTGCGTTGAGGAATGTTTCGTCAATGAGCTGAGCCTCGTCATCACCCTGTGCCTTCTGGTTGGCCTGCTCTTCGAAACGCAAACGCTGCTCGAACGGCTGGTTCAACTCAGTGTAGGCGTTGGCGATCTCCTTCTTGCATACGAAAGCCTCGAAACGCTCTGTCAAGCCAGGCTTGCTGCGGTGGTCCTTGGCGAGTGGCGACATGATCTTAGGGTGCTCAGTGATGAAAGTAGGGTTAACAGCGGTCTCCTCGATGAACTCGCCTGTCAGACGGTCGAGCATACGAGCGGTTGTTTGCGGGGCAGGGCAGTCAACGTTGACCTTCTGGCACACCTTCTTCAGGAACTCGCGCGACTCGTCAGTGTGCAGCTGATCGGGCTCGGGGAACTTCTCGCCAGTAGCCTCCTCAAGAGCAGGAATCATGGAAACTCGCTTCCAGGGAGCCTCCCAGTTCACATTGTAGGTCTCACCGTGTTGTGTGGTGAACGTGGTTGTGTATCCACCTGTCAGCTCCTTGACAAGTCCGGAAACGAGTTCCTCAGTCCTGTTCATCAGACTAAATCACAATACGTCAGCATTCCTTTCGTTCGGTAACTCTGGAGTCTAGCATTTTCCAAGCCACTTACTCGTAAAAGTCGGCACCAGCCTCGTAAAATTCGCAAGTAGTGAACTCAGGGTTGTGGGTCAAATCAGCGCCCTCATTTCTGAAGAGACGACCGATTTCATAGACTCTCTTGAGACCACCAACGACCAACATCTTCAATGGCAGCTCAGGTGCTATCCGCAAGAAGACGTCCATGTTGTAGTCATTGAGATGGGTCTCAAAAGGCTTAGCTGTGGCACCTCCGGCTATCATGTTAATAATAGGTGTTTCGACTTCAAGGAAACCAGCATCATCAAGATACTTGCGGATGTACTTGATGACACGGGGACGGGTCGAAAAGGTCTCTCTGGTCTTAGGGTTCATGATGAGATCCAAGTATCGCTTGCGGTGACGCACTTCTTGGTCCTTGAGGCCATAGTACTCATCGGGCAACTGGTGCAGACAAGGCGTCAAGAGGACGACTTCAGTCGCGAAAATGGAAAGTTCACCCTCCTCACCCTTTTCTGTTCATAACACACATGTCAGCCTTTACGTCGATTCTCTAGATATTGGACCCTAACCCCAAGGGATGACCACTTACCGATCTTGTTCTTGGGTGCAGTACGACCAGGGTATCCAATTATACCAATGATATCACCTCTTCGCAGATGCTCGTGTTGCTTAGTGAACTCGGGGGCACCCTCAGCCACCTCTTGGGATTGGCACATAATTTGCAGCTTAACACCCTCATCACGCACATCGTAGAAAACCAGCTTGTTGCCGGAAGCACGCTTGTTGTACATACGGGCCTGGATGCGGATAGTCTTATCCTTCAGGTGCTCACCAGACTTGAGGTGGCCGAAGTCGCTGACAAAGTTTCGCACATCGTAGTCCGATTGGAACTTGTGGGGATATGGGTAAGGGTCGCGAGTCTCGATGAGCTTGGTAATCGCTCTGGATCTGATCTCGAAGCTGGGCACATGTATACGTTAGCTTATGCCTTCTACATTTGTTGATGCTTCTAACCCAATAGGCCACCATTTGTCGAAAACGGTGCTAGAATATGGGCGTTCGATCACTTACTATTGGTTAGGAGTCAATTCTGACTCGGCCTGCTCAGCATTCTTAGAGCTCTCCTTCTTCTCCTTTGGAGGAGCGGCAGCAGCCTTCTGGGCCTTCTTTGCCTCTTGCTCGCGCTTCTTCTGTCTCTTCTTCACTATAACAAACCCAATTAATATTTGCTTCTTTGGGGTTTTCTGGCAAGCTTTCAAAAAGATCGTGAATGCGTCATCTCGGCAATAATTTGAGTGGCCACGAGGACTCAAGCTTGTTGCTATGACATGGCACCTGCTTGGAGAAGCAGAAAACGACGCGGATTTTGCTCACATTCAGTCTTGGAGATGCGCTCTCCAGTAACCTCGTCGAGGTGCAGGTTTGACACTGCATCAGCGACCTGTTCGGTCGGGGTTGCACTTGAATCAGCCATGTTTGCTCCTATGTCGTGATGTTGCTTGGAGTTGCAAAATTGGGACGTTTATTCAATAACAATTATCATGCACCGATCGCGGGGTATTTTTGCTATGACTCGACGAGAAGCCCTCAATTTTTTGGAGGGGCAGCTGGGCCCACAAAGCACCCGACTCTTCGCAGCTCAGGTGGGCTGTTGGCCGCCCCGCCAATTGGTCCTTATGTTTTCAATGTAACATGATACACGCTCCAGTGAGAATAAAGATATTGCTGACCCTGACCTATGATTCTGACTCAAGGATTTCTATATCGGCGCGCTGCTTGCCGCGCACTTTTTCGCGGCATGTCTCATTTACGAGCTTTCTGTTCCTTGGTACAGTAGGCAAATCATGTCGTTCTAGAGCTTGATTATAAAATAGAGGCGGGGGTATCTTATTGCATATATAGGAAAAGTTACATTCATAAGTGCTTGCTTGCCCTTTTAGTCGTTTATTTGCCGCTTCCCTTATAGTCCTTGAAATAATGCTTGATATGTCTATCCAACTCCTGAGGCCCAACCGGCTTGACCAAGAACTCGTCAGCGCCAGCATCCCTTGAGCCAGCTTTGTCCTTCGGCGAGTCTTGGCCAGTGACCATGAAGATGGAAGAGCTTCCAAGACCACGTTGTGACTCGTACGCTCGAATGGCTGCAGTTGCTTGTATACCATCGCAGCGTGGCATTTGCAGATCCATCAGCACCAATGTGAATGGCTCTTTCGTCTCGACAGCCTTTTTGTACTGCTGATAGGCTTGCTCACCATCTTCAGCTGTGATATATGGAATTTTCCGTTTGCGACAGAACATTTGAAGTACTCGGAGATTGATGAGATTGTCATCCACTAAAAGTGCCCTCAAAGGGGAAGTAGTGTTGCGGGTAGCTGGCGGTCCAGCGGCATTGTCCAAACTTAGACGTGCCATGCTCAGTACATCAGGAGACGGAGGAGGTATCCCAGTGCCAGTATTGCTGCCGGTGATATCAACCCCAATATCTTTCAGCTTTTTCCGCGCCACTTCTTGAGATAGTTTCTGGTACAACTGGTCAGCTCGGTATAATATTTGGTCAAGTTTCTCCGTGTGGACAGGACCAGTCACAGCGATAACGGATGGTTCCTCCGAAAAATCAGTCTTGCAACCTGGCTGGCAATGGAGAATTGGAGCTTTTGGGTTGATTGAGCGTACGTCCGCGATAGCTTCCTTGGCAGCTTTGTCGGTGATGATCAATCCTGCATCCACAATATCACCACGCTGGAAGCCGTTTCGACCGAGATAATCAGTGATATGATCTAGAAAAGGGTTCCTCGTATCCCCATTGTTCATATCAGAAAAGAATAATTTTACTGGTGTAGACCCGAAAAGGAATTGATGGAAACCTGGTGTTATTTGTACAGCAGATGCTAAGAATA
>Ga0181470_100175_pt2 | contig 13797 bp, 14 predicted proteins | sample InSIn5SAF170_FD_119082 | JGI IMG/M metagenome (GOLD analysis project Ga0181470, IMG submission 119082) | Clean room microbial communities from NASA Spacecraft Assembly Facility at Jet Propulsion Laboratory, Pasadena, California, USA -... ...
GATTGGTCGCTCGTCATATCTACGCCAGCGCTCCTTGATTTCGTCATGACGTTGGCGATAGGAGAGCGCCGCGAGAGCTTCCTTGTAATGTTTCAGCTGAAGGACGCGTGTTCTGCCACTCTGCTTCCGTCTACACGCGTGCTTGCTTTTCTTCGTCCGTTGTCGAGTATGGGCGGGAAAAGCTCAATCAGAATCTGGCATATCGTATTCATTCACGGCTGGTTTGCCTCGCCTCGAAGCGCGTAGGCTCCTCGAAGCAATCGCGGGGACGGGCTTGACATTCTCTTTGGATTTCGCGTTGGTCTTAGCCTTTGGCTTCTCATGCTGCCCCTGTGCGGCAACTATGCCACGAGGCGTACGCTTGCTTCTTGGTGATGACTTCACTGCACTGTCATTGCCTTGCTTTGCGGTCGCAACGGAATTCCTCTTTGGAGTCACTGCTTTGGACGATGTCGGCTTGGCAGCTGAACGCTTGCGGCTGGGACTTGAATGTATTGGTCGCCGGGGAAGGACTTCGCTTTCCTGGTCCTCGTCGGCTTCTTCATGAGCCTGCTCTACTTCAGACTCGGAATTCACATCAGTGCCAGCGACTGAAGAGCCAGCAGGCTCCTTGGGAGCATTCAACAGTTCTTCATCTTCTTCACCGCCGTTTCCATTCGCAGATTCCTCGTCGCTACTAACTTCAACGTAGTTTTTGTTGGCATGACCACGTCCACTTCGCCGGATCTCGCTCGATGGTGCGTTCGCTTCTGACGATAGAAGGCCATTTGCTCGTGATTTCTTGGGTGTCTTTTTCGTGGGTCTTGCTTGCTTGATCTTTCGCTCACCAGTTTCGACCTTCGCCCTCTTCCGCGCATCGCTTGTTCCAGTGGTTGCGGGTTTCCTCTGCGGTGCATCAGTCAGCAATGAGGCCACACTGCCATCGAAATCGTATTTGGCATACCTTCTTGCTTCTCAGCAAACCTCTCACCTCCTCGTCCAAGCCTTCTTCGAACTCAACAGGCAGATAATTTTTCATAGCTACCTCCCTGGCCGTGTCCGCGTCGCCCATCACCCTGAAAATACCTTGAGGTAACTTCACCTTCCCAGGCCACGCTTGCAGATTCCAGCCCATGTTGTCCAGGAACCGGCGTATGACGCCTTGCGATAGATCGCTGAGAGTAAAAAGCCTTTCGTTAACGCTGGTGAGCATCGCATGGTTCTTCGTGTCCACGATGCCGTCTTGATGCCCTTTGACGCGTTGTGCTATATGATACACAAGCCCAAGATTCTCGTTGGTGCCGACCGTTTGGAGGTAAAAGACAATATAGACTGTCATTTCTTTCAGAACTTCAAGGAGATCATCCACACCAATAGGCGGAGGGGGCCAATCTGGATGGTGGGCAAGAAGACTCAGGAGACGCGCGAAAGTAGCCTCCATTGACGTGTCTCTCCCTGCCTTGCCGCCGGAGGAGAGTACTAGCGTCCGGGCTTTGAGCCATGTGGTCACACTAGACTTAATGTTACGGTCTGGTTCGTGCCCGAGCAAGAATAACGGAGTGTAGAACTTGCTTGATAGCTTGTTCTGACCCAGGTACTTCATGATCTTGCTGACGAAGCCCATGCGGACCTGAGGACGGGAGTCCATAGCCATCATCGCAAGGCTGTTGAAAGCTGAGGGCGTCAGTCGTGCGCTGAGCTGCTTCTCACAACACATTTTGAGCATGCTGCGTGCTGCTGCCAGTCTCATTCGGGATTGGTGCGCAGCAAGCGCGGCCGAGTCCCGAGCAGTTTGGCCTTTTTCTTGAATGAGCTTGTTGACGAATTGGAAAACAGGCTTTGCCGCGTCGTCAAGCTCACTGTTATCTGGGAACTCTCGAAGATGGTTGACCAGAATTTTGAGAGCCCACATTTTAGCCGCGCAGTTGGCATCTGGTATGTCCGTCCAGTCCGGGTTCGCCTCGCCTTCTGCGGGCGCAGGTGTAGCTTGCTTGTTCGCCAGGACATCATTGATGGCAATGCTTACCACGGTATCAACGTCTTCGCTCTCCAATTTCCCCGAGGCAAATAGCATCAGCTGGCTCAATGCTGCCAGACGATTGAGGAAATTCCCTTGTCCATATTTGAAGCCCTCGGTGCATTGCTTGAAAATGTCCTTTGCATATAGCTCTTGCTTGTCGGCCGCTACCGTCAGAATGATCGATGCACCGTACTTTGCAGCTTCAGCAGGTGTACCATGACCGATGAAGCCGAAGAGAGCCTGAATGAACTTCCGATCTTTGGGTACATCTTTCGGAAATTGTCTGGCAAACTGTGCACAAGCTTTCAGGTCCTGCACTGCGCCCGTCTCGTTTGCACGCTTAGTGGTCGGCGCCTCCGCCTCAAGCGACCTGCAAAGGTCCTGGACGTGGGCCTTGAATACATCCGGCTTGTCTTTCGAAATCTTCTCCAAGATCTCGTGAGCGACTTGTCCCAATCCGCCTTCATCGCTACGAGAGAACTCGATGATTGCCTGTACGTGGCTACGGTTATATACCAGAACACTTGCCCTCAGCACAAGTGTCGTAATCGTATCCTCAAATGTAGGCGATGTGCCCGTCATCTCGTTGAGCTTCTTGGTCAGCTCGGAATAAGCGTTCCTGACCTTTTTGTAGTCACTTTCGGGTGCCAGACAAAAGCGAATGAGAGCATATGCACGTCGATCATGGACCTTTGCAAACTTCCACATATCATCTGTGGTGCGTTGGCCATCGGGCAAGAACCGTGTATGACCCTCTATCATCTTTTGCACATCATCTCTTGCCCTCTTCCCGCCCTCCTCGTCATCAGACACGCCGCCGTTGTACTTTTCACAAGTGTCCAAGAACATGGTCATATACTTTGCAAGCATAATTTGCTTCTTTGCCATTGCAAAAAACACCACCTTCGCACGGTCGTCAAGGCTCCTTACCAGTAGGAGGATTCGTGCCGTACGAAGCTTATCAGGATTGGGTTCAAGGATATCACCTCCCTGGCTACGTCTTTGGCTCCGCTGCGATTCCCCATTCGTGGCCGGCTTATTCTTCATTGGCGGATAGCTTAGCGGCAAGAGCGATTCGAAGAGTATGCGATCGACAACCGTGCTAATCTCTAGGTCGTTGATGTAGTACGTGCCGAGAATTTTGGACGGTATGGAATTGAACATTGCCTCCGTACGCTCGCTGCCTTCACCAATCGCGCCAACCGCTACGCCCCATATCCTACCGAGAAGTCGGAGGGCATCATTGCGAACATCCTTTTTCTTGTCCTTGACGCGTTCGGCCAAGTTTGCAAGGATAGAACCTGGCTCGTCCACCCCGCCTGAGTTGCCCAGCTTCGTAAGGATGTCGTCGTAGTCAAAGTGCTCAATTATCTTGACAGCATTGTGCCGTACTTTCTCATCCATATCCATGAGACAATCCGCGAACGAGTCCGCAAGGTTTCGTTCATCTTCTGTACTGAGGCCAACTCCTCCAGCAGATGTCAAAAGAATGCGACCCACAGCTGTAGCCCAAGCTGCTCGCACCACAGAGGATTTGTCATGTCTTCGAGATAGGAATGCCTGATAAATAGCGTGATATCGTGCAATGAAGGCTATGGGTGAAGTCGGGGTAGTCAAGAAATCGTAGACCTTGTTTTTCTCCGACGGATCGATCAAGCTTTGTGAAGGATATGCGGCTGGATTGAGAGTCGCCGCCATGGGCGGGCCAGCGTGGCCGATGCCCGCGATCATGTCGCCGACGGTTTCAACCGCTAGCTGTCGCTTTTGGACATTTTCCTCTGACAGTTCGTTCTCCAGCAGTGGAACAATGTCATTGAGGATATTTGGTGTTGCTCGCCAGAGCTCGCGAAGCAAGTCGTGTGCCTTCTTAATTTCCTCCATATCCGTGGAAGCCTCTCTCGCAGCCTCAACATCCGAGTCGTCCTCGTCGTCGCTGACTCGTCGCTTTCCCTTTTTCAATGATAGCCTGGAGCTGTTTTGCAGATTCAAGGAAGCGTCTGTCACCACCCCACTCCAATATCTGGTAACATTGCGCGACATCTTTTCTGGTGAAGCATTGCAGATATTCTTTGCCATGTTGTATGCCGGAGGTGCGTCTTTCAAGAGCAACGTTCCTTGCGATTCGTCAAGCATCGACTTTTTGCCTCGGCCAGCTGCACTGCTGGCGATTTTAGGATTCGTTCTCAGGAATTGGGCTAGGATTGTGTATGTGACTTCGTTCGGAAGCACATCGGATTCATCCACCAATGTGGTCAGAATTGAGGTCATATGGTGCTCAACATTCTTGCTAAGCTCCTCGTTCGAGTTGCTCTTTGAAGGACCACCCAGAACATCGAAACATTCCTTGAACAGAATTTCGATGAGAGTCGATGCGGCAGACGTGTCGGTCAGGAGAATAATTGATTTGACTTCCGCTAGCGACTTGAGCACATAGAGATGCTGACGATTGTACGCATGCGAAGGGTCAGCAATCGCAGGAAATATCTCCTTGACGATGAGTGTGAAGATGTCCTAGAGAGTCGCGATCGTTAACCACCGGGTCTACAACTGTCCCGTATGGCAAATGGACATACCCTCATTTGCTGTGGTGTGTACGGCGCATTAGGCGCGCACAATCGAAAGATGTCCACCACGCAGCTTGCAGCCAATGCCTTCACACCTTTGTCCTTGTGAGCTAACAACTGCACATTTGCCAGCTCCTTCGCAGTCGTCTGCAGGCTGTCTACCTCCACTTCATCCTGCTCATAGCTCTGCAACTCTCGCGCCAGCGAATCCAGTCTTCGCAGCAAGTCAGCCACTGCAATAGGTCTACCAGCGCGCCAATTAAGTGTTTGATTGAACCGTAGGCGCGCAATACCGTCAAAGGGCTGATGTGCTTCGTCCTCCTCTTCGTCATTGTTTTGCATCTCTTCGTCACCATCCTCCTCTTGCCCTTCATTGTCCTCATCCTGCTCCTCCTCTTGTTCGGAAACCTCTAGTTCATCGGGAACCGTAACAGGACTGCTTGCCCTGCGACGCGTAGCTCGCGGCATCGTATGAATATGTCGTAGTTTCTTGTGTGATGCTCGCGCGTTGAAAGTGTTGTTTAAAATTACCGTCCCAGTAGAGCGGGGATTATGGTAGCTGACAAGCTAGCAATTGAATTGAGAGGACGAGAATCAGATAAAGACCAGGCAGCAACAAATGTGCAAGGCTTTCATCTCGCGCTTGTGCCAACGCTCAATCATGTAAACTAGTGAAAGCTATCGTTGACAGTGCTGATTCTGGTACTCGAGACGTGATGTTCGAAGCGAGACGCGCCTCACACGCGCCCCGAAAGTGGCTAAAGTAGATTCGGACCCACAATTGAAGAGTGACCTAACTAGAGCCGTGAGTACTAACATTAGAGCGTTCTCAGGTTAACCCTCTCGCTTTACAGGATGAATAGTAGTTAAATGGCAGGCTGCTATGCTATAATTGTGCTTCTTCTCCACTGAGGGCTTTGCCAGTCGATCGTACGAAAGAAGAAATCTGACTGTTAAGATTAGCAGGTGAGCCTCAAGCGAGCGGATGGTTTGTTGCGTTTGAACATGAGGGCTTCTTGCTCATGGAGCGCCCGTTTTATACAGCCTTGTCATTTGTCTTGTACTAGCACACGAATCATGGGAATAATATCTCTGATAATGAGCACAAAATCTATGTCCAAAGGCACAAGCGAGAACTTTCGATGAATAAGCGTTGATCCTAACTCAAGCTTTGGGTGTTTCTTGGTATTGACCGAGCAGGAACACAGATGATACTGGGCAGACAAACATGTACCGACGAGTAACTGACTGAAGAACATAGACATGCAGTCCGTCTCATGTCCAGCATCTATCCCAAAACAAAGATGCTACTTTGCGGTCTCGGCCCGGTGCTTTCTGCTACAGATTCCGATCTCGAAGCTCTTTGGAAAAAGGCGAAAGCGCCCTCAAGAACCAAAGACATGGCGTATGCTCTGGGTTGTTCTCAATGAAAGCATTGGGCGCCTCTAGAGATTGTGTAAGAGCTACTGCTTGGGTAAGAAGCAATATTCTGGTGTGGCCCGTTCTACGTTTTACATTTAGCTGAGCTGGAGCTCTGTAGGCTATTTGTTAGATATAGTGGCAATACAGAGAGATTCAAGTCTGATAATTGCAAACGTCTTCGCATCGTTGGTACTGAATTGTGAAGTGTGCCTTAAGCAATGCCGTCAAGAAACAAGGATTCAAACTCGTTGTCGAGGTCGAGAAGCAGCTCAACGTGGCGAACAAACAAGCTGAGAACCAATTCGGTACCGCTCTGACTTCGTGGCGTGCATCTGGGGGTTGGTAAGCGTATATCAAAACACAATACAATGCACTCCATCCGCTGAACTCTTCACGATCATTGTAGTCCTTATCGGTTTGGTGCAATCACCTCGAACTTTGGAATGGCTGTGGAGGTAGGGGATGCATAGCCATCAGCGTTCTCTATATTGATGTACAGCGAAGTCTATGCTGCATCGGATAATGGTTCGTGCTGCACAAATTGCATCTGCATGTACACGTATCGTGCTGTGGCTTGCTGTTGCGGAATCTCGGGACCACAGCTGATTACCACGTTGGCTTATTGAGCATGATCAGACCAGAAACATTGAGCTATGGCTGGCGCCATATACAATCCAGTGGACAATAGCTGTATGAGATGATGGGTTGCGACGGCGAGGGAGCCGCAAGGAGGATTTGGGAATTCTAGTGAACTGGGTGAAGGCCTGGACTGGATTCGAGCGCTAAAATTGGCTTGCGGGAAGAACCATTCCACTTTCCTGATTGGTCGACAACCGAGAGCGTACCAAATTAACGTACAAAGGGGCGGGAACATCCTGATTTGCGATGCAGCGTCATACAGGAGTCAGATGTGTGCACAGCCGACCCCACAGTATCTTCTGTGCCGCCACAAAATATCAAGCGCATTGTCTGCGCATGGCCATACTGTACATACGAGTGGGATTTGGTCATGTAGGAGCAGAAGCCATAGCGAAAAAGCAAGCCCCCAGTCGAAATTCGAGGCTGATCTATGCCCTGTTCGTGCATGCATCTCGAGTGACAGTCGTCTGCTCATCTCAAGCGAGATCTCCAGGCTTGATCTAGCTCTGCGTTTCCCATCAGTCGAACTTTTGCCTCCTGCAGGTGCACTCTTGCAGCCAACTTTTCCACAAAAGCATCGAATTCGAGGATTGCAGATTCCCATCGCACAGGCGCAGTAGTCAAGGGTAGCACACACAGGCAGTTCGCCTCGATTTCTCCGCCCGTGGTCTGCGCGCTTAAAGCTGGGAGGTCCGAGCGCCCTTCCGCCCTCATCTCCAACTTCAAGCCGTCTCTCCTGCTCAGCAAAAGAGGTACCATCTCCTTTCGTCAATCGTATCCAGCACCCTCCGGACACCGATCATCGGTGCCGACGACGCCGATCATCCACTGCACTCGAGCTCGCCACCTCTGTGAGTTGTCGTTCATTGTTCTCGCCCGGCCTCGACTCATCGCGACCACGCAACGGTCGGGGGTGACACAACGCGACATTCGCACAGAGCCATAGCGGATCGTTGTCGATTGCGCGAACCGAGCAGATATCGCACTGTCCCGTTTTCGCACCACCAGACTCGAGGCAACTGGCAGATGTCGTTCAGCAGGTTGAGTGGAAAGAAAGCTTTGGAAGGCGCGAACAACCAACCCACAGCCGGGCAAGGCGGCGGCGGCACAGGTATGCGCTGCTCCTTCCATCAACACCCCAGTGCTTGAGAAGGCGCAATTGAGCCTCCCGCTCTCTGCGCACGCACGATCCACGCGCACCTTCACATTGCTTGCTGTCGGGATTCGATCCCAGCTAACGTGACCTCACACACAGATACCGGAGAAGCACGCAATCCTTCTACCACATCATCACAGCATCTCACACCCAGCCGCAAGTCTTCGCGCAATAAGCTGTCCAAGGAGAATCTGAGGCAGGGCAGGCGATCAGGATCTGCTTCGTCCAAAGGTCGTGACGTGGACTCAGAAGGGCGCCCGCGGCGGAAGCGGTCCAACCTCCAGCTGCCTGGCTCCTCGTCACCCACCGATGAGGATTTGCCGTCGGCGAACACAGGACTGAGCGGCGAGACGATCCAAGGATCGTCCACTAGCATTAGGCTTGGCTCCAAGAGCTCGAGACGAAGTTTGACTGGGAAGCGGAGGCCAAGCAACGCGAGCAGCAAGCGCAAGATGTCAGAAAAACAGCAGAATGCGGCGACGCCGGAAAGTGGCTCTCCAAGGACGCTGACCAACCCCCCGAAGCCCAAGAAAGGAGGATTTCTAAACTTCCTGTGCTGCGGTTCAAAGGCGGCCGAGGGCGATGACGAGAGCTTTGCGAATAAGCCGGTGAAGACGAAGCCTGAGCGAACAGAGACTGCAGGGAAGCCTGATGCCAGCATGGCAGACTCGAGCACCGCCGATGAAACCCTGAATGAGAAGAGCCCCGATACTGCTCAACAAGGACTATCAACCACTGCCGATAGTGCAGACAGATCGCAGCCGCCAGCCATTTCAGTCGGGCGGACACCATCAAACCGAGATAAACCGCAGCCACCCCTCCCTGGACAAGCTGGACGGCTGGACACCTCAGCAGCCGCTACAGCAGGTCCGTCAATCGCAATTGAGGCACCAACACCCATCTCTCCACCTGACGAACAAATCATTCATGATCGGACACCGAAGCAGGAACAGATAGACACAGACATAGAGATGACAGACGCAGGCGCAACGGTGCCGATAGCAGCGAACGAAGTGCAGATAGCGGATGACACAACCAGTACAGCACAACCCCTTCACAAGGATGCTTCGCAGGTAAAGATTGATCTTCCACCACCTCCACCTCTTGCAGAAAGACAAGCGCAAGTAACACCTCCAAAGTCGCCAGACCCTCTGGTGGGCCAAGCCGAACCGCAAAAGTGGCTGCTCGGACCCCCTCGACCGGAACATAAGGGAAGAAAGTGTTTGATTCTTGATCTGGATGAGACACTTGTACACAGCAGTTTCAAGGTATGTGCGCACATAGATTGGACTGGATCATATGCTGATCTGGTTGCTAGATTCTACACCAAGCAGATTTCACAATCCCGGTTGAGATTGAGGGACAGTACCACAATGTCTACGTTATAAAGCGACCAGGTGTCGATCAATTCATGAAGAGAGTAGGCGAACTTTACGAGGTCGTGGTCTTCACTGCATCTGTATCGAAGGTTAGCACATAACTGTCACCCTTTTTGCGCATTCACTAACCGCTCGCAGTATGGCGACCCACTCCTAGACCAGCTTGATATACATGGTGTTGTGCACCACCGACTTTTCCGTGAAAGTTGTTACAATCACCAGGGCAACTACGTGAAGGTACTTAATCTTACTGCTTCGCTCCCACAAATAACGAGGCTAACGCTCCTCTTCCAGGATCTGTCACAAGTCGGCCGTGACCTCAAAGATACGATCATCATCGACAATTCCCCGACTTCATATATATTCCACCCCCACCACGCCGTCCCCATTTCTTCCTGGTTTAGTGATGCTCATGACAACGAGCTGCTGGACTTGATCCCCGTACTGGAAGACCTGGCTGGAGATCAGGTCAGCGATGTCAGCCTCGTCCTGGACGTGTCCATATAGGCCGCCAACTTCTCTTTTGTTGTTTTTGTGGATTCTTCCTTTTCAGAAAAGACTTTTTCAACTGCATCAAACGAGCGAGTGTGGGTTTCTTCGATAATTTGTCTAATAATACCCCGTTATACCGAGTTGAATCATCCCCCATCGAAACCATCAACGCGCGAACCTGTCATATCCGCATGGACGACCTGCGGTTTCACTATTGTCTGATGCGCGTCCAGGCGACCTCTTTCACTTCACTATGTGCCGCTATGCATATTTTGGATAGGGCTGGCGGGCAAACAACTTGCGTCAAGGGAGGGCTGGCGGGAGGAGAGAAAGCATTGCATAATACGCTACTGGGGGAACTTTTTCTTTTGGCTAGCATCGCCCGGCGTTTGTGGCCCAAGCACCGATACACTACACCAGTTCTCTAACAACAAAGCTTCAGTCATTCGATCATTATGTTGTGCACTTTTCGTTGTTAATCAGTTTCTGGTCTGCTGGCTCTGGGTGAAATTGGCGTCGTTGGTCTTGGTGAGCGTTAACATTCGCTGTCGAAAGGGAGGCGACAGCAAGCACTGCATAGCATCGCTTGGAGAATTTGCCTTGCCCACCCTTTCCAACCTCTTCTTTTTTGGCTTGTTATTGTTGTGTTTCCTTATGTGGTATTGTGTGGGCTACTCATCCATTGGTTTTGGTGAGCTCCTTATTTTCTGGGTCAGCCATAGCTTTGTTGAGACTATACATGCACTTCTTCAGGGAGATTCCTCGAAGGCATCGAAGAGCTGTGTGGAAGGACGCGAGTAAGTAAGGACGCGGATGGAGGCAGTGGAAGAAACGAGCATGGAAAGGAATAAATAGTAAGCCATGGAATTTGAGAAGCTCAAACTTCTTCTTTTCCTCTTCCACTGTCGCTACCATCATCTCCGAAGGGGCTCTATTTGTTTCTAAACTAATCACAAATGCACAGCTACTGCGATCTTTAAAATTCCAGGTGTATCCTCGCAAGCGTATCGTAAAACACAAATGAGAAGGAAAAAGAACAATTCTATGTATTGAGCTGAGCAGCTGATTGGGGCATTGACCCTTGGCAGCACTGACGACCGTCAGTCTATTAGTGCTGGAAGCCAACCTCAACGCCTACATCAATTCGTGGAAGGTTGCCAAGATCTCTAGCCATATCAGCATCAAGTTCTCTAACAATTTTGGCAGCTGCACAGCAGTCACACATGCCGTTTTCATCTGGTGGCGCAAAGGCTGGCTGCGGTCTAGTAGAGGATGGCTCTGAAGGCGCTATGCCTCTAATCCAGCGCGGTCCATTTTGGTCGTTAATCCAAAGGCCTGTACGCTGACGATAATCTCGGTTGGTAATGACCGCTGTAGAGATGTGACGAGTCATTACCGGGAAGTGAGTGCATGTTCCGTCCTGGGAACCGACGTAGAGAGTGTCAGTATGGGCGCGAGTACTGATAGAGCGGATTCGCCATGACGAAGTGACAGTATCGCCATCAAGAAAGAGCGAGGGAATCGCGGCCGGCGCGCTGTGAGTGACCCCGAAGGATGAAATACCGGTTACCCGTGTTACTGACGAGCTAGTACTATGCTGTTAGATCAGTGCCTATTCATAATAAAACCCGACTTACGGCGCGTACGGAAAGCGGCGGGGGTCAGGACGGATCATACCAGCGCCGATGCTGCTGTTGGACCGAAGTGGCATTGTGATGAGATGCTAACGACCTTGTACTCTTTCGACAGACCAGCGAGTGCGAAGGAATCTGTATGACGAGGGTGTGGTGAACCTTGGAGTTATTTGGGTCACACAAAGAACAGAAAACCAATGTTTAAATTATGGTTGACGTGAAGGAATAGTGCTTGATGAAGGTTTACGGGAACAACTTGTATTACAGAATATTAAGCGTAGCCCAGCGGCCTGGGCTATGATACGAACCAAAGTAGCGTCATCAAGTGGGTAGGCTAGAACGATCTTTCCCAACCGTCTGGAGAACCTTACCATAAGTGAATCACCTGCAAAGGATGACCTATGGTAAGGCAGTGCAAGGCCGTATCGACGAACCTAATTGAATGGGAGCGAATCAAGAATCGTGACAGGTCGAGAACCCATGCCCGGCTTGATCTATGTCTCCGCTGGTTTGGGTTCCAAGTCGCAGAACAATGCTGCAGGAACGCTGGCTCATGGGCCGATGGACGACGAAACTATGGTTGGGTCATCTCCACGAGTCTTCCACATTGCCTGCAACGACCTGGTAGACGGTGTGGGTGGCAGCACTTCTGGCGCTACACTGACCAAGTATGACCCTCGCGGAACCATAACGAGGAAAGATCAGCAGCGTGTGACACTGGACGCGGGTCGAAGATGGTAATAATCCTTGATAGAAATATAACTATGTGAGCACATGAGTATCATTAGGGGACTCTAATCTGTATTCAGTAGACCGTTTCGCCGTGTCCGAGAATCGATGGGATGGAACCCTGAAATCCTTCAGAAGTAGACAACATAGCAGAGCCTCATCGACCGCCTTTTACCATGGGATTGACGAGCAGACTATCGAAAATTGTACTCGAAAGAGCGGTCAGGATCTACAGATTCGAGATAAGATATGGTCAAGTGCTCTCAATAATGGGGGGAAGAACTCATGAGCCGACTACGTCTCCAAATGCCTGACCGGCAGGCTGACCGGAATATGCTTTGAGCCGAATCTCAGTACCATTGCAGGCCTCAAAACACAGACTAATTTTTTCGGTGAACCAGGTATACGTCACTGCGAAGCAGATGGCCATCCGCTTAACCCAGATCAGAACTTTTTTGCAAGTAAGTTCGTGGAGAGATTGAGGATCTAGCAGCGGATCTTGATGCTTTAATTCCCGGTTCGCCTAGGTGGCCCTGATGTGCTCGCTTGTTTCCAACGTGCAATCAATTCATTTACTATTGCATAGACAAACTACATATCTGCACGTTAGTGTCATGTAGCCTTGGTAGCGATCGGTTGTGCCGAACAGGATCACGATGAGGTTCAAGCTTCCGCTGTCGTCATTGGTTGACACGGATATGTATAGACACAGCAACCACTACATGCATACCCTACCATTTCCTTCACTAATTTCTACTCCTTGCTCTAGCGCGCATCGTTGGCTTTTACGACTTGGCGCAAAAGCTTTCCACGACTTCAGTGATCGAAACGCTTCCATCGCCAACATGAGCTATGCATGCATTCTGATGACGAAGCATATATCTCACGATACAACTGGCTGCAACACCTCCTGCTTTCCACCTGAGCCGGGGCTTCCGAGTAGCTTATTGGATGTCCAACCACACGCAAGTGGAAACGCTGTTGGACGGGATGGCAACATTGTTCGGTTGCTTGATCAACCAACACGCTCCAAGCCTCCATCCATTAGGTCATGTCCGAGACCTCTTCGAGTCCCATAGTGAAGTTCTCCTCCTGTCTCTCGCTACTATTTTCCAAATGCTGGGTCGACTGGACGCTCGAGGGTTCAATTCGCTAGTCCGTTGTACGTCTGGAAAGCGTGAATTATCTATTGTCCAGCTCAGTTACTCCAGATTACTTCCGTTCGGATGCCTTCTCGAACTCCTCGGCCCTCTCTACACAACCCCTAGCCATCTCCAACTGTTCATCTGTCTGACATATCAAAACTTTGTACTTTGCATCGCTCGCTGAAACATCCTCCACCACATTACTGCCGACACTCTCATTCTTTTCAGCGTCAATAGCAAATCCCAAGCACTTTACACCCTCCACAACCTCCTTCCTCAGCTTCACACCTTTCTCCCCTATACCGCCAGCGAAGACTAGCGCATCGACGTCTCCTCTGAGACTTACATAGTACGACCCAACGAATCCCAACACTCGATCCACGAATAACTCAAATGCGAGTTTACTATCATCGTCCTTCGCCGCAGAGATCTTGCCAAAATCGGTTGTCCCAGCCAGCGCTTTCCATCCAGCCTCTTTGTTTAAGATCTGCTCTGCCCTTGTAATGTGTAATTGCGCAGTGCTTCCTTGCGTCATCTTGCCTGCATCAGCTGCATAGTGGAACACCAGACTTGGGTCAACACTTCCACTTCGCGTTGCACCTGGTAGGCCAGCTAGTGGTGTGAGGCTGAGGAAGGAG
>Ga0181470_100267_pt1 | contig 13743 bp, 9 predicted proteins | sample InSIn5SAF170_FD_119082 | JGI IMG/M metagenome (GOLD analysis project Ga0181470, IMG submission 119082) | Clean room microbial communities from NASA Spacecraft Assembly Facility at Jet Propulsion Laboratory, Pasadena, California, USA -... ...
GAAGTCAGCATCGATGGTGCGCGACGCGAACATGGTATTGGGGTGGGTGCAGAGCTTCGTGTATCCGGCGAGGACATCACACAAGACAATGGCGCTTGGCATGGTGGAATCCCTTGCATAATGCGAAGAAGCCATGCTGGACCTGATAGTGATGATGGCTGGGTAGGAGGTCTCAACGGCCTTTTGAAGTTCAACTACGCCTTTGGAGAAGAGACAGGATGAGGGCTTGATCTTGGCAGAAACCGTTGCCTTGCTTCAAAGATGGCCGGCTTCATTCGGTATTGACGTTCGGCCGGTTTCATGCCAGCCTGCTGAATATATGCACAGACGCTGCGTTCTGCTGCTGGAGATTTCTGGCAGTGTCTAATATAGCGACTGATGGTAAAGCGTTGACGATGCGGCTTAAGCACACAATGAGCCTGCTTTATCGCGAGCAGCTCGGACGTCTTCTATCAGCTACGCTCGGCCGTCTTCAATGGGGTTATTGTTGAGAAGTTTGATGGTATATTCTGTGACGGTCTCTTGAGGCTTGCTATGTTACAACAATGCAGCCTCGAGAAGTTTCCAGTTTTACAGTGCTGGAAGCAAACGATGATGTGTTCTACTTAATCTGCTTCAACTCAGCTCCTTGCCACCTCTCTTCTCTCTTCATAACCCTTATACACCATATCACTTGATCCTCCAGAGCTGGGCACATGGAGCTCAGATTGCGACCTGGCACAGCAACTTCCTAAAGTGAGTGCGATTTTCACTTACCTCATCTTCACCTCACAACTCCCCCACAACTTTTCAGTGTCCACCTCGTCATTGACAATCACCAGTCAAGCAATGTTTGTTCGACACAATTCGATCTGACTCTTCCACTCTTTGGCATATCTTATCCTCTTCAACAACCATCAAACACTTTCTATCAATATAATACGACACGTCTTCCAATATATCGACACATACTTCGATCTAACACAAGATCTACCACTGTCAAAAATGTCTCTCTACGACGCAGTATATGCCGCCTACGAATCTAGACCGATAACAATGGCTAACCAGATATACCGAGCACAAAATATAATCCGCAACCATCATATCAACTCTCCACATGTCACTTCGCCAAACGCGGCGCCAATCACCGTGACGCAGAACCATGTTCGGGTCAACTATCCTCAATATCAGCCAAGCTATCCACAGGGCACCACGACAATCACGCTGCCAACAGCGCAGGCCAATCCTGCGCCAATAGCAAACCAATATGCGCACACCTCAGCGCACACTTACTATATGTTCACCGCGGCAGACTTACCACCTCTTCTCTTCCGAATCGAGCCATATAAAGAACGCTTCAGGATTGGCAACGATGACATACCAGTTCCGGTCTTACACGACCAAGCCACAAACCGGCCGGTGGTCACAAACCGCGGTGCCACACTCCGCTTCTTCTCCTTTCTCCCTCGATATATATCACATACCGTTCCCGGAGCCTTACTCGAATTTTGGTTCCGCCTCGATTACCGCCTCGAAATGAACGACATCCTAATGAGGATTGAGTCACCACCAGGCAACATGGTGAGAGCGAACACATTGAACATGAGGCGGAACAGATTCCGCCACACAATCAATGTGCAGGCGTGGATGGACTGCCGCACGTTCCCCCCTCAGCACGATCTCGATGTTGCACGGCAGTACTCTGCGTACCAGATCTGCCTGAACACGTGTATGAAGGTGGATCTGGCGAACAGCCGGTTCCTCAAGCCTACGTTCAACAATATTTCGTGTCAGCCGAACGCCTTGACCGGCTGGGTTGACGCGGGGATTGCAGGCGATTATTTCCTCACTCAGGTCGTGACGAGCATTCCCACGAGGAGGATGGTAGGAATCTTGGCGTTGCTCCAGCGTACCCAGGAGCTCGCCATCGTTTTGGGCCACGGCAATGCTTGGGATAACTACAAGTATCTGAGCGAGGATGACGCGCCGCCATGGTGGAACGACAGGAGGAAGGGACAGGGCCAGGCCGATGGAAGGGGGATAGATGAGATTGACGGCTGGACATGGCGAGATTGGATGGTGAATGAAGTGGGTGCGGACATGGAGGTGGGGATCGCCAGACGGGCAAAGACTCGGGGCCAAACCGTATAGGCAGCGGAAATGGAAAACGTCACTGCTTTTGGGGTGCGTGTTTGACATTCGGGGAAACCCAATGGTCTGAAAACAGCGATAATTTATGTATAGAAGCATCATAGTACGTACATTTGCGCAAGCATAGCCATAGAGGTAATTGGCCTAGAGCATAGACTCAATCAAGTTGACTTGCAAATGATCTTTTCTTCTATTTTATCTACAAAAATGTTCCCTGGGTATTGTGAATGCGGCCTCGACCGACGACAATGTACACGCTGTGTCTAATTCAAAGCGAAAATCATCAAGCCAGAGTTGAACTGGCAAGACATCGCTGTACAAAACAACCATTTTACCTACCAGGCTGTCAAATCCTCAACCTCGGCCTCCCCAAACGTACTCTCTCTCGTCACCTGTCCAGCACTATCTTCAAACGCACCATTAGGCCCCGTGATACCAGGCGCATTCATAATCTCAGGTAGTACCTCCCTGAAAAACCCCAACAGATACCCATTCACCTGCTCGAACTGCAGCAGAAACGCATCGTGACCCTCCGGCGAATCAATCTTGCCAAGGCGGGCATTCGGTATGCCCTCTGCGATCTCGCGCTGCTCTGCGATTGTAAACAAACCGTCTGACTCGATGCCGAGGACCAGGGCGGGTTGTGTGATTTTAGACAGAGCGGATTTTACGGAGGTTGCGCGACCGCGACTGACGTCGTGGGTGTCGAGTTTGCGGGTTATGGCAATGTAGCAGTTTGCGTCGAAACGGGAGACGAATTTTGTGCCTTGGTATCGGAGGTAGGATTGGGCTGAGAAGTAGTGGCTCGTGGAAGGCTTTCTTATGTTCTTACTCGGGACATTTGCTGGCACCTCGAACTCGGTCGTACCGTTGAATTGGGGGTCTTGGATTGTGGTTGTTGCTGTGGGTGTTGCCATCTCGGATGGTGGGGTGCCGGCTGCGGTGCCAGGTCGGCTTGATGCGCGTGAGCCCTTTGCTCTAGAATGTCCATGGTTGTGGATGGTCCAGTGTTCGTTTTGGTTTGCGTTGTCCCGCTGTGGGGAGTTGATGCTCTGCTTCTTGCTTGGATCGGGTGTGTTTCGGCCGAAGCGGGTCTCAAAGGAGTCGCGGCTGCGATAGGTAAGGAGCGCGGACATGCGGGCTGCACCGAGACCAGCGGAGGGAGGGTCATCGAGGGAGTAGTAGCCGTCGTCGTATTTCGGGTCAGAGTAGATCGATTGGCGTTGGGCTTCGCCCCAGCTTATACCCCATGCACTATGGGTTGCTGCTGTCGCTATGGGTACAATTGAGCGAACGTAATCTGGGCCGAAGTAGGCGTATTCGAGAACAAGCATGCCACCCATGGAGCCGCCGACGACTGAGGCTATTTGTTTGATGCCGAGGTGGTCTAGGACGATTTTGTGGATGCTGGGGATATGTTAGTCTGTAGGATGCGGTTGCGAAGATGTTCTCCTTACTTGACATCGTCTCTTATTGTGGTCAGAGGAAACTCGGGACCGTATCTGTCCTCACCTGCGCCGCCCACCAATGTCATGGGGCTGGCACTGCCATATGGGCTTCCCAAGCTGTTCAAGCATACGATATAGAATCTCGTGGTATCAAATGCTTGTCCGGGCCCTCCAAGGAGCGGTCCCCACCAGTCTGCGACATCTGCGCTTCCACTGAGCGCATGACATATTACTAGAGCATTGTCTGCGTTCTCTGATAGTTGGCCCCGAGTGGTGTATGCCACGGGGATATTGTGGAGTGTGACGCCCGACTCGAGTGTGAAGGAGGGGACGATGGCATATTTCTGTTCGCTGACGAGTTTCGAAAATGGATTTTCAGGCTGCTCGGAGACAGTCTCTACGGGATTTAGTAGCTGTTTATTCATGACTAGCAAGGAGGGGGGTTTCTAGGGGAAGACTGACGGAGGGCCATGGCTTGCCCGGTGTTTGTACCCGTTGACAAGGACAAGTACTCTTGCGAGGTGCCCCGTTGGTAGCTAATCAGTGAGCTTACGTTCAATTTATGTTCGACAGAGATGCGTCTTCAACGACTACTGTGGAAGCCCAGAAGACAACTATTATCTTGCGAACAGTCATAACGGCTTCCTGACGGTGGGTCTTCCGGCAAGAGCATCTTCGGCGGACCCAACGCCATTCAGAAACTTTCCAAGAGCACGCCATCCGAATCGAACGTCATTTCTGGAGAAGCTACGGTGGGCGGAAGCTAACATTTGCGTAGCTTGCAAGCTCCTCCGATTATTGCCTGACTGTAATTAAGTGCCTGATTCTCTGATTTGCAGCATTTGTCGTGGCAGGCACGTGCTGTCGCGTTCTCCTCCGCTCCTTCTTTCTACGTAAGTTTGAGCGTCACCCTCACTTCGACCATCGATTCATTGTCGCTCCTTTCATCCTCCACGTTCTTCTTCCCCTTCTTCTCCTTCTCTTTCGTCTTTGCCAACGCATTTGACGAATCGCTCCTCTCGGATCTTTTCAACAGGTTGAAGGACTCAAAGAATGGCGTGAGAGCGCGACGATGTTTCAATTCACAGCACTGTCGGGAGCGCAGAGCACATCCCGTGCTTCACAATCAATACTCGAGCTCGACGGGGGAGTCAAGATCCTGGTCGATGTTGGCTGGGACGAAAGATTTGATACCAGACAGCTCGCAGAATTAGAAAAGCATGTCTCTACACTATCTTTCATTCTTCTTACCCATGCCACCATTTCTCATCTTGGTGCATATGCACACTGCTGCAAGCACATTCCTCTCTTTTCACAAGTCCCTGTCTATGCCACAGCTCCTGTGATAGCCTTTGGCCGGACCACTTTGCAAGATCTGTACTCGTCGGCACCAGCAGCTGCGACTTTCATCCCAGCCTCTGCCTCGCCCGAAGATCAGACGGTCATCGATGATGCCACAAGATCGAACATACTGAGGGAAGCACCTACCTTCGAGGAGATCAACACTTATTTCTCTGCCATCACACCTCTCAAGTACTCTCAGCCCCATCAGCCGGCCGCCTCGTACTTCTCCACACCTCTCGAAGGCCTCACTTTGACCGCCTACAATGCTGGACATACGCTTGGAGGAACAATATGGCACATACAGCACGGCATGGAGAGCATCGTGTACGCAGTCGACTGGCATCAAGGCAGAGAGAACGTCATTGCAGGCGCTGCATGGTTCGATGGAATTGGTGGTTCTGATGTCAGCGAAGCACTACGAAAGCCCACTGCTCTGGTATGCAGTAGTATCAACGGCGATAGAGTAGCATTGTCTGGAGGAAAGAAAGCTAGAGATGAAGCTCTTCTGGGCCATATCCGTAGTTGTTTGTCAAGAGGAGGCTCCGTGCTGATACCAACGGATTCCAGCGCCCGCATCCTGGAGCTCGCATGGCTGCTGGAGAAGGTATGGCAGGAAGGGAGTAACGATGAAAACCTCAAGAATGCCAAAGTCTATATGGCCACCAAGTCTGCGCATGCTACCCTCCGACACGCACGAAGTTTGCTTGAGTGGATGGATGACAGCATCGTCCGAGAGTTTGAGGGGGATGAAGAGAACACAAATACTACAGTCAAGAGCCACAAGAGATCGAGGAGCAAGCAAGGAAACACTACGAAGCCTTCAAGACCCTTTGAATTCAGGCACGTCAAGATTGTCGAAACACAAAATCGACTGGACAGGGTGCTAAAAGGCGAGGGACCGCGAGTGATTGTTGCAAGCGACTTGTCGACTGAATGGGGTTACTCAAGAGCTGCGCTAGAACACATTGCACAAAACCCAGACAATGTAGTCATCTTGACCGAGCGAGTGAGCACAGCGAGCATGAAAGATATGGCCACTGCCTCGACATTGTGGCAATGGCAGACAGAACGCCTCAGTGGTGTTGCTCTTGAGAAGTCCTTGGCAGGCGAGCAGATCGAGCAGATCCATACCGGAAGAGAGCTGATCCTTAGGGAGGCAAGAAGAGTAGCTCTCGATGAAGCTGAGTTCTCGAAATACCAGCAATACATGGCCACTCAAAAGCAGATTAGAGATTCACTGCTGACTAGTGATGGGCGACAGTTAGCCGACGCAGAAGAGGCTATGGGCGAAGATGACGAGAGCTCTTCTGAATCAGAAGACGAGGAAGATGAACAACAGGGCAGAGTGCTCAACGTATCCGCGGCATTGACGCATGGTAGCAGAAACAAAGTTGCGCTGAGTGACGAAGACCTGGGTGTTAGCATTCTCCTGCGCAAGAAAGACATTTTCGACTTTGATGTCAGAAACAAGAAAGGCCGAAATGCCGTCTTTCCCTACACTCATTCGAGGAAGAGAGGCGACGAATTCGGTGATTTCATCAAGCCTGAGGACTTCCTGCGGGAAGAAGAGAGGGAAGCACAAGAGGCTATGATGGACGAGAAGAACAACTCAGTGCTCGGACAGAAGCGCAAGTGGAGCGAAGACAAGAGCAAGCAAGCCAAGCCCAGCAAGAAGCAAAAGTCCGATCCAGCTCCGGATAGCACCGCTGATGATGATGCCCCTTCAGACGAATCCGATTCTGATGTTGAAGCTGAAGGTGCTGGCACTGAACAGCAACTTCCTGGCAAGGTCGTCTACGAGGAGAAACGCATCAACTTTCAGGCTCGCCTGGCTTTCGTCGATTTTGCTGGACTACATGACCAGCGGGGTCTGCAGATGTTGATCCCTCTCATCAATCCGAAAAAGCTGATACTTGTTGGTGGCTCGGTGTCTGAGACCATCTCGCTGGCAAACGACTGCAAAGCACTGCTTGGCATGAAGGTGGATGGCGCGGAGAGTGAGTCGAAAGCAGAGGTTTACTCGCCCCAGGTTGGCGACATGATCGACGCCAGTGTCGACACAAATGCTTGGACTGTGAAGTTAACAAGAGACCTCGTGAGGCGGTTGCAGTGGCAGAACGTCAGAAACATGTCTATCGTGACGGTCTCCGGCCAGCTTCGAGCGCACGCTATACCGATGCAGGCAGAAGCAGAAGCAGAACTTGGTTCGAAGAAATTGAAGCTCGAAGACGGGTCGAAGAAGGTCGAACAAGACAGTCAAACGAGCAGCAAGCAGCAAATCGAGCCGGTTCTTGACGCGATACCAGCCAGCGCCGCAGCGTCACTTCGAGTAGTCACACAACCTATTCATGTTGGTGACTTGCGATTAGCTGACCTGAGACGGCTGATGCGGGAAAGCGGCCATTCAGCTGTTTTCAGAGGCGAAGGTACCTTGCTCATTGACGACATGGTGGCCGTGAGGAAACTTGCGAGTGGCAGAATTGTGGTTGAGGGACCTCCAATCAACTCAGTCATACACAATGATAGCTTTACGCAGGTCAAACGCAAGATTTATGATGGTTTAGCTGTCGTGGCTGCGGGATGAATGCAGCTTCGATTGATTCCGGTTGTTGTTTGTGCACACTGGACAACCAGAAAGCCAGAATTAAGAAGACACAGCTTCGAAATTGCGACTCATCGAGACGCACTGTTCGCTTTTTCACATTGCATGGAAGATTTGACAGCTTGTTTGTCCGCGTCGAACGAGCAATCGACAGCCTATCTGCGTGCCCCATCGCAGTCATGCCGATGCCTGCTTGACAGTCACCACTCCGTGCCAACTAAAGCTTCTGCTTGTTTTCAGCTTGCACGGACTGAAGCGAATACATCCGGCACACCCAGCTGCGAGCGTCACTGGGTCATAGAGGACTCAGGTCACCACAATCGGCTCAGCCATGTGCGACTGCGCTGCTTGCGACTCATCGCCAACAGGGACAAAGAATCATCATGTTTGTGAGACAGACAGGCAATCGCAGCGAGATATCACCGCCCTTTAGGCGCACCGCGCCTTCGCGGTGTTTTAGTTGCATAAGAAAGACTCGCACCACCAGTCGAGGATAACAAATCAAGAAACTCAACTATCACTTTTCGAAGCTACGCACGCAGTCCTTCAATACCGTATTCCCCCCTCATTTGTCAAGATGTTTCCCTTCCCTCCTATAATGCCATTTGGCCAACCACCGATGCCCTTTAGTCAATCACCTGTGCCCATGCCTTTCCCAACAGCCACCGACATGTTTGGCAAGACACGATACAAATATGTGACTCCGGATGGAGGCCCACCCTTGGATGGCGCGGTCCCCTCTGGATCACCTTTTGACCCGCCAAAGCCTAGCCCGTTCGGATTTCCTGGTAATTGTGTTCCTGGAGCGATGCACCCATACGGACCACCTAACCTGTTCGCAGCATCATCTTGTCCCTTTGTGGCACCTTCGGCACCTGGTTGGTATCAGTGCAGTCCGGCACCGCCTCCATACAGCACAGGTCCACCTCCACCGCCGCCACCTGGTCCAGCCGCTTCTTTCAGGGTTCCTCCACCTCCGCCTCCTCCACCGTGTCATTCCTTTGGTGGCAGTAACGATGATGCAGAGGAGCCCCTGGAGGGCAACAGAGTCAAAGGCCAGTTAGCTACCTTTCCCGACAAAAGTTCAGGCTACATCTTCCCACGACGAAATGTGACGATTCACCTTTTCACCGAGAACGTGGTTAGCAAGCACCAACCGGTCAATGGCATCGTTACAACCCAGAACGAGAAATTCAATGTACAGCATGCACCGTGCGACATGACATTCGAGGAGCTGATTGAGCAGATCAACTGCCGCAAGCGAGCGAATCATCATCCGCCTTACAGCATACCGGGCCATGGGTATCCCGAGCATTTGATTGGCATTCAAGAATTACTGGAGCTGGATCGCGGTCGGTTTATGCCGGGCTCGAAGATCATGTTGACTGACCCTCAGGCAAAGTCCAAACTTGGGGAGCTTTGGTCTGATTCTGCTGGTAATGCTGGGCAGGGAAAGCCGAGGTATATTGTGAGATTGCCAGTTTGAGGAGTAGGATGTCAAGTGCTCCATGAGGCATGAAGGTGCAAGTCAGGGGTTACCTGATCTTCACTCCGAACCAGAAAGCTGGTCGGTATTGACAGATCATAGTCTACGAGGTTGTATGCCATTGCTTGTGCTGCTGAGCTGTGTTGGAATAGGCCTAGGACATCTATAGTTCCGTCAGTTACGCACAAGTCCGGGCTTATCATTTTGAGAGTCGTCCAATCACAATCTGTATACCATCGAGCTAGACTTATGTAGGCAGGAACAAGCGCATTTCTGCCGCGTTCTCGCATTCTTGTCGGACTGAGAGCGGTGCAATAGCGGGACGCACGTTGACTTCACGTGTCACTCCTTTGATATTGCGCTTATCGATATACCTAAATTCTGTCCTTCTTTCCTTGCCCTGTTAACCCAGACTTCAGTCCATCATGGCGACACAAATTCAACAATCCTTCTCATCGGCGCCGGCGGCTACCAATTACAATAGTGCTCATCCGGTTTGTGCCTTAGGCCCAGAGGAAATCACATACACCTCGGAACTTATTAGATCAGTATGGCCAGAGCGCACTGATCTCCGGTTCAAGACAATCACTCTCGAAGAACCGCCAAAGGCACAGCTCCTGCCGTACTTCGAAGCTCAACAGCAGGGAAAGAATTTGCCACATATCGACCGCAAAGCATTTACATCGTACTACATCCGCAATACTGTAAGTCTTACATTGTCATATTGACTGATACCTGAGCTGATCTTCTCAGGATCGATTTCATGAAGCCGTAGTCAATCTTTCTACCGGCAAGGTCGAAAGCAACGTCCGGCTTGGCGCGAACATCCACGGTAACGGTGACTACGAAGAGATTCTGCTTATCGAGAAGAACGCGCTTGAAGATGAGGGCGTGAAATCTGAAATTGCCAAGCTCGAGCTGCCTGAAGGAACCATCGTTTGTGCTGACCCATGGATCTATGGTAGGCCTCATCGACAACTCGCGTTTAATTTTGCTAACATCGCCAGGATCCGATGGCGTTCAAGATGATGACCGGCTCTACCAGGTCTTTCTCTACATGCGCGACCCATCCAACCCATCCGAAGTCGACTCCAACCACTATGCTTTCCCACTTCCAATTTCCCCTGTCCTTGACTGCAACACTTACAAGGTCATTCGCATTGATCTTCTTCCAACCGGCAAAGATAACACGATCAAGCCCACAACAGTCTGGAAGCCAGCTCTGACCAATGAATATATCTACGAACACCAAGACTTACGGAAGGATCTCAAGCCCCTGCATGTTGTCCAGCCCGAGGGTGCCTCATTCACGATCCAGTCCACAGGCAACAACACAATGCAGACAATCTCCTGGCAGAAATGGCAGTTCCACCTGAACTATAATGCCCGCGAAGGACCAGTCCTGTTTAATGTCCAATACGATGGCAGGCCACTCTTCTACAGAGTCTCACTCTCGGACATGAACATCCCGTACGCTGATCCTCGCCACCCTTTCCACAAGAAGTCTGCTTTCGACCTCGGTGACGCCGGTGCCGGCGCCATGGCAAACAACCTCCAGCTCGGCTGCGACTGCCTCGGCCACATCCAGTATATCTCCTCCACGGTCTCCGACGACAAGGGCTCACCAGTATCACTCGACAACTGCGTCTGCGTGCACGAGCAAGACGGCGGTATCGGCTGGAAACACACCAACTATCGAACTGGCCGTGCAGCTGTAACACGAAACCGCGAACTCGTCCTCCAAACCATCATCACCGTCAGCAACTACGAGTACATCCTCGCCTACATCTTCAACCAAGTCGGCGAACTCACCTACGAAGTTCGTGCTACCGGCATCCTCTCTACTCAGCCCATCGACCACGAACTTTGTGGTGAGAACGGCGAGGGCGTCCCATTCGGCACTGTAGTTCATCCTGGCGTTCTCGCAACTCACCACCAGCACATCTTCTCGCTTCGAATCGATCCAAACATTGGCTCTCTCACAGACGGCAACCAGCTCGTCTACTCCGAGGCACATCCGATGCCAATCAACGACTTCAATCCCCATGGCACAGGCTACACCGTCTCCGACACGCTCGTCAGAGAATCAGCTGGACTCGACCTGGCACCCGACGCAAACCGCGTCTTCAAGATTGTCAATCCAAACCAACGCAACAAGATAAATGGCAAGCAAATGGGCTATAAGATCATGGCGCCGCCCTTCCAGAAGATACTCAGTGCACCAGAAAGCTTCAACTACAAGCGCGCCGAATTCAGCAGTAATAATATCTACGTGACCAAGTACGCGGACCGCGAGTTATACGCCGGTGGGTGGTATACCAACCAGTCTCGTGGTGGGACAGGCGTGCGGTCTTGGGCAGATCGCAAGGACGATGTGGCGGGTGGCCAGAAGGGCGAAGACTTGGTTGTGTTTGTGCAATTCGGCATCAACCATATCCCGCGCATAGAGGACTTCCCCGTGATGCCATGTGAGAAGATAAGTGTGCATCTCAAGCCGGTCAATTTCTTCGACAAGAATCCGGGGTTGGATGTGCCGCCGAGTGAGCAGGTGTTTAATAAGAGTACGAGTGCGGGTGAGGCAAAGCATCAACAGGCCGGGACTGTCGAAAGCAAGGTTGGAAAGGATGCGTGTTGTGGGACGGCGAGTGTGAGTGCAAAGTTGCAGAAGATGGAGGTGTAGAGTGATGTGAGTGCACCGTCCCTTGGGCAAGGAGGAGATGATACGGACATATCCGAGCTCGGATTAATGACTAAACCTTGGACGGCATTTGAATGGAAGTATTCAGCCGTTCCAGGATGAGTTGACCTGCTTCGAAAGTAATTTATTACAGTGTTGAATGAACGCTTGGTCCTTGTCATTCGTTTCTCCTGCCTTAGCGGCCTCCTGTCTCGTCATGATGGCCATTTTTATTGCGTTCAGTGCCATAAGACCATGATTAAGCCATGGTGGAGTATCGGTCCACAGTTTACTTTCTTGCGTGACTAGGAGAACCCGGTAAACACCTTTGGATGTACCAGAGATAACGTTGGCTCTCACTGCTCAAAATGGTATCTAGGAACTTAACCTCCGACCTCCTTACGACCTCGTAGACGCGCAGACCGACGATCCATAGCACCGTGGTTCTCATGATCCCGATCCACCCTTACCTTCACCCAACGAACAAACCAATACTTATGCCATTCTCACTCTCAACAATATCTGTTTCATCACTCGCCCAACAATTCCCCGGCATCGTCCCGGCGGGATTGAAAGACACCGTCCGACAAACCTCTTCTAACCCTCCCTGGCTATTCAGAACGTTCATATTGGAGCACATCGCGATGCATGCGTCGAAACTCGGCACAAAAGCTTCCATGTTGATAGATTTTCCGCCTGCATGGTCGTACCCGCATAACTTACGGAAGCTGTATATACCATCGCTTCCTGAAGTTGTCTGTGATACGTAGATTGTGTTGTTACTGCCGGGACAGTCTGTTATTCCTGTTGGTATCGCTGAGCCTGAGGATGATGTGGGAGTGGAGCTGCTGTTAGCCATTAGTCAGGCATGGAGGATTCTAACAAAGACAAAACTAATACTAACGTCTTGTTTGAGCTTCGTGTACCACCCACAGCTCCTCCAACCGACGCTCCAACAACGACCACAGCGATAATCGCGATGACAAACCAGAAGACACGAGTTGAGAGACCAGCGATCACCTTGCCATTGTGCTTACTTTCGCCGACCAGGTCCCACTTTGCATTAGAGGCTACGGCTTCCTTGTGCGATGGTATTAAAGCACGATAGCTCTTGTGAGGAACCGCCTCAAGGTCCTCTTGTACTCTTTGGGGACCGCTCGCGTCCATAACGGACTTCAACTGGTAATCTTGAGGTAGCGCAAGAGTTCGCGACCAAATTTGTGGTCTACGTAGGACACGGTGTCGGATCAGTCGTTGCCAGCGTCGAAATGTCGTTGTATTAGCTGGAGCTACTGACAAAGGTCACGGTTATGAGTAGATTAATTCGGTGCATTGTGGGAGACTGGCTAGGCCGCGATCACATTCGCTTGATATCTTATCCACACCCTTGAGAGTGACTATTCTAGACGCAATGCTAACAGTATCCCGTCTCCCGTCGGTAGCATGATTTGTCACAATGACAAGGTTCGGGTTTGATGTCCTTGATCCTGCATCCATCGCGTGTATACGTGTATGTTACTAGAGAGCTCAAAATGGCCAAGCGAAGTCGCCCGCCTTACTGCCTTGCGTTAGTCTTTTGTACTTTTGGGGGCCGATGTTTCGGGTAGCTAGCTTGCTATGCATCCAAGCCACTGTTGAACCGCTGTCGGAGGAATTAGGCCGGTGATAGTAGGCATCCATACTGCCCGTCGAGATCAGAGCTCATATCAAATCGAATAGCCCCAAAGCCTCCCATTACCTGAATCAGTCGCTATTTTTGGGGGTGTGCCATGCGATCATCCCGTCCTCTGGCACTCTTGTATGCGATCTTTGCCTGCCTCGATCCTTGCTGGCTCGACACTCGTGTGACTATCGAGAGTTGTGTTCCCTCGATCAGGTGAATGTGTGGAGATCCGAACCTTATCGTGTCGTCGAATGTAAAGCAGAGGTAAGCGCCACACCCAATCTGGGAGGATAAAACCATTATAAAATGTTCCAGGTTCTTCAACCTGTATAACAGCGTGCCTGCTCTTTCTTGTAGGCTTGCTTGAAGGGACACATATACCAAAGTACTTCG
>Ga0181470_100269_pt1 | contig 13726 bp, 13 predicted proteins | sample InSIn5SAF170_FD_119082 | JGI IMG/M metagenome (GOLD analysis project Ga0181470, IMG submission 119082) | Clean room microbial communities from NASA Spacecraft Assembly Facility at Jet Propulsion Laboratory, Pasadena, California, USA -... ...
CCTCCAGAGCCGGGTTGTCTACTACCTCATGAACCTGCACATCAGGCCTCGGTCCATCTGGCTATCACGGGTGCGTTCATGCAGTTCCGACTCCCTCCCATTCCCTTGACTAACAGACACCAGCACGGCGAATCCCAATACAACCTCAACGGCAAAATCGGCGGCGACGCCGAGCTCTCCGAGCGGGGCGAAATGTACGCCCGCGCGCTCCCCGGCCTGGTGAAGCAATCCGTGGGCGACGCGCGCAAGCTGACCGTCTGGACCTCGACGCTCCGCCGCACCATCGCCACGGCGCGCTTCCTCGAGTTCGAAAAGCTGGAGTGGAAAGCCCTCGACGAGCTCGACTCGGGCGTCTGCGACGGGCTCACCTACGCCGAGATCGAAGAGCGCTACCCGGACGACTTCAAGCAGCGCGACGAGGACAAGTACAACTACCGCTACCTGGGCGGGGAGTCGTACCGGGACGTCGTGATCCGGCTCGAGCCGATCATCATGGAGTTGGAGCGGAGCGAGAACATTCTCATCGTGACGCATCAGGCGATCCTGCGGTGCATCTATGCCTACTTTATGAATGTGCCGCAGGAGAGGAGCCCGTGGATGGAGGTGCCGCTGCATACGCTTATTAAGTTGACGCCCAAGGCGTATTCTACCCAGGAGGAGAGGCTGAGGGCGGATATTCCGGCGGTCAGCACGTTTAGGGAGAAGGGGAGCAGTGCGAAACATCAGGAGGCGGCGTAGGTGTGGCGGTGTCTCGCTTGGGGGGCAGGACTATGTGGGAAGCGGGGCATGGGTACGTTTATGAGGGCATGGGATACGGCAGAGTTGTAAACGGGCCTGCATACTGGGTTCATAGATCTGCTGGGGCTTTTGGTGCCAGGACTGGCTGGCCGCATTTGTTTGGCGTTTTGGAGGTCCCTGGAATAACGCCCCTCGTGTAGAGTGCATCCTACCTCACTTTACTGAATGTCGCACATACTGCAATAACGGCTGGACAAACTGGCTGCAACCGCAATCCTCTCCATTGACCACGTGATCAACCTTTGATTGAGATCTACCTGTAGAAACAGTCGATTTGCAGGTGAAAATTCCTTGATTACAGTTCGCTGTAGTCCGGATAGGCGATCAGTGACTTCGTGATGGTTGATGCATGCACGTGACAACCCACGACGAATGGCCGTCGACTCTTTCAGATCTGTAACCAAGAACGTAGATACATCGTTTTCTGCCAATGAACCTCATTATCTGGATTGCGGTGTTAAGGTAAAGATAGAATTGTTGATTCATTTAAATTCGGTTCCCGTCAGTTATCTTTCCGATTATTTTACCAACCCGTCACCGTTCTGATATCCTTCCAGTCGGCCCCATCATTCGCACACTCCAAATCAACACAGATTATACAGAGACGCTATAGGCCTCAATCAAGATGGATCCGTCGACCCCCGCCGATGAGAAGGAGCGAGCGATGCAGCAGCGCATCGTCACACACATGAACGCCGACCACAGAGACTCGGTACCCAATATCATCCTGTCCCCCCTTACCACGGCATCCTAACCCGCGCGTGAGGTAATCCGCTATCTGGAGCACTACAAAGGCCTCTCCTCTTTCTCCGCCCGCAACGCTCGCCTAGAAAAAATGGACCTCAACAGCCTGCACATAAGATGCGGCGGCGCGCTGTACACCATCCCCCTCGACCCGCCGCTCTCATCTCTCAAAGAAGCCCGCGAGCGCGTCGTCCAGATGGACAGGGAGGCCATCGCCGGGCTCGGGAGGAGCGCGGTCAAGGAGTATCGCTCCCCCAAGGGGTTTCACGCTGTCGTTTTCGGGCTTTGTCTGTTCACCTATGTCGTGTTTTCCCGGCGGGGCAACGTGCTCCCCGGCTCGCTGGTCTATGACTACCTGCTGAAGCATGTTCCGGGCTCGAGCTACTTTGCGGGCATCCAGCCGGCGGTGCTGTGGCTGATGGTCGGGATTCATGCGGCGGAGGCGGTGGTTATGGCGAGGAGGTTGGGGAGGCATTCTGTGCCGCTGCTAAGCAGGCTTTGGTGGATGTGGGTGGGTTCGTGTTTCATTGAGGGCTATGGCTCGTTTCAGAGGTGGAGTCTCCCTCATGAAGTGTTGAAGAATCGTTGCATTGACGGCGTTTTGCAGGTTTGATGCACTGGTACGGGAGAAGGCGAAGCAGAAACATTGAGGTTGCGTCCACAAAGGGCTGGGCGAGGGACCCTCTAGCGGTTTCTTGTTCTTCGGCGGAGCGCCACAGGTTGGCCTGCTATCGGGGATGATGAGGCTACGGTTCACGCTTAAGGGGATGGACCCAAGGATGATGAAGATAGACCAAGAGCGAGGTTCCATAGACTCTGTGCCCTCATTCACGATATCAAGCAGATCCAAGCCATACATGACGGCGGAAATGCAATTTTTGAGGGCCAAATTCAGCGCTGCGTACTCTTTGGATAGTGCATACATGAGTAGATACCAAGTATTGGGCAGTAAGGCGGATTCTAGACTTCGGTTACTTCGGTAACATAACAAGTATTGCAAGCGTACTGTCGTGCCTTTCGGCTGTTTATGCGTAAAGCAGCCATGCTGCAAGGACGAGTTTGGATTATGTTAGGAGTCAAGAGCACTGGGCTGTCACCAAGAAACTGTGGCCTTGGTGCCTGACTAAGGTCGGTGGATCGGCATCAGAAGCTCCCAGTCAAGTTCCCCACGATGTCATCCATGTTGCAGCTTTGATGTTGATACCCGACACCAACCGCCGCGCAGCCAAACAACAAACACCAGCATCGGCGGCAGTGTGCACCCTTCTTGTCGTCTTGCGTTTTCTTTGTACATATTCGCCTGTCCACTTTGGTGTGAGGGAGAGCTTAATGGCACGTACATCCGACGCCGCATTCTTCGGGAGCCGGATCGGCTTACAGGAGGCTGTATCACCCACCAAACCCGCTCGGAAACAATCCCACGACGACGGATCAGCCAATGGCACAAGTGAGTAGGACACAGCTCTCCCGGATTACCTTTGCGGAGTGTTTCAATGTAATACTTCTGCTTTTGTACCGGCGGCGCAAACAGCACTGCACCGAACTAACGATCAAACTTGTCCTATCTCATTGCTCGCAACTGACACTACTACTAGGCCTTGAGTTCCTCCGCGACACATCTCCCTCGACAGCCTTGCGTATCTTCACCGACAACGCTTCGTCAGATTTAGCAGACGATGAGGAGGAAGCCAGCCTGTGTTCGAATATCAACGCCGCTACCGCCGCAGAAAAGGCCCTCGGTGTCAGAGTTGCAGAAGCGGCAGCTAAGCTCAGGGTGTGGTGCGCCGAGATAGAACAATGGGGTTGGGCGGGTACATTCGAGCCTCCTGAAGATGAGGAGCATGGGAACCCCCAGAAGAGCACGGAGAACCATGCCAATGGCATGCAGGCGCGCAATGGAGCAGCCAACACAGCCGGCGGACTGAGATACTGGGGTTCCCTGCCATCAACGCAGGTCGAGGCGTACGAGGAACGACTTCGGGATATCGCAATTCAGCTGGAAGACCTTGAGCTGGACGAGCTTAAGGACCTTGTACTTCAGATGCACGGTCAAAACAGATCTAGGCCATCCTCAAGCTACAGCGAGAAACACCCCGCTCTGACGTTACTCGATGATGTCTTACTACTGATTACAAAGACGCTACTCCAAGCCCTGCCGCACCTCTCACAGCTCAACCAATTGGTGGATACATGGACTGTACGTCTGGTGGTACTTCGCGAGGTCCCGGGGTATTTGAAGGAACTCAAAATTTCGAGGACCGCTTTGCAGCTAGCCTGGGACGCTATGCGTGCACCAGTTGATGCTAACAGTGCAGGAGGCTCCTCGATCCGCTGGGCAGAAGCACTTCAGTCCATTAGAACAGTCTTGCAAGACAGAGTAGGCGCTCTTGGAGAGCGGCTCGACAGGATGCTGGACCAGCTCGAAGGTCGTGAAGACACGGTACCGGATTCTTGGATTGACAACTTCGAGGGCCTTGAAGCCGATTACGCGAAATGGACCGTCGTGTCTCAGCGACGCGTTCTTGAGGTTGAGATGAAAGTGGCCTCCGAACAGCGAAAGAAGCCCGCTGTAGCTTCGTTGCAGGGTACGGATCGGCCCTCGTTACCTCCAACAGAGATGTTTGCGCGGGTTCCATCTATCGAGCTTGTCCACCCATCGCCCATTGGGATGCTTAACGATGGCTTCTTCGAAAATGCTGCCCAGCTCGACGCAAGCGATGAAGGGCACACTACTGGCTCTCTGATGAACTCCCATGTAGGAGACAGAAGAGAATTCCCAAACACGACGCCGAGCCACCCGGGGAAACGAGGCAGTCCATCATCCGAAAACATCGTTGGTAGCGATTCCGTCATTCTGCCCGCAAGTCCAACCACTCGATTGAAGCTCACGCCTAACTCCGCCACACAGCCATCGACCATGAGTAATTTCGGGGATAATACAAGTGGGACGCCATCGTGGCTTCCATCGCTTCATCGACCTGTCGAGATGATGATGAAGAGAGCTTCCATAACTTCGATTGAGTCTATTCCTCGTTCACAGGTATGTTGTTCTTCACCTGGATAGGTTCTCCATTAGACTAAACTTGATACCAGGTCAAGAGCGTCACTATTCGAAGGACTAGCAGTACATCGTCCGCATGTTCGCTTCCTCAGCATCAGTCGGTCCGAGATCACGACACATTGGGTTCCGACTACGGGATTGATACATCTGGGAATGGCTTAGAACGACGGCGCTCGAGCGCAAGCCAGTATCACCAAGCGTCTCAAGCTTCTGCTGAACGGCTAGAAAGCTATTTGATGCGCCGTTCGTCTACGTCGTCCCAGCGTTCTGGGATGATGAGGGATGAGCCATCTTTTCCTTCGCCGGTCCAGGAGTTCTCAGTGTATGACGACGAGTATGAAGGCTCAGCATCCTCCGGAACAATTGGGACGATCGAAGACGAGTTGTCTCCATCGCCTGCCGTTCAATTCCAGTCGCCACGACCACAAACCCCTGAGAGCATCCCGTCAAGCCCTGCCTTCTCTGCAACCTCGTCCGCGACTGCCTCACCACCATCAACGCCCTCCCGTCGTGTCGAAGATTCACCAACTATCCGGCAGGTAACTAATCGTCAGGTTGCCCGAATGCCCTATCCTCCCCTGAACTCCGCCATGGCGAAGCGCCGGCGGAAGGAAGACTTGAGGCCACAGTGGCCGCCGCAGAGGCCTTCCCAAGCTTGTCTGGATGCGGACGAGCTTCACACCGACGAGCAAGCCCAGTCGTCCCCAGCAAGCAACGCCGAACCAGTCCTCGACCTCGAGCAACAAATCCACAGAATCATAACCCTGATCCGTGCACCAATTCGCCTCATGTCCGGGGCCGAAGCAGAGCCGCTTGAAGAAAACTCGCCACGCGCGGCATCCTACAGCCGCCCCTCCTCGCCCCCCAGCGCCGCGCGGCCAAGCAAGCAACCGTCGCTGACGCTCTCCCCCGTCAAGAACGAAGACCCGCGCGGCGTCCGCAGACGCGGCGACCCGGACTCAGAGATCCGACTGTACCACCTCACGCAGGCCGGCAAGGACAAGCCCATCAAACTCTTTATCCGGCGCGTCGGCGAGAACGGCGAGAGGCTGATGGTGCGCGTCGGCGGCGGGTGGGCTGATCTGGGGGAGTATCTCAGGCAGTACGCCGAACATCACGGCAGGCGCACGGTTTCGGAGGGACGGCTCGAGTTGCATGGTTTACCAAGCACTGGGACGCCGGGGGTGGGCACGCCAACCATGCCGTCGGGCATCGGTGCCAGGATCGCAAAGTTCAGCTCCCCGAGCGGCGCGGCACCGACGTACACGCCGCCGCCACCGCCGCCGCCGAACGGCGTCATGGGTTTTGCATCCGTGGGGAGAGCATCGACGGAACATGTCTCGTCGACGCCGAAGAGTCCGGCGTTTCCGGTTTCGGAGCCCTCGACGACGGAATCGGGACGCACGGGGAGTAGAGGCCAGGATGTTGGACTTGGAGGGCTGTCGGCTAGGAAGTTGGATTTGAGTGGGGAGAAATTGGAGTGGGTTGAGGGGATGATGGACAAAGCGCGGAAGCTGGATAATGGCGGCGGTGGTGGGGAGTTCAGGGATCTGGGCAAGGCGGGGTCGACGAGGAGGGTGTTTCTTAAGGGGGAGGAAATGGGAACATGAGGGGATTGGCGTTCATGGGTCTTGAGGCTGGGGCTGGGATACACGGTAGGGATGACGCCCACGCATAAAAGGTCCGTTACGGTGCTATGATGTATGATACTCTAGGCAGTGTGTTGGTGTTGGGCTCCTTGCCAGTCTTCCGTACATGCTACTACCAGGAGTATGAAGAGTAGGGCTAAAGGCCACAGTTTGTACTGCAACTATAGCTCTAACTATACAGCAGTGCGACTGAAACCTGTCTCGGCGTTTGTAATCAGAATGCTAGCGTGCCGTTTTGTTTAAGCGACCCCAAAATTGCCACCAGTTCTAGCACAAACGTTGACTCAACTACAGATGCCCACCTCTTCTACCAGCGCCAATGCCCATCTCCGAGGGTCGAGTTGGTTCGAGAATATAAATCGAATACTTCACCGCTTGCTCTCACGTACGGCCATAGATCAAAGAAAACATCGGATCCCGTCCGCTCTCCTGCAATCAAGCTTTGAATCGGTAGATTAGTAGTTAGGTGGGTGACCACTAGCGAATACCTACTGCTGTACGTTTTGTCCTGTTTTCCTCCTGTTTTTGCCTTCTTTTTTGGCCTTCTGGGGCCGGTCCTGTCCCTGGAATGGCTTATGCCTTCATGATTCGGTTGGTATGGCGCCTTGAGACATGATTACCTCACCTTGTGACAGGCAGATCAGGTGTCCCGGCTAATCGTACGATGATTTTTGAGGCTCGGTCGAAGAGCCGGTACGCGTAATACACGCAGCCCAGCAATATCGGTGCTTGACCGTAGGGGCTAAGAACATAGAAGTGAGGCTCGAGCGGCTTGAACGCGGTTTTAGTTGTTTCAATACCTTGCAGTGCTGTGCCTTTTAGGGGTAGGACACCTTTTTGATGTAACACTGGCAACCACAAAATCTCTGATGAGTAAAAGCAGCTCCGCTTCTGATTCTCGCCTGATAATCTTTACGTAGGTGAACGGACACCCATCTAGGTGACAGAAATTGCCGGACTCCGAAAAACAGATAGGTCTTCAGTCAGCTTAGGGAGGTCATGAATAGGCGCAATCCTTCATGGGATGCTACCATATAAACATATGCAAGCTATACCTGGAGGTAGGATGGCTAGAGTAAAGACCTTAAGAGACGTGGCGAATCTAATAGATTTCGGTGATTTGGGTGTGAGTTGCAAGTCCGGCGGTTTACGAGTCCGGCGATTTCTGTCACTCGCGTGCCACCGTCCTGATCGCATGCTTGACGCATTCCACATCATGTCACAGCATGCAATCGTGACCGTGGAGCGAGATGTCGAACGAAGTGGAAATATCCAGCGAGGCCAAATCGAGGATATGGAGCAGTTCTTCGGCGGGGTTCTTCAACAGATGCCGCTTACGCCTGAAGGGAAAGCGCCAGAGTCCGCTGATAAAGACATCGACGATGAGGAAGTCACAGCTCATCTTGACATGGAGCCAGGAGAGATGGAAGACGAGGAGGAGCAGGAGGACTAGCTCTAGCTTTGAAATGGCGGTGGGGGCTTGCGGCTTTCGGATGGATTGGTTCAGCAGGAATGCGGAAAGGACCTATGTCCTTAATGCGGGACGATGTTTTGCACTTTCTTGTTAGTTGCTGATAGTGCTTACAGCGCAGGCGCGCAAGGTTTCTGATATTGATATGCGTGGCTGTAGAATCGCTAGCAGTAGGGATACAATTCGATGACAAACACAGCGTTGAAAGCCTTCACCTATCTGCATTGTACAAGGAGAATCTCTCCATCCTGCTGTGACACGAACCTGGAAGCAATATTTACAAAGTATCTTTGAGGAGCTTGTTCATCCTGGCCATTTTCGATGAAACGCTCAGGTCGATAGTCCGGTCACCGATTTCAACAATGAGGCCTCCTCGGATATCGGGATTCACCTGCAGCAGCGTCAGAGAGCTACCAAGTGCGCCACCTCTGGGCTGGACATACCTTTGGCACAACCTTAAGCTTCTTGCCCTGGCCCACATACTGCGACTTGGAGATCGCATTTTCCAACTGCCTCAGAACCTTGTTATCAAGGGGCTGTAGCATGTTAGCCTCTCCACCATCAAAGACCTTCCTTACAGCAGTGTCCGCCGCTCGCAAGCTCAACCTACCGCAGCACTCGTAACCGTCAACTCAACCTCCCCCCTCTGCGCCCCCATAAGCACCGCAAACTTCTCACACACGCTCTGCAGCAGGCTCAAGCGATTGTTCTCAGCGAGCGTCGCCAAAAAGTTTTTGACAACGTCCCCCTTGTCCGCGCCGCCAATGTGCTTCTGCAGCTCGGCGATGATCTGCTTCTTGTCGTCGACGGTCAGCGTCGGGGCGGACAGGACGGCCTGCAGCTTGGCGTCCTTCTTGAAAACGTTGTTCAGCGTCTCCAGCGCCTTGGCTGTCGGGTCGAGGGCGGAGGATTTGGCGGCCGCGGTGTACTGTTGTCATTGCTGTCAGCGTCATGGACTCCAACTGCCGTGTAAGGCTCCGCGGGGGGAGAAGATGGCGTGAGGGCGGTGCTATGAGGCTGCGGCAACGTACCAGAGCACTGGCATACGTGCCGTCGACGCCATAAAGCGGTACCGGGGGCCTCGTCGAGGCGGAGTTCGCAGCTTGAGCGTAGCTCCGGATGGCTGCGCGGGGAGCAATTGAGGCGCGAGGAGCTGCAGACCGGGCGGCCTGGGCGACTATCCGACCGGTGAACATCTTGTCGGGGAGTAGAGAGGGATTGTTGGTTTACTGCGTGAGGTGGAGCTGGGATGACATTGTTGGTGGTTGCCGATGAGGAATCGGTGCAGGGATTCACGTGACTTGGGATGGGCTTGGCGGCGCGCCTTGACTTTCGCGAAGTGATGAGGGTCAATCTTGGAGGTCATCTGAGATGCTCACATCTGCAAGCGGAACGAAGTCGATCTCAATTTGTTCAGCTATTATGAAGATTGTTCTATGCGAGAGGCTGTCTGAGTGGGCGCAGCAAATCCGCGCCGTTAAAGTGATTCGAGAGAGCAGCCAGGGTATAAAGCAGACCTAACGCCAAAGTACTCGCAGGTAATGAACTAGCTACAGCGCAGCAAAGCCCAATGAGGGTTTGAGGCCGAAGATATAGTAGTCCATCCATATCCAGCTGATGTTGGGAGCGTCCTACATCTTGAACGTAGAAGGAAAAGCTTGTCAGTTGGTGCATCCGCATGTGGTATGATATGATACTTCATACGAAAAGTGAGGAAGGGCATCATGACAACAAAGAAAGGTTCGTGCAATTTTAGAAATCCCAGAGTTTTCCACCGGTCGACTCGTAATTTCAATTTCTTCAATGTGCAACTCCTCCGCGGTGAGACGTCTTCCTTCAAGCAAAGGGCGAGCCCTCTTCGACAGACTCGCGTACAGAGATGGTGAGCGGATCATCTTCATTGTCATCCGCCTCGGTCGGAGTCATCGCAGTCGTCGCAGCACCTTGTCTAAGAGCGTCGAGCTCGGCGGCCATCAAGGCTGTGGCTTCCTCATCCGTGAACCCCGTGACAACTGCGGCATTGTAGAAGCCTCGAAGCGTGGCACGGAAGAAGTCTTGTGCCGAACTGGATCCACCTTCCGGCCGCGGAAAGAACGTGGCAATCTCAGTCGTTCCGCTCATCTCGTCAACGAGTTCGAACATGCCCGTCTGAAAGACCGTGGCCGGATTAACCCTTGCTACTAGCCTCGGGGGAAGGGGAGGGTTCTGCATGCTAGCATCGGTGATTCCCATGTCCATTGGATTCGTGACATGATCTTCCCAGTCATTGGAGAGCGGCATGTCGCCGAAGCTGCGTGTCGATCTGAAGGTGACGGGGGAGAAGTTCTGCTGAGTAGGAAATCCATCGAAGCTGCGGCTTCGGCTTGCTAGGGGAGATTCGGGAAGCGCGCCAATGTCGGAACCCGCATACCCCCCACGAGGCGTGAAGACTGTCCGGAGGTAGTCCATGTCTTCTGGCGAGCTGCTTGGGCCGACGAAAGGATCCTCCAACTGGTTCTCGGGCATGGGAATGAAGCGCGTGTTGAAACTGGGCGCTCGAAAGTTTATCGCTCCATTGCTTGTGTGGGCGCTGAGTAAAGAGCGCATGTGGTCTTGCTGAGGATACAAGGGCGCGAAGCCTTGCATAGAATTTTGATGGTGATGTTGAGCTGGAGCTGAAGGCAAGCCCGACGTGAACAGATCTGGATAGTATTGATTGACGTTGTTCCCGAGATTCTGCGCGAACTGACCTTGGATACCTCGGGGGCCATGACGAGGACCAAAGGAAGACTGCACAGTGGCATTGATTGCACCTTGCAGCAGTCTGGAGCTCTGCATCACGGGCGGTGCAGAGGCTGGGACGAATGAGTGAGAAGGGCCAGGCGTAACGCTATCCTCGCCGCCACCGAAAGTCATCACATTGGTGCGGTTTGTGAAAGCCTGAGGTGGTGTCCTTGGCTCAGTTGATGGAGATTCGGACTCGAAGTCGGAAGAATCGGAGTCTTCGAGAGACTGCTGCCTCGCCCGGCGAGCTTTCTTCTTCCTTGAGCGACGCGACGGAGATTCGGTCTTAGATCTACTGCCACTGTGATGTAGCAATGAATGTTAGGTCACTGTCGTTCAAGTCTCTCACGTGGAAGCTCGACTTACAACTTGCCGTCCTTCCCCATGACACCAGGCAGAACCTTCACGTCCTTGAAGTGCTTGATGTGCTTGGTCTTGACGTGCGCCCGCAGGTGGCTCGTCTGAGCGAATTTTCCATCGGCCTTGCTCTGTCCTGAGCAGTAGCCGCAGTACTTCTCACAATGGTAGATTGTGAGATTGCCGCTAGTTGGCCAGACGTGATTGTGGGTGGGGTCGTCGCACGGCATGGTGTCTTCGTGTCTGGAGACGAATTGGAGTTAAGCGGAATTCGCAGCCCGGGTACCTCTCAGGAAATCCGTCGGACGCAGCTTAGATCAGGCGGACGCGGAGAGTGTGGTGAGAGCGAACAAAGCTGAGCGAATGCGTGCAATTGAAGAACGTTCAGGTGTTGAAGTAACGATTGTGTACGAAGGCGTGGTGCGAAAGATGAGATTGACATGGAAAAGCTGTGTGCGCAATGAGCGAGATATGGCAGAAAGAAGGGGGCTGGGCAAGCGAGATAGGTCGTGCGTTCGTCGACAAGATGATGACGTGACGGGCGAATAGGTCGATGCTTCAGTATCATCTCCAAAGGCGGCGTTGTGAAGCGGTCGGAGCTGATGCATCCGAGCACGCAGATTGAAGGAGATGGTCCAGCCACAGCTCGTTTATCAGGAAATGCACAGGAGTGTGACCGAGGGACAGCATCCTCGGCTTCGACATGATGGAGTCTTGCCAACTATTACCGGCCTGTCCGCTTCACCTTGAAGGTTTTGCACCGCATAGGGCTGAGAGCATGATCTTATCTCGGACAGGCCTTTTCCTGCCACAACCACCAGCCAGAAAACCCGATTCACAAGACACGGTTGAAGATGAACTTAGAGCAAAACGGCATGAACTACGAAATATCCAGTACTTCTAATGAAACTGAAGCACGCCCCCTGTTTGTGTTTTCGAGCCGGATGTTGGACTTTCTCTTGTCCACGTGAACACCTTCCGAACGCCTTCTGGTGTACTCAACGATGAGATTAGATAGAACAAGAAACCGGCCTAGCGCTGGAAGACTATTGTCAAAGTCAGCGGTCCGGTTCTGGTGGATGCTGTAGGGGTTGTCTTACGCTCTAGCTCCATTCAATTCTCCATATCCTCCACCAGATGCACCATCTAACTTCCATTCCCATCAGGCCCAGTACCGCCCCGTTCATAAATCGGAAGTCAATAATGTGCAGCATGCTGATCAGAACCTTTGACCACCCTCGCTCGAAGATGCAGAATGAACGTCACCCAGTCCAGCAGAACAGAGTGAAACCTGGCATGGAAGTGCAACGACTATGAAGTGCTCAGTCCTGAAGGAATTGTTGACCCTATTACCGCCTGGCCCTGGTGTGACGGACAAGCTCATGGAAGTGGATCCCGACGTACAGCATCACAAAAACAGATGAACCATACCAACCTCGCCCAGCCCTTAGAATGTCATCCTCAAGCAATTGATTGTCACCATGTAGCGCCCACCACCGCCCCCATCCCTGGTCTGTTGACCACTTCCAGCTCACCACATATCGTGGTACACCAGCATGATCTGCTCGCTCATCAAGCGACTCACATTGTCAACACTAAGGCCCGCTGTCTTCACAAAGCCAACAAGTCCACCAATACCCATGCTAAATGCCTTCTCAGCGTCCGCGGTCGAAGGTGAAGTTGAAGTTGGAATTGTGATGCTGCGGGCCGTCGGTTCCTCCCGCAACGCATCCCTGTCGCCAAGCAGCGGATCCGTATCTGTAGCCGCAACGTCGAGCTTCGAACTCTTCATCCTGGGTGTCGTGAAGGACGAAGTGTTTGTCGTGGTCGGTGTTCGTGCTAGCGAAGGAAAGCTGTCAGGACGAGACTGACCTCGGGAAGAGTGTTTGACTTGCGCAGGTAGATGTCAGGAAACCTCGAGCCAAGACTCGCGAGTGCAGACAATCAAAGTGAAGAGGAAGGAGCGCCTTCGTCTTACTCCTCAGCTTCATGTGAGTCCCGACCGGGATATGTTGCAAGCAACAATTGCGTATTACAGCTCCCACGATATGTACCGATATAGACACTATCTGATACGCTACCCGATACTTTTCCGCGTTTGTCATTCCTTAGATAAAGCAATAGATATCATCCCTGGGCCGTTTCCTTTTCCGGTCGCGTCGTCGTTCTGGTGTTATTCTCTTCGCAAAGAGACAGACCGCGCAATCAACCACAGCAAATTCTCAAACTGTATCATGGAACGCCCTCGTTCTTTCCTCAAGCGACAGCCTGCGCCACTCTTCCAAACGCGCCGGTTCCGTTCCGCGCTCTCCCAGCTTCCTCATCCCTCCCTCCACCCCCACCGTTCCTTCCACCAAACATCTCTACCAAACTCAGCGCAGCCTGCAGCCTCTTCCTTCTAGCCTCCGCGCCCCGCTCCTCACCCCTAGTCCCGCTAGCCTCATCCACCCAGTCCAGCCTCAGAATCTTAAAGCTGAGGCCAGAGTGCTCGGCATCTGTGACGCCCCAGGTGCGGGAGCGGAGGCCGAAGCGCGTGCTTGCTGCATATTTCTCCAACCTTGGAAGTATGAGGATCGTGATGTGAAGGTCTGTGTTAGGAGGTGGGAGGATAGGGCCAGAGGGCAAGGGCGCCAGCATTGTTTCTGGTATGTCGTCAGGCTGATTGTTGTTGTTCGATATGTTGGCTGCAGCAGTAGCGAGCTCAAGCAGATAATCCGGATCGACGTCCTCGCCCCACTCGCCGCGAATCCAGCCGGCGTGGATGGCGGCGGCAATGGGGTCGGAGTCGTCGGTGTAGATCTCCGTGCCCCAAACATTGCGACGGAGGCAGATCTCCTCGCGCTGATCAGGCTGGAGGTAGTAGCGTGGCACGCGGATGGTGTA
>Ga0181470_100241_pt2 | contig 13670 bp, 11 predicted proteins | sample InSIn5SAF170_FD_119082 | JGI IMG/M metagenome (GOLD analysis project Ga0181470, IMG submission 119082) | Clean room microbial communities from NASA Spacecraft Assembly Facility at Jet Propulsion Laboratory, Pasadena, California, USA -... ...
AAGAGGCGGGACGATCTGCTGTGGCGACGACTCTGGCGTTGGTAGCATGCTGCCGTGAGATTGTTTTATGTCTGCAGCTGAGAGGCTGGCTTCTTCGTTGAAGAGCTCCGAGTCAAGTGCCAATTCTTCGACTGACAGGCCATCTCTCTTGCGGTCTCTTCGCGTTCGTGGCTCGATGCTTGCTGATGTGGCGCTCAAAAAGCGGCTGTTTGCGGCCTTCATGAAAGAAGCAGGCAAAAAGCTGAGAATTCGGTGGGATGTCGGTAGATTAGCTGTCTTGACCTCTCCATTCCGCCCAGATGCCGACAATTGCGAAGGTGGGATCCAGGGTGCGAGGAGGTGTATCCGCCCTCGAACATATTGTGGCATTTTCAGAGCTGTTGCAAGCGCGTAGATTGCACCAGCGGAGTGAGCCAGCAGGGAGAACTTCTCGATGCCTAAGCTCGTGCATATTACTGCCACATCGTCTACCCACGCCAAAGGTGTGCTTCGTTCTGCTGGCATAACCTCTGTTTCTCCAACGCCTGGTCTGTCAGGCGTGATAATCCTCAGCTTCTGTGTCTTAGCTACCTCATCATAGAAAGAGGTCACATATCTTGTGAGACCCATGCCGACACAGCAGAAGACGACAAAGCCGTTGGGGTCACCAATTTCGGAGAAGGCTATTGTGCGTCCTGTTCGAGGATGACGGATCCTCTGTGTAAAGCGTGGTGAGCCGAGAAAAGTTTCGACCTCGTCTTCGATGCCCTGGGCGTCCTCCGAAATCGGTGTGCGCAGCATAGAGACTCTTCTCAAACTGTCTGATAATTTCTTCTTATGCCTTTTTGCACTTGCTACAGAAGTCGTTGTTGACGGCGTGATTGACAGATTTCTTCTCGGTCCAGTATCTTGGTGTAATGGCATGTCCGGTTCCAGTGGTGTCAACGGCTCGTTCTCTTCAGCCTCAACGAAAGCGGGCATATTCAGAAGGTCAGTGCCAGTCACTCTTGCAGAGAGTGTGGGCGGATCTTCTTTCTCAGGTGAATCTACTAATTTCGGATGCCACGAGCTGCGTAGACTCGGTGATTGTCGTATGGGTGTAGGGCTTTGATGAGGCATAGACACGCGCTTAGCAGCCTTTTCTGACCTCTTCGCTTCCTTGCGCCATTCATTGTGACGTTTCTCTCGCGCTTGCTGTAACTCCCGTATTCTTTGGACCGTTTCATGGTTCTCCTCAATCAGATCTTGATCAATATTCAGACTCTTCAGATCTTTGCTTCCCCTTGGCGATCTTCTCGGTCCGCTCCGTAGGGACGATCTGCGTGATGGGATGAGGCTTTCATTAAGGTCAGTCCTATGTGAAGGACTCAATGAGGACAGTGTTCGTGTATCTGATTCCCTTATCTCAGTGTCTGTCGATATCCTGCCAACAGTTACGAAGGCGGAGAACCGATGGGCGTCTTTCTCCTTATCCTTCTCGGGCGATGACTGTGTAGTCTCGAAGCTCTGAGCACTCGACAAAGTAGGCTCAACATGACTTTGTTCCCGTCCAAGCCTCGACGAGAAGAACATCCTGAAGGAGCTCTTGCTCCGGCTTAGCTTGCTGTTCGTAGATAACGGTAAACTGCTGACTGAATCATTGCCGTATGATGATCGAGGGTGATGAATAGATGGTATGGAGTCCGGTGACTGCAGATCTCTTTGCGACTTCGCGACTTTAAAATTCCCCTGCGATTTCAAGGTTTTAAGTGGCAGCTGAGGTAGTTTGCTCTTGGACCTGCGCGACGGTCGGTCACTGCCTGATGTCTTTGGTCGGGCAGGCAAGTTGCTGGCGTTGATGGTGTTGTAGCCAGCTACTGGAGGCGGACAGCAGTCCTGGTCATCATAATTGCTGAATGGGTTCTGGTTCTCGTAAAAGGTGCTATGAAAACTTGTGTTGTCAGCGATACGGTTGACGAGATCTTCACCCTCGTCTTCCCCGACCGCAGTCCTTGCTCGTTTCTCAGACGTCAATAGGCGGCGCGTATCAGAGATCGAGGTTATACTGTTGATGAGAGAGGACAGAGCCTCGTCGCCGAAAGGTGCAGCTGAGGCAGGAACGACGGTGCTCGAGTAGAACGTGCGATTGGTTGCTTCTCCCCACGAACTCGATCTTCGGCGCGCATGCGAGCCCTGTCTCAGTCGCTCTGGCAATGCCGACTCATGTGTTCCGCTTTGACCCTTGTTGTTGCCAGAGTTCAACAGCATGTCGCAGGCAAGTATCGTGTTCCGGAAGCGAGTGAGGGTCTCAGGGATGCGAATCGCTGATTCGGCCAATCGGTGGTTTCTGCACGGAAATTGGCTTCATGGAGTTCGCGCGGCGTCAGGGACGCAATGATTTGGTAGATCAGTGTCGCAGTTGCTCTTTCACCAAGTTATTTTCATCGTCGCAAATATGTAGGATGTCCAAGATCAAAAGCGCAGTGGTGACATCGGCACAGGAAGTGTTCTACAGACAGAAGGCTTTGAGTTGACTAGGTATGGACCATCGGGCTGGACAGCGCAAGACGCAGGCCGCTGTTTCAGGATGCCTACGAATATTGACTTCCCGCTCAGCTTCGGTGCTTTTACCCTTGCGCTTGCCCACCAGTTGGGCTCAAGTTTGGGCCACCTTGCCTCAATCGGCGCTGATCATGGAGCAAGATCTTCCAAGTCCTGGAAAGCGCGCGCCGATTCCACTCAGAGTACGATTAGATTTCTTCCTTGTTTGGCCTGGTGGTAGAGAACATCTTCGTCGCGGGACGGACTTAGGTGCTTGTACAAGGTCTTCCGACAGAAACTTTGGCTTTGACATCAATACCAGAGTCTATTCAATCGTGCTATTGGTGCTCCACTGAAATTCTACTCGCCTTAAGACTCCCTGTTCATGATGGTGAATCCTTCGACTGGCGCCATCGTCCACTTCAAAGCTGCTTTTTGTTTTCTGATTGCTCGATTCCTTCCAGAAGCAAAGCAAGTCCCCCTGTCGTTTCTGGCATTAGTACATTGGTGACGGCAGCAAAGTAACCTGCAAAGTCGCTGAGCAGGCATGATGGCACTATCTATATCAGGCATGGCCATGCCTAAAGTACCTCCAATCTCGTCCTACCGACTACGAGCGAACACTTCATACGGGACCTTTAGACTCAACCTGCAACTCTGTTTACTGCATGACGAAGCTGCGCTACTTGTAATATCAATGCCGAACCTTACCATAGTTCGCTTCGAGTCGGCGAGAGTAAGACTCACCATGGCTTGTGTTGCTGGACATGGCATGCCGGATCCAGTAAAGTTTCCCTACAGCGGCCAGCGGTGCTGAAGGAGAAACGCTTGAGCTGCTTGATCAGAAAAAATTGAAAATGCGTAAAAGAAAGCACCATCCATATCTATGCGCCTCTTGTTGCGCGTGTGAAAAACGTCTAATGCTCTTTGGTCTAGCTTGTTCTAGATGCGATCTATGTGGCATCTCTAGTGGAAAGAAAGCACAGTCTGTTGGATCTTTCCAGTCCACAGGCGCCGCAAGGACGATAGGGGAGCCGCCCAATTATCTGTTTCAGTTGCGCCCAAGCCAATGCCGCAAAAAATGCTTTTGAGAATTTTGTACTCCAGATGGGATGCATGCCGCTGAACGCTCCAGAGAATCAGGTCGTTATTTCGTAGGAGATGGTGCTCATTCATACTGTCAAGGGATGTCCCTGGCGTAACCGTTCCTTCTCCTCACCGAAGACCTGCCTGCTCATCTCAAGAACCATCTCAAATCCTTCTCGGCCCTTAGTAGCGTTCTCCCGAAACCGTTCGACACACGACTCTTCAATCTTATTCCTTATCTTCTGCCAGCCGCCGCAGAAAGCTATTATCTTTGCTTGTTGTACGAATTCTGTTTTCTTCGAGCCGGCACTTGCTGATGGCTGATAGATGACTGTTTCTCGACATTGCAACAGATTCGACCATGTCATGTTTGTGCTGCACATAGTGACTTTCTTGGACTGCGGGTCGACATAGGACACCTCATACACTTGACTCGTGGTGTCGCCACCCAGTATGGACAATATCCACTGAGGAGCATTTTGGCGACACGTTATCAGTCTTTCTGTTCGTAATATGCCGGTTGCTTGGTCGATGTTCCGAGATAATGTATCGACTGCTAGAACGTGCTCGGCCTTGTCATTCCATGGGCAGTATTTCCTCCAGTTGTTGGTCGAGACTTCTTCCCACGAGTAGTCGAACTCGTAGGCTGAGCTGAAGATACGCATTGTGAGTGAACAAGATGCTCAACTACGATGGGGCGGACAACCGTGTCGCCGCACGCGATAAAAACCGTGAGCGTGTCAGGTCGCGTGCGATAAGGAGGAAGTTGGAGATTCCGGTTATCGGGATCTATGCACAATTTGTTGGTCGATTTGCGTTTGTGCGAGCAACACTGGGATAGGTCGCGGGACGTCGTGGGCGGATATATGAGAAGACGGATATCGAGGATGCTCTAGAAGGATGTTGGTGGTGAGAAGAGTGATGAGTGAGGGTGAGTGTGAGTGTGTATGCACAAAGCTGGAGCTCGGACTGTCATTGAAAGAAGTTCGAGGCAAATCTTTTTCTCCCTCCTGATCCACCCGAAAAGCAGGCAGTCTTCCGGCGATACTTTGGGCGAAAGGAAGTTATAGCGAATGTTTTGATTGGACAACACAGCTCATGCACTCATTCTGATTGGGTCTCTTCTTCTGCGAGATCTGAGCCTTCAAATCTAGCCAGATCTGTCCCGCGGCAGTCGCCAGTCTAATCGTGGTCGTGCTTGCGGCTTTTTCTTGCTGGCTCTAACTAAAGCACGTCGTTTCAGATGTCCTACTCGCTGCATAGCATCACAACCTCTAGCGCTCTTCTGCGATCCTGTACTCCGGTTTTATCTGCATCCTTGCCTGACTCGGTGTTGTGCTCCAGCGTCTTTCGCTACCACGGCTCATAGTCTACACCACACCTGCCATCGACCACAGTCATTGCGCCAGCCGACGATGTCGGAGCACTGGAAGTCAACAGTAAGTCCATCTATCCTCTTTTGATTGGCACGGCCTGCTGATCCTGTGTTGCAGCCAAAGTACTGGTGCAAGCACTGTGCCACATATGTCAAGGATACCCCATTCGAGCGCAAACAACATGAGAATACTGGAAAGCATCAAGGCAACCTACGGAGATTTCTGCAAGGCATCCAGAAAGACTACGCTAAGAACGAACGAGAGAAGGAAGTAGCAAAAGCCGAGATTGAAAGGCTGAATCGTGTTGCTGGAACAGGAACAGCAGCTGCGTCTGGCTCATCATCTGCACCACCATCTTCTGCGCCTGTATCTATAAAAATCTCGAAGAGGCCCTCAAATACTCTCTCTGCTGCAGACCAGAAGCGGCAATGGACTCAGCTTGCCGCAATGGGTATTGCTATTCCCGAATATGCAAGGGCTGACATGGCTATGGCTGGAGACTGGCAGACTATCTCGAGAAAGGTAGAGCCCGAGCCTGAGCCCGAGCACGAAGAGCAAGTGGACGACAAGCTCAACGTTGGCATTAGAAAGCGTAAAATTGAGGACGACCAAGACAATGAAAATGCTGGAGAGACCATCGCAAGGCAGGGCTGGGGTTCGACCACCAGAACATACCCAGCTGTAAAACCGGTAGACAGTGACTTGGATGCTCTCCTTTCAATTCCTCTCGTGAAGAAGGAGAAGCCAATAAAATCAATCAAAGAGCCCCCTCCGGACGACGAGAATCCGAGTCTTGCCTTCAATGGAGCGAACACAGGACCACCCGTCATCAAGTCTGAAACTTCCGACACCGCCGGTAAGGAACTGTTCGATGTTCAACTACCAGGAACTCAACCCATGAACACTACCTCAAGGCGTGCTTCCGAGACCAAGAATGAAACACTCAACGTCGACGCTAAAGCAGGAGATCAAGAGATGCCTGTGCCTATTTTCAAGAAACGAAAAGCTAAGCAACCGCCAACCACCAAAACACAAGCACACTTTTAGGGTAAGCCAGCTCAGCTGCAGATGTCGCATAACCGAGATACAGAACCCTCCAGGGGTTGCATTTAGCCTCCAACATTCTCCGATGGCGACTTCCTTCATCACTCATTAGCGCTCAGCGGTTGACGTCTAAACATGTGGTCCCTCCTCGACCGCGACGCGTTACACAAGTCCAGCGTGGATGATTGCTCTGGCACGTGCATAATCACTGTGATAGCCAGGCAGAGAGGAATACAGAGTAACAACCACAGCATCCTATACAGATCACATGGTGAGTGCTGAGCCTTTCAAGCTTAGAGGGTAACAACCATCGTAGAAAGATCCCCACTTGATCTGCAGCGCGTGCGAGAAACTTGTTTACGCTTCGGAGGCTCTGCATCGAAGCGAGAGATCCGTTCGCTACGGATACCGTATACACATGTACTTGGCCGTCTCATGCAAGCACATTGCAGTCTCACACATCAAAGCGGATGCGGCCCTCAGAGATTCACACGTAGGCTCTTCGACTAGACTACTGCAAGTACGCTCATGACCACAGCAATCCTGGTCGCTGTTGGTTGTCCACTCGATTGAATCATCCTCCATCTTCATTGTTTGGCCGCTCTACATTCGCTCAGGCCACTTCTTGAGTCTGACCCACATCCTCGGCTACTACTAGAGTGCGTTTCGATGACTCTCGCTTCTTCCTAGGCACCTGCCTCCATCATGCTCGATTCGAGAGGCAACTTGCAGCTATTTCTCCGATGTCGATCACAAGCCGACTTGGAGCAAATAGCTGTGACGAAGTATCGGTCTCTGTCAGAAACGTTATGAGATATGGTCGTCTCTCAAACGTTTTGTGCCTCCCAAGATTCGCGAGGCTACCGCATGCCCGACATGCCCGACATGCAACAACTCCAGGGTACACACCCCTTGTTGCTTTGTGCTGTCAAGCAAGAACCTCGACGTAACACCAAAAAAAACAGGAGCTCAAGGCGATTGACAAATGTGCTTAATTCGGGAGGCAAGTACATCCATCGATAGATAATTCCTAGCTCTTCTTTTTGCACCACAGAAAGATTTCCCTTCACAGCCCTCTTTTCGCGTCCTATTGCTTGACCATTGCCTTCTTTCATCACTAACATAGTGGCTTCATCTGGTCATCCCGTGCATGTAGCAAGCTGAAAACATTATTTGAGAAATCAAGATCGACCGCTACCACCAGAACAGGAGAAAAGCGGATATTCTCCGGCTTTTGGACCCAGAAAGGTGGCTATTATCCCCTGTTACTTCGTCGTTTACCGCACGGCTTCTCACCATTATTCCGCTTTGTTGCAGTGGACAATTGAGGCTAAAAGATGATGATGGTACCCTGAGCATGCCCACGAAGCGCGACGAGGGCCGAAAGGGTACTCTAAGTCGCGAAGCGAGAACATCACCATTGCTATCGAATCAACTGCACTTGGAATATTATCACTGGTGGACTGACTCGACGGGGGTGCTCCCTATACTTGGGACAGGTGAAGTCAGAGGGTGGACCGGGGCTGTGAAGTGCCTTCGGGTGGCTTGGCAACGGTTTTTTGCTCGAATTCTACAAAGGTCAGTGGGGTACATCCTAGCCCGAAGCTTGCCCTAGAAGATTGCCCTTAGCTCGTCTGAGCACTTTGCTCCGAGACTGGTTGACCAGGCTACACTTTGCCGTGGGCTTGCGTTTTGCGAGTAGGATGATTTCGAACAGGTTTTACCGGAGGTTGCCATAAGCGAGACGATGCGAATGGAACAACTAGGCCCACAAATATTGGCCTGTTCTATCCGGATGCTTGTCAAGCACGCGGCCTAGCACGAGAAGCGATGCATAAGCGAGCTCTTCCTCATCTCGCCATTCGATAATAAACGGGGCTTCTTACACACACTACAACCCAGGCATTGTGTGCACCCGGCACTTATTCGACCGCGCTCAAGAAGTGTGCGCGGTGGATATCGTGTATACACTATCAACAGGAATTCATTCGCTTATGAAAGACTGCTATGGACCGAGCTGGCTACTCTAAACGACAGGATTCGTCTCTCATTCTTTCAGCTCGCATCTCGACTGTAACATTTCTTTTAAGTTTGACTACATGTCGCTTTCCTCGAAAGTAACGAGTCCTGCAATCGGCTAACTTTGCGTAACGAGAATAGGCTATTGCCAAACGACATCTTGGAATCCTGAACGCGGATGACCAATTATTCAAAGCCGATCTTCTTGCTCATTGAAGGAGGAAGTTCGCGACTCTGGCTTATCCATACCACCATTCATCCGAGCATTTTGCTCATGGTGATGAACAACACATACACCACGGCTACCAGATGAACACCACACTTGGCCAGATGTCATCTTCAATAAGTCTACCGCCCATAAGCGCGATCAACTTTGAACACAATCAACATGGTCACGGCCACGGTCATGCAACACCACAAGAACTATCCCAGCATGCAATTCCGGCTCCAGCACGGACATTGCCACCGTTACCATATTACTCATCAATGCAAGCAATGCCGCAACCCGAATATGTTCAGCCTGCGCGACCAATGTATGCTGGAGTACAAACACCATATGGCATGCATATGAGGATGCCGTTGCCATCATCCGGTGATGCTGCAGGTATGATCGGTTACGCACCAAGTCGGCATACACAGAAGACGAAGGACGTCAAACGGAGGACCAAGACAGGTTGCATGACATGTCGCAAAAGACGCATCAAGGTGAGTTCATCTAATTTTCTTCATCAAGCAGGTGCCGACCCACACGCGAGTTGTACGACCAACGGAGGTACATCCGCTCGTCGCACCTCGTGGTTGACCGTTGATCGAAAAAGCTTCTGGCGTGCTGCCAGAAGTCTGATCGAGCCTCGGTTAGCTAACTTAAAAAAAAATGGTCGGCTGATTGGGTATGGCTTGGAGCCAGATCATGCTTCTGCCATACCCACGCCTTGCCTTCTTTAGGGAAGTGACAGGTCCCCACCAGCACGCCATTGTGCTTGCAAGTTTGGCTCCGATGGCAGGTGCCACCTGGCCGCTGCGCATCCGCAAAACTTTATTTCTATGCAGGCTTGTTTCACAATTTCTCACGTCCACGACGCCCCAAGCTCAATCACACAGCTCCTGGTCACGTTGCAGCGTCAAACCATGATTTACATCACCTTGCTAGCTTTGAACTGACAGTGTTTGCTTAGTGTGGCGAAGAGAGGCCTCAGTGTCGCAATTGTATCAAAAGCAAACGACAGTGTGCTGGATACGACCCTGTATTCCAGGCGCAGCCATCCCACTCGATCCAACCGGCCCCGATATCCAATTCCTCTTCGACGACAAATAACCAGCCACATGCTCAATCTTCTCGGTCGTCATATAATAACAATGACCCGATAAGTCCAAGCACATCCAGCCACAACAATTCTGGCACTACTAGCTCACCTCGCGATCATCCCGAATACGTTTATCATCGCTCTTCAGACCTTCCGGTCTTACCTAACATCAACCAGGGGTATAAGATGGAGAATGCGCATTATAGCTCATCGCATGTTAACCCAAGATGTGAGTCCACTTACCCTAAGCGAGGCAGGTAGCAGGCCAGGGTATGTTTCAAGCTGACCTCGCCTATCTCAGATTCGTGAAATCGCAAATCCTCCGCATAATGTCCTCTCGCACGATCGACGATCTTTGTGCCATCAATGGCCACCGTGGGCAAGAGGTACCTCCCCTGGGATCGAATCTTGTGCCCAACTTTTCCGAGATTCAAAAGGTCTACGACACATTCTTTGCGCCGGGCCTTGATCAGCTCATTGAGACTGGCAGCACAAAATGGTTCGCCTTGAAGGGCTGGGCCTTGCTCATGTACGATCGAGCCTTGCTGGCGCAGTTCATGATGTATTTGACGCTGATCAGCACCACTCCAAACCAAACATCGTCAGCCCCAGGCATGACATTACCGGAACAGGTAACTCTTGCAGCTCAAGAAGCTAGAATGGTGTGGGCATGTCTAAACCTGGTAGTCAGCCAAGCACAGATTGGAAACGATGACGATGCTCAGATGTTTGCCAGTAGGGTCAGAGCCCTTGAAGCAATACTTACTTCAGAACCCATCGTTCGAACAGGCTCAATGGCTGATTTTGTGCATCAGGACCTCGAGCACGAAGCAGATATGGACGTAGACATGAGTGGTGTTCCGACTGTGGCCAACAATCCACTCCTCGAGAAGCCATTCAGCAAGCAAATGCAGGCTCGTTCCAATAAATTTTGGCAATTGATTCAACAAGCCTCTGAGCTTCCAGCTCAAGTCCAGCCTGAGGTTTTCGACCAGCTATTGGCGCTACTCGATGGCAAGGAGGAAAGGGATATCATTTACAGCATCATGTTCCTTGGAGCACAAACCAGCAGATCACGCGCGAATACAAAAAATGACAGCGAAAGTAGCAGACCAACGAGTGGCAACCCGTCGCCTAACCGAGCCGCAAGAGGGCAACAAAAAGAACAAGCTGCTAGACTTCTAGAGACAGAAGCTGCAGGTCGCGCAACTAATATCGTCTTCCAAAATGTTGCTGGAATGGGGCTCAGAGCCTACGTGCAATAGCTTTGCAACGAACATGTTGGTCGCAGCGGCACAAACGCACCGTCAACGTGGATGGTACCACAACAATGCGTTGGAAGTGCGACGATCAAGCTGGACAATGCATTTGTGGACCAGCTTGAACAGCAAAACAGAGCAGGGAGATTGAGATCCTCGTGATGTGCATCTAATGGAACAGAGTCTGCACCTGGCCCGGGAAGCGGAACGTGCTGGAATATACACTGTTTTGAAACTCTGTACAATTGCAGCGTTGTGAGGAGTTTCGGCCGTTGAGAGTCAAGTCGGCACAGACAAGAGTGGGACAAACAATACAGGTCCAGACATATTGAGTACAATTATCATGGTTGCTAGAAAGCAGTATTGGTAGCGGCAGATGGCTGGAGCTGATGTGGGTTCACATATTCTCCCACACTCCAAGCTTTCAAGATTATTTCCGTATGCACTTGCAAGGACCTCGTTGTCATCGTTCCCAGCTCACGTCGATGTCAATAACACCCTCGGAACTGCACTTGACCAGGCTGGCGATCATTTTTGATCATCACAAACGAGTCGCGCCGCGTGTTCGTGTATGCATGCCAAGACACATGCGAAGCCATGTGGGCTTCTGAACAGGCGTCCGAATCCGAAGGAATGATCAGCACCGTCAGCGGAATCTCGTGTCTCTAAGCGAGGAACGCCACGAACTGAAGGACCGCCGAAGACAGGCGCCGAGGCGATCGTGCGACAACCTGACTCTCGTGACTAATGTCCAACAAATGGAGCAAGAAACACCCATGCTCTTATGGAGAGAGGCAGGCGCTATCCCGAGCATGCAACAAATAATCCCTCCTATTCAGAGGGACAATGCAATTTATTAATCTTAATTGCAGACTCAATCTGCTCTTGGAGACCATGTTCCACGGAAAGTCTCAATGCCGGGATCTCCGATAGTCTGAATCTTTCGATGCTTTTTGAAACCACCGGCGGGGTTTAGGCGTATGGAATCATCTCCGTTTTTATCCTTGAACCTGCCCTTCCGAACGCTTCATCCCTGGTTTCGCTAGGTGCGAAAACTGGAGAACCGACCGCCAAACACTTCCGACAAGGCTCGGGAGTGCACTCTGGGGTTCCATCTGTAAAGTCATCGCCATAGGTGCTTGAAAGCGCGAGCCAGGTCTCTCCAAGAACTACGGTTGTCGTTGCCTCGGTCGGCGCACCCCTGACACGCATCAAGAACGTGTCACGCCACCTTTGCTCTCCTCTCAAGTAATTGTTACATCGGATCGAGAGGAGTCTATGAGCTCAACAATGCGCGTTCACTCGGCCTCATTTTCGCAAGGATGTTGTCTTTGCGGCTAAACCTGATCCCAGCACGCCTAGGATGCCTGCAGCTCGCCGAAAGCAGATCTCGTCTATCGAGGCGACCTCTGGCGAAGCAGGCGAAGGGGATCTACTGTGCAGGCGCCTCAAGCTCGACAAGCAGAGAATCCAAACTCTACTCATCGTGTCATACTTATTTGCATGAGGCGTCGAGGCCGAGCGCTATCGTCACAGAGAAGTGGCCTGATGTTTTTGCCTGCTGTCACTGTCACAGTGCTAGATAGCGAGACGCGCTCGTGCTATCTGCTCGTCACATCGACGCACGGCTACGGCTCTACGGCTTCGGACCTGTCGCACTACGCAGTTGATGCAGACGGTATGCTGGTGCTGTCGTGAAGTAGATCACGACTCTTCTGCACCCGGTCTGAGCTCCATTGCTGGCAATGCGCTCAGCAGCAATAGTTGCGACGTGCAACATTGCTTCGACAATTCTGCTGTTCTGCCCTTCTACGCATGTATATATCCTTGGCTAGCTGACAGATCTCACAAGTTATTCATGCCTGAGCACTCTCCAAACACTGCCGTTGAGCGAGCACTCTTATATCTTATTCGTGGGCACTCATCAGGCCGACCGCATAGCGCGAGTCCCGCGAGCGTTGGTACTTTCAATCTGAATTGTTTCCTCGTCTACTCATCCGCCCCAAGCAGGAACATGAGCACGAGAACAATGCGGACGCTTCCCTTTCCCTTGTCAATTCCTCCCAGTTTTCGAGATGTCTACACCTGTATGCTCTGGCCTCGTTCGAAGGTCCAGTACTTGCATCCGTCGTTCCGCGTTCCGAGATGCTCGGCCGGATACTCACACCGTACAGCAGTCCTATGCTACATGACCCTTCAATCCAAAACCACAACATTAATCAGAAATAGCGACCTTGACGAAACCTACAGACATAGCACCAAGAAGACAAGATGTTAAAATAAAGCACAAGAAAGCATAATACATCACAGCACGGCACCAACACCAATTTCAGTACCAGCCTGGAGCTCTGACAGCAACCTATATGCGCGAACCCCACGCTATATCCATAGCCACGACCCTCAATTTCGACAATGAGCCCGAAAAGTGAATAGCAGCAAGAAGCAAGCATCGGCCAGCCGAGCCACGCCAGGAGACCACAGCACTGCTGCATTTCACGAAGAATCTGGCTACCAATATTCTCTTCCTCTGACACACCAGACACTACGAATATCTACGCAGCGCCGACCTCTGCAACGACAGATAGCCTCAGATCGTCCGGTATTGCTAATGAGAACGGACGGAGCGTAATGCACTACCCACTACGCAACGCAGGAAAGAATATCTAGGCAAAGTACGCCACCGGAAGAAGCAGAACGAGCTCAAGCGCGGTAGTCGCTGCCGACGGTGTGGAATGACTACTCTATGTGGTTTCAAGCCCGGCGGCGTCGAGCAAGAACCTTAAATGTCGAGCCGGAGTAGAACTCAATGCTTCGAATGGTCTGCTAGCACACCCATGTCAAATACTCCGATCACACCAGCGGACCACGGCCGAGTGCGCCGATATCATATACGAGTAAACGACGATTTCGATACCGTGGGCTAAGCAATATATCGTTCGTAACGGCTTAAAGAATACAATTGGAGGTTACTCGAAACCGTGCAGAGAGTTGCATGAGTACGTGGCTGTTCGTGATTTCTCGCAGCACCTGCTACTAGCATACGGCAAAGCGTACGCGATCGTGATATCTAACAGCATCCAATC
>Ga0181470_100272_pt1 | contig 13572 bp, 16 predicted proteins | sample InSIn5SAF170_FD_119082 | JGI IMG/M metagenome (GOLD analysis project Ga0181470, IMG submission 119082) | Clean room microbial communities from NASA Spacecraft Assembly Facility at Jet Propulsion Laboratory, Pasadena, California, USA -... ...
AACATCTCAATTATAATTATTAGGTGGGGTGGACTGTTTCACTCGCTTGTATGTTGCACTCGCTTGTGGATAGCCTCATTTGCCCATGTTGTACACTTAAAGTCCCCCCAGATTGAATCGTCGTACAAGGGGCTATTCTCTTGCGTTTCTAGCGTTTATTTTCAGCTCAAAGTGTAGTGTTCTCAACCTGTAAAAGATTCCGCTCATGTACGACTATTTCAAACCCTTTTAATAGCTGCTGGAACGCAGTTTCAGATGGGGATTACGACGCAGATCTACAGCATTAACGCTGCTCCCGAATATACCTCGCCTGCCTCTCTATATTAGTCACTATATGAGGTGTTTTCGACTCCCATTGTGATCCTACTGTTAAGATTGGGCTTGGTGTTTGTATGATAGGATCTAGCTTAGATAGAACGCGTTCTAGGTCAAATGGGACTAGTCCCGTAGCTGCGAAACCGCTACAGATGTTCGCCACTGTCATAGCTTATACGTGAGCTGGATAATATAGGTGTAGAAACTCTTCTTTATCGATGTGATTAACGCCAAGTCTTATTGTATTCTCGACCTGCTTACCGTATAAGGACTTTAATGGGCTAAAGCATGCAACATCTAGGGGTTGAAGGATGTGAGATAAATAGGCAGGCATACAAGCCGTAATAATCTTATTCTGCTTACAGAATTCCTCAAATCAAGCTGAATGATAACTTCCATGTCCATCGAGGATTAGAAGACGATATATACCCTTCGTACGAGGCTGAGTATAGTTCTGGAAGTGTTGTATCCAACTATATCCTATCTCATCATCTATCTAGCCCTTATCACTTATAGAGATCTGCCAATTAGGTGGTAGATTACTATCTGTGTACCACGTTCCCTGATGAAGCTTACCCTTGAGAATAATATAAGCTGGAATCGACTATCCTCGCGAATTAATCCCATAGATCACTGTTACCCACTTGCGATTCCCTGGCTATATAGTCTTTGGTTTAGCTGTTCTCTCGACCCTTGTGACATCTCTTAACGTTGTAATTACTCCCATCTAGAATCTAGTTTCATCAAAGTTATAGATATCCTCCTCAAGAACACTATACTTTGCAATCAGGTTTCGTATGAGGTTGAACTAGCCCTGGATAAGCTCTCAATCCTTGCATTTCACGCGCTGGTAGTCGTACTTACGATTATATATTGTACGCAGAGAGTCCTGGCGTTTAACGAAGTTCCTAGCCCAATTGACTCCGACTTCTAGGGGGGGGGGTTCGCGTCGCGGCTTATAAGGATAATATTCGCGAGATCTCGTACGATAGCTATCTGCGGTGGGAATCCTTGGGAATCTAGGTCAAGAATACGTTAGAGAAGGACTAATTCCTCTATTAAGGTTAACTTTCTCGAGTTTGGTATAGTTTCGCGTCGAGACTTTACTCTATAGTATCGTCTAGTAAGGGTGACATAGTTAACTTTATACAAAGCCGCTGCACCTTGGATAGACTCATAATTGCCCTTCTTTAATGAATTAAGAGCTAAAGCAATTCTTCCCTCAATTTCAAGCTTATTATTGGATTGCATAGTGGATGAGAACGTAATTAGTAAAAGAGGTGGAACGCGTCGATAATCTGTTTCACTCGCTTGTATGTTACACTCGCTTGTGGATCACGTTATGCTGCGTATGGCTTACTAACATCGTAAAATTGATATTGTTGTCTCGCTTGTTGTGAACTTCAGATCTTCTGTCAGAAACACCGTGACATGACTGCGCTGTTGTTCAAACCTTCGAGGAGGTGATTGCACTCCCTTTGGCACTGTTGCAAGATGGATCAATCTAATAAGGTTTGCCCACTCTGTTGTTTACGATCTCCATGGTGAAGTAAGTCAGTTCAGGAAGAGCACGGCAATTGCATGTCCACCATTTGGCTTCACCGTTCAGAATATAGCAAGACTTGAACGATAAAACTCAAGCAACATTTTTATATATATGCATACATGGACATGCTCGTAGGTGTAAATATGTATGTGCGTTGATAAGCCAATTCCGAAATATATTGCTCATATCCATACATTGTACCCATCGTTCCCTGAGTGATGATGATATTTAGGACTCAAACTAAAATCTATTCAGCATAGGTCTCGTGGTTCTCGTATGAGACAACATAAAACAGCTTCCTATTCTTTGATATGTACTTTCAACTAATATGGTCAGTATCAATCATCCACTGTTGAGTTCTACGCTCCCTCTTTCTGTCATATTGAAGACAATAAGCACCGCGACGAACCTTATCCTCAATATCGATATTCTCCCGAATGCAGCGTATTTTTTGAGCTGACCATCGGAGATTGAGTGCATCATTCTGGTATTACCAGAGCATATAGCAATAATCTTGTCGTCGTCACTGTTTCTTGCCATGATGAGCTTGAGGTCACAATTAGTTCGGGAAAAGTCCCAAATGACAATATTAGTGAATGCAAGATCGTGCACTCTGATCAGTACGTCGTTCAGATTTATGGATTGTGTATCCCATGTTCTATTTCGTTGTGTAATACCAGACCATTGCTAAATCTACGAATAAACTATGGAATAATGCTTAAGGACCGCGGATGGCAGGGTTTCATCAGAGTAGAACCCCAAGAGTTCCAATCATGCGACAGGAGCCACTGAGACTTATGCAATGATCGATTTATCGCAAGAAAGGTATGTGGTTTGCAGTGATCTGCCATCTCTGACTAAATGTCTGGAATATCTGCATTACTGTGCTCAGCTATTGAAGCACGCATCACTCGCAACCTGCATCTTCTGCCACCACAAGAATGCTTGTTAAGGATCACATTTGGTCTTGAACTGCACGCGCACTTTGGAACGAAGATCAACGAGATTGTATTGACTAGAAACCTTGCAAATAATCCTATACGTAAACCACATATTGCATGAGATGTATAGACTTGAATCGAAACAGTCAACAAATGCTAATCGAAGTGAAGCTAGAGCGACTCAGGTACTCCTTGTGTTCTCGAGTAGTTCTACGATTGCCTGGGGCTCATTCCTCCTACCAATATAAGGTTTCGACTGGTATCTCATCATGACCGTTGAAACTAGCATGACCTCACTCCTCAAATTGAGCTTACACTTGAAGTGATAATCCCTCTAAACGTTCCTACTACCGAACATCTCAAGCACCACTTCAGCGCGCAGGAACGAGCGATAGTCGCCCAACTTTTGCAACGAGCTAGTGAACCATGCAAGTACTACAACTCCCTTATTAAGATCTAGGAGACAGTAGCTTTCGTCTTGCAATCTCCAGTGCGATCGTACCAGCCAACTTGTTGGTTATGAATTCTTTGGTAACAAAGTAATTTAAACAACTGTGGATTTCGGATACAAGGTAAGGGTTGATCAATCGGCGGCGAGTAATGTACCCAAGCTCTGCCTATTGACATGGTGTATAATAAGACCTTTTTGCGAGAGTTCTGGGATTAGGAATATTGAGTCTGGGTTTGGTCAGATCAAGCGATCTTTTATCTTAACCCGTAGACGGTGGATGCGGTACCACAAGATCTGAAAATATAAGACGGTTATTTACTTGAGAAATTCAGGATGAGGTTCTCTAAAGCCACTACTTTTGGATTTTTCACGAATCGAGGAAGGACGTTGTTGTTTAGCATATGAATTCAGCAGAGGTCCCATGAAATAGTATAGCATTCTTTTGGAAACATACAAATACAGCCCGGCAATGGTGCACGCTTCAGTGCGCAAATTCCTATATGGGGAAGATTTTAAACTTAGATTGGTGAACCATTCACAACTTGCTCTCACCCTGCTCTGCCAAAAGCTCAACAGCACCACCACTGATAGCCAACTTCCCTGTTTCTTTAACCTTCACTTGAAAGAGTACCTTATTGCCCTCCTTCCAAGACTCCGTAACAAGCGTTTGTCCAGGAATCACGGTGCCCGCGAACCTAACTTTGATGCTCTTGAAAGCTCCAAACTTTTCGTAAACATGTTTTCCCGCAATACCAAAGAAACATAAACCATGTAAGATAGGTTCCTTAAATCCGCCCACTTTCGCAAACGCAGGATCGACGTGGAGAGGATTATAGTCGCCGGAAAGACGATAGATGACAGCTTGCTCAGGAGTTGTCTTCTCCTCTGTGATATGATCAGCCGTACGCTTTGGTGGAGCATTGAGAGCCGTGGAAGCACCTCTGTCAGCGGGCTTCTTCTGACCTCCGAAGCCACCAGAGCCACGGATGAAAGCTGTCATTTCATTGTAGAAGAGTGGTTTGCCGCTCTCTTTGTGGACTGTTGTGGTGCCCGATTTGACAATCGCCGCAGACCCTTTATCGACTACTTCGAGGAGTTTGGGATAGGATGTTAGTGTGCCTGATGTAGGGAGTGGATATGGAGCAAGAATCTCAAGGTATTGTTCGCCATGGAGGAGGAGCATGGGATTAAAATTGGGAACAATATCGTCTATGCTGTAAGGTGTCTCTGCACCGAAAAAGGGGACGACACCAAATGTTGGGAGAGCTTGGAAATTCTCATTTCCTTCACTATTTAAGAGTATTAGCATGGTTAATTCAAAAATGAGATCTGATGCTGTCGCTTACAAGACATATTGCAAATCGGTCTTCTTTGCTCCGATTCCAAGATTGTATAGTATCACATCCTTCTCCTCAAATGAGAATTCGGTACCTGAACCATCAATTTTCTTTGCTTTCTCAATGTTGGCGAGAATCTCATCATTCACTTCGACGACTTTCTCACTCTTCTGGAACACGAAACATGGTTAATGAGTATTCAATTTTGGTGTGGCTAATATACAAAATGATTGTGAAGTTAAGAAAGGTTGGTTGGTATCATACCTTACCAGCACCGCCCTTCTTATTCGACATGTTAGCCATCACACTCTTTAACGCAGCTTGCATATCCTCTGGATGATCGGCTCTTCCATCATCAAAGTTCGTTATTTTCTCCCACTGTGCTGCCACATCTTCGGGCTTTAGCTGGACATCAATTGGGAAACCGTGGCCCCCTGATCGTTGCCAACGTGTTCGGCCTACCCAACCGCTACCGACTTCGAATAGACCACCAGTTGGTGGTGATGGAACTTTGTCCGAACAGAGAGCAACAACGAGTGGTGCGATATAGTCTGGCTTGAATGCTTGTACCATCTCTTCTGGCATGATTGTTCGAGTCATTGCTGTGCCAGCGTTTGGCGCAATTGTGTTTACATAGATGTTATATTTAGCTCCTTCACGAGCGATCGCTCTTGAGAAACCAAGAATGCCACATTTCTAGAGTAATTAGCACAGCTGCCAAAGAAGAATAACAGATGCACACTTACAGCAGCAGCGTAATTCGATTGGCCAAAGTTACCATATATACCACTTGTTGAAGTGGTGTTGACCACACGACCATACTTTTGTTTCAAAAAGTAGGGCCAAGCAGCCTTGGTAACCTTGTATGTTCCTCTGAGGTGGACGTCCATGACTTGTTGCCACATCTTGTCATCCATATTTGTAAATGCTTTATCACGCAAGATACCAGCATTGTTGATGACAATATCAATGCGGCCAAAAGCATCGATAGCCCCCTTGACCACAGCTTCTCCATCCTCTGCAGATGCTTTAACGCCAGCAGCTTTTCCACCCAGCTTCTGAATCTCCTGCACGACATCATCTGGGTTGACTAGATCATTAACGACGACAGAAGCACCAAGTTTTGCAAATGCCAATGCATAACAACGACCGATACTTTGACCAGGTTAGCGAAGATGATTTGTTTCAGAATACTCTCACTTACCCAGCACCACCTCCAGTAACCAGTGCAACCTTGCCTTTGAAGTCGAGTGTTTCACCCTTGTCATTAGGTCCCATTTTCAGCGAGCTCTCTAATAATGTCATAAAGTCTGCTGGCCCAGTAGGGTACTGGGCATTCTTGAAATTGTTGACTTGATCCCATTTCTTTAAGATGGCACCTGGGGTGTATGAGTCGTCAGCCTTCAACAAAAGACCGCTTGCTCGTTCCCATCTCAGTTTGGCTACATGACCAGCACCAACTTCAAAAATGGAACCGTTCTCTTGAGTATCCTTATGAGTGAGATATTGTACGAGGGGAACGATCCAATCTGGTCTGAGGTTGTCGAGAATATCCGGAGGCATGACAGTTTCCGTCATTCGGCTGGCAGCTGCAAACAAATCAGTATTTACATGTCATAATGTTTCAAACAACTTACCAATAGGAGCAATAACATTGGCATGGATGTTGTATTTCGCACCCTCTTTTGCCAATGTTTCAGTGAAACCAACCATAGCAAGCTTCGCAGCAGAGTAATTTGCTTGTCCAAAGTTGCCGAACAGTCCAGCTGCAGAGGCAGTATTGATTACACGACCATACTTCTGTTTTCTGAAGTGCGGCCATGCAGCACGAGCACACTTGTATGATCCCTTGACATGGACATCCATAATCAAGTCCCAATCTTGATCTTTCATGTTCTTGAAGCTGACATCCCTGAGGATACCCGCATTGTTCAAGAGGATATCAATTCGACCGAAGTTCTTGATCGCTGTTTCGATGATCTTCTCGCCGTTGGTTACACTGTCGTAGTTTGCTACAGCCTTTCCCCCTGCAGCTTTAATTTCTTCGACAACCAGATCGGCCGCCTTGGATCGTTAGCACAAATACGTAGCTACTGGGTATGGAATGCTGACTCTTGTTGAATTTCCTTCACCTTTGAAAGATCCTCCAAGATCGTTGACGACTACGCTTGCGCCTCTTGCAGCAAAGGTAAGACAGTATGCCTTTCCGAGTCCACCACCCGCTCCAGTAACGACGACGACTTGGCCGTCAAAACGAATATCTCCCATCGTGGATGGATCTATGACGGAAGGAAGGAAGGAATGTGCTAGAGGTGTGAAGTTCGTGACCTGTGACTGAACAGTAGAAAGACACTGTCACAAGATGTGTGAGAATAAATGGACAATTTGCAAAATTGAAGACAGGATTGAGGTTGTGATATAAAAGGAGGGAATGGGAAGTTGTTCGGTTGCTCTGGAATGAAGTTGCATCTTCAAATGCTCCAAGATACCTCGGCCTGACAGCTTTCAAACTCCAGATCCCATGACGAAATTCGAAGAGGGATCCTGGTTGCTTGGCAGACAGTTTCCCCACATACACAGCTTCACATGTCAAAGATGGAGAAGGAACGTGTTACGAGTAGATCACACGTGAAAGGACGTTCCACGATGTTGTAGGAGGTATTTGTTTATGCGAATACTGGCACTACTCGAGCAAGAGTAAGGCTGGTATCAGATATCTGTGCAAATGTGAGTTATGCCTTGACCAGTTTCCCTACGGACAATTGTTTCCCCATCAAGAACAAACGGCCAAGCTCTTTTCCCCACGAGAACCCAAACCGTTTCTCCCCGCAATACATTATTCATGTCGATATCGTCCTCGCTTTCTTACAAGATGCAACTTCTCCCTTCAGTAGACTGGCCTTTGAGCTGTCAATGGCAAGGCAACATATACCTATCTCGAAATGGCAACATCAGCAAATGCGTCCGTATCCTCTAAACCAGTCATCATTGATGACAAGTCTCCCCACTGTATCCCATTCATCCTGAACAGATTGAAAATACACCAGGCGCAAAATGCAGACAAACCATTCTTCATTGGTTTGAACGGCGTACAAGGAGCTGGTAAGACAACTTTAGTATCTGCTTTGCAGGAAACCTTGAGTCAGCAGGAGGGATTGCAAACATTGGTTTGCAGTATTGATGACCTATATCTCAAGCATGAAGATCAGGTCGCATTGGCACAAGAGCATGCGATGAATCCATTGGTACAACATCGTGGAGAGCCAGGTAGGTACACCCTGTTCCAAATTCAACTGTGCGCTAACATCTATGGAGGAACGCATGATATGTTACTAGCGAACGAGTTCTTCTCCGCGCTTGAAGCAGGCAAAGAGACCAAGATTCCACAGTACGATAAATCGCAATTCTCCGGCCAAGGTGATCGCGTTCCCACCTCGCAATGGACAAGCGTGAATGGCCCGTCACAGCCAAAAACACAAGTCATCATCTTTGAGGGCTGGTCAGTAGGCTTCCGCGCGCTATCCGATGACGAAGTAAAAACGAAAGCAGCTCAGCCAGGGACCGTTACATTACACAAGCACAGATTGGAGGATCTGCTATTTGTGAACGATAAATTGCGAGGATATGAAGTAATAAACAAGCATTTTGATGCGTTTATCCATATTGATGCTGAGGATACAGGATTTGTATATGACTGGAGGCAACAGCAGGAAGCTGCGCTGAGAAGGGAGAGAGGGACAGGCATGACTGAAGAGCAAGTTACGAAGTTTGTGGACGGCTATTATCCTGCTTACGAGCTGTTTACGGATGCATTGAGAGCAGGCATATTCAAGGGACAAGAGAATGCTGCGGGCAGACAATTGAGATTGATTGTTGGAAAGGATAGAAAAGTCAAGGAGGTCATACTGATCTAGAAATTATACATGTAGCCTTGAGCTTTACTAAGGAATCAATGTGTAAAACCAAGGTATATGGCGTGTTCTCGATTCCAATGTGTACACTTCACCGCAACAATAGTATTTTATTTTGATCAGATTCTTGGATTATGTTTCAATCATAAAATTCCACATGCTGTAGCTTTGGATGAATGAGATCTCAGCGATTCAGACGCCAAGACCTCTACATCACTTAACGCGCTTCGCGTCTACCAACCTCAAGAAAGTTTCCACCAAGCTGTATAGATACTCAGCTCTTCTCAATCACAACCACTTGCTCAATGCTCTAGCTATAAACCCATAGCCCTGTCATCTGAGGACGTATCCACATCGACTTGCGAAGAATGTCTACACGAAAACGACCTCGATCATCGCAAATTCCAAATTTGGATGTTGAAGAAGAAGATGATGAGCTTTCAACGCCGCAACGGAAGACAGCTACGCCAGTAACGGCACTCAGTACGAGCAAGAAGAGGAAACTGAATACCTATGGATCTGTCAATGCTTCCTCCGTGTCGAAGCTGGGAAGAAGAATTGGTGACGCAGTGGGGGGTTTGTTCAAGGGATTGAAAGGGAAGGAAAATACAGGTGGGAAAGAGGAAGAAATCGATGAGTTGGGTGATGAGCTTGGCACAGAAGAAAATTTAAGAAAGGCTCGGAAGCCGAATGGGAGAAAGAAGCATGTCAAGGACGTGTTTGATTTACCAAGTTCTGGCGACGAGCAGGAGGTAAGGCAGTCGTCTCCGGCCAAAAAGCAAAAATCGGTCGTCGTCAATGGTACAAAAAGGACACCCAGGTCTGGGAAAAGCTCCATGACGAAAAAGGATGCTGGCGTATGGGACGTGCCTGATTCAGAAGATGAAAGGCAAAGGTCTGTGTCAAGAGGAGGCACCAGGGCAAAGGAGGACACGATTGTGGCTGAAGTTATCGAGAAACCGCGTCCAACTCCAAGGACGAGTTCTGCGAGGCGAAAAGCGAGAAGGGAGTTGGAACATGAGCAGGAAGAAGAGGTCGAGGAAGCAATTGCAGAAGTGCAAGATGCGATCGTGGTGGACCCGAATTCGAGTACAAGGACAAGTGCAAGGGGAAAGAAAAGGCCACATCCAGTTGGACCCGATGGTGCTGAAGAAGAAGCTTTGAATTCTGTACCGCCATCGAAGAAAAGGACAGGAAAAGACATACTAAGCTCGAGTCCCATCCCGAGTATTCGACATCAACCACAATCTAGTGCAAAGAAACGAGGACGGCCGAAGAAGACTTTAGATCAGCTTGTGGAAGAAGCGAAAGCGCAAGAGTCCCCTCGAGGTATACTTACACCAAGTAAAGGACGGGGCTTGAAGAGTAAAAAGAGTGTCGCTTTTGAGCAGCAAGGCAACGGAATTGATCTGGGATTCAAGGACATTCCTGCATCAGCAAGTAGCAAGAAATCGAGGAAGTCTATACAAGTTGCTACGGTGGAGCAAGCAGTGGAATACGAGGCACCTGAAAGTAATCCTGATACTGCCTGTGGCGTATGTTCCAAGACAAAGGTTCGAAAAGGCAATGAAATGTTGCTATGTGATGGGTGCAACTATGGAGTGCATCTCAAATGTTGTGGATTATCACAAATACCGGATGGAGACTGGTTCTGTGAGAAGTGTCAGGCAGACGGACAATCTCTTGAAGATGTCGAGGAGCAGGAAGATGTGGAAGAAGAGCAAGAAAACGCAATTGTGGAAGAGGTTGAAAATGTCACAGATAAAGACGAAACTTGTTGCGCAAAATGTGGTGGCCTTGATTCCAGAATTGGCAACAAGATCATCCTCTGCGACGGTTGTGACTTTGCGGTGCATGTCAAATGCTACGACTTGCCGGAATTTCCGAAAGGTGATTGGTATTGTCGAACATGTCAGGCTGCAGCAGGAGAAGACCCGTTCAACTTAGGCATTGAACACGAGCAGATTGTAGTACAGCCCCAGACCGATATTCCTGACATCGAAGGATTTGAAAGATACCTACAAAGAGTGCAGAGAGTCGTGGTAGACAAGCTCACTGGGCAACGGAGGATCAAGCTTATAGGTCATGACGATGAGATGCAGAAAGTGTACCAAGTGGTAGAACAAACTGTTGTTGCGGGGGAAGGTAACTCAATGCTCGTCATTGGTGCTAGAGGGTGTGGTAAAACAACTGTGAGTATCACCATTCCTTACGACTCTCCCACATTCTGTTACAAGTATCCTAACAGATCATCAGCTCGTCGAATCAGTAATCTCAGACATATCGCTCGAACATTCCGAGAAGTTCCACGTTGTCCGCTTGAACGGCTTCATCCACACCGACGATAAGATAGCCTCAAAGGAAATCTGGCGGCAACTAGGTCGTGAGATGGATCTTGAGGATGATGGTGCCGGAAAGGTACTAATTCAATATACTCCCAAGTGTAAATTTCTCCCTAACTAACATATTCTGAAGCCAACAAACTACGCCGACACCTTAGCTTCACTTCTCGCTCTCCTCTCTCATCCATCTGAACAATCTAATTTGCATCAGGATCACACAACGAAATCTGTTGTTTTCGTTTTGGATGAGTTTGATCTGTTCACAACACATTCTCGACAGACGCTGCTTTATAATCTGTTCGACATTGCTCAGGCGAGGAAAGCGCCCATTGTGGTGTTAGGACTTACGACGAGGATCGACGTGGTGGAGAGTCTGGAAAAGAGAGTTAAGAGTCGCTTTTCGCATCGCTATGTGCACTTGGGCTTGCCGAAGAGTGTTCCTGCTTTCTGGGAAGTAAGTAAGCAAGGACTCGTCGTCGATGAATATGATCTTGGAGAGGTGGGTGTGGAGGTTGCTGGTCAAGCAGAATTCGTGACTTATTGGAATGCTATGATTGAGGTAAGTACTCCTTAGTTATCCTATGTTTACATGACTCATATATTTTAGAATCTCTACACCAACGATGCTCATTTCAAGCAACATCTCAGCACCATATTCCACCGCACAAAATCCGCCTCGTCATTCTTCACATCGCTTCTACTTCCAATCGCCTCACTCTCTCCTCAAGCTTTCCCACTGACATCCTCACTAATTCACACATCGCCTACTCTAACACCACCGGACTCAAAGCTTCACCTCCTCCCATCCCTCTCCACCTTGTCTCTCTCCCTACTCATCTGTGCCTGCCGTCTCGACATAATTCTTGACTCTGAACTCTGCAACTTCGCGATGGTCTATGATGAATACTCATCTCTCACCTCAAAACACAAAATCCAGACATCTGCATCGGGTGTAAATGCTTTAGGTGGGAGTGCGAAGGTGTGGGGAAAGGAGGTTGCCATGGCGGAATGGGAAAGGTTAGGTGAGGTAGGATTGTTGATTTCCGCTGGAGTAGGTGGTGGAGGAGCGAGGGAGACGGGGAAGATGGGCAGGATGTGGAGGGTTGATGTCGGGCTTGAGGAGATTGCTGGGAGTGTGGAACTGAGTGGCCCACTAGGAAAGTGGTGTCGAGAGATATGATGTAACAATGAATGTGTTGTTCATTGCAAAATTCGTGTCCATCAAGAGCAGTGCCAGCTTTCACGGTGTAATCATATCTACCGTGTGACTCAGACGACCCTCAACTGACCGTGATCACATATCGTGAGGTCAAAATGAACTATTGGGCTGCTGAAAGGTGTCCACGTAACGCAAGTGTTCCCTCGAGCGTTTTCGCTGTTTGGTCGAAAAAGATAGATCGAACGACTGGAAATTTCTTCTCCTTACCTTCGTCGCCTTTCCATACGTCCTCATACGCTGACCACCAAGCTCTGTCCTCATCTGTAACTTCCGCACCCAAGTCTTTCAATGCCTTCATGAAGATCGGAATCTCATCCACATCACGCATTGCTACATAACGCATAACATTCCAACCATTAGAAGCACGAGCTGTGATATCTGCTCCCTTTTCGATCAATAATTGTATTGCATCCAGAGTCATCCATCGAACAGCAATATGTACCACAGTCTCCCCACCGTTATTGCAACTATGCAAATCTGCTCCTGCTAGACAAGGCTGCAGTCTGAGGAGACTCGTAACAGCTCAAGGTACTTCCTTTGGGTTAATCGAAAGGGAGAGTCATTTCAGAGTTCCTGTTGAAATTTAGATATCCCTGGCCAGGTTTGTCCGACTACTGATGAATTCGATGAGTGCATACCACTGCATCTTACTTATTAGCCGAGATAATCTTGCATATTCTGAACTGACGGGGCTCAAACTACAGGTATGGAGGGCGTTGCACCTTCCTTGCTTAACATCACAAATCCCATGAGTCCTGACAAAGCAAGCTGTCATCCCGATTGCGGTTGCCACAAGTGAAATCCCATATCTCTTTCTTCACCAATTCATGAATCTACAGTTGATCAACCATACATCACGGCAACATTCAGCCTAACATTGACATTGACGAGCTGCTCACATGCTCATGGCATACCCGTGAAACTTCTTGCCCACTGATGATGCATGAGCTCTCTCTTGCATTCCCCTGGGTATGGCGTCACATGTTCTGGCTGACATACCATGAGGCTGTGGTGATGGTGGGGCAGTGCAGACATGTCACAATTCTTCGGTTTCTCGAGTCAATCATCATTCTTACTCCTTGGGTTCTGATTTATCTTTCTTTGTTCGTTCGCAGTTCTCTTGCAATTGTTTGTGAAATATGTCTTTTGGATTTGGCGTTGGTGATTTCATCGCTTGTAGCAAGCTCATCAAGAGTGTTGTTATTGGTCTCAACGATGCGACGGGTTCTGCAGCCGAGATCAGATCACTCCAAGGCGTTCTGGAATCAATAGATCGTTCCATCCACATGAACCAGGTTGTTTGGGATGAAGTAGCTAAGACACAGATGGAGCCTCATTTAGTCCTTGTTTTCAAGTTTCTAGCTGGTACTAATGCGCACTTTCAAAAAACATTAAGAGTCCGCTTCGCTGACATGGATCCGTAGATGAGTATCAAAGTCACCAGAGAAATTTGATGGAATCCTTACAATCTTTCATGAAGTTTCTTGGACCGTACATGAACGCCCTCTCA
>Ga0181470_100273_pt1 | contig 13566 bp, 18 predicted proteins | sample InSIn5SAF170_FD_119082 | JGI IMG/M metagenome (GOLD analysis project Ga0181470, IMG submission 119082) | Clean room microbial communities from NASA Spacecraft Assembly Facility at Jet Propulsion Laboratory, Pasadena, California, USA -... ...
TTCTATCAATAACAAACCCAATAACTTACATGTCCTTATCTTTACATATATCACCACGTACGAGCGTCACACACAGCGGCACCTTCTACTTCTGCCGACGGACTCGGGCTATTCGAATCCAACTTGTCCCCTCGATCTGAGAACCTCTACGTTTCTCTCGCACCAGATGACGAGATTTACACGATACCAGGCGAAGCTGCAAGAGCAAAAGTCATTCCGTTTTCTTGACTTACCGCTGGAGTTTCGATGCATGGTATTTGATGAGATCGTTCCAAAGAAGATTCATCTGCGAAGACGATATACTGGTATTGGGGGGAATTCACCTATCGCTCTTGTTTTCAAAATGCTTCATATAAATCGGCAATTACGGCAAGAGGTGCTTGATTGTATTCGCCGCAACATGCCAGTCTTTAAGCTTTCAATCCACGACGCGCACCTGTTTCCCCTACCACAGGCAGTCAGGCGCCTAAGGTTACTAGCAGTTCAGCTCGATCAAAAAACTATGTATCGGTCTAGAAATCCCGAGTTCGATTGTTTACCTACAGACGAAACCGAAGACGCAATTCAGAAGTTTGAAATATGCTGGAATAACCACAATATTGAAGTGCTTGTTCTCGATCTATCGATGGCTCCAAATACCAGGTATGAAGGAGTAGGGGGAAGTACATGTAACACTGTTGTTTCTGCCTTTGCTCCTCTTGGACATTTTAATATGGTGAAAGCGAACTACTCTTTGAAGGACACAGCATGGAGGGACGAGTCAGAATGTAAACGGGCATTTCACAGTGTGGTGAGAACTTTGAAGGCATCTCTCAAGAAATCTAGTGTTGATAGCAAATCAACGTTGCATTGTTAAAGTTTAGTAAGTTAGAACTGTATATATATCTAGTCACACTTTCAGGAGGTTTAAGTTACGCTGCAAATATTTTGTATCGCGTTATGGATATGAAATGCAAATGGACTTGTGTGAGCAGCAAACCAGCCCTTTTCAGAAACCAAAGTCAAAGACGAACATAGAGTCCATATTGGAAGAGATGTAATGCGTTCTACCACAAGATGTGAATCTAAGAATGCGCCATGGAGACCATCGTAGAGCTCGTAGAGTCTTCATCGGTTTTTGGATCGTTTATCGAGGGAGCACCAGAGATGTTGCTCACTGCTGAATCATGTGTGCGTAAAAGGTAGGTAAGTTAAGGTTGTTCTTTTCGTTCAACACAGACTTATTGCATTGACGCAGCTATGACGACCGACATAGTCGTCCTTGAGAAGGGCATTTTAAGTTGCAGTCTGTTTTGACACATTCTCTATACGGTGAGCACTTAACGTGATGTCAAAACCTGACGAGATAGTGGCGATAGTATGGCGACCGAAGTAGTTGCCAGATCGTATGGCAATGTGAAGTTATTAAGGAGTGAAAAGGATGGGAACGAGTTGGTGCAGTCCAGTTCTTTAGCCAATCTCACATCACTCGTACAGTTGAAGCCAAAAGTGAAATCTTATGGCATATTAAGCAAAGACATGGCGCAATAAATAAAAGAGGCAGACTCCATACAGTATCATTCGTTATTGATAGAATGTGAAAATTGGAGTGGTCAGGAGGAACGATATGAAAGTAGTGCGCAGGGAAGGCTTCATTTTATGGAATCCAGTCACTCACTCACTTGGCGCTCTCCTTGCCCCCGTCATACTCGCATGAGATGCACAAGGCGCATTTCAATTCATTCTTTACGTAATTCTTGGCTGTTATTGCTGGATGACAAGAGAAGAAGCTGAGCAGGTAACAATTGTAAAGATAGTTAGGGTTGCTGTCGCATTTTGAGGTTAGGGAAGTCAAGCTGTATGATATCTGATTGTTGTGGTGGTAAGCTGAGCTATACTATTCTAGGAATGATATCCTCGATCTGTAAGTCCAGCTTTACAGACTAAAACACCTGTCGACCCTCTCATGGTACTACTCGCTGATATTACATGAATTAAAGGCTCCTATGTCCAGGTTTCATCCAGAATGCCACTGGTGGTGGCACTCGCTCCAACAAGTGACCTTCAGCAAGAGATCTATCTCCAGGTTCTTCAACTGGAAGCTCCGCGCACATGGAGCGTGGCCGTGATAGAGGGGGCTCCACTGCTGGCCTTGCCAAAGGCTGCTCATGTTGACATATGCAAGTGTGATAATAGTGATGAATTCTATAAATCATGATTTCTGGCGCAAGAGGAGGTTGCATGTCTTTTTCGATGCACCGACGGCATATACCTTGAGATGGAGGAGGATTTTCAGCAGGATGTCTCATATGATAGCTAGAAGACCTTGATCTGCCACAAGCGATGCATCTGTATCTCGTCGATAGATTGGTACTTCTTGTCGACCTCGGTTTGCCCATTATAACTTGATCTCTTGGCTCTTGGATAGATTGTTCCGTGACTGTGTCCGGAGGTGCCTCAGCAGTAGGTCTATTTTTAAATACGGAATCAGTAGGCGCCATATTCGGCTTTGATTCAAAAGAGGATTTGTACATGTGCCAGGATGACCATTCCCAAAGCAGCCACAAGGAGGAAACAAATGAAAGCCACTGACTCATATAGGCTTGCCAAGATTATTCTTCTCGATCTTGTCTGATTTTATTCTCTCATTGTTCGGTTTGTTCAGTTGAGCGTCCACTCAAGATATATCAATATGCGATATTGCAAGCATACACAATGGCTCGGCTTAGCCGTGAATGACGGTGATGTTGTCCTCCAGAACACGGATCGATTGGAGACACTTCTAGAAGACCTTCCAGATCCAGATGAACAAAGTCCAAGTCTCTTTGTATTTATTGGCAACAGATCCAAGGCAATGGCTATTAAAGAGTTAGCTAAGACCTTCTCTCCACCACCAGACTACGGACATGATACGAGGCGCCGATCTCAGCATGACGATGAGTTGAACAGAAGAGGTCGGTCGAAGTTGAATGGCAGACGTACGCATGGGGAAATACATCTCCATATCCACCCTCCAAGCACCTTCAGCAGTAAGCCTGTGCTACTTGCTGAAGGCGACCTACCTAGTCTCGATAGATCAAGACTGCTAGCAATCGAAAAGTGCCATGAAACGGCGAACAGATTAATGGACGCAGGAGCATTGATCACTCCGACATTGTCTGAGTGTGCTGACAGGCTCTATTTCAAGCTTCTGTCGCCATTCGCTGACGTCTTCTGCTTCTTTGCAGATGATGTCGGGGGGCTAAGGCCAATCGTGCAACGCCTGGCTATCTGGCTAGACCTGGGACAGCCGTCAACTCTACCTGAGTCTACACGTCCTAAGATTATAATCGTGATCGAACGAGATGGGGATGATTATAATGGCGACGAGCTGGCCTCGAGCGCTTTCAAACAGATGCTGAGTGAGGAGACGACGATAGACATCTCGAAACAATTCTCAGAGATCAAAGTTCTGAGTTTAGAGGCATACAGCAAGAACCTGTCTAACAAATCACGCCACCGAGAGCTATTCGAACATCTGCTGAATTTTTCTGATCAGGTGAGGGAAGCTAAGGTGAGAACACAGACCCTGTTCTCCGCTTGCCATTTCGCCGCGTTTTTTAACCATGTTTTGAATCACATCATCACACCCTCCACCGGGCCTTTCAACTTCATATCTGCGACAAGAATCGATAATGCCGTGCCACCTGACCTAGGGATCCATCTCACGGAATTCCTCCAGAACATCAGAACTCCACAAAAGCTTTTGCAGTTCGCCATACCGATGATTGCATCAAGTTTACTACAGGATGCCTACCCGCCGGATATGCACTGTAAGTTAATCATCATACCCTAACATGGCTAATGGACGACAGTCTTCAATCCTGCTGAAGTTTTCTGCACCCTTTACGAAGAGGTATGCCATCAAGTCTGTCGCGCGGGAGTTCTGGTACACGAGGGATCAACTCATATTATGCTACCATCCGGCTTCATCCGACTCCTGGAAGATGAATTTGTGAGGCAAGTGGATGCCTTTGCTCAAGCCCCTAACACCTCCAGCTCTACATGGCATCAACAAAATGTCCGCGCACTTAAACGCGAATGGCTTACCGTACACTCCAAAAATTCGTGCTTTATGTGTATGGCAGCCCGACCTCCTTATCGGATGCCTTGCGGACATTATCTATGCGATACTTGTGTTCGACGGCACGGTGAACGAATTGACTTGTGGACGTACAACATTCGCCATTGTTTTCTTTGCGAGCTAGAAACCTCACGGGTCACACTCAACTTCAAGCCGCCAACGGCCACCCCGCGACTCTTGAGTATTGATGGAGGTGGCGTGAGAGCGATTTATACCTTGATCGTGCTACAAGCTCTACAAGAGCTAGTTGGGCTACCGTTCCCAATTTACGGGAATTTTGATTTCATATTTGGCACAAGTGCTGGTGGGTCATGCGTCACATATACCGAGCAGGAAACGCTGACTCTGTGCAGGGGGGATCATTGCCCTAGCTTTTCGCGAAGGACTTTCAGTGGAAGATTGTATCGCGCTCTACGAACGCGTGGCTAAACAAGCGTTTGCACCGCATCTGATATCATCGTATATGGCATGGGTCATATCTATTTTTACTGACAGCATATACCCCACCCGCAACTTAGACACAGCTCTCCAAAGGGTATATGGGAAACACAAGACCATTCTCGATTGCTCCAGCGCAACAACTATGGGCATCAAAATCGGCGTAGTTGCATGCACGATGAAACCAGATCCGTTCCTTTTCACCAACTACAACGGCCAGGGAGACCGAGAAGACATGAGGCATGAGAAGTATGGGGTTTTGCTTGGGGATGCTTTAGTATGGGAAATGTAAAAGGCTACAATTCACAGATCGATTTGATACTGATTGAGTACAGTGCGAGATCCACGTCCGCTGCTCCAGGATTCTTTACCCCTAAGAACATTGCAGGCCTAGGCAAGTTTCAAGATGGGGGCCTGACGGATAACAATCCACTCAAACTCGCCCTACAAGAAGTGAAGGCATCCAATCCTGGCGACCCGTCGGCTAAAAGATCTACCTTGAAAGTATCCTTGGGTACTGGAAAGCCTCCCGACCGAGATCCTGAGATGTATGGTTCAAACTCATGGTGGAGGGATCTTTGGTTTGTTCGACTCTTTCGAGCACTCTGGTCATCGATTGATGGTCAAGAAAGTAGTTACTCCATCCGAAAATGGGAAGTCAGTCATCACGATGAAGAGCTTAACGGAGGGAAAAAAAGAAGACGAGGCGAGTATTTTCGCTTCAACTTTGACTTCCGTGGCCAACCACCTAGGCTGGACGACTCAAGCAGAATACCCGAAATGAAGATTCATGCACGAGAAGCCATACTTCACTCAAAACAGTTGGATCGACTTGCACACTGTATAGTTGCACAGCTCTTTGTGTTCGAGCTGGAATTAGAAAGAGCTCCACGGAAAGAGAATGGTCGATACGCATGCACTGGTTACATTCTTTGCTGTCACCGAGCTCCTACTCCAGAATTCGAGGCATTGTTAGGAAGATTGACAAAGTCATCAGCGAAGTTCCTCCTTCGTGGTCGCACGCTTCCCGGGCTCATTCGAGATCGCTCATCGCTTGCAAGAGATGGAAACTTTAGGAAGAGGGTGGATTTTGAGGTGACCAGTAAAGATGATCTAATCTCACTTCAACTTCGCGAGAAAGGCTCGGAATCATTCAATATAAGTGGTTCTCCATTCTCAATTCAGTGGTTGATAAAGGTGCAAGAATTGGGGCAGCCATTTGGTCGGCGAGATGGGGTAAAGAGAAAGCGGAAGGATGACGATGAAGGGTTATGTAAGAAACGCCAGCGATGGTGAGCGAAATGCTCACAACATCGAAGACATGTCACACTTACTACAATTGATGTATTATAGAACTATCAGAATTCTTTTTCACGCTCTGCTTCTAATATACTGCTTTCCTCGCCAGTCTATATGTATCCTTCTGCAGAGTGAACATGCTGGGGAATTTCCCTGTGATAGCATTCTTTTTCCTTCGAATATTGCTCTAAACTGAGCGGCAATGTGATATCTGCCCTGGGGACTAAATAAGCTCAATTTTAGGAGGATCAGATTGAAGAAAATTGATTGAGCCATTCTCTACGTTCGAGGATATACAAAGTAAGATCCAGACAAGAAATGGATTAAGATGTAAGCCAATGCCTGAAATAGCCTTCTGCGAGTCTGATTTGACCCGATAGAATCTAAGAGCGAAATTGCCGAGGTAACTTATGTATCCCACATTTGTGGGAATTCTACGCCAAAATTGACCAAGATCATCAGTCTGTGCAGCCAAAATAGACCGGAATCAATTCTTCAGGCGACATCAAGCCCCCATACACGACATCAAAACATAACCAAGTGGTTGGAATGACTTTCATCGACAACTTTATTGTCCTTTACATGATGATTTCGCTTGCGCAAGCCTTCACACGCGCTTCTGTAATTCAGAAGTCGGTCTTTGCCCATGTCCTTGTCGGTAACACAGCTGCGCATGATGTTGAAACCTGGGCCAAAGATATTGGCTTGGCAGCTGCCGCCGGCATTGACGCATTTGCGCTTAATATTGCATATCCGGATCCAAACACCTTCGTACAAGTTTCCAATGCCTTCACTGCGGCCGAAACTTCCAACAGTTCATTCAAGTTGTTCTTCTCATTTGACTACCAAGGTGGAGGCGCACCATGGCCAGCTGCTGGACAAAATTCTGTAGTCACTTATCTGAATCAATACAAAGACAGCAAATCCTACTTCTGGTATAAAGACAAGCCTATGGTAAGCACGTTTGAAGGTACCAATAACGCGCAAGACTGGCAACCTGGAGGAAGTATCCGAGCAGAGGTCGGGGACCTGTTCTTTGTCCCTGATTGGAGTAGCTTAGGACCTGAGGGCATCAAGGTACATCTTGACAAGATCCAAGGTGCCTTCAGCTGGGATATGTGGCCGGAGGGACCAACCGATAAGACGACTAGCTCGGATGAGGAATGGCGACAAGCCTTAGGCGACAAGTCGTATATGATGGGAATCTCACCTTGGTTCTTCCGCAGTGCGACCGGGGGCAAGAATTGGGTCTGGAGAGGGGATAATTTGTGGGCACACAGGTGGGCTCAGGCAGCGAATGTTGAATCAGACTTCATACAGTATTCTGCTTCCGAAATATGCCATTCGCCATAGGATTGTGGACTGACATTCAGACAGAATCGTTACATGGAATGATTATGGCGAATCTAATTATATTGGCCCTATTCATGATCAGTCTGAGATTCCACTAGGATCAGCCCTTTACGTAGAGGATATGCCCCACGATAGCTGGCGCTCTTTCCTCCTTTATTATATCAACAAATATAAAGGTGTGCCATTTGATATCACTTGCGATCAGGTACAATACTGGTACCGCGATAGTGCTGTTTCCGGTGGAGACGACTGTGATGTTGCAGGCAATAACGCGGCCCAGAACCAGATCGAGACTTCTCCCAACAATCTTGTTGACGATACAATATTCATAAGTGCAATACTACAGACGCCAGCTGAGTTGCATGTTCAGATCGGCAGTAATCTACCCACGACGCATATTGGTGTTGCTGGCGTAAACCATTGGAACCAGTCATTCAATGGACAGACGGGAGAACCGAAGTTGAGGGTACTTCGAAATAAAACGATCGTCAAGTCCGGGGTCGGAAAGCTCATTAGTGAGAAGACAAAGCTGAGCAATGGTTGTACAAACTATAATGCTTGGGTTGGAAGCTTCTGAGATTGAAGCAAAGGGGCTCACAAACGTTAGGTCCTTTGGTGGACGATTGTGGGGTAGGCCTCCCATTTTCCTCATGTAAGGTGCAGGAAGTGGCTGACGTATCAAACCTTATTTCACTGCTTCATGATGCACTATTAGAGCAAAACAACTCCTCCGAAGTACTGTACAATACGAAAGTTTATGCTTTAGAATTTATTTCAAATATCCTGCATAACTTAAATCCATCATATGTTTCCATCATGTCGACCATGTTTCATATCTGGGCTTCAATAATCGAATTGCTCATCGTCACTTTGTCAGGCGTCTTTATCGCAGTGTATAGCCTTGTAACATTGTGCATGGCAGACAGGAAGACCGAAGGAGTCCTTAAACTTTTTGTAAATACCTTCGTCCAACCCAGAGATTGACCTTTTCTGACACCTTTAGTTTAATAACACAAGTTCATTTTCATCAGGCGCTATCTTCGCTCCGAATGACACGCTACAGAACTGCACTCTAGGAAGCAATTACCTCTGCTTCGGATACCTCGATTACGTGACCTGTAGCGCTCCACCTTTCAGATTTTTCGAGCTCGTATCGAAAAACTTGACTGCTTCGAGCCCGGCTTCCTTCAGAAGCATGCGTTCCTTCGATCAGAATCTCAAGTTAGTCTCCCCTACAACAATGGAAGGCCCATCAATTCTTGGAATCATCTCGACCGTGATGCTGGTCATGTGTCACCAGTATATATTCTGGAGAAGGGAATCGCATGCTGCATGTTCAATCTGGGGATTACCATTTGAAATGATGCTAGGCATCATTGGAAACACGATTTGTGTAATCTCATTCATGCTGCCAACAGTCATTGTCTCAGTTTTATACTTGGAAGCTAGAAATTTACCATCGAGTATTACTGTGGAAACGGGAAGATTCTTTGCAAATTGCGCCATTACTTTTTGCCTTGCTGTAATTATGGTTACCGGTGTAACATCCATGTTTTTACGCAAGTATATCCTTTGTCGATAAAGATTGCAAAACTTACTGTAGAAGAGATGACCTAGAGTCGATGTATATGAGAGTGTTATAAACAGAAAACCTATGAACTTAATCAATTACTGTACAATAGAAAGTGAAATTGGGTTAGATCAAACACTCTAACGTTATGTTGACATTTTTTTCAGATTCACGGTTTATTTGTACTAGTACCAATGTACAGTACTACAATATCATATAGTGTAACTACAGTAACGAGCGAAACTGGTTTCAAGTCACACACTGTATGTTTTTATTTTCAGATCCACAGTTTACAGAGACTAGCACCAAGATGGCATAGCTTAGAGCCCATGGTAGTTACGCATTACAAAGCCAAAATCGGCCTACCCCCCACCATGAGCAAGCTGATTCTCGGATCTGGCTAACGCCAAGTCTGGCTTTCCCCACGCCTGCCCACTTTGTAAAGCTGTCAAGTCAGCTTAATTTGACGTCTTCTGGACTATTATCAGGATTTTGACTTTCCATACAAGCATCTCTACTTCCATTTTCGAATGTGTGTCATGCATTCGTGACTGCGACACGCTACCTGTTACAGTAGATGTGGTGATTTACTATGGTGTAGTGCTGTTATAGGTTCCTAGTAGTGTGCAGCGCACCGCAGTGTGGTTTGTCTATCCTTTGCGTCGAGATGCGTATGCTACAGTACCAGCCCTAGTGGAGGAACGAGAATCTACTTCATCGAACGCCAAAACATAGCCGTGTGCTTCAGTATGTTATGATGAGATGAATATGCACTCCTACAGTCCTGCACCTGCGACTGGCTGGGTTGCCGTGTCTGCAGTTTGCGCGAAAGCCATGCAAGCCACCATCATGAACGTGCAGCTTGATCGATAAGCGCCAGCCTTATTCTAACCACAACCTTTCGATCATCGAATCCTGCAACATATGCCAACTATACAAATCGAGGCTGGTTATGTGTTTTGTCGCGTAAACTATGCCTGGCAACGATCTTCGTCTACTTGCGCTCGATGGCGGTGGGGTGCGGGGTCTGTCTGCCCTGATGATCTTGCAGCAGCTTATGGAGACCGTCGATCGAGAGAACCCCCCAAAGCCATGCGATTACTTTGACATGATCGGCGGGACCAGTACTGGTGGGTAAGTCGTGTCTGCTACCACAAGCAAACGTGTACGCTTCCTAACATCGCTCAGCCTTATTGCTATAATGCTCGGCCGGCTCAGAATGAGCATCAGCGACAGCATTGACGCCTACCTATCCCTCTCCGACCGTATCTTCCAGAAGAAGCGACATCGTGTGACGGTGAAGGGTGACATCCAGGGTAGGTTCGACTCGGAGGAGTTGGCACAGGCGGTGAGGGAGGTTATAACAGCACGAGGCGTACCAGAAGATGCATTACTGAAGGATGTCTCACAAAATGCCTGTAAAGTGTGAGTGAATTTGACAAACTGCACAAGCTATGTGTTATGTGCCTAATACTTCTAGTTTCGTATGTGCAACAAGCAAAGAGACTTGCGAAACGGTCTGCCTTACGAGCTACTCGTCACCACGTGGTAGAAGTGATCTCCTCAACAGTGTCAAGATCTGGGAAGCTTGTCGGGCCACGTCTGCAGCGTCATCTTTTTTTTGATCCGATCGCGATCGGACGATACGGCGAAGAGTTCGTGGACGGGGCAGCCGGAGCGAACAATCCAGTGTGGGAGGTGTGGAACCAAGCTCAACTGATGTGGGGGCCACAACCGCTGGAAGGCAAGATCAAATGTTTTGTATCGATCGGGACTGGTATGCCTTCGCTGAAACCATTTCGAGACGATGTTTTTGGTATTGGAGAGACACTCGTGGCCATCGCGACCGAGACAGAGCAGACAGCCGAACGTTTTCGTCGCGATAAGACGCACCTCGACGATAGTGGGCGGTACTACCGCTTCAACGTGGGTCGCGGGCTGGAAGACGTCGGACTTGAGGAGTCGAAGAAGCGGAAGGAGATTGCGGCGGCCACGGGACTATATGTCGGATCACAGGGCGTGTATAAGCAGATGCAAGCATGTGCCAACAGCATGGCAGGCAGAGAATGTTAGTCTTGCGTTTACTTAGAATTGAACTTGTTTAAATATACTTAAATCTATTGTACTACTCCTATAGCTATACTAATATTTAGCATAGACTTTGGAGAATATCGAGTCGACTTTTATCTTCAGAACGTTCCTCGAGTAAGCCAGTTTGTGGCTCGACCTGCTGAGATGGCCGAGCTCGAACGAGTGCTGCTACCTGACCGACAAAGCAGTCGCCAGAAGTGTTTCGTCCTACACGGACTAGGTGGCATAGGCAAGACGCAGCTTGCGGTCGACTTCGCATCGCAGCATCAGCGTCGATTTAGCGCGGTGTTCTGGCTGGATGGGAGAAGTCATGACAGTGTCATGCAGAGTATCGCCAGCTGTGCCAGTCGGATACCGGAAAGACAGATTTCGCAATCGAGCAAGTCATACGCAGCTGGCAGCACGAGCGATGTCAACGTAGTAGTGCAGGAGGTCATGCTTTGGCTCGCGCGCGAGGATAACAATAAGTGGCTGTTGATCTTTGACAACGTCGATCGGGACTACGGGCACCACACATCCGATCCTAAAGCGTATGATGTGAAGCAGTACTTTTTTTGGGATTGACCACGGTTCAATCCTGATCACAACCCGACTAGCCATGCTAGCACAGCTGGGCGACTCGGGACGGCTTGGGAAGGTCAGTCTGGATCAAGCACGAGCTATACTACAAAGTCGGTATAAGCGCAAACATAGTAAGTACTGACACCTTTAACATTCCTAAAGAGGTGCACACAACAAGCTAAGTACAGCTGGTAGATCCGGTTGAGAGCAACCGCTTATTAAGTATGCTCGACGGCCTCCCACTTGCAATTGCCCAAGCGGGAGCGTTTCTACAGGAGACGGGCATCGAGCCTCGAAAGTATATCGAGTTCTACGAGCAGAAGTGGAAAGAACTGATGGAGTCAGATGAGTGGGAGGGGGCGCCATTGCAAGACTATCCGGACCGCAGCGTCTGGACGACGTGGACTATCTCATACAAGACTATTCGCAAAATAAATGAAGCAGCAGCCAATCTCCTACTACTCTGGGCGTTTCTCGATCGCAAAGACCTATGGTATGGACTGTTCAAGTCAGCCTATGAGGCGTCTGACACTGCTGCATCGTGCTTATCGGAATGGATCAGCGACCTTGCAAACGACGAGTTAAGATTCACAAAAGCCATGCGCATACTTCGGAACTACTCGTTGATCGAAGAGGTTGAAGAGTTCCATAGCTATGCTACTCACCCCGTGGTACATCAGTGGGCCTACTATTATCAGGGACCGAAGTCAAGACTGAAACTCGCTCAACTCGCAATGATAGTGGTGGGGTGGGCGGTGCCTTGGAGAACCTCACGGGATTATACCACGCTGCAGCGTCGGCTCCTGCCTCATGCACGAGCTGGTTCTACTCGAGTTGAAACAGGCGAAGTTGAGCTCTACCGTGAAAAAAATGGAAGCATGGATGATCAACAGGAATATGGAGGGCTAAGTAGCATATGCGACGCGATGCATTCGCTTGGGGAACTTTATAGAAATCAGGGCACGCTCGACGAGGCGGAGCAGATGTATCAGCGAGCGCTGGAAGGCAAGGAAAAGGCGTCTGGAGCGGAGCACACGTCGACCCTTAGGACGGTCAATAACCTAGGGCTTCTCTATCGTGATCAAGGCAAGCTCGACGAGGCTGAGAAAATGTATCGACGAGCACTGCAAGGCTACGAGAAGGCGCTAGGAGCAGGTCATATGTGGACACTCGATACAGTCAACAATCTGGGGATACTCTATGCAGACCAAGGCAAGCTCGACGAGGCGGAGAAGTTATACCAGCGAGCACTACAAGACAAGGACAAGGCAAGGAGAAGGCGCTAGGTGGAGATCACATGTCGACACTCGGCACGGTCAACAATCTAGGAGTCCTAGGTTGTTGACCGGGCTGAGGGTCGACGTATGATTTGCCCCAAGCGCCTTTTCAAATCCTTGTAGTGCTCGCTGGTACATCTGCTCCGCTAACTCGAGCTTGCCTTGGTTACGGTAGAGAACTCCTAGATTGTTGACCGTGCCGAGTGTCGACATGTGATCTCCACCTAGCGCCTTCTCCTTGCCTTGTAGCGCTCGCTGGTACATCTTCTCAGCTTCGTCGAGCTTGCCTTGGTCACCATAGAGGCTTCCTAGGTTGTTGACTGTTTCCAGGGTCGACGTGTGCTCTGCTCCAAGCGCCTTCTCTTTGCCTAGTAGTGCTCGTCGATACATTTTCTCCGCCTCTTCGAGCTTGCCTTGGTCTGCATAGAGCATCCCCAGATTGTTGACTGTGTCGAGGGTCGACATCTGATCTGCACCAACCGCCTTCTCTCGGCCTTGCAACGCCCGCTCGTACATCTTCTCCGCCTCTGCAAACTTGCCTTGGCCGGCATAGAGGAGTCCTAGGTTGTTGACCGGGTTGAGGGTCGACATATGATTTGCCCCAAGCGCCTTTTCAAATCCTTGTAGTGCTCGCTGGTACATCTGCTCCGCTAACTCGAGCTTGCCTTGGTCACGGTAGAGGATCCCTAGGTTGTTGACCGTTTCCAGGGTCGACGTGTGCTCTGCTCCAAGCGCCTTCTCATTGCCTTGCAGTGCTCGTTGGTACATCTTCTCTGCCTCCTCGAGCTTGCCCTGCTTTACATAAAGGTTCGCAAAATTAGTGACCGTGTCGATAGTCGACGTGTGATCTGCTCCTAGCGCCTTCTCCTTGTCTT
>Ga0181470_100274_pt1 | contig 13519 bp, 18 predicted proteins | sample InSIn5SAF170_FD_119082 | JGI IMG/M metagenome (GOLD analysis project Ga0181470, IMG submission 119082) | Clean room microbial communities from NASA Spacecraft Assembly Facility at Jet Propulsion Laboratory, Pasadena, California, USA -... ...
CAGCACAGACTTGCTCGGCCGGTTTCGCCAAAGTGCCCTCTACCTTTGGGGGTTCTGGTTGTCTGTTGTTCCACGGCTCGCAGTTGAAGTTGGTAGCATCAATATTGTTGCCTATCGTCCTTAAGCGGAGCTGATCGTACTCACGCTTTCTCGTGCTCTCAAACCCGAGGTAACTCGGGTACCTTACCACTTCGCAACACCGCGAGACCATCTGGTAGAGGGCACTTTGGCGAAACCGGCCGAGCAAGTCTGTGCTGAAGATGTGGTCCCGAAGCACATTGGCAGCCAGCCTCGTGAATCTGGCCGGTCTCGAGAGCTATTGAACTTGTAATCCTCGCCCGTTGTCTGTAGGACAGTGCACCAGTTGCAGGGCCGGAAGAGAACTGTCGTGCTCAAAACAATCGAAGCACCGCTCATATGACGCAACTGCTGCTTTGAGAGCCATCATGATACTCAAAATTTGTGTTTGCAACATCGTCGGTTACATTTCCACAGTGAGGGTATCTTCTCCTTTCCTCCATTGAGCACAGTGCTTGCCGAAGCTCAAGATACTGGCTGGCGAGAACCTCAGTTGCAGTATCTGTGTCGTTCGAATCGACCTGGACATGATCCGCCGTGCTCGAGGTGCATTGAAGGCAGTAGACGAATCTGTGACCTTTCGGCGGGTGATAGCTCGACTAGGCTTAGACTTCTTCGTGTTGCTGCTTGCGCCACCTTCAAGAAAACGTTTCCGAGTCTGCCAGGTATCAGTATGCATTAGTGGAGGTGCGGAAGGTAGCACCTTCATTGACCATGTCTACTGAAATAATGTCAACATAAGAATGGCCGACGCTGCCTGAGATGATCCTCACAAACAAGAGAGTCGTTATGATGCTGGCATACGATGCAAATCAGTCAAAGATTCGCTGGCTGCTCGACATGTGGTCGTACCAGTGGCAGCCACCTTCTTCTGCGCTTTTCAGCGTCGATCAGGTCAAGGTCGAAACACTGCTAAGCACAGGCTTTGCTTTACCAACCACAACTTGAACATTGACTTGATGGCTCCACAGTCGTAATCGATACCCTGATCATTGATGTCGTGTAACTGGACAGTAGGAACGTCAACACAACGACCGAGAAATGCACAGCAGAGTGGGGACGACGTCCAAATTTTCTGCTTGTCGAGTGCGACAATTAGGACAATCTCGACGGATCGACATTAGCCACCGCAGCGAAAGCGAACAATGTAATCTACAGCACATGGTCGTGTCATGGTAGGAGTTCAACTTCTTTGGCGCCAAGAAATTTTCAGTGATGAAGTCTTGTTTGCGATTGTTCTCGCTTTACTGACAACACTCCTCGACTAGACTTCAATAGACATCCATATATTCACTAAATTCTCCTCTACTGCAACCTACGCGTTCATCGTCCGCCATGAAGCCAGAAGTCTGCCGTTTCTGCCTCTGTATCCTTGTATGAACCTAAACCTTGCGAAGTCATAGCTCGTCGCCCCGATAGAGTTTCCAAGCTGATTGACCTGCCCACCTGAGTTGTACTGCGGCCATTGAGGCAGTCCACCACCATTAGGAATTCCTGTCTTCGCAAAGGTCACCCAGTAGCTCACGACTTGCGCAGCAAAAGCTCGGTCAGCATCAGTCGCTTTTGGCGTAGTAGCTGTCAGGCCACCATTCGTCAAGGTCCCGAAAACAAAAGGCAACTCTGCAGTGTGAGCTGGCACAGGCGAGTACGCTGAGGAGTAGGTGTAATAATATTCATAAACCGAATTTTTTGCCAAAGCATGAAGATTACCTGCCTCCCAAGTCTGTTCTCGGATGATGAGGTCGCCCGTTAAGGCATTGGAAGAGCCGTTGGTTTGGGACTGATCGCCGGCTGGGTACAGAGCTGGGGCGACACCAAACAGTTGGTTGAGACCTGCCTGAAAGAGCTCAGGAGTATTGTATGGCAATTCTCGACCCAGGAAGAGTATTTCTTCCAGTCGATTCCATCCAGCGATGAGAGGCACTTTCAATTGTGTCCCTGCTTTGAATACTGCTGCTGGAGCAGCTTTCAATACGTATCCGTCCACGCTTGGCGAGAATGCTGTCAATGTAGGGTCTGTATTGGAGTTCCATAGCGAGCTATTGACGACGGCTCGAGCTGGGAGTTGTCGGAGCTGCGACAGAGGCCTGCCTCCTGCCCATTCCATACCGATATGAAATGCTTGATCGTGTGTGCTCAGAGAACCATGTTCACTGTCCCACCACGAACCGCTCTCGATGATGGCCTTGTCGAACGCACTTTTTGCAAGTGGCGAAGCCATCAGCATACCAACGGCATGAGCGCCAGCAGACTCTCCAAATGCAAGAACATTCTTTGGATCACATCCAAATGCGTTGATGTTGTCTCGTACCCACTTCAAGGCAAAAATCTGATCTTGCAGTCCAAAGTTCCCGGACTGACCCTCCTGGTCAAGTTCTGGGAGAGCCAGGAAGCCAAAATTGCCGAGTCGGTAGTTGATTGTGACAAGAACGACACCTTGTTTGGCAATTTTCGTTCCCTCGTAGGTTGGAGAGGCGCCAGAACCGAACTGAAAGCCACCTCCGTGTATGAATACCATGACTGGGAGTGATCCAGAGGTATTCGATGTCCAGATGTTAGGAACAGACAGTCTTCGCTCGCTCCCGGGTTAGGAACTCCAGGATTGAAACTCAAGCATGATGAGCCGTAAGCAGTGGCATTCAATGGAGCCTTCCACTTGGTCACAGCCGTTGGCGAGCGCCAGCGTAGGTCTCCAACAGGAGATGCGGCATAAGGTATGCCTTTGAAGGAAGAGATGCCACCCTTCTGTAAACCTTCGATTGGTCCGTAGCACGTCTGCACAATAGACGTAGAAGCAGAGATGATACTGGCCAAGCCAGCAAGAATAAGCAATCTCATGATGAGTAGACTAGTGAATTACTATCTATCAAAGTCGAAACCCCGGGGTATCATGGACTCAAATCTATTTCGTTGAGCATCTAGACTTCTCCGCCTAAGCGACACCACGATGGGTCTTCGAGCGTACTTCGTTCCCATGCAGATATTCGCAACAATGCCAGCGCAAGTCAAGCGTTTTTTAGACCAAATTTTCGGAGTGGAGCGATGAGGCTTGCAAGAAAGCTGTTGCATAGCTTGCCCTACTGAGGTTCCCCACAAAGATGGTTTGGTCCCGCAAACCTAGATCCAATCCTAGTCCACACTTGTATGCATCGTCCAAACTCTAATCGAGGCCCCAGGCATACAATTGCAACCGATACTCTGGACTGGCACGAAAGTCGCGCCTTTATCATTGCACGACCATGCTGTAGCTTTCTGTCCTCGGAAGCAAGACTTGTGCTTGATGAGTGACGCGGTCTATCTGCATTACGCAAGGCTTGAGAGCATGCACTCGACTAGACTCAATATCGGGTAATGGACTACCAAACCACGCTTAGTAATTTCTGCAAAAGTTCACGTCTGTATCTTTGTAGGTCTGATGAAGCTCCCCACAAACTTTGCACCGGGAAACCTAGGACATGCAGAAGATGGAAGATTCAGTGAAGGGAAGGTATTGATTCCAAATGCTCATAGATGATGCACCGTAATAGTGACAAAGTAGCCAAGCGGCTCATAAATCTCCAAACCTATATTTCACACATCCTGAGGAGTGTGACTTGCGCGCCTTGATGATCTTCCTTGATGCCTAGCGTGAAGATCCTCTACAGGTGCGTCCACGCGATAGTTCATGGTCTTCTTCATATCACCCAGGAAGAGGCAAAGAATGCAACCGACTGCACCGAAAGGAATAGCGATGATGTAAACCACTCTTAATGAATCCGCAAACGCCTGCTTCAATGCCGCAACTGCTGCTATAATGACGGATGGAGAAGCTCCCGGGACATGAGCCAAAGCTGCCTCATCGTTGGTGGTGAGCGCTCTGATGAAAGCCTCAAGCGAAGAGGCCGGAAGACCAGCACCTTGTGCTGCTGCGGCAACGTAGCTTGGAAGTTTGTCTCCGAGACGAGTCGAGAAAGCCGCGGCATAGATTGCAGTGAAGACAGTCGCTGCAACAGCTCGAGACGATGTTGTCACCGCTGTGGCGGTAGCAATCAAATGATGAGGAGTGGACAGCTGAACACCCGTTACAATCAGAATGAGAGGAGCCCCAAAGCCAATGCCAGCGAGAGCCGCAAAGATAAGTGAGTTAAGGCTGTCGTCTGGTTCGATTGTGGCCAAGCCAATGACTCCGGCGGTGAACAGCAGAAATCCGGCGAAGAGTGGTGATCGGATGGTTCTGAGACGGGCGCTCCAGTAGCCCCAGACAACAGTAGTCAACAAGCAAGCTATCCAGAAGGGCTGCAGACGAGCAGTCAGGAGGAATGGGTCACTCTCAAAAAGCTGAGTAGTTCTAATCACTGTCAGTATGGTCCTCGTGCAGCAAAAATGGGATACTCACATGACAGGGTAGAAGATGATGTACGAGAACAGCAGTATGCCCTCGATAAAGATGAGAGAAATGCAAAGAGCGAATGTTCGACCGGCTGACTTTGCACCGCGGAAAAGCTCGTGATTCAGGATGCCAGACTTGGTTCCTTTCCATTCGTAGGCCCCGAAGCCGACGAGGATGACGAGACCGGCAATGAGTGTGCCTAGGACGCGGCCGTTTTTCCATGCATAGAGGCCGCCGCCAAGGTTGAGACCAGTCAGAAAGAGGGTGAGGCCCGTAGTCAGTAGACCAAAGCCAGGGAGGTCGAGATGTCGTAGCTTCTGGAAAAAGGACAAGTGGTCGAGTCGAGTATGCCTTTTTGGTGGTCTGTATCCCACAAAGATACCAACAGCAGTCAACCCCCAAAGGCCCATCTGAATCCACTGAGACTCAAGTCAGTGTTTGCAGCAGCGCGCACGAAGCAAAGGCACTCACGTAGTACTTTCGCCAACCATTCTCGATGTTTCCTTTTGTCAAAGCACCGATGATCAAAGGACCAGAAATCGCACCGAGAGCAGCGGCGATGTTGATGACCGCTTGCGCCACTGAACCGTGTCAGCAACTGTCTCCTTCGTCTCATTTGGTCATGACTTACTGGGTCTCCATCTTCTAGGCAAGATCTCACTAGGAACACAGTACGCCAGCGGCACCGACGCAAAGCCGAATCCAATCAAGACTTGAGATGCAATGAGCCGGTAGATATCTTTTGACCCAGGCGCAATGGCTGCACCGATGAATGAGATCAGCGAAGTGCCAACCAGCAGGGTCTTTCTCGCTTGAAAAGTATCAGAGGCCGACGAAATCAAGGGGCAGATGACTGCTTGGACGAGTGAGAGTGAATTTGGTACCCAAGTTTCGGCTTGAGTGCCATCGAGGCTCGTGCCAATGTATGAGAGCTGTATAACATCAGTGGTTGATCATTTTGCCAGTTGAAAGTCCACTTACCACCGCTGGAGGGCCTTGAAGAGCAAAGACTTGAACTAGGTTCAGCAGAAACATGGAAGCCAAAGCAATCCATGTTCTCATGTGAATCTCTGGCTCTTCCTCGCCATCGTAGACGAGGTTGCCCTCTTGGGTCACCACCTCCTCGAGATGCTTCGCTTCCATTGATGTCTTCTCTGATGAATTGTTCGCGCCAGTGTCTTGCACAGTGGAATTGCTCTGTACACCCATGATGTCTTGCCTGGGGCGGTCTGGACTTCTTTGATGTTGATGCATGTGTGGGAGGTTGCGAGAAACTAAGCTGACTTATAAGTTTGATCAACTGGAGGCAAGTCTTTGACTATGAACTGATAAATAAGCGATCATAGATTAGTAAACCCGGCTCTAGAATCATTTGACTTTTTGCATGAGTGTTGAAGGGGGTGCTGGATCCAACCGAAGGGACCCAGAAACGGCTAGGCTAGGAGCCAGTTGGATGGGACATGTCGCACAAAAAGCGGAGGCTGAGGCTTTGTGACGCTAGTCCCGCAAAGCTTAGCAACCCCAAGAGTAAGTAGTGCGGGGAAGGGTCCGTTCTCGATCTGGGGTAGGACGGTTGAAGGTCAAGCCGATAGTTTGCTAGCTTCAGTATTAAGCCGGCATCCGTCTTGGTGCTCGTAGTCCAGGGCTCACAATTGTGTCAAGGTGGTGTAGCGCTTGTGAAGGCGCATTCATGCTACTGGGTCCCGATTTGCGACGAGCTGGAGGAGTAAGCGACACGACGGGGAGCAGACAGCTCATATATTTGGACAACTCTCTCAGGACAATGTTTCCCGATCAATCAATTGCCCTTCGTTTCTTCTGTTTTCGACGAAAATGGCAACCCTCAACAAATGCTATCTAGCAAGTCTCGTTCTTCCATTAGCTGTCTCATCCCACGCCATGGCCAAGGATGATGGTCATGGCCACGGTCTTTCTGCTGCAAAGATCGATACTCATTCTCATGTCTACCCCGAATTCTATCGCCAAGCAGTGATCGCTGCAGGCTGGACACCTGGCCCAGACGGCAACGCTGCGCCTCCGAACTGGACCATTGAGTCACATCTGGGCTTTATGGACCACAACAACATCGAAAAAAGCTATGTCAGCTGCTCCAGTCCAGGAACTTTCTTGAAACCAGACGATACTTCAGCCGGTGTTGCCTTGACACAGCAATTCAACGACTTCACCGCCGACCTAAAGAAGCAGTACCCAGACCGTATCGGGTTCTTTGCTTCACTGCCACTTCCATCCGTCCAAGATGCCCTCGATGAGATCGACAGAGCATCTACCCTTGGGGCCGACGGGTTCGTGTTCATGTCCAATTTTCACGGCCTGTACCACGGTGACCCTAAGATGAAGCCGGTATATGACAAGCTCAATGCACGCGGAGCTATCATCTTTATTCATCCGACCAATCCATGCCCACGAAACGCAGCTTCGGACATCTCAGGCACTCCACGACTTGACTATGTCGCACCACTGATGAACGTCTTTCAAGCGCCGACACTAGAGTTCATCTTCGATACGACCCGAACCGTTGCAGACTTGATCACATCCGGTACAGTTACAGCAAACGCAAACGTCAAGTGGATCATCCCACACTGTGGTGCAGCCATCCCAGCAGTGCTTGACAGGTTCATTCGCATTGCTAGCATCCTCGGCCCTAAAGAGGGTTCGGACCGGGGCTCTGTGCTATACAATACTACCGCCGCAATTGGTTTGATGAAGAAGCAGTTCTGGTTCGACATTGCCGGATTCTCGATTCAAAGCCAGATTTGGTCAATGGCAAGGATTTTCGGGCCTGACAAGTTCACCTATGGCAGTGACGTGCCTTTTACAGCGTTCCCAGCTGCTGTTGGCCTAACGGGAGAGATAAATAAGACTCTTCCGCAACTGTTCAACAATCAAGAGATCGATATGATCTTCAGAGAGAACGCTCACGGACTGCTGTCAAAGTAAGACGAGTGACCCTTGATCGGACACTGCAATTTGTGACCAATGCATCAGACGTTGTCTCGAGGAGCAGATTAGCCAAGCCCTACAGTCAACAAAGCTTTGTATTGAGATCTTTTCGAGCATAGTCTCCTTCCCAATGCAATACTCCGCTGTGACGTATATGGCTGTGACTGGTTGTTATTGGGCTTTTTTTGATTGATTGATTGATTTATACCATTGTCTCATAGCTTCTCAAACGCATTACTCAACCATCACATCAAAGATGCTGCATTACTGATAGCTACGAGATAGAAGTCAAAACTCCAAGCCTGAACTTAGAGGGCCTGGTGTAGAGAGACGGCAAAGGACCGAGGGGATAATGCCTGCTATGATTTCAAGGCAATAATATCTTACCAAGACTCATATCGAACCTTGTTGACTAATGTGCCTATTCTGTCAATATAAACTCGGATATCACCTCCATCCTCCAACACCACGCGAGGTTGTCTGAAATAGCCGATGCCGGCCGGAGTACCAGTGAGGAAGATGGTTCCAGCCTCGAGGGTTGTGCCTTGTGACAAATAGGATATTTGCTTCTTGATATCGAAGATCATGTCAGCAGTGGTGCCATCTTGCACGGTCTGGCCGTTATAGATGGCTTTAATGCTCAATTTCTGGGGGTCTTCGATCGCATCCTTTGTGACCAACACGGGACCAAGAGGACAGCTACCATCTAAGCCCTTTGAGAAGCTCCATTGTGTCGTGGTCATCTGCAAGGTCCGCGCAGACACGTCGTTGCTGCACGTGTAACCGAGAACATACTCTAGGGCTCGCTCCTCAGGGATGTCTCTGCCACTCTTACCAATTACGACACACAGCTCAGCTTCGTAGTCGGACGTACCATCCTGTGCGCACTTTGGAATGGCGATCGAGGCCGGGAAGGGGTCTGCGAGAGCGGTTCGTGGTTTGTTGAACAGGATGGGAGCCGGGGGAAGGGCTAAGTTCGCCTCCTGCAATATATTGATAAGAATGATCTGGTGTAAATGGAGCAATGACTCACCTTCGCATGGTCTTTGTAGTTTAAGCCGAGACACCTTATGAAGTTGCAGTCTTCCGTCGAGACAGGAGAGAGGAGATGCTTGACTGTCAAGGTATTGTGCGTCACATCCCCGTCGAATATTGAGCCATTGATTTTGTAGGCAGAGATGGTCTTCCCTTCGACTGCATCCAAACCGACATCTCGACTCGTGTCAGCCAATTGACCCAGATGGATACGACCATCTTCGACCGCCACGAAACGGATAATATGAGTTGGCTTAGTCATCTTCTCTCAGCTTTTCTAACTGATCGAGGCTAATTGTGCTAAAATGCTCTCGATGGCGACAATTGTCGACCTTCTGATCCCGAACAGCGCCCATGCATCATTCATATACCAGAGAAACATCAACTCGGACGGACCGACGCACGAACACGTAGTATTTTCTTTCCGCTGATTCGTTTCAAGAGTGTCTCAGGCACTGAAAAAGCCCGCGGAGTGCGGTCCCGCATCCCAGTGGGACTGGAAAATAGGACACGATCTCTGCGAGTTCGAGCGAGTCCCGCGCTAAATTTGGCTGCCCCATGTGGGGATGCCACAGTCCAGCCTCCAATAACGGCACGCATCACTCATTGACGAATCCATTGCGCTTTTCCACCGGCCCAATGCAACCTTCGACGCCTATGCATACCCTGGGGTGGTCTGGATCATTGCGCCGGCAAGTTCATGGAGTCCTTGAACAATGATTCCAAATATCAAAACCCTCCACACGAGAACCCCGTCTCCATTGCAAAGACCTTCACTGACCTCAGTATCACTGACCTCAACAAACTAATTCCATAGCCATCGTCCAATTCTTTTTACTAAATGGCAGAGCAGACAGAGGTGACCATTTGTGGAGGCGGACCAACTGGCGCATTGTTATCAGCTTTGCTGGGCAGAGCTGGTGTGCCCAATATTGTTTTGGAGCGCGAAGCAGACATCACCACCGATCCGCGTGGCATTGCACTCGATGAGGATGGTGTACGCACGTTGCAAGCAATTGGCGTGTATGAGAAAATCTTCACCGAGATTGGGTCCAGTAAGTTCGGTTCGGATGTGCCGAGACATAGCTGACCCCTACAGCCATGACAAGGTTCAACTTCATAAGCGGAGTGCACACTGACCTGTCCAAGCAACCTATACTATCGTTCGACTACAGCACCAGCGAAGGTGGCACAGGACATGTTGGTTTCATATGCCATAAACAGCCAGCGCTCGAGAGAGCGATTCGCGACTCGATAGCGGACAGCTCATACTCACAGTTCAGATCAAAGTGTCTTGTTACCAACATTAGTGAAGATGAAGGGAGTGTCATAGTGCAATTCACTGACGCGGACGGCCAACCACAATCCATTCAAAGCAAATTCCTTGTTGGTGCAGATGGCAAGACTGGTTACGTGCGGAAGAAGTATCTGGAACCGAAAGGCATTACCATGGATAAATGTGAAGGGTGAGCATGAACCGACATCGATGGAATTGGACTAATCCTCTTCAGCACCAACTACGAAGAAACCTGGATAGCACTGAATTGGAAAATCACACTTCCAACCGAGAAGACACATCCGCATTTTCCTCTTTGGAGACTCGGCTACACGCCAATTGAGGTCTACAGCCTTTTCTTCCCTGAGGAGTTCCGATTTCTGTGCAACCCTGATCGACCGGCTGTTTGCGGAAGATTCGGTCTACAGAGCGATCGGTTGTGGAGATTCGAGTTTGTCGTCCACAACGGTGAAGATGGCACCAAGATGGCGACACCGGAAGAGACAGAGAAGATCATCTTTCCCTACATTACACATGCAGGCAATCGCTACGGTTTACAACAAGCTGTGCAGTTTCCGAAAGACTGCATTGAAGTCTTACGATCAAGACCATTTTCATTCCAAGCACGCAGCTGCAGTAGATGGGCATTGGGACGAGTCATACTTGCTGGAGATGCTGCACATGTCTTCCCCCCTTTCGGCGGACAAGGGATCGCGTCTGGTTTTCGGGACGTATGGGGGCTCGCATGGCGATTGGCTTTGCTGCATCAAGAGTCCCAGGCCAACCACGTTGAAGTGATCGAGGCATGGTATTTGGAGAGAAAGCAACAGCTGGACCGATCGTTAGCGGCCACAATCCAGAACGGAGAGTATGTCACTCAACGCGACCCATTGAAAGCTTTTATCCGAGACTGGTCCATGTGGTTCTATCAGCTCATCCCAAGCTGGCGAAGAGAACTCGAAAAAGGTCCTCGGGCACAGGGAATGATTCGCTACAAGCATCAAACAGGCTTACCATTCTTGCCATCCGAGCATGGTGGAATGTTGTTGCCACAAGTCTATGCATGGGAATTCAAGTCAGATCGAGTCAGGTTTAGCGATGATCTCGTATTTGCGATGGGAAAGAAAGGGCTCTTTCAGCTGTTGGTGCTACCTGAGTCGCCGGAGGAGGCAAGAGATCTCCTCGCGGGCATTAAATACATACCTCAGAATAGGTTCGTCAATTTAGACGAGACCACTGTTCTGATCCAAAACTACGGCGTACAATCATCTCGCATACAGCAGCTCGCCGGTTATGGCGTTGGTGTCGCACGTGTGGCTACCGGTGAAGAATTTGTTGCTGATTCGGCTTTGTGCCGGGGAAGACCAGCGCCGAAATACTACGACCCATTCCGGATATCGAAGGAGGTCAGAGGCATGAAGTTTGTATTGGTACGACCCGACAGATTCATATATACGGCCTGTAAAACATCAACAAGACTAAAGCGTGTCCTTGATGGTTTAATTCAGGCACTATTGTAGTGGGAAAACAGCGCGTTTTCTAGCACGGCATTAAGAAAACTAGTTTCATGTTCGCAAAGACCATTCAGCTACTATATCGATGTGTCCTCATAACTTGGGACGTTTAGCTTTTTTGGCATCATTGTGGGGATGTTCCGTTTTCTAGCCTTGACAGGCTTATCAATCCTTGCCGAGTACAAATGCGCACTGAAAGGCAGTAGACTTTCTCCGTGTAGGAACTTGGAACAAAGGAAATTTTGAGAACAATCGAGGTGAGATGAAGATTCAAATAAGTATCAACAGAGTCTAGCTTGAGGTATAGAGCAGGGTAGATTTATTCTAAGAAAGCCTTGGGCACCTCTGGTCCCCAAACCGCGAGTCCTTCATGTCCCGCAGGTCCAAACGCCATCGGCGTTTCAATGTTGACCAAATCGCCGTCAGCATAATGCTCCACCATGTTGCCTGTAGTATCCCACCAATAGTCGAAAACTTGGCTACCAAGTATATGCCGTCCAACTCCCCATACAGACTTGTAGCCCTTTTGAGAAAGCCATTGATGGCCCAGCGCTTGAGTATCGAAATCATGAACCTCGAAACTGCAATGATGAACATGGTGCTTCATTCCCGGACTAGCGCTTGTCAGGAATAAGGTGTGGTGGTCTGCTAGATCCTCGCCACGATCGATGTGAGCAAACATTGCTACTTCCTTCCTCTCGGGCTGTCCTTTTGACGATTGAGGCATGGGTACATAGAGAATGTCAGAGGGAATGATGTTGAAATATCGCGTGTACCAATCCATCTCGGAAGCGAAATTCGTCACGACCATACCAAAATGGCCAAGTTTGTAGACTTCTGCTGGTCCAGGCTTGAAGCGTTGGAATCTTCTCTGTCGTGGTTTGTGCGACTCGTCGTTGAACAGGAGCTTTTCAGGTGTCTTACGTTTCGTTGCGGACACGGACTGGCCATGGACGAAACTGACAGGAAATCCCTCCGGATCTTCGACGGTGATGATATAGCCTCCTCCTGGGGCGTCTGAAATTTCCCGGGTTCCTTCCCCAAGAATCTTCACATCTGGAATGCGCTCAACCCTGGTAATCATTTAGCTTGACAAGAGACTAGGGACCGCCGAAATACCTCTCAAGATCTTCCATGCTTTCTACTTCGAACGCTCCGCCCAAGAAGGCTTTAGGACCCTGCCGGGCATAATACACATACTGATCCGGACCGTAGCCACTGAACCACCGCTCATTGTCAGTCTTTTTGACGACATGCAATCCAAAGTCTATCGAACATGAGATAGCGTCAGAAGATGTGCCGAGTCATACCTCTCAGGAACCGGGTGATTTCCGTCAAATCCGGGTGCTGATACCTCATGTGCGACAACTTCGTGATCTTGACATGAGTAGAACGATCGATTCCTCTCGATTGACGCCATTCTGCCTTTGTCGTATGATTCGCGCCGATGGCTTGAAAGTCAGGTAGCGAAGAGCCTCTGTTGGGACTTGGGCCCCGGCTTGGAGCTGGGCCCTGACATAGTCAGATGGACTAAAACACAAACAAATATGAGATCTAAGTACCTTGATCAACTCAGAGACCTTGATCTCCATGGGTTCTGGCGCAACAAGAGCGGCGACTTCTGCTGCCATGGTAATATTCAGTCGTTTTTGATACGTAATTCCGCAATTAGCAAAGGAAGAATCGGATCGTAGTGTAAGTCTCTTGAACGGCTCTCATATGCAACCACACGACAAGAGAGGAACGTCTTCTAGAGAGACCATCACCCATGCCTGATCAGTCTCTGAGTATTGTTATAATCATCCGATCGCACTAGTTGAGTTCGTCCGGAATCGATCATAGAGACGCCCCGTTCGCCTGGGTTCCGAGGCTCAATCGAGGACACGCACGCACGCCAGCTATAGAGCGAACGGTGCAATTTGCGGGATCGTCCCATGAGATTAGTCCCACATGAAGACCCTGTGCTACTGATTGTCCGCGACGGTGCCCCACACGTCAAAAGACTTACTGGCTCTGTGGCAGTCATTTCACCGTCATCTTACGTAGGATCTGAAAATTTCATTAAATCTCGATGGAGCGACCGCTGCGAGATCGACCCCAACGACGATACATGATTATTGGAAGACTCAATGGGTCGAGATCTAGACTTTCCAACCATGCAACTGTCTTCTTCCGTACTGCGAGCGATCTTGACTTGGGCGTGGCATTGGGAAGAAGGTTCCCCACTGTCGTTTTCTCCAGAGATTGGAGTTCGCCAAACTTGCCATTCATTGTCCCCGCTCCCAG
>Ga0181470_100254_pt2 | contig 13511 bp, 2 predicted proteins | sample InSIn5SAF170_FD_119082 | JGI IMG/M metagenome (GOLD analysis project Ga0181470, IMG submission 119082) | Clean room microbial communities from NASA Spacecraft Assembly Facility at Jet Propulsion Laboratory, Pasadena, California, USA -... ...
GCTCATTCCTTTTGACTTTCGTGGGCATCTCGCCTTCGATAGAATAGCACATAAGCACCATCATCAACAACGGAGTTTGCCTCAATTTTAACAATCCGATCATCTGCCAGCAAGTCAGTCTCACATCATTTGACTCCATTGAAAACATAAATTACCGTTATACTCCATCCACACGTCTTTCTCGAAATCCTTCAGAAAAGCCTTATAGTATCCCCTCCCAGGATATGCATATCGATGATGCACCACAGCACTCAAGTCAAATACCAAACTCTTCTCACTCTTGCCTCTAACCCATGGCTTTAGATCTAATCCCTTGACAGGATAAGATGTTGGTAGAAAAGGTTTTTCTTCGGGTCTTGTAAACTTCTTCAAATGCACAATCACATAATCACTCACGTCCCAGATTTCCGTGTTCAAGAACGCCGTTTGAACCTTGTCACACCTTTTACAATACCAACCGTCATGTTCCTCCAGCACACGACTCTCGATAAAATTCTTGTCAAAGCACTCCTCTAACGGAACCCGGCCGGTACCCTCTCGCGAAGGCCTGACGGGAAGGTTACTGAAAGAATCAAAGGAGATGGAGGTATTCTGGCAAGAAGGACATTCAAGTGTACTTTTCAACCATCCATGACACAAATCTCGAACAATAGAGTCACATCTCCCTCGCTCCCATGCGATACACTTTTCAGCAAATGCCTCGATGGCATCGTCATTCCCTATCATGCCCTCCTCAAACTCTGGCTTCTCGACATACGTGCGTTTCTTGACACGCGAGAGATCTTCAGACAAGGCGTCTAGGGCCCAGGCGATGAATTCTTGTGCGTCTGCTTGAGCTCTGCCGGCGTTGAACTGAGGAGCGTACTTCTTGACGGTGGCCAGGAACTGTGACGGGTAATGGGTATTTGTGCGCGCGTTCAAGTTCTTGCCATGGAGATGCTCGATGAGTGAGGCGTACGATGATGCTACTTCACCTGAGTAGCCTAGGATGTTTGTTGTGTTGAGGTCTGATTTGTGGTTTTCAGCTTTCGATTGAAGATGAGTTAGTAAGTGGAGCGAGTGTGTGCGGGAGTAAGGGTAAGTAGTGGTACCGAGAAAGTAATATGTGAGTTCTTTGATTGAATGCAGGCATTGAAGACCTGTGTTCATCCAGCCTGTAAGGCCTAGATTTCTGAGACCGACTGCATGGGCCTCGTCTGAAGAGGCTCCTCTTTGGTCTACTGGAGACTCTTCTGGACGTGCTAATTCTGTCTCGACCATCTTAAGTTTGTAATACGATTGGTGTGAATACAAGGAACCCTGTGTTAGTAGTAAGCGAGGCCTGGAACATTGCTTGTAACAAATGCCAAAAGTGGGAATTGTGAAGGTGCTAAGGGTTGGAAGATGACTGGTGAGATAATTAGGACTGCAAATCACCCCTGTCAAGCACACTCGGCCATCGCATAAAATGAAATTGATCATCTTCACAGGTTACCAGATTTATATATCAGCAGGTTTAACCGGTCGTGGGTGGTAAAATGAAACTACTGTGCTAAGCTATATATCCAATCTGTGCTAGATTTTCTATGCTGTGGTATCTTAAGAAAATATGGATTCGTCACGATTCCTGCGCCTTGCTCCTAACATTGTTGTCCAGATTCTGTCAATTGAGCAAATATCATGTCGTAGTTGGGACTTACTGAAATATCTCTCGACCTTCCCACCCTTGTGATTGTCATGCCTTCCGCCAAGGCATCCAACACTTATGTCCGTAAAACCAATCGGTCTTACATCTCCAACAAAACTCATGCGTGCAGTTGAAACAAGTCATATGCTTGCATCCATCAATCTTATATATCATCGCTCCACACCCCACACCCGGACACTTCTTACACTCCCTCTTGATCCCTCTCATACTTGCTTGCGCTTCCCTCTTATGTCCAAGAATCTTCTGCGTCATTGCTTTGCCATCATCTGGCTTTCTTGATGATTCCGACGATAATCTTTGAGACGAAGACGAGAAGGAGACGATGGTTGATTTGAGATTTGATAAGGTTGAGTGTCGAATTAGTCTATCATATTGATTACATGTAAGACCTTTGTGCCAAGGTACACGGTGTCTGAAGCATGTCGTTGCTGAGCATGCGTTACATACTACTTCTGCACAATTCGGAGTGGTGATGTGGAATTGGCCAGAAGGGCAGGATGTACACCAGACGAAATCATGTACCTTCAAAAGTGATTGCCGTGTAGTCAACTCATCGTAACTGGTAGGTAAATTAGCCTAAGATAATACGACGAGGCGACCTTACTAGAGAAGCAAGGTAAAGCAGTATACTCACTGAGCAAATGTGTTCTCATCAGCGAAATTCTTGACGTTCTGATAAGATAAATGTTGGGCGCACTGTGGACATCGTATATCATCCCACATTTTACTAGAATGGTCACTCGCAATGCTGTATTCGAGACATCTCAAACAAGTCAAATTTGGATGCCAACAGTTATCGGTGATAGGTATTGTTGGATAGTACTCGGTCTCTCTGTTTTCCATACATACACAGCATTGGATCAGACCTTCTTGCGTGGCTGTATCGGTAGTATCACTAGACCCTATGGCGGATGGATCACTATACATATCGTCAGTATGTGTTTGACAAGAACGATACGCTATTACAATATAGTTCAAGTTAGTGACTTACTCAGGAGTAATCAATTCATCTGCTATTGTCGACGATTTGAAGGTATGAGGGTGTAGTTGTCTAGTGGCAGCAACAAGCATTTCATGAGAAGGTAATGGAGGAGGACTCGGTATCAGAATGATTCGTAGACGAGGCTGTGATATCTCCATCGAAGGGGTTGCCGAGTCGAGTAGTATCTCGTCCATCGGAAGTGCAGTATTGAAGTCACTATCATCCAGGTCGATAGTGTAGGTCGGGTTCACTCCTGGGTTTCTTCTGACCCTTGTATTCCCCAGGTAACCACTAAACGAGCCCCGGATATTGGATCTCCAAGCTGAAATGACTTCGGTCATGGTGACTATGGTGATGATACTGAATCAAAAGCGCAATGGCATGAGCTTTGGACGGAGCAAAAGGTCAGAGGGAAAATGAAAGAAGACAGATGATACTGCAAGATTGTTGTCACAAGGCAGCCAAGATGAAGTTATATGCAAAGCTGGACAAGTTGCAAGACTGCAGTGCCGTGCCTATCATCAGCCACCAGTCAAGTCAGAGACAGTGCCAAGGCTCGGTGAAAGTCAACGATCCCGCAAATGCAAAGAAGCAGGACTCTTCGACGACCAAATAAACGGAGTTGACGACAGGTGATGATGAAGCATAGAATTCAGAACAAAACAAGTGGTAGAAGCAAACTCAGCTCGGTGGACGGATCAGCGCGTCTCTGTTTGCACACGATTGGATACACTTGCATTGGGGATGATATCGCGTGTTGTGACTGACTCTCCGCCAACCATACAGCTGTCAGCCTTGAGAGAGAGCCATCAACTTCTGCCTCACAAACGGCGGCTGTGAACCAATAGTAGGACGCCAACATCAGGACTGCGGCAACTCTGTTGGCGGGGAAGAGTCAACGGACGGTCCAGTACATATTGTGAAAATGTCTATCAAAAGGACTTTGCCAGGACTGGCGATGGTGGTGGCGTAGACTGTCGGAGACTTGTCTCAAGAAGGCATCGTGACATATCATGAGTCTGTTCGCAAAGAGTTGAACTGTATCATCATGTTCATTGATGTGTTATCGCTCCAACTTACTTCCACAACCTGGACGTCATGGTACAAAGAGTCCAGACCTTGTTATGTTGTTGATATGGATTAAGGTGCTGAACAATCCCATCAGAACAGCCACATACTGCTCAGTGCTATAATTCTAAGTCTGAAGCACGCACTTCTTCAAGCACATGGAACTTTGTACATAGGAAAGAGATATATGTTTGTACCGAAGTAGTTGACAAAACGCTGGCATGTGCAAGATGGAACAGCACCTGGCTTGGATCACGTGCAAAGCACTGATGGTTGCTTCAAATTAACCAATGAGACATGCCCGGCATCTGGAAAAACATATAATGCGAATGACTAAGCAAAACGGCCCTCAGGGTCAAGGCTGCCCGCTGTATTGAATTTCCAAGAGTTCGTCGCGGAAGTCGCGTTTTCAGAGCCTCACTGAGAGAAATTGGAGAGTCAATTTATACTGAATTTTTGACAGCGCCATTCGACCAGCCTGCCGTTCGGTCTTTCCATTCCCTCCAAGCGCTTACGAATAACGAGTCTTTTAATCCTGAACTATCAAATCAGTCTAATTGCATCAAATACGACTTGTAATCTATCCAGCCTTGTTCAACCTCACCCTGGGTGACTGCCCTCCAACCACGACTATTCCATAAACGTACCGCAGCGAAGATCCGAACTGCATGGAACACAAAATCGAAGAAGGTCCTTGAGGTCGATCGAAGCAGGCGGCCAAACGGTCTGTGTCTTTACACAATAGTCGCAGCCATGGCGACAAACAACATTGAATCAGTAGTGCAACGATTAAGTTCGCCAGACTCTGGTATGTCCAAGAATTATGCGCTTTGATGAATTAGCAGGACTATGGCTCAAACCATAAGGGAGGATTACACATGCTAACATACGATAATTGCAGATGTCAAAGTCAAGTCGGAAGCAGCAACTCAATTGCGGGACAATCTCGAGCATTACATCTCTGGTCAAATATACCCGGCATTTCTCAAACGTATCATACCCATCTTTGTCACAATCTTGAAGGGACCGCCTGTGTTTGTAAGCACTTCGCCAGAGCAGGTAGGTCCATGTGGAACATGATCAACGAACCTCAAAATCTAATTGCAAGCAGAAACTCAGGAATACCGTCCTTGAAATAATTCACCGACTGCCTGCGAGCCCTCCCGAGCCGTTTGAACCCTTCGCGGAGGAAATAGTAGAACTTCTTATAGGATTGATACGATGCGACAATGAGGAGAATGCTTCGTTGTGTGTCAAGACAATAATGGATATTATGCGCCATCAGACGAAAGTCATGCAGGACAAGGTGCAGCCATTCTTGAGCTTGATTCAAGAATTATTCGAGCAGATGGGTTCAGTAGTCAGCGATCAACTGGATAACTCAGCAATACCTTCAACGCCAGGAGGAAGTCAGGCATACCAGAACTCTCCCAGGCCGGGATCTCCAGTCGCATCATCTGTGACAGAGTTGGGTGTCGACCCACAACAACAAACTCGTCCTCTACTCACAGGCATGCAATCATTCAAAGTCCTGGCTGAATGTCCAATCATCGTGGTCTCCATCTTCCAGGTATACAGGCCTACGGTAGCGGCAAATGTCAAACTCTTCATTCCACTGATCAAGAATGTTCTGATGTTAGAAGCAAAACCTCAGCAACAAGCACGTTTGGATGCAAAGGCGAAAGGCGAGATATTCACAGGAGTGAGTCCTAACATTCGAAACCGAGCAGCTTATGGCGAATTTATTACTGCCCAAGTGAAGACAATGAGCTTCCTGGCTTATCTTCTTCGAGGCTATTCGCAGCAACTCACAGACTTCCTCCCCACGCTCCCCAACATTGTTGTTCGGTTGTTGCAGGACTGCCCCCGAGAAAAGTCAGGTGCTCGCAAGGAGTTGTTGGTTGCCATCCGTCATATCATCAACTTCAACTTTCGCAAAATATTTCTTTCGACTATTGATCAGCTACTTGACGAGAGAACATTGATCGGAGATGGCTTGACGGTATATGAGAATATGCGACCTCTCGCGTATAGCATGCTTGCCGATTTGATCCACCATGTGCGCGAGGCTCTTTCTCCAGCTCAGATTCGAAAAACCATTGAGGTATATACCAAGAATCTTCAGGACAATTTTCCTGGCACGAGTTTCCAGACAATGAGTGCGAAATTGTTACTCAATATGGCAGATTGTATCGCCAAGATGGAAAGCAAGACAGATGCACGACACTACCTCATTATGATTCTCAATGCAATTGGAGATAAATTCGCGGCCATGAATCGTCAGTACTCGAATGCCGTGAAGCTATCAAAGCTGTATGCGCAGCAGTCCACTGATGTGGTGTCTGAGAACTATCTTGCAGATAAAGAGTCAACCCCTGACTGGGATGAGATTGATATCTTCTCAGCAATGCCGATAAAGACTTCTAACCCACGAGATCGTGGATCTGATCCCGTTGGAGACAATAAATTCCTGTTCAAGAATCTTATGAATGGCCTGAAGAACACATTCTACCAACTCAAAACCTGCAATACTGGGCCACCGGTCGACCCAAGTAATGCACCTGGTCATTGGCAAGAAGTCTCTTACGGCTTCTCAGCAGAGGAGGTCCAAGTAATCATCAAGCTGTTCAGAGAAGGAGCATATGTCTTTAGATATTACGAAATCGAGAAACCAGCAGCAGAATCGCAGCATGCTTCGCCTGTTGAGTTTATGGCGAACCACTATATGATCTCGAGTAGCAAGGAGGAGAAGGACCTTTTGGAAACATTTGCGACTGTATTTCATTGCATAGATCCGGCAACATTCCACGAAGTTTTCCACGAAGAAATCCCTCGGCTCTACGACATGATTTTTGAGCACACGGCACTTCTTCACGTCCCCCAATTTTTCCTAGCGAGTGAAGCAACATCTCCAAGCTTTGCTGGAATGCTCCTCCGCTTCCTTATGGATCGCATTGATCAAGTTGGTACAGCTGATGTTAAAAAGTCGTCGATCCTGCTTCGTCTGTTTAAATTGGCTTTTATGGCTGTCACACTTTTCTCTAATCAGAACGAAAAGGTCTTGCTGCCTCATGTTGTCGACATAGTTACGAAATCGATTGAGCTTTCCACAACTGCTGAAGAGCCAATGAACTACTTCCTGCTCCTGAGATCACTATTCCGAAGCATAGGTGGTGGCAAGTTCGAGCATCTTTATAAACAGATTCTCCCACTATTAGAGATGCTTCTCGAAGTCCTTAACAACCTCTTGCTAGCTGCGCGCAAGCCAGCTGATCGTGATCTTTATGTTGAGCTGTGTTTGACAGTACCAGCACGCTTGAGCAATTTGCTTCCCCATCTGAGTTATCTGATGCGACCTCTTGTCGTGGCGTTGCGAGCTGGCTCTGATTTGGTTGGCCAAGGTCTACGCACATTGGAATTATGCGTGGATAACCTCACTGCTGACTATCTAGACCCTATCATGGCGCCAGTGATAGAAGAACTGATGACGGCATTATTTGATCACTTGCGACCTACGCCATATAGCCACTTCCACGCTCACACTACGATGCGCATCCTAGGCAAACTTGGAGGACGTAATAGGAAATTTATGACTGGCGCACCGCCTCTGAATTTTCAACAATATTCCGACGACGTGACAAGCTTCGATCTGAGGCTCATCGGATCCAAGAAAGATCGATCTCTACCAGCTGAAATAGGCATTGATGTTGCTATCAATAAATTAATGGAAGTGCCGAAAAGTGCCATAGCCAAGAAGTCAGACACTTTCTACAAAAAACAGGCTCTGCATCTCATCAAGTCTCAACTTAAACTACGTCTCGGTTTCGACCACCTTCCAGATGACTTTGGACGTCTTGTTCGACTACAAGCTCAGGATCTACTTGCTCGAAAATGTGATGCAGACCTATCAGTTCTCGATACTTCTGATAGAGAGCGCTCAGTAGTCAAGAAGGATGGACAAGATGCACTCTTGAGGAAATTGATTCGTGCATGCATGTTTGCAACAACACTTCCAGACTTTCAAGCGGAAGCTACAACTTTGCTCTCCAACATATGTCGACACTTCACTGTGCTTGAGGTTGGGAGGTCTCTGGCTGATATGAAGCAAAGGACGCTGCCATTTGATGTGAAGGCGGGAGAAGGCCCGTTATGTATTGACACACGTACTCTTGCTGACTCAATCAACGAGGCCCTGTCTTCTGACATGCCGGCAGTCAGAGAAGCTGCTGAGTTTGCATTGCAAGACGTCTTTGAAACAACTAAAATCATATTTGGATCAGAGAAAGATGTGTACAAATTACGATTCTTCAACGACTTGTGCACCATATTCAGTCATGGCTGTTATGAGGAGGACTGGTTCCTCAAGGCAGGTGGAAGTCTAGGTATCAATCTACTCATTACTAAGGTCAACATGGGTGATGCGTGGGTTCAGGACAAGCTCCTAGATCTCTTCCGTGCGCTCATGTATGTCATCAAGGACATGCCATCGGATTTACCTGCTAAGACGCGTCGTGGGGCCCAAGATACCCTTGAAGTCCTGCTACGTCGATGCATGAAAAATACTTCCAAAGAAGATCTCAAAGCTCCGACAGTTCAACAAGGCCAGCATGTACGCCCTACGAAGCTATATCAGCTTTGCAGTATTCTGAACGGCGAGCTCTCTCATATGAATCCTCATGTCCGAAAAGCAACAAAACAGGCCTTAGAGATTATATCCACCTCTTTGGGTGTTGAGATATATGAATTGCTAGAGCCAACAAAAGATCGATGGCTTGCCGCAATCTACAACAAGCCATTGCGGGCACTGCCTTTCGCTGTACAGATTGGATTTATCGACGCCGTAACGTACTACATGAATGTCAAGGAGGGATTTGTCCCATTAGATGAACCAGCCAATAGGCTACTTATGGAAGCTCTTGCTTTAGCCGATGCTCCAGATGAATCTCTAGCAAGCAAACCTGCAGAGCAACGCACTCACGAATCGATAATCAACCTTCGAGTTGTATGCATCAAGATACTTACAACTGCAATGGGTTTCGATGATTTTCATAAAGGACCAGCCAATGCCACGCGCACCAAGATTGTGTCAGTATTTTTTAAATGCCTATACTCAGAGTCAACACAAACGATTGAGGCTGCGAATGATGCTCTAAAGGCAGTCCTGTCACACACGACAAAGTTGCCCAAAGACTTGCTCCAGAACGGACTTCGTCCTGTCTTGGCCAATCTTCAAGATCCGCGTCGGCTTAGCACCCATGGTCTTGATGGTCTTGCTCGACTGTTGCAGCTTTTAACCACTTATTTCAAGGTCGAAATTGGTTCAAGATTACTTGATCACATCAGAGTTCTTGCCGATGTCAACATCCTCCAGCAGATCTCGTTCACATTGATTGAGCAAAATGACCAGATGAAGATCATCGCTGCCGTATTCAACATCTTTCATCTGCTTCCGCCTGCTGCCGAGCAATTTAAGGAACGTTTGATTGAAACTGTCTTAGATCTTGAAGAAAAGTTACGACGAACACAGAACAGTCCATTCAGAGCACCTCTTTACAAATACCTCAATCGTTATCCAAAAGAAGTTTGGCTTCTGTTGCTTGGCAAAATCGAGGAGCAAAAGTATGGCCGTTTCCTGGCGCAAGTGTTACGTGATCCAGAGAGCGAGCCTTTGCGTAATGTGGTCGTTGAAAATGTCGAGTCTCTGATCAAAAGCTGTGGTGATATGGGAGCAGAGAATAAGGAGACTCGTTACGCAGCAGTTATCAACGCTATCAATATCATGCACTCAACATGTGCCTTCCCCGAGTCGAAAACATGGATGGAGAAGAAGGAGAATTTGACATGGTTCAAACTTGTTGGTAAAAATCTGGAACGAAATTTGCAAACAAACACGCTCCATCACAATCTTCGTCTTGCTGCTGAGCAATCTGGAGAGCAGCTGATGGTGATTTTTACAAAGTTCATGGAATATCACCCAACAGAGCTAGACTCGTTCTTCAATCTTATTGAATCTGTTACTTTGGATGAATTCAAGCCCACTCAGGCGTTGTTTGATTACATCTACAAACATATCATCAGTAGTGAATCAACCGATCTATGGAAGTCAGTCATCTTGAAATGTTTGGAAATTTACGCTGGCAAGGCCAAACCTTGCGTCAAGACCTTTTTGCTACATAATCTGGTCAATCCGATTGTTGCGATGGACATTATGCGACATTACAATCCAAAAACCCCTGGCAAAACGACACGTTTGATCGACAAAACAATCATTGAATCAATTCACACCAAGATCTGGAAAGTCAGCCCATTCGATGGACATGATGACATAACTCAGCCTGGTATCGACCATACACGTATGGAAGTACTGCAGCTGACTGCCGTACTTGTAAAATATCATCATTCAATCCTCCAGGACGCCCGCAAAGATATCATTAAATTTGGATGGACATATATTCGACTCGAGGATGTGATCAACAAACACGCCGCTTATGTGGTTATCGGATATTTCATAGCACATTACGAAACGCCGGCAAAGATTGTGCAACAGGTGTATTTTTCTCTGTTAAAGACAAACCAAAATGAGGGGAGAACTTTAGTTGCACAAGCACTTGAACTCATTGCGCCTGTTCTACCCAAACGATGCAACGTCTCTCCAGGTGATCGAAACCCTGTCTGGGCTGCTGCTCCGCGTAGAATCTTATCAGAAGAGGGACAAAATGTGCAGCAATTGACTGCGATCTTCAACTTTCTGGTTAAGCATGCCGATTTATTTTATGAGTCTCGCGAGAAGTTCGTGTCGATCATCATCCAATCTCTACGGAAGATTGCACAGCCACCAAATGCTTCGAACGAGAGCAAAAAGTTGGTACTAAATTTGATGACACTCATTTGGCAATGGGAACAAAAGAGAGTGGAAGGAAAAGATGTACTGCCTGCTCGATCGCTGTCGGAATCGCCAAACGCGAAGAAGAGAAAGCTGGAAAGCTTTAGTGAGATGACAATCTCTACCCCATCACCTTCAAAACCAGCGGCAGAACGTCCAGAGTATCGCATACCGGCCGCTGCTCAAGCTAAAATGATTAAGTACTTGGTTGAGTTTATTGCATCATTGACAGAGCGTTTCCCAGTCCCATCAGCAAAAATCAAAGAGCCTGCTTCACAAGGTTCTGCAAATCAGACTCCACCATCAACCGAGATGTGTCGCAAAGCTGTTGCGCTCCTTTATGGTCTTCTACAACCAGAATATTGGGGAGATTCTCACGCTGATCATTTCCCCAATGTGACAGAAACTGTCCTTGCGAGCGAGAGGACAGCTGCTGCACTTGCTAGCGAGCACTCAGAAACAGAAAAGACCGATGAGAAATTCATTACAAACATGGTTAATACGCTCCAAATTCTACGCATTATCCTCAACGTGAAGGATGATGCTTGGATTCTACAAAATATGTCAACATTGCAACACATCCTTGAAAAATCATTGAAATCCGACAATCCAGAAATCCAAGACTGTTTACACTCAGCTGACGAAAAGATGGACGAAGGACGAAAGCTAAAGCCTTTGATGAAGAGAATCCTGGACGCCGTGCCGGACGATGTCCCAATGGAAGACGCTGATGCTGAAGGCGAAGCAGAAGCATCTACATCCGAAGTAATCACTTTCCTATCAACAATGGCGACGGAGACTTTGTCTGCAGGCAATTATGTATCCTCTATCAACATTCTATGGACACTGGCTCAGCGTAAGCCATCCGAGATCGATCAACATATTGCACAGATTATGAAAGCCCTACAAGGCAAACTGGCTCGCGAACATGTTGCACATTACAATGTGGTTATCAACCAGCCAAACCTTATCAGTCCAGTCAGGTTACCTGAAGCTGAGAATGCTGGGTGGATGAACGATCATGATCTCGAGATCCAGACTGGTCTTATGCTGAAAGCGATTGATGTGATCTCACTTCGGATGGATATTCTTGGTGACAATCGTCGACCTTTCTTGAGCGTCCTCGCAACTCTTGTCGAGAAGTCACTAAGCAATCCATTATGTCTCAAGATCCTTGATATGGTTGATGGCTGGGTGTTCAAGTCCGAAGGTTCCTGGCCAACATTGAAAGAGAAGACTGCTGTTCTTCACAAAATGCTTACTTTCGAAAATCGTGCAGACCAAACGCTACTTACCAAGTTCTTGGAGCTTGTCATTCGCATCTATGAAGATCCCAAGATTACCAGAACCGAGCTAACAGTCCGCCTGGAACATGCGTTCTTGATAGGAGCGCGTGCACAAGATGTGGATATGAGAAACCGATTCATGGCTATCTTCGATAGAAGTCAGTCTAAGACAGCGAGTGCGCGCCTAAACTATGTCATCATTTCTCAAAATTGGGACACATTGGCAGATTCATACTGGCTTGCGCAAGCGTCTCAATTGCTGCTTGGTGCTGTTGACACGAACGTGCCTCTACAGCTCCATCACGAGGATTTTAAGACAATGCCATCCTCGGTCCTTGTCGCGCCGTATGTCCACGATTTGAGAAACCCAACACTACCACAGGATCATCAATACGATAATCTGATGCTTGCCCATCGTAGGTTCCATTCGGAACTGAATGATATCAAGGTCCGCGACGTGATCGAGCCCTTGAGCCAATTGCAGCATATAGATTCAAACATGGCTCATTCGATTTCACGTCAAGATTACCTTGATTTGTCTGTGCAAGACTTGTGCAGATAACACTGGCATCATGTAGCTCCACCAATTGTTGGAAGTTCTGAAGTAGTGGAATATGAGCGTTCGTAATGCGCTTTGGAAGTTGATGCCATTTTCGAATCGACAATTGTATAGCTTCATCACAAACTTTTGCAAACTCAGGGGCAGTTTGACCCTCAACTTTGTTATGAAGTTTAAGGAGTGACATGAAGGCTTGGAAGAATGCTCGACGAGGAGTTAGGGCGTCCATGACTCCTTTAATGATGTTGTCAAGTAGTTCTCGATTGTCGGCACTATTCCAAGTCTCAATTTGCTTCCAAGCGCATTCAAGCAGTAGATCTTGGAAATTCTCGTGCTTGGCGAACTCGGACAAGATTTCCCATTGCTGCAGTTTTTGTGCACAAAGTACCCAATGGTCTTCCCATAGCATATATTCACCTTGTGAAAACGGTATGGCACCGGTGCGAGCCTTGATTTGTGCTGCTTCATACATATGCTGTGCCTTGTCCCACATACCGTTCTGCTCATAAGATAAAGCAGCATTGGTTTCTACAAACTTACACCGACGTCGCCAAGTACCATAGAAAAGATCGTCTTCTTGTAGGCCAGCGTACAGCTCTACAAGGGCGTCGAGATTGCTCTCACGAACAGTCGCACTGTCCATCTCTGGTTTGATGGCAGCGTTTTCTAGTTGGACAAGAGCAGTGTACCATGCATCATATGTTCTTGCCTCGAACTTCATCACGTGGGGTGGGATCTTGCACTCCGGCCACGATTTGGCTGCACCTTCGAGTAGAGACTGGACAACATTAGGTCGTTTGTCGACTTGCCGTGAGTGATAGTCTTTGGTCAAGAGTGAAACCATCCCTCGTTCTAGCTCGGCGCGTTCGTCTCTTGGTGTGGCAGACCAGTAAAGTGGGAAGAGCGCCACCCACAACTCATGAGACATGCCCGGCATCTGGAAAAACATATAATGCGAATGACTAAGCAAAACGGCCCTCAGGGTCAAGGCTGCCCGCTGTATTGAATTTCCAAGAGTTCGTCGCGGAAGTCGCGTTTTCAGAGCC